>FWPU01012121.1_pt1 | contig 11644 bp, 8 predicted proteins | sample 2228361 | NCBI WGS metagenome assembly FWPU01 (sample SAMEA103939777, study PRJEB20133) | metagenome | reverse complement strand
CAGCAACAGCGCTTCAAAGGGGCCGCGACCTTTCGATCGCGGAGACAGCGGGAATCATCGTAACTGCGTGGGGGCGCAAAGGCGGCGCGGCGCGCGAGCGCCCTCCCCTGGGCTGGTCGCGGGGCCGCGCCTTCTACGTCCACTCGTGGCTGCAGCAGCACCGAAATGGCAGGTCAACATGCTTGCGAGCGGCGCCGCGTCCCGGGGGTCTCACCTCGGTGCTCGCTTCGCTCCAGTCACTCTCTTGTTCTCAAAGAACAGAAGCAGACAACATCCAGATCCTAGATCACGATGGCTCGGTCCGGGGACCGGGGCGGCTTCGGCCCCAGGGTTCGCATCCGCTTCTCGGTAAGGGTCCCCACCGGACCCAGATCGACGATCATCACCGAATCCTCGCGGAGGTTCACGACCCCAAGGAGGGACACCTCCATCAGCATCCGCTCAGCGTCTGAGAGGTCACACACGAACACCGAGTACTGCAGAGGGTCGCCGTACCCAAGCATCGTGTCATGGGTCCGCCGGAGCCTCCTCTGCTCTCGGACGTCGTAACACACCAGATACCGATGGCGGCTCATCGCGTGACGAAGGGTCGGTAGACAGGAAGTTCACCGGAGATGGCCCTCGCGAGCAGACGCGCCTGCGTCTCCATGACACGTCGATAGCTGATCCGATAGCCGAAGACCGGGTGGCGGATGAGGGTATCCATCCGCTCCTCATACGCGCGGATGACGGTCCGTCTCGCGGCGTCTCGCAGCGCACAGCTCAGCCCCCGCTGCACGAAGTCGGACCTCCCTAGCATGCGGTTATTCACCAGCTGCAACACGACTGAATCCGCGATGAGCGGCCTGAATTCCTCGACGAGGTCCAGAGCCAGGGATGGCCGCCCGTAGCGGAGCTGGTGATAGATCCCTCGGTAGGGATCGAGTCCCGCCACCATGAGTGCTCGCACGGCATCTCTCACCAACAGCGAGTAGAGGAACGACAACATCGCGTTGACGGGGTCCGGCGGAGGTCGCCGAGTACGGCCGGAACTGTCGAACCCCATGGCGTCTCGGAGCATCCCGGGGAAGAGCGCGAAATACAGCCTCGCGGCCATGCCCTCAACACCGAAGAGCTTCTCCCGCGAGTCGGCCCCATGCACGGACCGGAGGAACCGGGTGAGCTCTCCATGAGCCCCAGGCGGGAGGGCCGGGTGGTTCCGTCGGAGCAGTGTGCGCTGATTGCGCAGTTTCCCAGCAACGATCGCTCGGGCGAGGGGCAAGGAGCGGGAAGGGCTGTCTGCGACCCGGTACTGCTCAACCCGCAGGACGACGTTCCGATGAGGCACGCCGCTGGTCACGGCAACGAGCCACCCACCGTACGTGTGATGGAAGATCGGGATCTCCCGCTCCGTGAGAGATCTGATCGCCTGCGCCGAGACCTGGACGTTCCCGAATACCGAGAGATGGGAGATGTCCAGCAGGCGAACGGAGACCTGATCACCCCCCGGCGGCCGGACCATCAGGCGCTCGCCCGAGCGGCCGACGGAGGCTCCCTGCTCTAGCACGTAGAGCGGAGTGCGGTCATCCCTCGCTGGAACCAGACGCCGGACCTCCGTGACCGGTTGGCCGCGAAGGAACGCGGTCTCATCGGGTAGACAGATACCAACGAGCGCGCAGCGGGGGCATCTCGGGCTATCCACGAGCGGTGGTGGCGGCAGCGGGTCATGGGCTATGCGCTGCATCTCCGCGATCACGAGCCGCGTGTCCGCCACCAGACGCTCATCGAACCGGACGACCACACGCTGCTTGGTCGCCGCGTAATAGAGCACGCCCTCCTCACAGAGATACCCGTTCTCCTGCAGAAGCAGACCTTGCGCGCACAGATGGATGCGCTCCGTGTCCCATGGGCCTTTGGGACCCGGTGAGCCCTTCTTGTAGTCCACCGGGCGAACCTTGCCACCTTCCGCCTCCAGCAGATCGACGCGCGCTGTGAGCCCAAGCATCTCTGACGCCACGAGGACCGAGCGTGCGTGGATCCGCACATCCTCGCTGAGGTCCGCTGGTGCTGGAACCTCCCCCTGCTCCTGGTCGACCCTTCGATGGACGAACTCGCCCCGAAGCGTGTCCTCCGTATCCGACCACTCGCCCTCGACGTATTCCAGGTGGAAGAGCCGCGGACAGTAAACGTACTTCCGGACCATCGAGGCGGGCACGAGCTGCTGAGAAGAGGCGCCGATCAAGAGCCCATCGCTCCTGACGAAGAACGGTCCGAGAGCGTATCGGACATCGTCATGCGGGCAAGAAGAGTCCCAGTCCGAAGTGACAGAGGCGCCCGAGCGCGATCGGACCGGACACAGGCTCGGCGAAGCGCAGATCGAACCCCCAGGCACCCGGCGGACCTGCAGCTCCGCGGCGGAAGGTCCGGAACTCCAGCCAACGGGAACGAGCACCGCGGACAGGGCGCACCTCGGTGGGCGGAGGAAACCCTCGCCGTTCGAGCTCCAGCACGACCTGCGCGACGGGGTCGTCGACGATCCGCCGCTCGCTCGAGCCCCGCACCTTGGGATGGCGGACCAGGAGGAATGGCGTGTGCGACCTCCACCGCTCAGTCCTCTCGAAGACCCTCGAGCGGAAGTCACCCGGCGCGCCGATGCCTACGAGATGCAGGCGAAGCTCCGGGCGGCCCCTGCCCGGAGCTAAGGTGCGGATGCGAGCGAGGGCCTCCCGCTCGCCGCGCCCTAGCCCCGCCGGTGCGTACACCACGAGGCGATCTATCCGCCTGTCGTCGTCCTCATCGAGCGCGAGGTAGAAGGCGTGGCGGTGGCCCTCGAGCGGGCAGCCGCCCGCGTCCTTCCCGGAAAGGATCGGTGACGCTTCGCCGTCATGCAGGCGACCGTGCCACGCCATCGCACTCCGTCGGAGGAGATCACTCACAGCCAGCGCCTCGGTCAGTGGCGGTGGCGCCGTCGAATCCACCAGGTACATGGCGACCGTGGGCAGCCGCCCCTCGATGTTCCCGCGGCGCGTCCGGGGCGGCGTCGGCAGGGGATCGACGTCGACCCGCGGTCGGCTGTATGGGATCTGCCGGGTCCCGGGCGGGCGATCGAAGCCCGCCGCCCGGACATCCTCCGTCGACATGAACACCGACGAAATGGCAACGTCCGGCTGGGCTGGATCCGGAGCGAGCAGCTGGACGATCTCGTGCTCGGCGGGAACCCCAGCCCCGATCTCGAGGGGCCGGCAGTTCGGCTCCGCGGAGGGCTCGACGAGTCGGACCTCGGCCCACGACTCCGAACGGCCCAGGTAACCGATCCGCTGGAGCGCTGCCCGGAGGAGCTCCTGGTCCGGCACGTCCGCATCCCAGATCACAACGATCGGTTCAGCGGCGACCAGGAACGTGTCGAGCACGAGGACCCGTTCGACGTTCCCCCGCTTCTTCTCCCACGGCATGTAATGGCGGGTGTGCGCTGCCGAGGCGGCGGGCAGGACGTAGGCGGGCGCTGTCAGAAGGGGCTCGAGCAGTCGGCGACACGACACCATGTCGCCCGTTGTCCGCGCCACGCCTGCCGCCAGAGCCCGGACGAGCCGCCAAGGGGACGGGGGCCACTCCAGCGCCGCCTCGTTGACATGGTGGCCCCACGGGGTGGTGTGGAGCCTTCCAGCCAGCAGACGGATCTCAAGCGCCGTCGTCATCGTTCTCGTCCTCGAGCTGCTCCTCGCCCTCGGGTTCTCCTCCGTCCCCTGCCTCCTCGGCCCGGCCTCGTCCCCCGCCGCGCTCAGGGACGATGGTCCGGAACTCGGTGACCGGGGGCTCGGCGAACAGTCCTTCGCTCCGACATCCCGCGATCGCATCCCGCACCTCGGCGTCCAGCTCCTCCGCGGACGGGAGCGCCTCGTCGGCGGGTCGCGTCACGGCGACCCCCCGACACTCAAGGTCGCAAGCCGTGCGGAGCCGCAATCCCCCGTCGAGGAACCGCCTGATCTTCCACAGCGCCAGGGCTCGGACGAGTCGCTCTCCCGCCGGCGGGAGACCGTGCGAGCCGATCAGCCCGAGATCCAGGTTGAAGCACGCCGTGATGCGCGCCGCCACGAACTCGGTCCTCGCGTAGGGCACGTTCGTGAAGCCCAGATCGCTCTGGATCCCCCGCGCCCGGTCCTGCTCCGGGAACACCCGGTCGAACTTCACCCCGCCGGACTCCGCCGGGGCCACGTCCGTGGCCTCGATGAACGCCGAGAGCGCTCGGGGGAGTCGGAACCGGCCTCCGATCTTCTCCAGGAACACCCCGTGGACGATCGAGTTGGGGTCGTAGCGGAGACATACCCGCGCGAGTCGTCTCACGTCGATGACCCCAGGGACCTCCGGCCCCTCCTCGGCTGCGGCATCGCCGCGGCCCCGACGTCCGCGGACAGCCCGACGACCGGCCACGCCCAACTCCGCGTAGATGGCGTTCCGAAACGCCGTGCGACGCTCGTCCCCGTCGAGCTCCCAGATGTACGGAGAGTTCAGGCGGTGGAACTCCAGGATCGAGGACGTGATGCCGTATGGCCCGAGATCGATCCGGATGTAAGGGAGCCCCTGGAGCGGCGGCACGAGATCGTCGGACGCCTCGTCCCAGCACACCGCTTCCAGCCGATTCGCCATCGACTGGGGTGACTCGACGAGGAGTTTCTGCGTGCCGTCAGGCAGGCGGTAGACGGCGGGCCCGAGGTCCGGGAACCCCGTGGGTTGGAACCGCTCCCCCTGCACCGGCCAGAGATCTGCCTCGATCAGGATCCGCGGCGCGTTCATCGTCATCAGAGCCATCCCGTGTCCTCCTTCCCTTGATCCTCCACAAGCACAAGCCTCATGAGTTCCCGCTCCTGCACCGGCACCAGCAGGGCAGCCAGGAGCCGGTGCCCGAGCACGGGGTTCGGAGCGGCGGGCGCGGTCCCACGGAGGCGCCGGAAGGCCCTAGGGCTCAGACCCGCGGCACGTAACCTCCCCGCCGCTCGGATCGTCGCGGCCCAAACGTCACCGGCCTGAAGGAGCCCCAGGGTGGTCAGATCGGGACGCACGTCGATCTCCTCGCCGCCCAACCGGATGGGACGCCCGAGGAAGGCGAGCTTCGTGATCGCGTAGGCGTCCGGAACCGTGCCCGGGGGCCGCGACCCACCACGCGGGGATACCGGCCGCTCTTCTCCCGCAGCGCTCCAGTCGATCAACCCGAGGGCCTCGACCAGGCGCGCCAGACGCACCGCGTCGACGTCACCTTCGAGGAGGGCCGTGATGCTCCGGGGTGAGGCCCGTACGTACCCATCCAGTCCCGGGTCCGTCCCCTCGCGCTCCGCGTCGATCACCCGACGCTCGAGGACCTCTCCCAGGTCCCGTATCACGTCACGACCTGTCCACACGACGTCGTGAGGGAGGTCGTCCGACCATTCCCATCTCCGACCCGCGTGCACCGTCGGCTCGAGATGGCTGCGAAGCTCCGCCGGCCCCTCAGCACCGGCCGACGGTCGAAGCGAAGCGACGGCGCTTGCCAGTTCGAACTCCGCGGTCCCGTCGTCGCAGGCCGCAACCCACCTCGGCGAGAGACCTCCCAACGGCCGGGGGAACCCCCGAGGACGAAGGCCCGGTCGTCGAGCGACCGTCAGCTCCGCTTGGGAGGCGGCGAGCAGCACCTCGAGGAGCCGCGCGCGTCCGCCAAGCGCCGCGTACTGCAGCATAGCGCTCTCGATGCGCCGGACCGCCCGCCGGAGCGTCTCGCCGCCCGTCGACCGTGAGCCAGGTCGTGTCATCCTCCTCAGCGAGGTCATGAACTCGTCCAGCTCCGCCAAGAGCTCCACGTCCGGGCGGACCCTGACCGGCAACCGACCCAGCGCAACCGCCAGGTGTCCCCGGCCGTGACGGGCCTGGATGCCGAACCGCACGAAGTCGCTCAGGCCTCGATCAACCCCGAGGCTCACCACCGCTCTCGCCATGTCGGTTGCGGTCTCAACGGGTCGCCCACGCCACTCGGCCCGTGCCTCCCGGAAAAGGTGAGCGAGCTCCACGAACCCGACGGGACGCCGCCACAGTGGCAGCCATAGCTCCCCGCGAGACGGTTCCTCTCCAGCCCCCGCGTGTCCTGCGCCAACCGCGTCTACCGTGAAAGGGAAGACCGCTCGCGGGGGAACTGCTAGGCCGAGCCGACGGGAGGCGGCACCCGCTAACAGCAAGGCCCCCTCCACTGAGAGCACGTAGCTCCACGGGTTCAGGCGCTTCTTGCCGACGAACCCCGGAGCTGCATTCGGCGCGTCGACACTGGAGGGGTGGAGCAGACCACCAGTCGCAATGATGGTCGCCCGCGGCACTTGATCGCCAAACAGCGCCGCGCGGAGCGCGCCAGATGACTGCGCTCCCTTCCTCCGCCGACTCGCTGAGCCGAGCCCGAGAGCCTCGGTCAGACACCGCGCGAAGATGCCGGTGAACTCGGTCCGTCCGTCTGCTCCCCCAGCGATGAACAACGGCGCCCACCGTGGGTCGTCGCCAGCGAGGATGCCGACCGCGTCCAGCCAGCGGATGCAGGGCTCCGGCAGCCGCGATCTCAGTTCGGCAACGAAGCGCGCCTTCTCATCGTCTTTGCCGGGAGCGTCGCGCCATCCAAACTCCCCCAGTACCGTCCGGGCCGCGGCGATCGCATCCCGGTACGCCACGAGCCGAACGTCCGTCGACCTCACCAGTGGATCGAGGGGACTGCTCCCTCGGTAGAACCCGCTGTCCTTGTTCCACGGAGCGATGACCGGAGTGGGGACGTAGCGTTCCGCGAAGAAGGAGATCAGATCCTCCTCCGAGAGGCGGCTCAGCAGCACGAAGCAGTCGTCCTCCCACCGGCCCACGGCCTCTGGGTCGGCCTGCTCGGAAATCAGTCTGAGCACCCCGATCGCAGCGAGGTAGGTCCCGACGGATCCTGGGCTGCACCCGGTGAGCCGAACCTCAGGCATCTGCGCCCCCCGAGGCCTCCTCGGCACTCGCCTCCCAGTCCGCCACCCGAAGCAGCGCTTCGAGGAAGGCGAGCCTGAACGGCCCCAGATCCTCGCGGAGCCGGAGGACCCGTTCGGTCCACGAGGGCCGACCGTCTTCCCCGCGACCCACCTCCATGACCGACAGATCCAGCGCCACTTCGGGCAGCGTTTCCCCGTTCAGCCGGACGGCACGAAGCCGGTCGCCGTCCCAGACGCCGCGTCCGAAGCGGCGGTCAGCTTCCGGCGGTCGCTGCTCGCCGGGCAACGACCGGATGGCGACCCGCACCTTCCCGTGATGGGCCGCGACCAGGTACGCGGCGAGATCCAAGGCTTGACCTTCCAGCCCGTGGAACTCCGGCGGTGCGGCCAACAGTGCAAGCGCGCTGGCCAGCTCGTGCCGGAAGTACCGGCGCCTGTACGACAGGCGATGGTTGAGCGGACCCTTGGCCCAACACTGTGTCGTACGGAGCGCCCGCTCGTCCTGGGCCACTTGCCCGAGAAGAGCCTCTTGGAAGACCTCGTGGGCCTTGCCCACGTCGTGCCAGAAGGCGGCCACCTCCAGCGCCCGTCGCATCCACTCCTCCAGAGCCGGATCGGCTCGGTGGAGCAGCTCAAGGAGCCGCTCCCGCACATGCCCGAGGTGGTCAGGCAAGGACACCCACGCGCCGCTCGTCTCCTCAGGGGGATCGCCCTCGAGATCCTCCTCCTCCTGCCGCGCTTCGGTCGCTGCCGCAGCAGGCGGCTCGACGGGGTCCACCGGCCCAGCCGCCCTCGGATCCCACCCGACGGACACCTCGTATCCGCCTGCCTCCGAGTCGAGCAGCAGGATGGCCCCCGGGCGCAGCTCTTCCGACCGAACCTGTCGCCATCTGCGCACCAGGTGATCCCAGATGAAGGCGGGAGAGGGCCTGCGCTTCCCCGGCCCGCGGTCCAGGAACCCGAGTATCTCTCGGACCGGGACGGGACAGAGTTCCTCGGAAAGGGGTCTGCGCAGGTCCGCCGGCGCCTCTCCTCCCACCAACCGGCGCCAGAAGACATGAACGTCGACGTCGGCGTCGTCGCGGATGAAGCGCGACACATCCACGTCGTTACCGGCCAGGTCAGGCTCCGTGTCGAAGAGGTCGACCACGTCCGCTCGCCGCAGGACGTGCCGGACCCTGGGGGGATCGCCGGGCCCGAGGCTCTCGAGAGCCAGCGGGTGGACCGACTCCCCCTCCAGGTCGGTGAGTAGCCGGCGCGCGGTCGCCATCTCCTCAGCGTCGTACGGCCGGACCTCCTTGTCGCCGCGGTCCACCCACGCCACGCTGGCCTCCTCGTACTCGGCGAACCGGTTGCATCGGCCGAGGCGCTGCACGATCGAACCCCACGGCGCGAGCTCCGTCACGAGGGTCGCCGCGGAGAGGTCCACACCCGCCTCGACCACCTGCGTCGCCACTACCACCCGCCCCGCGTCGGGGAGCGGGGAGAAGATCCGTGCGACAGCCGCGCGTCGGTCAGGAGGTCGGAAACGGGAATGGAGCAGCTCGATACCGAGATCCCTGGGGGCGACGCGGCGCAGGTCCTCGAACAAGCGCCGTGCCCGATCCACCGTGTTCGTCACGACCAGGGTCAAGGTCCCCGGGCGGTGGAGACCGAGCACGGCGCTGCCGTCGGGCCAGTTCTCCACCGCGAGGCGGTGCATGCGCTTCCGAGCCCGTACCCGTCCGCCGAGCTCGGTCGCCAGATCCGCGTCCTCCAGCTCGAGCACCGAGGACGCGGCTGGATGGTCGACGGTCGCGAGCCACCCCGGCGCTACGGTGGCCGACATCCAGAGCGACGGGCAAGGCCGAGCCGTGCCCAGGATCTTCCGGAACGCCGCCAGCTGGACGGATGTCGCCAGCCCGTTGCCCATGAGCTGGACCTCGTCCAAGATCCAGAGGCAGTCGCTGTTCAGCAGTCCGTACTCGATCGGCCACCGGAAGCGGCTGGCGGCGAAGCCACGGTTCATGGCCCGCGACAGGAGCATGTCCATGGTGCCGATGAGGATCGCGTCGCGGTCCGGGCGCCGGACCCAGTCAACTTCGAGTGCACCGCCCATCAACTGGAAGACCCCGACGTCGGCCGCCAGACCTAGCCGCCCCACCCACTCCCGCACCGCGGCCACGGTCTGCTCCACGAGGACGCGCATCGGTAGGCAATAGACGAGCCGGCGGGGGGTAGCCCAACGGACGTCCTCGTCCGGATGGAAGCGTCGGCGGTACAGCCACCCGAGGACCGCTGCCGCCGTCTTCCCCGACCCCGTCGGCACCTTCAGCAGGTCAGGAAGCGACCCGCTCTCAGCGAGCCGTGTCTGGTAAGGAAACGGCTCCTTACCCGTGGCCGATGCGAATAGCTCTCCGAAATCCACGAAGCGGTCACCTCAGAGTCAGCATCGCGACGAATCGAACCACACCTGCCGGGCGTGCGCGAGCCGGGTGCCACGGCGCGGGAACGGCTTCGCCCACCCAGGAAAGGCCTGATCGGACGGAGCAGGTCGAGGGGGAGGCTGTCATGCACCGCAGCATCGCATCCCCCGCCGACACGAACGCTCGTTCGAGCTTGAGGGTCCGTCGGCGTCAGTGATCCCGGAGCGATGCGCGGTAGGCCTCGTACGCGGCCTGGACCTCCGCGGCGGACAGCTGGATGGCCGCATCCTGGCTCGGCTCGAGGCCCGTCTGATCCACCCACGCCAGGCATCGGTCCGCGGCGCCGAAGAGGCCGCCTCGACCCCGCAGGCATGCCGCGACCGCCTGCCGCCGCTCGGGGGCCACGCCGTAGCGTCCCCCTTGGGCCTGGACGATGCCGCACCCGACGAGCCGCGAGAGGGCTTCCGCCAGCTCGTCCGCGGTCGGGATCGCGTGGGCGATCGCGTCGGCGGCGGCGATCACGTCGGTGAGCGTGGCGCCGTCGCTCTCGCTCGCGAGCGCGACCGACGCCAGGATCCACGCGTCGGTGCGCGTTCATGGCCCCTGCATCGTGCCCCCTCCATCCGACCGGCCTCGACCGTCCGGGCTCGCAGATCCCGCCGGGCCCGTCCCTCGTCCGTGCCACCATACCGTCGGCCAGGGAAAAAGGGTTCTCCTCACCTTTCCGTGGGTAGCGTGACGGTGATCCCGCCGCAGCAGAGGTAGATCATCGCGATGACGGCGGCCGCGGAGTGGTGCCCGTACCCGCGGTGGTTGATGAGCCGGATCTTCGAGTTGAGCCCCTCCATCTTCGAGTTCGATAGCCCGAGCTCGACCGCTGCCAAGATCCGCTGCTGGTTTGCCCGGATGGTCCTCGAGAGCTTGACGAACGCCGGGATCCGTGATCGGCACGCCCAGGCGAGCCACCACCTCAGGTGGGCCGGTGCATCCTCGGGCCGGCGGAGCCGGTAGAGGTCGCGAAGCGCCTCCTTGAGCTGCCAGCATCGGTAGAGGACCGAGCGGGATCGCCGGAGCGTGTGCAGCAGCTCGAGCTGGGCATCGGAGAGGTCGCCCGGGTCCTTCAGCAGGGCCCAGCGCGTGTGCTTGACCCACCGGGAGCCCCTCGTCGCCCGACCGGTCCGCTCGGCCGTCCGCTCGAGGTTCCACGCCCACCGCCTGGCCTCGTCGACGGCCCGGTTCGCGAGCGCCACGACGTGGAACGGATCGATGCACTGGGTGGCCTGCGGCAGCGCCTCGGTCGTGGCCTTCGCGTAGGCCGGCGACATGTCCATCGAGACCGCTTCGATCGTCCGGCGACCTTCCTCGCCCAGGTCCTGGTAGAAGGCCGAGAGCGTCGCCGCGCCCTTGCCCTCACCGGCCCACACGATGGCGTCACCTCGATCGTGATCGGCCACGACGGTGAGGTAGCGATGCCCTTTGCAATAGCTCACCTCGTCGATGCCGATCCGGTAGAGCCCCTGCAGGCGGGAGGCGTCGAGATGGTCGGCCACCACGCGGACCACGGCCCGGGCAACGGTCTCCCAGGAGAGGCGGAGCAGCCGCGCGACCGTGGTCTTGTCCATGCGCTGGGCCATGAAGGCCACCAGGTCCTCCAGGTCGCGGGTGAGCCGGGCGCCGGGCCGGGCCCAGGGGACCTCCTCGGTGCGGACCCGGCGGCAGCGGGGGCAGCCGAGGCGACGGATCTCGGCCTCCAGCAGGAGCCGGCACGCCCCGAGGTCGAGGTGGCGCCAGCGGCGGACGCGCCGGTCGTAGGTGGCCCGGGTCTTGAAGCCGCACGGGCAGGAGAGCTTCCTGCGCCGCAGCCGCAGCCGGACCACGACGCCTTCGGGACCGAACGTGACCCCGATGACCGTGGCTCCGGGGATGGCCAGCATCGTGTTGAATGCCGTGGTGACGCGCACGTGTCTCCCTCCCGGGGAAGGCTCGGTGGTTTGGACAGAACGACCGAACCTACCGGGAGCGACACGTGCGCGTCGTTCGTTCGGGTTGAAGGGGTGGTGGGCGGGCGAGAAGGCGCTGCTCAGAGCGACGATCGAGACCTCAACGGGCGGCTACCGGACCCACACGAACACGAGGAGAACCAAAAGTTGCCCCGGTGTGACGTACGTCACATACGGGCGAACGCGTGTTCGGTACGGTGGGCCCGTGAGCACGCTGCGATCGGGGCTCGAGGAGCTCGCCGCCGAGGACGTCCGCCTCGCCACCGACGAGGAGCTCGAGGCCGGCCTGGTGGAG
>FWPU01012120.1_pt1 | contig 11644 bp, 17 predicted proteins | sample 2228361 | NCBI WGS metagenome assembly FWPU01 (sample SAMEA103939777, study PRJEB20133) | metagenome | reverse complement strand
AGAGCCAATTAAAAAATCTGAACGGCGGTCGCTCGCTCATAGTCCAACCCAAAAGTTTTTTTGAGGGGCTTGGCTCTAAAACTTTCGTTGAATCGCCATCTGTCCAATCCAAATGTGATGAAGGTTTACTCATAATAATACTCCAGTTTCATTTAAAATCGTCCAATTGTTATTGTAAGCACAAATATAAATACTTCTACGATTATTATTTAATACTATCAACGCTCTCCCATCAATCAATTCTCCCATCTGGGGATAGATATTAATGACATTACTGCTATCATCTTTTTTCACAAATATATAGTACTTCCCAATGTTCGCCACTGGCAAATTAACGTCGATATTTCCATTTGATGCATCGATTGCAAATAATTCTTCTGTATCAAGTGATAACTATATAAGGCATTAGATAGATATTTTATCCAGTTATCGATGTTCCAAAAAAGCCAGTTCATTATTTTAAAGTTTGGTCTTTCGCCTAATGTCCAACCAGATAATTTTTTAGAACTATCTGGTTCTAAAATTTTATCTTCGAGGCCGTCCGTCCAATTTAAAAAATTCATAATAATACACCGCCTATTAAAATATCATCCAATGTCCCAAAGCCAGCGCCGTTTTTGTCAGGTGAATAACCAAAATCGTCGCCAAATATAAATTCAGGAAATAAAAATAAATTCTCATATGCAAATTTTCCGCCGACATTTGGGTCTAAATCATCTCCAAAGCCAAATCCAGAAACGCTGCCATCAAAAGAAAACGGTTCGTTTAAGTCAAATGTCACCACCGCATCAATTCGTACAGTCGCTGACGTTGCAAGCTCTAGGTTCTGTACCACATATTTTAACTCATCAACCGAAGAAAAAACATAATCCGATGCAACAATAACACCGCCAAGACCACAATCTTGAAGATGAATGAGATTCGACGATAAAATCATATCAAATATCGTTATTAATCGCTCTGGTTCTCCAAATGAAGTATTCTGAATAATTCTCGCCTTGAGCCTGATTCGATATTCCTCGTCGCTCATCCCCTGACGAGCCTGACCAACAATCTTTCCAAGCTGGTCTAATTGATATCCTTCAGCTGTATCGATTGATCTTTTTTCTAGCAAATCAAAAAAAACATTTTCTAGTTCTTGTATCTGAGGCGAAAAACTACCAAGAAGAGACTCGATATATACTTTATCTTTATATTGATGTATCAGTCGCTCTTTGGCTAATTCAAGATAATTTGTGATTTTCTCAATCACGTGATATTCACCTCAATTCTCGAAGTATCGAACATAGCGACTTCATGCGGTGCGATAATGATATTGTTGCTTTCAGTTGGGTTTGGCGATGTTCCGATAAATAGTTCTACGTCGGTAATTCCTTGAAACTGATTAAGTACACACATTAACGTCGGAAAAACTATAACATCATCACCAACAGCTAGGTTCTCAATGCTCCAATCGACGAACGCCTGTTTAATTTCATCTTCTGTAGCCGAAAATTCATATGTTGTAGTTAGATTGACTGTTAAATATATTTCGACTTCAACTGGTCGACTCCACTTTATAGTATGTTCAAAACCTTGAGAGTCGATAACAAGAGTGCTTTGGTTTCCATAAGTCGCAACACCCGCAGGTTTAATCTGCCAAATTAGATTCGCAATATCGTCGACATTACCGCCAGCGACAACACATTCAAAACTTTTAGGTGGTAGCCCATGCTCGTCTTCAACAAACGTTTCATTCTCATAAACAATAACTGAAGTAACATCAGTTAACGCTCTAAGCTTTGCTCTCATCGCTTCAACTGTGCCCGCACCAGCAATCTGAATGCTTCGCGATCGTCTTAGCCTTAACTCCGCGTCTGTTTCTTCATTTCGTCCTAAAATCGCATCTTCAGGATTCGTGACACTATTTAATCCAAAAACTGGAGTTTCAATAATAGTTAACGTATTCGCATAAGCTGGAATTTCCCCATATTCTGTCGCGTCGCACTCTACAATACCGTTCGGAATCGACGTTGTAAGAACTACATCTTCCAATGTCTCAAACCTAGCATTTGGATTTCCATTTACGGAGAATATTGTTCCTTTCGGAACTAGCGTCCCATTATCACCAGTAAGATAAACTACAACTCTTGATTTTATCGCTTTAAGTCGTTGCACCCCTACAAGCGCACAAACGTTATCAAGACTAACTCCCTCTGCAGTATCTGGATACTGAGAGTTATAAACAGCTTCGGCTAACTCCCATATCGACGATATCAGCGATGCTTTGATTCCTACAAGCTGTCCAAACACACTTTCTGGTAGCAAATTAATATGAGCACCGAATTTACTTTTAAGCTCATTCTCAATATCGATTTTAATGTCATATAATCGTTTTCGCTCAAACCCTTGCAGTGTTAAACCACTCATGGCAGCACCTCAGAAAAATATAATACACCCTCTTTGGTTCTAACTTTGAAATCTAAAATCAAACGTCTGTCGCTTTCAATATTCATATCGAATTCTTGAAGTTCAATGACATTTGGCGTCGATAAAATAGCTTCTTTAAAGATAGCATCAACTGTAACTGGGTTAATATTTTTTTTGAGTATTTCTTTAAAATACGGAATGCCTACGGATAAATCCAAAAACCATTCTCCCAAAAATGTTTTTAGTTTCGCTTTTAGATATTGAGCGACGGCATCAACACCAGAATTTAACACTAAATCTCCGTTAATAACCTCTAAGTCATTCGTTGTTGTATTTAATTTTAAATCACTCATGATATCTGACCGGGAAGACCAATTATCGGAAGAGGCCCTCCAGGAGTTCCTACCCCAGTCGCACCATTAGAAGTCACAACACCAAGACTCGTTATATGAGACACGATCTGGTTAGCGATCGCGCGCCATAACTCACGGCGTTTATCGTCGGATATTGGCTCATCTGGAGGAATTGTTGCTTCCACGCTTTTTATCGCATCAAATATGGCATTTCCTAAAATATCACCATTTAACATTTAAAAGTCTCCAATTTATTTTTTAATTCAATAAACGTCGCTAAATTTATCGGAGGTTGAGCTCCAAGCATCGTGTTTATTTTCATGTCTATTATAGCTTGGATAAGGTCAACTAGTATAGAGACAAACTCATATGTAGTATTTGTAATTCTGAATTTTCCACTGGATTTAATATCAATTGTAGTGTCTGAATGTTTTATCCTTAAATCCTCGCTGGAACTTTCACATGATGTTGGGAAAAAACCACAAAGTGCTACAGCATCCGTTAAGTCAAATTTTCGTGGGTCATCTACTGTAACTATACCGCCCTGAGTTAAAAATTTATCAAGAGAACGTTGGGAGAATAAAAGAAGAACATAATCATCTTTTTTAACTGGAAAAGAAATAAATGCGCTTTGAGTTCTAGGAAAAAGAAGTGGGACGTTAGTTATTAGCGGAAGATTTTTTACTATCCCATCGCTATATTTTCGTCTGAAACAAGGCTGAACGACTGCCCTTTGAGTAGAATTATCATATTCAACTACTATGGCTGGCATGCATGTATTTATCGACGATAAACATGTATCAATCGTTACTTCAAGCAAATCATCTAATGTCGCTGTGTAATTCATTGTGCTGTTGCCTCAATTTCAGAAACCCATTCACTAGCATGGGTATCACCTTTATGAACGATTCGTTCAATTCTAAAAAAACCTTTTATGTTTTCGCTCTGAAGTTCAAAAATATCAGTCGGTTTTAGTTTCGGTAGCAGCAATGTAGTTAGCGATAATTTTTTTTCTTCGTTTATGGAAGGAACCCCAAGTAGTCCAGTACTCGATGATAAGCTAAATCCAGTCGAATTGCCCTCTCCCTTTTCAACAAAAATAAGCGTTCTATCTTGTATACTCCATTCGACGTTAACGCTTTCAGTTAATGTCGTTAGAGTTTTTTTCGTAGTTCCAGCGATAGAATATCCATTATAAAGAGGTTTTTCGAGAAGTTGTTTTACTTTATCTGGCATTATTTTTTTGATTATCCCAGTTTCTTTCATTATATCGTCGATTATCTGGTAAATTTTTGAGTTTGGAGCATATGATTTTTCAAATACGGCACCAAGTTCGCTTGAGCCATCAAGACACTCTGCGCGATAAACAAGCTCAGAACCGCTACGCCGATAAGATACTTTGGTATACGAAGCATCTAATGTGCCAGTGAAAATATTTACAAGCTCATTTCCGTAACCAACATTTAAAATAACGATCGGATAATCCTTTTTCTTCACGTTCCCAGTTAGTAAACTTCTTGTTTTTTGACTTAAATTATAAACATTGATTTCAGCTTTGTTTGGGTTTGTGCCTGAGTTTTTCTCTATAGTAAATGATATTCGTAAATTTTTAATTAACGTCGATACTCTTGAGTCTCTTTTATTTACGATAATTAATTCTGCTTGTCTATTGAATAAAACACTCATCGCTCTGTTGAATAAATTAGTTCAGCTTTACTTCCCAATTCATTTCTATTAGGCGGTGTATCATTTTCATAGTTAAGCAGCATTATATCGCCCAATGGAAGTCTTGTATCAACAAATCTTTGCGTTAATAGCCAATTTGAGAGCAAAATAATTCCGCTTATGATTGGGTTTCCATCGCTATCCTTAATTGACATGAACCACCGCTGCATTCGATAATTGAAGTTAAACTCCAATATGTAAACGTTATCGTCGATATCAATCGAGTAACTATAGCTTGGTAAATCACTTCTTGTAGGTAATATCGCTCTCATTGGAATATTCGCCTTAGAATACTAGTATATTTTTCGTCTTTTTGTGCAGTCATCGCTTGTTTTGTCTGTCTTGCTAAATCAGCTTTTTTCGTTCCGCTTGGAGCCGCAAATGGTTTTATAACAGCTTCTGGTATCGATATAATTTCCGAACTTACAATTTTAATTTCTCTCATTGATGCGCTGAATCTAATCGCTTGACCAGTATCAGTACGTCTTGGAACTGAAAGAGATGTAAGACACATGTTCTTATATAGTTTGAGTCCCGTAACGACGTCAAAAAGTTGGCGTTGTTCTTGAAGTTCAAGCAAGAAATGGAAAGCATCTTTTGCTCTATTTTTGGAAACGCCAAGAAGTCCACCGATAGAAGCTCCCAAACCTGCGCCGAGAACTCCTCCAATAATTGGAACACCAAGTTTAGCGGAAGCAGCTACTGCACCAACCGAAATTAAACCAGTCAGCTGAGCTAGTGGGTTTATCGGCGTATCAGTTATGATTCCTTCTATCGTCAATTCTTTTGGTTTTAGTATGAAATGGTCTGAGATTATTGAGCCGTCCTCGATTGGAAAATCTGTTATGTCTACGCTTGAAGAATGCGACTCTTCCAATGTTGCATCGATAGTAAGCACATTGATTGAGACAGTTCGAGTTCTGTCTTCATCAGTAACATCGAACTTAGTAAGATTTTTCGCTTCAATTCTAACGCCTTTTGACGTCGAAATACCGACCTTATTAGCTATGATACTTAAGAGAGACATTACTCTATTATTTTACTTCTAATATTCGAGACAGCTTGGCGTCTATCTCGTTCATTCTGTTCTTGTATTTTCATCAAAACTTCATCCGCAACAACTTTAGCATCACGAGCTCCATTTACATTTATAACTGGATTAGATGTTATACTCACACTAGTTCCAGCTTCTTTTTTATATGGCTGAGTTACTATTGCTCCTCTTTTCGGCATAAAAAATTCCGCGACTGGCGCAAGTTTACTTGCTAGCGCATCAATCCATTTACTATCAGAAAATAAACTTTTCGCTCCACGAAATGCAGCGACTATATCGTCGATAAGCAAAAACAGCGACGAAAACAGTGCAATCCAAAGAAGTGCATTCAGATTTATTAACCTAATAGCCGCTCCGACTAAAAATAATTGTTTAGAAAGCGATGTGGCCACTCCAACTAATGAGAAAATTATTTTTCCCATCGCTATGAATTTTCCAATAATAGCAGCTGTGACCATTGTTGCTAAAATCGGAATTAAAACTTTGGATATCGACGTCAACCCACCTAACGGACTTAAGATATTATCGATTGCTTTTCCAAACACAAAAAAACTTTTCGCTGATATATAAATTGTTTTCCCTAAAATTCTTAAGAATGGAGTTAATGATGTCGCCAGCAAATTTTTCGATGCTATCACAACTGGTATTAGACGATTTACTAGTTTTAATAAGGACGGGATAAGCGCACTAACTAAAGCATTTTTTAATCCAACCGAAATCAATCGGATATCATCAAGTTTATCTTTGAGTTCTTCGCTTTTTGAGATAACATCTGGTGTCATCTCAATGCCAAAGCTACGATATCTGGCGATTAAATCGTCGATTCCTTTTCGACCTTCAGCGAAAAACGGGAGAAGCTCAGTTCCACTTCGACCAAAAAGTTCATTCGCATATGCAACGCGTTCAGTATTAGACGATAGTTTAGATATTCTATCGCCTATCCTCAAAAAAATTTCTTCAAGATTTAGATTCCTATCGGCGAGTTCTCTAGTAGTAATACCTAGAGCTTGGAATTTCCTAATCGAGTCTTTAGAGCCTTCCCGAGCTTCAAGAATATTCATCGAAAGTCGTCTAAAAGCTGTTGTAAGAGTGCTTACATCAGTTCCACTAATTTTAGCGACGTAATCTAGAGCTTGGAGCGAGCTTACGCCTATACCTGTTTTTTTGGATAACTTAGCGATTCCATCTGCGGCTTCTAGCGTCGAACCGATGAATTTTTTTATTCCTAAAAAACTTAGCGCAACAGTCGCCGTCGTTTGCAAATGCTGGAATGCTGTTTTCATCGATGCTATGCGACCATCTAACAAATTAAGATTCTTCTCGTCTACAACAAAACCAAATTTAGTTATTAACTCACGAATTATCATTTTTTTATTCTTTGCGCCGCTTTATATTCCAATTCCTCTTTTATATCTAATGCATCGTTTGCATCAAACAAGTCATATATCGACCATTTTTCTTCAATTTCGCTTAATGTTGCAATTCGCGACACAATCAATCGCCATACTCGCCAGTTCAGATGTTCTGGGCATTTGACTTCAACGCTGTCTGGGTATTTGTGTTTAGTTTGTTTATTTCGACGAAAAAATCGTTATACTGCACCTCCAAGACCGCTTTAAGAACTTTGAATAAATGGAGAAGCCTTCCTTGAAAGTGTGTGTCAAAGAGAATCTGTTTTCCTTCACATCTAACACCTTCAAGAAGTTCTTTAACGGTCTTTTCAACTTGTGATTCATCAAGTTTTTCGAACAATGATTTTGCCATCTTCGATACCAAATCGCTAGATAAATTCGCGTCCAGTCCTCCTTTATCGACGATAACGCCGATAGGCTCAGAAAAATACGAAGCAAGCCTAGTAAGAAGTCTTAGCGATTTTGTAGCCGAGAATTGCGTTATCTCATATACTATCCCATCAACTTCTTTTTCTTGAGTTAGTCGCATCAATTGCCTCCGACGTAAACAATTAGGTTATCGGTTCTAATTGTCCATTCACGGGTACCAAGCTCTCTAGCGAACTCTGAAGCTGCGGGTTTTTGTATCCATGCAGTTTCAGCGCTATAAAGCGATGCACCTGAAGAGTCTTTAATAAGAAGCGCGAAGACTCCGCTATTCGATAACTCGTCGGCAGTAGCCAAGTCTGAAAGTATTTTATTTGAATCGCTAGACTGCATAAGTGTTATCGTTATTGTACCACTTCGGTTATTTGATTTCGCACGAGCGCCTTCACCGTCGGCTCCGATCGACAAAATCCATGTGTCTTCATCGCGTTCTACTGTAACAAATGTTCCGTCAGCAAAGCCGCTTAAAGTATAACCGCCAACCACAACTGATATTAAGTCTGGGTCATATGTTTTCATAATATACTCCTTTTTTCTTAAACTGAAACAACGCCATGAATTTCAACAACGTGAACCGCGCCAGCCAATGTTGCATTAAAAGTTATTCCAGTCACTCGCCTTAACGCTCTATCATTTGCTGAAATATCGACGACAAGAGGCACTGTAACAGCTGGTGCTGGGTCTGCAGCCAGAAAACCAAATCGTACTGCAGCAAGTAACTGCGCTCTTAACTCTGATTCAATAACTGCAATGCCGCTATTGGTGTATGGAAGTTTTGGAAGATTAACTAATCGACTAAAAATTCGTTCTTGAATTCTAGCCTCAAGCCAATCAACGCCACGAATAATGTCGATATATTCACCGCCGCTTGTCTTTCCATCAAGAACTATTGAGACTCCACCATAAACCCGATAATAGTTCGCATTTTTGGAAATGAGCCTATCAACTTGAGTATCAGTAAGTGTATCCGCGCTTATTCCAGCAAGCGTTTTGAAAGCCCAAGTTGGATGCCCTAAAGCGCTATCTGGATTATTCGGCAACATAAGTCCACACCAAGCAGCTTCAGGAAACTTAGCTTCGTCATTACTCCATAAGTACGCGGTTCTGAAATATGACGACGATTTCAAATACGAAGCAATATCAGTAGTACTTGTTGTAAGAACATCTGCATCATTGCTGCAGGCGATGTAGATTTTCTTCTGTGCTTCAGTCCATTCGGCGGCTTTTTTAATATCGAATGCAATATGGCTTGTCGATACTATCGCATAGAAATCGTCAGATTCTTCACGTATTTTATCAAGTGATGTTTTAATATCTTCGTTTTCTACAAGTGTCACTACTGAAAGTCTAGTATCAACTGTCGTCGTGAATGGAAGCCCAGCTATATCACTTTCAATATCGAGCGAGCCGCCATTATCAGTAGCGGTAACAAGTGAGTTTATGTTTGCATTCGCATTTATCGCCGCGGTGAGTCCTGCGCTAATTTCCTCAGCAGTAGCAGTATCATCACTTTGATATGTTGAATCAAAGCCATTTATCGTTACAGTATAAATCGTCGTATTTTCGACTGTAACTACTGTGACTCTATCTTTTTGCTTCACATCGTCAGTACGACGTCCGATTGCGATTTTCTTTGGTTTGAGTTCCTGAGAAAACGCCGCCTGAGCTGCTATGTAAGCATTATCTGTCGAAGAAAAATCTTCACCGACTGCCTGAAGCGAACTATAAAACCTTATTCGTTCGGTGAATTTTGTATGATTATCTAATATTAATAGCGTACCAAATCCAGCTTGGCTAACAGCTGCGGTCTCTCGACTAATTGTAACATTTACTATTTGTTCAAGTCCCATATTCTTTTCCTTTCTTTTTTCCTAAATTGAAATTGAAAACTCATTTCCATTTTTTAGTTTTCCTTCGCCTTCCACATCAGCTATATAACCTATTTTATCGACGATATCTGTTGCGATGTTAAAATCGATATCAATGTTAGCTCGTTCTTCAAATCCCGTTTCTAGTTCAGCACTAATATCGGTCACTCCGCTGTTTTTTATATATGAAATATTATTTTTTTGGAACACTTCCAGAGTAGTAGGCATCCTAAGATAATTCAAGAAATTATCTGCTCTATTTCTTGAGTCTTCGCCGATAAAATTTATCGAATATGTTAGTGTTCTTTGCCCTTTTATTGTAAAATCATCCGAATCTTTATAAATCACCTCATCAAATCCAATCGGCGAAGTTCCAGCGATATAATTAATAACGATGTATGGTTTACATGGACGCGGCGCATTTGGATATGCGAATATGACTGGGATTTCAAACTTTTTTGAAATTAAATCATACAATATTTTTTCTAAATTCTCTCTCATTTGATATCAATTCGTCTAGCTATTGCATGGGTATGATTAATCCATGAACGCACATCATGAATTTCATACTCATGATTATTGTAAAATATTATGTCTCTCTTCAAAAGAAGAGAAAATGTGTATATATTTATCTCATCAGTCGTTCGCTCTCCAATTACTTCTTGGACTATCTTGTTATGTCTAGGTTGAACCGATGCCATTATTTCAAAATCTTGAAAGCCTTTTGAGAAATATTTTCCATCAATATACATAGATGCGCAATATCGACGACATTTGATGCGCTGAGTGATAATATTAGACGTGGACTTCATAACTAATGCTTTTTCGTAGCCTGCCGCTATCAATAAGTTGCTTTGAGCGAGGTTTTGGCCATCTTGATTTCGGCCATTCTTCTTTAATGAACTTTAATGGTTCCCATTCAATATTCGCATTCGCACCACTAGTGGTTATTGTATGTTTGATTTGATTAGAGACAAATAACCCAATCGTCGATAAAACTTTTTCAATTGATTTTTTGAGTGAAATAATTTTTTTATATTCCGTATCTATTCTAGTTTTGATTTCTGATTCTTTAGCTTTTAGTGTTGATCGAAAAAAACTCCGTTGTGGTATAATTTCTGTCCCATACTCATGTGCATGAGCTACTTCAGCAACGCTTTTGCCGCTTTCATAAGGTTCAGCCGTCGAATGCACACCGACGGAAACGTATGAATTATGGGTTTTAAATAAAGTCTTTCTAAGACGATTCCAAAGATTATTTTTATCTATTATTTTCAAATGCCCTCGTCAGATTTTTTCTTGTTTATCATTCGAGTTATAATAGCATTGAGTTGATTTTTTTCGGATTGTTGCAACACGAATTCTTCTGAATATTTTTTCTTGTTTATCATTCGAGTTATAATAGCATTGAGTTGATTTTTTTCGGATTGTTGCAACACGAATTCTTCTGAATATTTTTTCTGCCATCCCGGATTTGATGTATCTGTGAATTTTCCCGAAATAACACATCTAGTAACTTCTTCATTGTCAGTATTAGTATTGCAATAGATATTCATAAGCTCTAGTCTTTTTGCCCCGAACGATATCGACGATAAAAGCATAACTGCGATAATTAGTTTCATAACAACCTCTTTAGTTAGCAATAGCGCATTTCCAAGCGCCATTATAAAAACAAATTTTATTATTCGTAACATCGTAGCACATCGGCACAAAACCTGTTTTAGTAGTTGGAGTCCCAGTTGGTGAATCTGCGCAAGTAGGAATATATGCAAAACCATCAGTGGCATTAGAAGCAAGTCCACCAGCACCGATAGTGACATTTCGATTTGGATCGAATGAGAAGCCAACATTCCCTGAAGAATTTTTGATGAATATATTACTTGAAATGTCGCCTTCGATATAGGATGTGTTAATCGCTTGCATTTCGCCGTTATTATTTGAATAAGTTTTAGCTGCGCCACCTAAAAAAATTCTTCCTATTTCATTACCTTTTGTGCCAATAGTTAAAACACTTTTAATATTAGCTGATGCAAACCGATAATTATATCCAGCATCTAATTCGCCGAAAAAGCCAGTATCATTAACGGCGACAATACCACCATTGCCGTAAAAAGAGTGCCAAGCACTATCAGTTTTGAAGGCGATATTATCATTAACATAAAGTGATAGATTCCCATCATGAAATCGACCTATGCCGCCGCTATTTCCAAATATGTCATATAACCTTAACATCCCGCCACGCAAATAATCTTGTGATATTCTCGCACTTAAGAATAAATTTTCACCATCGCCTCTATCGGCGTAAAACTTAATGCTAGGTAATATCCAATCGTTATTTACATTGAATGAAATTTTGCCAGTCTTAATGATAACGTGTCCTCCAGCATCGCTTTGGGA
>FWPU01012119.1_pt1 | contig 11646 bp, 7 predicted proteins | sample 2228361 | NCBI WGS metagenome assembly FWPU01 (sample SAMEA103939777, study PRJEB20133) | metagenome | reverse complement strand
GTGGACCCGATGAAGCCGGACCTGAGCCCCGCGTCGAGGGCGTCCTTCACGAAGTGGCCGGGGATGACGAAGTCCTCGCGAGGCGGGAACGCGCTGTCGGTCTTCTCGGCCTCGTAGCAGCCGTGGACCGAGCAGATCTCCCAGACGGGCTGCAGCCTCGGGTCGTGCCGCGTCATGTCGGCGCCCGTCCAGCCCACGTGGTGCGGGACGGCGATCCCGCCGAGCTCGCGGAGGAGCGCGAAGATGGCGTCCACGTCCTTGTCGGGCACCCGGTCCGGCACCCGGTCGCCGAAGTAGACGCACTTGTGTCCGGGGCCCGGGTGCCGCGGCCCGGTGAACTCGTAGGCGGCGAACGCCACGAAGCGCCCCGGCTCGTTGAACGCCGCGGCGACGTCGCACATGTACTTCCAGGTCCCCGGCCCGATGGCGCGGCGGCAGAACCGGTCGTGGTCCGTGACGGCCGCGAAGTCGAGCCCCCGCTGCTGCCGGGCCAGCAGGTAGAGCTCCTCCACCGAGCCGACGCCGTCGGAGTGAGCCGTGTGCTGGTGCAGGTCGCCGAAGAGCACGGGGGCCTCGGGGTCGCCGAGCTCGCGCACGAAGGGCGGGGCCTGCGCCTCGGCCGCGCCGGCCGCCGCCGTGGCCCCGGCGGAGAGCCCCTCCTCCTCGAGCCGGGACAGGGCGATCCCGTCGGGCTCGCGACGGGCGAAGACCACGCCCTCCCCCGGCACGAACGCGAGGGCGTGGCGGCGGCCGCGCCCGCCCCAGAATTCGGGCGACAGCGAGGCGCGCGGCGAGACCTCGCCCGTGGCGGTGGCCCGCGCCACGTGGTAGCCGTGCGAGGAGCGCCCCGCGATCCACACCGTGTCGGCGTCGTCGACGCACACCGCCGGGAACTCCCAGGCCTGGTCGGTGCCGGCCTGCGCCTGGCCGGGGATGCGCTCGGGCTCCGGGAGGACGAGCCGCGCCTGGTTTCCGTCGGCGATGGCCAGGCGGATCCAGCGCGTCACGTCGACGGCCTCGGCGGCGCCGCGGGCGTGGGAGTGCCAGGCCACAGCCACGCGCCCGTCGGAAAGGACGGCCAGCGCCGGCGCGTCCTGGTGCGCCGGGTGCGGGTCCACGGCCAGCGACGCGCCGCTCTCCCCCACGCGAGCGACGCGCACCCCGGTCGCGTCCCGGCCCTGCTCGGAGATCTCGTCGACCGCGGTGCGCACGATGTTGCCCGCCGACGAGAACACGAGGATCTCGTCGCCCGGCTGGACGGTGAACGCCGCGACGACCTGGCCCCGGGCCTCCGTGACGCGCATCCCCCGCACGCCCTGGCCGCCCCGACCCTGGCGGTTGAAGGCCGACACCGGGGTGCGCTTGCCGTGCCCGCTGGACGAGACGAACAGCAGCACCGCGTCGTCGTGGGCGACGTCCGCGCTGACCACCCCGTCGTCCTCCGACCGGAGCTTCATGCCCCGTACCCCGGCCGTCGCCCGGCCCATGGCGCGCACCTCCGACTCGGAGAAGCGGATGGTCTGTCCCTGGCGCGAGACCATGAACACGTCGTCGGACCCGCTCGTCTGGATCACCCGCACCAGCTCGTCGCCCTCGTGCAGGTTGATGGCGATGAGCCCGGTGCGCAACGAAGAGTCGTACTCGGACATCCGCGTCTTCTTCACCATGCCCTTGCGGGTCGCGAAGAACAGGTAGGCGCCGTCCTCGTAGGTGCGCGTGTCGATCACGGCCTCGATGTGCTCGTCGGGCTGGAGGGCGACGAGGTTCACCAGCGCGGTGCCGCGCGCCGTGCGGTCCTTCATGGGGATCTCGTGCGCCCGCAGCCGGTACACGCGTCCGCGGTTCGAGAAGAACAGGAGGTACGAGTGGGCGGTCGTCGTGAGGAGGTGCTCGACGTAGTCCTCCTCCCGCAGCCGGCCACCGCGGACCCCCTTGCCGCCCCGGCCCTGCGTCCGGAACTGGTCGACCGGGACGGTCTTCACGTAGCCCTGCCGCGAGAGCACGACGACCAGCTCCTCGTCCTCGATGAGGTCGAGGGCGGCGAGGTCGCCCGGGTCCGTCGTGATCGTGGTGCGGCGGTCGTCCCCGTACTTGTCGCGGATCGCGAGGAGCTCGTCCTTGATGACCCCGCGCAGCTTGCGCTCGTCGGCGAGGATCGCCTCGAGCTCCGCGATGTCGGCCCGCAGCTCCTCGAACTCGTCGTGCAGCCGCTGGCGCTCGAGCGCCGCGAGCCGCCGCAACTGCATGTCGAGGATGTGGTTCGCCTGCACCTCGGTGAACCCGAACGGCTCGGCCGTGAGCGCGGCGCGCGCCGCGTCGGCGGATTCGGACCCCCGGATCAGCTCGATGATCGCGTCGATCCGGTCGAGTGCGCGCAACAGCCCCTCGACGATGTGGGCGCGGTCGCGCTTGCGCTGCAGCCGGTACTCGCTGCGGCGCGTCACGACCTCGACCTGGTGCGCCACGTAGACGCGCAGCGCCTGGTCGAGGCTCAGCAGCCGCGGCACCCCGTCGACGAGCGCCAGCATGTGCGCCGCGAAGTTGGTCTGCATCGGCGTGTGCTTGTAGAGCTGGTTGAGCACGACCTGCGCGTTGGCGTCGCGCTTCAGCTCCACCACGAGCCGCGTCGAGTCCCCCGCCGACTCGTTGCGCACGTCGCGGATGCCCTCGATCTTCCGGTCGTTCACCAGTTCGGCGATCTTCTGGCCGATCACCTCGACCGACGTCTGGTACGGCACCTCCGTCACCACGATGCGCTGCCCGCCCCGGCCGTGCTCGTCGATCTCCGCGACCGCGCGCATGCGGATCGAGCCGCGGCCGGTGCGGTAGGCCTCGACGATGCCCGCCCGGCCGAGGATCGTCGCGCCCGTCGGGAAGTCGGGGCCCTGCACGAACCGCATCAGGTCCTCGACCGTGGCGTCGGGGTGCTCGACGAGGTGGACCGTCGCGTCGATCACCTCGCGCAGGTTGTGGGGCGGGATGTTGGTCGCCATCCCGACCGCGATCCCGCCGCCGCCGTTGACGAGCAGGTTCGGGAAGCGGGCGGGGAGCACCCGCGGCTCCCGGTGCTGGCCGTCGTACGTCTCGACGAAGTCGACGGTGTCCTCGTCGATCTCCCCCAGGAGCTCCATCGCGAGCGGGGCGAGGCGCGCCTCGGTGTAGCGCTGCGCCGCCGGCCGGTCCGCGGGGTCGGGCGAGCCGAAGTTCCCGTGCCCGTCCACGAGCGGGTACCGCAGCGAGAAGTCCTGCGCCATCCGCGCGAGCGCGTCGTAGATCGCCTGGTCGCCGTGCGGGTGGTAGACGGCCATCACGTGACCCACCGCGTTCGCCGACTTGCGGTGCTGGCGGTCGGGCCGCATGCCCTGGTCGTACATCCCGTACAGGATCCGTCGCTGCACCGGCTTCAGGCCGTCGCGCGCGTCGGGGAGCGCACGCGCGGTGATGACCGACATCGCGTAGTCCAGGAAGGAGCGCTCCATCTCCTCCTGGATCTCGATCGGCTCGATGCTGCCGATCGCCTGGTCGTCGTGGTCGTCGGGCACGCGAACCCCAGCCGTGGTCGTCGGATGTCAGATGTCGAGGAAGCGGACGTCCTTGGCGTTGACCTGGATGAACCCCCGGCGCGCCTCGACGTCCTCCCCCATCAGCGTCGAGAACATCTCGTCCGCGATCGCGGCGTCCTCCACCGACACCTGCAGCAACGTGCGGGTGCGCGGGTCCATCGTCGTCTCGCCGAGCTCCTGCCAGTCCATCTCGCCGAGGCCCTTGAACCGGCTGATCTCGATCTTGCGGCCCTCGTGCTGCGCCTCGAACGCCCGCAGCGCGGCGTCGTCCTTCAGGTAGGTGCGGTCGTCCTTGCCGACCTTCGCGGCGTACAAGGGCGGCTGCGCGATGTACACGTGGCCCGCGCGGACGAGTTCCGGGAGCTGGCGGTAGAAGAACGTCAGCAGCAGCGTGCGGATGTGGCTGCCGTCGACATCGGCGTCGGTCATCACGATGATCTTGTGGTACCGCAGCTTCGCGAGGTCGAACTCCTCGCCGATGCCCGTGCCGACCGCGGAGATCAGCGCCTGGATCTCCTCGTTCTTCAGCATCCGGTCGAGCCGCGCCCGCTCGACGTTGAGGATCTTCCCCCGGATCGGCAGGATCGCCTGGAAGGCCGGGTTGCGTGCCTTCTTCGCGCTGCCCCCCGCGCTGTCACCCTCGACGATGAACAGCTCCGCCTCCTCGGGATTGCGAGAGGAGCAGTCGGCGAGCTTGCCGGGCATCGACGCCGACTCGAGCAGCGACTTGCGGCGCGTGAGGTCGCGCGCCTGGCGGGCCGCGATGCGCGCCCGTGCGGCCTGTAGGGCCTTCTGGACGATCGCGCGGCCCTCGGTCGGGTGTTCCTCGAGCCAGTCCGCCAGCTTCTCGTTGGTGACGCGCTCGACGAAGGACCGGATCTCGGTGTTCCCGAGCTTCGTCTTGGTCTGCCCCTCGAACTGCGGGTTCCGCAGCTTCACCGAGACGATCGCCGTGAGGCCCTCGCGGATGTCCTCCCCGAGGAGGTTCTCGTCCTTGTCCTTCAGGTGACCCTTGTTGCGCGCGTAGCGGTTGACGACGTTGGTGAGGGCCTTCTTGAAGCCCTCCTCGTGCATGCCGCCCTCGGTGGTGCCGATGTTGTTCGCGAAGGAGTGGATCCCCTCGTAGTAGCCGGTGTTCCACTGCATCGCGATCTCGACCTCGCCCTGGTCGTACGCGTCGGTGATGGAGATGACGCGCTGGAACAGCGGCTCCTTCGACGCGTTCAGGTGGGCGACGAAGTCGACGATCCCGCCGTCGTAGCGGAACACCTGCTCGACCGGTTCCGCGGGCCGCTCGTCGCGGAAGACGATCTCGAGGCCCTTGTTGAGGAACGCCATCTCCCGCAGGCGCTCGAGGAGCGTCTGCGCGCGGAACTCGACCTCCTCCATGATCTCGGGGTCGGGCCAGAACGTGACCGACGTGCCGGTGCGGTCGGAGTCACCGACGCGGGTGAGCGGGCCGGTCGGCTCACCACCGTCGACGAAGGTCTGGTGCCACTCACCGCCGTCGCGGTGCACCACGAGCTCGAGTCGGCGCGACAGTGCGTTCACGACGGACACGCCGACACCGTGCAGGCCGCCCGAGATCTTGTACCCCTCGCCGCCGAACTTGCCGCCCGCGTGCAGCATCGTGAGGACGATCTCCGCCGCGGACTTGTCGGGGTACTCGGGGTGCGGGTCGACCGGGATGCCGCGGCCGTCGTCGACGACCCGGCACCCCCCGTCGGCCAGGAGCGTCACCTCGATGTGCTGCGCGTAGCCGGCGAGCGCCTCGTCGACCGAGTTGTCGACGACCTCGTAGACCAGGTGGTGCAGGCCGGACGGTCCGGTCGAACCGATGTACATGCCCGGCCGCTCCCGGACCGGTTGCAGGCCCTTCAGGATCGAGATGTCCTTGGCCGCGTACGCCACGCGCCTTCCTCGCATCGAGGGCGGTCGGAGACGAGCCCCGGACCCCGGTTTTGGACGCGAAAGTCCTGGTCAGAGGGGGTGAAACCCGTACGGCCAGTCTACCAGAAGGCCTGGCTCGGGCCGGTCCTCACGGGCCCGCGACGACCACTCGCACCTCCCGCACCACGGTCGTGCCGAGGGCCTCGGTGGCCCGCGCGACGAGCTCACCCGCGAGGTACCGGAGCTGGGTCGCCCACGCGGGCCCGTCCACGACCACCGTGCACACCCCGTCGCGCACGGACCGGACCGAGGTGTGCGCGCCGAGCACCGGCCCGACGATGTCCTGCCACAGCGCGTCGACCCGCTCCGTCACGCCGGGTCCGGGCAGGCCGAGCTCGCGCAGCGCGGCCGCGAGTGCCTCCTGCAGCGACCGCGGGTCGCCGGCCGGGCCGCGGCGCGCTGCGTCCCCGGCGCTCACGGCTCCATCGTCTCGACCCGGCCCGCCGCGACGCGCATCGCCTGTTGCGGGGTGACCGTCGCCGGCAACGAGCCCGCGGTCGTCACGAGTGTCTGGGCCGCCGGGAGCGAGCGCACGAGCGCCTCCGCACGCGCGTGGTCGAGCTCGCTGAAGACGTCGTCGAGCAGCAGCACCGGCGCGTCGCCGGTGAGATCGGCGACCACGGCGTGGCCCGCGAGCCGGAGCGCGAGCGCGAGCGTCCGCTGCTCGCCCTGCGACGCCTGCGTGCGCGCGTCGAGACCGCCGATCGTGATGCGCCACTCGTCACGGTGCGGGCCGACGAGCGTCACGCCCCGCTCGGCCTCCGCGCGCGCCGTCCGTTCGAGGGCCGCGCGCATGAGGTCCTCGACCGCGTCCACGTCGTCGGCGGTCAGGGGCTCGCACCAGTCCGGTTCGTACGACGCGTGGATCACGGCGTCGTGGCCGGCCAGCGCGCGGTAGGCGGCGTCCACCGCGGGCAGGAGCCGTGCGGTCAGGCGCAACCGCCCGCGGACCAGTTCCGCGCCCGCCCGCACGAGTTGCTCGTCGAACACCGCGAGCGACGCACCCCGCAGTTCGTCGTGCCGGGGACCGCGCAGCAACGCGTTGCGGTGGCGCAGCACCCGCTCGTAGTCGCTCGCGGCCGCGTCGTAGCGCGCACCGACCAGCGACAGGAGCTCGTCGAGGTACGAACGGCGGCCGGCGGGACCGCCCTTGACCAGCTCGAGGTCATCGGGGGCGAACACCGTCACCCGCAGCAGGCCGTACAGGTCGCGCCGGCGCGCCACCGCCTGCCGGTTCACCTGGATTCGGTTGCGGCCCTGGCCGCGGATCTCGGCCTCGAACAGGCGGGTGCGGGTCCCCGCGCCCACCTCCGCGCGCACGACCGCGGCCGCCGCCCCGCGTCGCACGAGCGCGGCGTCGGGGACCCCCCGGAACGACCGTGCGCGCGCGACCCACCCGACCGCCTCGAGCAGGCTCGTCTTGCCCTGCCCGTTGTCCCCGTACAACACGGTGAGCCCGGCCGGGAAGGAGACCTCCACCGATCCGAAGCACCGGAAGTCCTGCAGCCACAGCTGCTCGACGCGTGAGGTCGTGGTGGATCCGGCCTCGGCGAGCACGCGTCGTGGTTCCCTGGGCCCCGGCCGGCGGCTCAGGACGTGCGCACCGGCATCAGCAGGTACAGGAAGTCGGACCCGTCCGCGGCGCGCAGGGTCGCGGGCTTGAGCGGGTCGACGGTCTCGAGCAAGACCTCCGGCCCTTCGATCGCGTCGACACCGTCACGCAGGAACACCGGGTTGAACGCGACCGTGAGCTCGGTGCCCTCGTACTTCGCGTCGAGCGACTCCTGCGCGCTGCCGACGTCCTGCGCGCTCATCGACAGCTCCAGGCCGGTCGCGCTCATCGCGAGGCGGACCGCGGCGTTGTCGCGGTTCTGGCCGACGATCTGCACGCGGTCGAGCGCCTCCAACAGCGCGTCGCGCGCGACGACGAGACGGTTCGGGTACCCGCTCGGGATGAGCTGCTCGTAGTTCGGGAACTCGCCCTCGATCAGCCGGGCGGTGACCTCGGCGCGCGACGTGCGGAACACCACGTCGCGCTCGCGCAGCACCACCTCGATCTCGCCGTCACCCGCGAGGCGCTGCACCTCGGTGAGGCCCTTCGCGGCCACCAGCACCCGCTGACCCTCCGGGAGCATCGAGACGCCCTTCAGGTCCCGCACCGCCAGGCGGTACGAGTCGGTGGCGACGAGCCGCAGGCCGCCGGCGTGCGACGTGAGGAGCACACCGGTGAGGATCGGGCGCAGGTCGTCCTTCGACGCGGCCCGCACCACCTGCCGCAGCGCGCCCGCGAACGCGGCGGCGTCGACGCGGACCCCCTGCCCCTCGTTGGGGGCGAGTCGGGGGTAGTCCTCGGCCGGCTTCAGGCGCAGCGACGTGGTGAAGCGCCCGGCCGTGACGACGGCCTCGTCCCCCGCGACCGAGACGGTGACCGGCCCGGGGTCGAGCCGCCGGACGATCTCGCCGAGGAGCTTCGGCACCACGGCGACCCCGGGTTCCTCCACCTGTGCCGGCACGTGTACCCGGTTCGTGATCTCCAGGTCCGAGCCGACGAGTTCGAGACCCTGGTCACCGGCCGTGATGCGCAGGTCCTGCAACACCGGCAGGGCGCCGCTACGGCTGGCGACGGTGCGCTGGGCGGTCGCCACCGCCTCGGCGAGGGTGTCACGCTCGCACCGGAACTTCACCGTGGCCTCCTCGACAACAGGTGGGGGCAATTCTGCTCGTGGTCGTAGTAGGGGCTGTGGATTGTGGACCGTTCGCCGTCGCGCCTGGCGGGACGGGGCGCACGGGTGGGGACGGTCGTCCCCAGTTCCCCACAGGGACCGGGGAGGCCCGGTGCGCGCCGTGCCGCGCGTCCCCTCCGGCCCCGGGGATTTCCCCAGTTGTCCACAGGCTTATCCCCTGGCGCCGTGCTTGATGCGGTTGATCAGGTCGTTGACCTGCTCGAAGACCACGCGCCGCTCGGCCATCTGGGCGCGGACCTTGTCGCAGGCGTGCATGACCGTCGTGTGGTCACGCCCCCCGAACTCCTCGGCGATCTTCGGGTACGAGTACGGGGTCAGCTCGCGGAAGACGTACATGCCGATCTGGCGGGCGGTGACGAGCGGGCGGCGGCGGCTCTTGCTCTTGAGGTCGTCGACCGTCCAGCCGAACATCTTCGCCGTCTCCTCCAGGATGAGCTCCGGCGTGATGACCCGGGGCCGGGTGGCCGGCAGCAGGTCGGCGAGCACCTCGTGCGCGACCTCCTCGGTGAGCGGCACCCGGTGCAGGCTCGAGTAGGCCGCGACCCGGATCAGCGAGCCCTCCAGCTCGCGCACGTTGTCGACGACGTTCTCGGCGATGAAGGCGAGGACGGCGTCGGGGATGCCGTCGAGGTGCTCGGCCTCCGCCTTCTTGCGCAGGATGGCGAGGCGGGTCTCGAACTCGGGCGGTTGGATGTCGGTGATGAGCCCCCACTCGAAACGGCTCCGCAGGCGGTCCTCGATGCGGGCGATCGACTTCGGCGGGCGGTCCGAGGAGATCACGATCTGGTTGCCGCGGCCGTGCAGCTCGTTGAAGGTGTGGAAGAACTCCTCCTGGAGCTGCTCGGTGCGCTCGAGGAACTGGATGTCGTCGACGAGCAGCACGTCGACCTGGCGGTAGCGACGCTTGAAGGCCTGGGTGGTCTTCGAGCGCATCGCCTCCACGAAGTCGTTCATCATCGTCTCGGTGGACACGTAGCGCGTCCGCTTCGACGAGAACAGCGCGCGGATGTGGTGGGCGATCGCGTGCAGGAGGTGGGTCTTGCCGAGTCCGGCCGGGCCGTAGATGAACAGGGGGTTGTAGGAACCCGAAGGACTCTCGGCGACGGACAGGGCGGCGGCGTGGGCGAAGCGGTTCGACGCGCCGATGACGAACTGGTCGAACGTGTACCGGGGGTTGAGTGCGCTGCCGCCGCCGACGGCCGGTGGCTCGACGTCGGTCGCGCGGGCGTCCGCACCCGGGGCGCGTGCCGGCGCGGGTGACGGCTGCAGGGCGTCGAGCGTGACGGGCTGGTCGCTGCGCGGCGCGGTGTGGACGACGAGCTCGACGGCCCAGGGGACGCCGGTCAGGGCCTGGGCGGCGTCGGTCAGCAGCCCGAGGTAGCTCGTGCGGATGCGGTCGACGGCGACGGACGAGGGGACGCCGAGCACGAGGGCGGTGTCGGTCAGGTCGAGCGCGTGGACGCCCTGGAACCAGGTGTTCCACGTCGCCTCGGCGAGCTGTGCCCGGACGGCGGCGGCGACCTTCGCCCACAGGTCGTCGGCTGCTGGAGTGCCCACGTCGCGGATTCCCCCAGTTGTCCACAGGTGTTTCCACATATGTGGAGAAGCCGAAGCTCCTCCCGGCCGACACCCGGGTGGGTGATGGTGCTCGTGGGGAAGTGCCGGGGTGCCGGGGCCGGTCGGCACGCCGGGGCGCGGCACCCTAGCAGCGGCCGCTTCGCGCCAACAAGGCCGTCTCGGGCGGTGTCCACAGGGTCCGGACCGGTCGGGACGGCGCCGCGGGGCGCCGTCCCCAGACGGCGGGGGCGGATTGCCGGGCCCGGACGCAGCGCCGTACACTGTCACGTCCGCTTGCTTCGTGCGCACCGGCTCGTGTCGGCGCGCCCGCCCCTGGGGCCCGCCTTCGCCCCGGGCGTTCGAGGAGGCCATGCGTGAAGAGGACGTACCAGCCGAACAACCGGAAGCGGAAGAAGAAGCACGGCTTCCGGGTGCGCATGCGCTCGCGTGCCGGACGAGCGCTGCTGCGGCGTCGGCGGGCCAAGGGTCGGCACCGCCTGTCGGCCTGATCTGGCGCGTTCGCGACCGTGCGACCTTCCGTCTGCTCGCGGCCGCCCCGCGTCGGCGCCGGGGCCCGATCGTGATCGCCGTCGCCCCGGTGACGGCCGGTCCCCCGCGGGTCGCGTACGCCGTCGGCCGGGCGACCGGTGGGGCCGTGGTGCGCAATCGCGTCCGTCGTCGGCTGCGCGCCGCGGTACGGGACGCGTCGGCGATGCTCCGCCCCGGCCACGCCTACCTGGTCTCCGTCCGCCCCGGCGCCAAGGATCTCACGCAGAGTGAGATGAAGAACGCAATAGGCGAGATCCTCGGCGAGCTCCACCGGGAGCCCAGGCGATGAAGCGGGCCCTGCTGTCCCTGATCCGCGGCTACCAGTACGTCGTCGCCGGCCGGCCGTCGCCGTGCCGCTACATCCCGTCGTGCTCGGCGTACGCGCACGAGGCGGTCGAGGTCCACGGCGCGCTCCGGGGCACCTACCTCACGGCACGGCGCCTGGCGCGCTGCCATCCGCTCGGCGGGTTCGGCTTCGACCCGGTGCCCCGGCGCTCGGGGGAGGCGAGCTGATGCTCGACCCCCTGTACGCGGCCATCGGGTGGCTGCTCAGCGTCTTCTACTCGATCATCCCGAGCCTCGGGATCGCGATCATCCTGCTCACCTGCACGGTGATGCTGCTCCTGCTGCCGCTGACCGCGAAGCAGACCCGGTCGATGATCGCGATGCAGCGGATCCAGCCCGAGATCAAGAAGATCCAGCAGCAGTACAAGGACGACCGCCAGAAGCAGAACGAAGCGTTGATGCGGTTCTACCAGGAGAACAACATCAACCCCCTGGCGGGCTGCCTGCCGATGCTGGTCCAGATGCCGATCTTCATCGCGCTGTTCGGCGTGCTGCGCAACATCCAGGACCATGTGCCGACGACGGGACGGCTCGGCGACCTCTACCGCGATATCTGCCACGGTGTGGCGGCGTCCGCGTGCACCCCGAAGGGGATCTACTTCCTCGGGATGGACCTCACGACGTCGCCGGCCGATTCGGCCGGGGTGACCGACGGGTTCATCGAGCGCATCCCCTACCTGCTCGCCGTCGCGCTCGTGGTCGTGCTCGGCTGGTACCAGATGTGGCAGACGCAGCGTCGTCAGCAGCGCAGCGGGACCATGCAGAACAACCCGGTCGCGAAGCAGATGCAGGTGATGACCCGGGTCTTCCCGCTCCTGTTCGGCTGGTTCGCGTGGATCGCGTCGTCGGGGTTGGTCGTGTACTTCGCGACGAGCAGCCTGTGGCGGATCGGGCAGCAGCACCTCGTGCTCAACCGGTACTACGACGAGGCCGCCGCC
>FWPU01012118.1_pt1 | contig 11647 bp, 13 predicted proteins | sample 2228361 | NCBI WGS metagenome assembly FWPU01 (sample SAMEA103939777, study PRJEB20133) | metagenome | reverse complement strand
GAAAATACCAGCAATTTGTTTTCTCAGCGCTGGCTTGTAGTTAAACGCACTGCCGCCGTAGCCAAACAGCGGTGTTGGACGCAACCGGTTAACTTTTTCCTGCATCCGCCTCAATTCCAACGCAGCCGATTCCATACTGGCGCTGAGGATAATCATGTTCGGTTTTTCGAAGCGGGCATAATCCACCAGGTCATCCAGCGGAATATCCGGCCCAAGGTACTCCACCCGGTAACCCTCGCTGCGCAGCAGTACCGCCAACATCAAAGCACCGATTTCGTGCTGTTCGGTTGGTGCACCACCAACCAGAAGGTGAGGAGCACCGCGCCGGCTGGGATAAGATTGTAACAGGGTCAGCAATTTACCCCGCAGGTAAGAACTGGCAAAATGTTCGGTCGTGATGCGAATATCCCCGCGATACCATGCTTCACCAATTTGCACCAGTGCCGGCGCAAAAATCTGGGTACATACCGTCATCACATCATAACCCGCTAGCACCTCTTTGACAATTTCGCCGCTTCGCGCCTCGTCATGTTTGATCAGCGCATGATACAACTGGTCGGCATAGACTTCTGGCAGGGTTTCCGGTCTGACCCGTTCAATGGAAGGCATAGCCGGGACGGCTTCGGGCCACACCCCATTACGAGTCATGCTGCGCAGTTCACTAATCGCATTGCTGATTGAAACGCCTTCGTCAATGCGCTTTTTCAACCAGCGCAGAATAGCCACATCGCGGTCGGAATACAAACGATAACGATTGTCCGAGCGATGCGGGGTAAGCACCTCATGCCTCCGCTCCCATGCTCTCAATGTGACCGGGCGAATGCCAGTTTGGGCAGCAACAGCTTTGATGGTGTACTTGGGATCATCGGGGTAATCGCTTATGGTTTTCATGCCAGCGTCCTTTCTGTGGGGGTACTCAGCCCATTTTCCGGGCTACAAAGTTGTACTAACCTTGTACACACTAATACTATAGCAGGTTTTACAAGGTTTGTACAGCATTCTTGTACAATTCTAATACAACTCTTAACTTACTACTCGCCGCAGACGCATGGGCAAACCATGATGTGGTCGAAGCGTCACTAACGGATCGGCCAGCACCGGGTTTGCGGTGGCCAGTTCCAGCCGATAGTGTTGAGTAACCCCCGCCAGAATCAAGACCCCCTCAATCATGGCGAAATTGTTTCCAATGCACAACCTTGGACCACCCCCGAAAGGAATATAAGCAAAACGGGGAATCGCGCGCTCCCGTCCGTTGGTAAAACGCTGAGGCAAGAAGGCTTCGGCGTCTTCCCAATACTGCGGATGACGATGAACCACATACGGACTGATCACCATCAAAGAGCCGGGGGAGATCTTGTAGCCGTTCAACTCATCCTCCCCAATAGCCTTACGGGTAATCAGCCAGGCCGGTGGATAGAGCCGCAATGCCTCCGAAAAAACCGCGGCAGTAAACGGCAACCGTTCCAGATCAGGATAACAGGGCAGCCGGTCATCAGGAAGTTGGGCAACCTCCGCACGCATTTGCTCCCAGATCGAGGGGTGCTGCGCCAGCAAATACCACGACCACGTCAGTGCGCTGGCGACCGTTTCGTGACCGGCGATCAACAAGGTGATGATTTCATCCCGAATCTGTTGATCGGTCAATGCCGAGCCCTTGCCTTCCTCATCGCGGGCATTCATCAGCATTGCAAGGAGGTCATCGCGTATTTCACCGCTGCGCCGTCGGTTTTCCATGATCTCGTACACAGCCTGATCCAGTTGGCGCAATGCTTTTCGAAAGGCAATATTTTGCGGAATCGGCAGCCAATCCGGAGGAGCAAACGGATTTTGCGCACGGTAAATGACGTGATCGAGCGCCGTCAGTACCGCCTGAGTCAGGCGGGGCGCATCCGTACGCAGGTCAATCGAAAACAGAGATTGACCGACAATCTCCAGTGTGACTGCCATCATCTCGCGGTCTATATCCAACACCGCATCCTCCGGCTGCTGCTCCCAGCGCTTCAGCATGGCTTCGAGTGCAGGGGCAATCACCTGATCCAGAGCCGCCAGCCGTGAACGAGAAAAAGCCGGTTGTTCCAACCGGCGGTGGCGCAGCCACTCTTCCCCATCACTGGTCAACAATCCCCTGCCGGTGATCGTCGCCAGGGTGTTGTATTGAATCGTATCTTTGGAGTAATTATGGTGGTTGTCCTGCAACACCCGGCGGATGAAATCCGGATGATTGATGAAAAAAACCTTAACACCGCCAACCGCAAATCCTACCAGATCGCCGTAACGCCGGGAACATTCCAACAGGAAGCCCGGCGTATCTTTGCGGATTTTCGAGAGATGGGGTAGAAGATCTTTTCCGCTGAGTACCTGCACAAAGCACCTCTACGGCGTAGGGTTTTCCCAATATCTTACCTGATCCACCTTGATCGTGAACTTCTCTGTATCACGTGCGCCGACAAACACCCCAAAGTAACCCTTGGTAAAGGTATTATCCCGCGCTTCGCCCACCAGTTCCCCGTTGACATAGACAATTAAGCGATCACCAATGGCCATCAAACCCAGGCGGTTGGTCTGATTAGGGCCGACTTTTACGACGGATTTTGCCGTCCACGGGATAAGGTTGATCATCTCGCCCTTTGCGCCAGCGGTGGCATCCCAGCGGCGTAAGGAGACTTTTCCGTCACAGGTGAGGCCAACCAGATAGCCTCGATCGGGGTTATGGCTTTCCGGTACGCGCACAATCATCCCGTACCGGTCATTGGCGGCGCAATCCCCGGTCTGAAAGGTCATTTCCAGATAGAAATTGGTCAGTTCTGGCCAGGTCAACCGCCAGCCGTCGGTCGTAGTCAGGCCAGTTAAGAACATTACCCCATCACTGAAAGAAATTTCGGTAAATTTGTCACTCCCTGTCGGCCAGTTGGTATCTCTATCCATGTTATCCGTCCAGCTTGCCTGCCCGAAACGCGCCACCGGATCGTTGGGGGAGGGCGTAAAGGCAATCGTCGCAGTAGGCTGTGGAGTGGGACTGGGCAGCGATGTTTCGGTTGGGGTAAAAGTAGGCTGCTCAACCGGCTGAGTAGGAGAAGGGATTAACTCGGTTGGCTGGGTTGTTTCCGTAGGCATGAGAGGGGTTTCGGTAGGAGGAATGGTGGGAAGCGGTTGGGTTGGCTGCCCCCCTGCTTCGCCGGTTGCGGTTGGCATGGTGGTCAAGATGGCTGCCACCTGCGTGGCGATGGTATCCTCATCCGGGGTGGGCATGGGCTGAAATAGCCCGCCACAACCGGTCAGTACAAACAATCCAAAGATGGCAGCAATCCATTTTTTCATTTTTTATCAATCCTTCCCGTTTGACATTGGCTCTTCAAGATAAAACCCAGACGTTTTTCAAGTCTTTTAGGTTCCCCGCCCTGTCTTAGCCGGCCTTGTAGCCAATCTGGCGCAGGAAGTTCTTCCGCCAGGCAATATCCTCGTCGCCTTCAACGCCCTTGGGGCTGTAACCATCAATCACACCCAAAATGCCCCGACCCTGCTCACTTTGAGCAACAATTACCTGCGTCGGGTTGGCGGTGGCACAAAAGATGCGGCAGATTTCCGGCACATTCCTCAGTGCATTCAGCACATTGATTGGATAAAATCCACTGCCAAGAAAAAGGATAAAAGAATGACCCGCACCAATTTTCTGAGCATTCTTCTGCGCCAGCTCAATCATCTGTTCATCGGTTCCACTCCAGCGAATCAGGCACTTGCCGGATGCCTCGCAAAAGGCCAGCCCAAAGCGGATGCCCGGCACCGTACTGACCAGCGCTTCGTGAATATCCTCCACTGTCTTGATAAAATGCGACTGTCCCAAAATAAAATTGATCTCTTCCGGTTTTTCAATGCTGACCAATTCCAGTTCCATTGCCCGATCTCCTTTCTGTGTTAATTTTACCTGTAAATGGTAGAATTACCGGCGCCAGGCAATTGAAAACCTGTTGAAAACCTATTGAAAATCTGATGAAATCTGATGGATAGCAAACAGGAATTAAAGGGATTTTTATGGAAAACGACACCAACCGCACGTATCGTTATTTCGACTGGGTGATGGCTTTGTTCGTCACCGTGCTGATCATCAGCAACATCGCTTCCTCAGCAAAAATTATTGATTGGGGAGTTTCGATTATCGGTTTACGATTAGCCTTCGATGGCGGCACCATCCTTTTTCCCATCTCCTACATTTTTGGGGATGTCCTGACCGAGGTTTACGGTTTTCGGCGTGCCCGCCGGGTCATCTGGACGGGGTTTGCCATGCTGGCACTGACTGCCTTTGTCCTTTGGCTGGTCAGAATCATGCCCGGCGAAGCCACCTGGCAGGAATATGCCGGACAAACTGCCTACGAAGCCATTTTGGGCGGTATCAGCAGTGGTGGGATTGTACTGGCCTCACTGGTGGCTTATCTGGCCGGATCATTCAGTAACTCCATCGTTTTGGCCCGCATGAAAGTTATCACGCGCGGGCGCTTTTTATGGATGCGCACCATCGGCAGCACCCTGGTCGGCGAAGGGGTAGATACCGTGATTTTTATCTTTGTGGCTACTCTGGCAGGTGTATTCCCCTGGGAGCTGTTTGCCACTCTGACCGTTACCAATTACATTTTCAAAGTAGGTATTGAAGCCATCATGACCCCCATCACCTATCAAATCGTCAATGCCCTCAAGAAGGCTGAAAACGAAGATTACTTCGATACCCACACCCGCTTCACGCCGTTTGCGGTCAGGTAGATTTACCGGCAATCACGACCACATATTCACCACGAATCGGTTCTTTTTTGAAAATCTCGATCAATTCGGCTAAGGTACCGCGGTAGACTGTTTCAAACATCTTGGTCAGGTCATTGGCAACCGCCGCCGGGCGGTTGCCATATACTTTCAGGGCGTCCACCAGGAAGGCTTGCAGGCGGTAGGGACTTTCGTAGAAAATCAGCGTGTGCGGGCTGTCCTGGTCTACTGCCATAAATCGCTGACGCGCCCCTGATTTACGCGGTGGAAAACCCCGAAAGGTAAAACTATGCACGGGCAGGCCAGAAAGCACCAGCGCTGCAATCAGGGCTGTTGGACCGGGAATGACCGTCAGGGGAAGGTTTTCCTCGATGACCCGGCGCACCAGTAAATAACCCGGATCAGAGATGGCCGGTGTGCCGGCATCGGTGACCAGCGCCAGTGAATTACCCTCTCTCAACAAATCCAGCAGACGCGGCAGGGCACGTTCCTCGTTATCCTCCCGAAAGGAAATCTGCCGCTTGTGCATGCCAAAATGTTTCAGCAGCAGGCCGGTCTTGCGGGTGTCCTCGCTGACCACATAGTCCACCTGCTGGAGGGTTTCGAGGGCGCGCTGACTCATATCGCCCAAATTGCCAATCGGTGTTGAGACTAAATATAACAACCCGGAATCACCTCAACCTTCCGTTTATTCAATCACCACCCGACTCAGGTCCTCTTTTGGCTGCGGAAATTGCATCTTCAAACCTTTGAGCGCCTCCACCAGCACACTGGCAACCACAAGATTGCGATACCACTTTTTATTGGATGGGACAATATACCACGGTGCATAATCGGTGCTGGTTTTGTTCAGCACATCCTCGTAAGCCTGCATATACTCCCCCCAGCGGGCGCGTTCTTTTAAGTCGCCCACATTGAACTTCCAGTGTTTGGTGGGGTCATCCAACCGCGCCTGCAGACGTTTTTTCTGCTCTTCCAGATCAATGTGCAGGAAAAACTTCAGAATGAGCGTACCTTCCTCGGCGAGTAAACGCTCAAAATCATTGATGTGAGCAAAGCGGCGTTTCCAGACGTCCTCCCCAACCAGACCGTGAACGCGTACGACCAGCACATCCTCATAGTGGCTGCGGTTAAAAATAACGATTTCTCCTTTACCCGGCGTCTGGCGATGCACACGCCACAGGTAGTCATGGTCCAGTTCCTCCGGGGTTGGCACTTTGAAATTGGCCACCCGCACCCCCTGCGGATTGACTCCTTCAAAGACATGCCGGATAACACCGTCCTTACCGCTGGTGTCCATGCCTTGCAGGACGATCAGCACTTTATGCTGATGTTCCGCGTATAACAACTCTTGAAGGGCTTCCAGTTCACGGTTTAACTCCTGCAACCGCTCTCTGCCTTCGTCTTTTCCACCATCAAACGAGTCAGTTTCATCGGGATCCCAATCCTTCAAACGGATTTTCTCCCCCGGTTTTACGCGGTATTTATCCATCGCCGCCGCCTCCAAATTGAAATGATGAATTGATTATAGCCTCAAACTAATGGAAAACCGGAATAAAAACGGGATGGGTGTCTTTCCTTTCCCATCCCGTTTTTGGCGGAACCTCCGGATTTTGAAAAGATCACGGACGGGCGACAAAATCAAAGGTCAGTTTGACCTCATCCTCTGTGTTCAGCACACCCAAAATCGAGATGGGGCCAACCCCAAAATCACTCATCAAAATTGTGGTGGTGGCTTTGCCAGTCAAAGTCTCACCCTGCAATTGAGCGGTGATGTCAAAGGCAACCTCACGCGTAACATCCTTAACGGTCAGATTACCAACCACCCGAAACGCGTAGGGGGTAGCTTCGGTATAAGTTTGGGGCAGTCCCTCCACCCGCAACGGTTCAAACCGGGCAATCGGATAGCGTGCCGATTCCAGCCATTGATTGCGAATCACCCCGTCACGGCGGGAAGAATCCGACTTAAACTGGCTGATATCCACCTCAATAACGCCAATGCTGCTTTCTGGCGGATTGCTTAAATTGGCATAGATCTCACCGCGCACCTCGGTTGTCACGCCGACTGCCACCGAAAAGCGGTTATTCTGGTTGATAAAGGTCTCGCCAACCTCATAAGTCACACGAGATTCGCCCGGTACGATTTTGAAAACTTTGGTTTCGGCTTGTTCCCCTCCTGGCGGCTCGGACTCGCCCGTTTGGGTGGGCTGCGGCTCGGTTAAAACGGCCGTCGGCTCAGCTGCTGGTGGCATTGTTGGAACAGGTGTCGGCAGAGAGGTTTCAACGGTCGGTTCTGGTTGCGGAGTCGCGGCAGGCGCACAGGCAGAGACAATTAACAACAGCAAGACGAACCAGACAGATACCAGTTTTTGCATGGTGGTCCTCCTTCGGTTTGGACAAGGTTTTGTCCGTAATGGTCCAATATAATAGAATAAAGTTTATCCCATTAGTATTAATTCAATATGAAAATGTATCCCCCTTGCCCAAAACCAACGGATATCAGGAGCCTAATTCCTGCCGGCCAGCCAGCGCGCGCAGCAAGGTGTTCTGGTCAGCATATTCCAGGTCTCCCCCCACCGGCAAACCGCGCGCCAATCGGGTGATGCGTACCTGAATTCCGGCTAATTGCTGTTGAATATACAATGCAGTAGCATCCCCCTCCATGCTCGGGTTGGTGGCTAAAATCACTTCCCGGACTTTCCCGCTCTTCACCCGCTCCAACAAGGGTTTGATTCTTAAGTCATCCGGCCCAATTCCTTCGATCGGAGAAAGCACACCGTGCAGAACATGATAACGCCCAAAATAGCCAGCCGTTCGTTCCAGCGCCAGCACATCCAGCGGTTCTTCCACTACACAAATCACCCCCTCATCTCGCTGAGGACTGGCGCAAATATCACACACCTCCTGCCCGGCTCGCGTGATGTTAAAACACACCTGACATAAGCCAGTATCGCTTTTCAGCGCCAGCAGGGCTTCTGCCAGCGAACGGGAAATCTCCTCCGGCGCCCGCAGCAGGTAAAAGGTCAGCCGCGAGGCGGTTTTCGGCCCAATACCGGGCAAACGCTCAAAAGCCAGAGTCAAGTTTTGGACAGCATCCGGTAAGATTGGCATGCCAGACACTCATTCAAAGACCCAAACCCGATAAACCGCCCGCCAACGGTCCCATCCGCTCCTCAGCCAGTTTGCGCGACTGCTCCAACGCCAGATTGACGCCGCTCAGCAGTAAATCCTGCAGCATTTCCACATCGGCGTCTTTCAGCAGTTCAGGATCAATTTCAATGGCTTTGCATACCTGTGCGCCGGTCATGGTAACTTTGACCGCCCCACCGCCTACTGAAGCCGTAACGGTTTCCACCTCCAATTGAGCTTGCGCGGCTTCCATTTGCTCCTGCAATTTGCGAATCTGAGCCATCATTCCGCCGCCCATTCCGCCTGCCGGCGCAGCACCGCGATTAAATCCCTTTCCTTTTGCCATTTCTACCTCCTTAAGTTCTTTCCTGTCGCTTAATCGTCAATTATTCTTTATGCACAATCTTTCCGCCGAGTCGGATGGCCGTGCTGACCATCCCGTCCGCCTCAATATCGGCATCCAGTTGCATTTGACTGCCTTTGCCCTGCACAACCACACAGGCAATATCTACCTCTACCCCCAGCACATCCCGGATAGCCTTGCGAGTGATTTTCAAATTATTGCCTTTTTCCATCATTGTTTTCAACACATCACTGCCAAACCCCAGCTGAAGCACACCATTCCGTATGGTGATGGACTTGCAGGAATTGAGCAGCCCATCCACCGGTGAACTTTGGGCTTTCACCCGCTGGCGGATTTTCTGCCAGTTTTCCAGAATGGTTTGCAATTCAACCGCGGAGGTGTTTTGCGTGGGTATAGACGCTTCATCAGAAACCGGTTGAGCCTCGCTTTGTGAAACCGCCGGTTGTTCCGCCGCAATTTTCGGAGCCGGAGGCTGGCTGGCTGGCGTTGGGGCCGTTTCCGCTTTGGAAGAAGCTGCTTTATGCGTCTTTTCGGCTCTGGTTGGGACGGCTGGTATTGAAGCAGCCGGTTGAACCGCTTGTTCCTGCTCCCCAGTGGCCGGGGTGGCGCTCTCGCTGACCAGCTGCGCCAGGGCCATTTCCAGCGGCAAGGCGGGCTGCCATGCACTGCGTTGATCGCTTGCAGCCATATTAAAAGCCTCGATCACATCCAGCAAAGCCGGGGTTGTAAATCGGCGCGCATGGTTGCTCATCTGAGTCTGCTGTTCAGGGGTGGCTTCGATCATACTGCCATTACCCAGGCGCACCAGCAGCAGATTTCGGCAGTAGTCCACCACCTGACGAGCAAATTGACGTGGATCGCTGCCGCTATCAAGCGCAGCGTGAATGGTTGTCAAGCCTTTCGAGGCATCCCGCTCCAGCAGTGCTTCCACCAGTTCAACGACCGATTGACCGGTGGCCGTCCCCAACACCTGCTGAGCATCCGCCAGCCGGATTGGTCCGCCGCTGGAAGCCAGTTGATCGAGCAGCGAGATGGCATCCCGCAGACTGCCGGTTGCCTGACGGGCAATCAGGCTCAGCGTTTCTTCATCCACATCCACCTTTTCCTGCTGACACAGGTGTTGAAGGTGCTGCACAATCATCTTGACCGGGATGCGACGGAATTCATGCCGCTGACAGCGCGAAAGTACGGTGGCCGGTATTTTGTGAATCTCAGTCGTCGCCAGAATGAAAATGGCATGTGGCGGCGGCTCTTCCAGTGTTTTGAGCAAAGCATTGAAAGCCGCCGTAGAAAGCATGTGAACTTCATCAATGATATAGACCTTGTATTTGCCCTGAGTGGGAGCAAAATTGATTTTATCGCGCAGGTCCCGCACATCATCCACGCTGGTATTGGAAGCAGCATCAATCTCGATCAGGTCAAGAAAACGCCCATTGTTGACCGCCTGACAATGTTCGCAGCGATCACAGGGTCGTTCCGCCGGCGATTCAGCCAGACAGTTCACTGCCTTTGCCAGCAGACGGGCAGTGGTGGTTTTTCCGGTGCCACGCGGGCCGGCGAAAAGATAGGCATGTCCGACCCGCTCGCCGCGAATAGCATTTTGCAGGGTTTGGACGACATGATCCTGCCCGACTACCTCATCCCACAGGCGGGGACGCCATTTTCGATACAATGCTTGAGACATGATTACCTGCTCTTCATGAATTCTGGTCTTGCTCAGCCTTAGCCCGTACCAACTCTTGTTCAAAATTCAATGGTTGTAAATGAAAACGCTCCGAGGGCGCCCCTAAATTGTACCGGAAAATTCGCTTATTCAATCGCTCAATTTGTTTTTTTATCCCATCCATTTCTCCCAGCCGATTGCCCGACTGGATTTGGCGGGTGAATTGGGAACGAAAGTGCTGAATCTCGGCTTCGATATCTTTGCGTTCTTCCAGCCACGGCAGACTGAAGCCATTTTGGCGCAGCAACGAAAATGCCATACGCCATTCGGGTGGTTCAAAAGGATTTTCGTCCCATTGCAATGGTTTGCCTTTGCCGCGCAGGTTGTCCCATTGACCACTTTCGATTGCCGAGCGAATTTTCTGTTCGGCGATCCACTCCAAAGCGTTCATATCTTTTTACCTGTCAATGCCGTTCAAGGCAGTGTGTACGAAGCCCGCAGGTTGCCCTGCCAATCATATAAAGAAACCACGTCACCGCTGCGGAACACAGCCTGAGTTGCCCCCCAGTACAGCTCCATGACGCTATTATTTCCCGCCCGGCTGTATAGACGAACTGCTCCGTTTTTGTTCAGCAGCAGGTAGGGGAAAACATACTCCACTCCGCGTCCGTTGGTGAGTTTCCAGCCGGTCAGCAGCAGTTCGCCTTCACCAACCCGTCGCAGCAACACGGCCTCGTTCTGCAAATCGCCCGCACCAATCACCGTTTCAATCAGAATCACCGGTTCGTCCAGCGGCGGCAATGTAGCCTCACTTTCTGGCAGCGGTTGAGGGGAGGAAACCGGAGGAATGCCTCCTGTACTACCCACCCGCACCGGCAACGGTTGGGTTGGACGCAGACTGCGATCCCATAAGAGCAATACCGCCAAAGTTGTAGTCGCGGAAATAATGATATTCAGGATCAAAAAAGGAATGACTCGTTTCCAACTTCTCATAAAAATAAAGCTCGTCTCTTCATTTGGAAGGAAAGATGGTTCACTTCATAGAATCATAGCATACTTTTCCGGTAAAATAAGGCGGAAGGATGCGTTGAATGCCTTACCTGATTGATGGACACAACCTGATCCCCCACATTGGCGGAATGCGCCTGGACAACCCGAATGACGAACAGCGTCTCATTCGCCTGTTGCAAGTCTTTGCCTCGACGCGGCAGCAGAAAATCGAGGTATTTTTTGACCGTGCAATGCTGGGTAAAGCCGGGCCGCAAACCTTTGGTCAGGTTACTGCTCACTTTGTGGTGCGCAGCTCCACCGCCGACGCTGCCATATCCGCCCGCCTGAGGCAACTCGGAAAGAGTGCGTCTGGCTGGACGGTGGTCAGTTCTGACCGCGAGGTGCAGGCAGCCGCCCGGCAAAGCGGCGCGCGCATCGTTTCCAGTGAAGAATTTGCCGCCCAACTGATTAACAGCCAGCGCCGCTCCCATGAGGGGGAGGAGAAACCCCGGCCCAGCGCCGCGGAAGTCAATGAAATGCTGGATCTATTTAAGAAAAAACGCGGCCAAAAATTGGACTGAATTATAAGAAAACTCTTATGGATTTTTAATACAATTTGGACAAAATTAGTGTATATTAGCAATGACACCAACACTTACTGGTAAATGGTGTCAATCCACCGGACAGGCGGTTCAGCGTGTCCCCCCCACGTTGGATCAATAACCTGAGGTGGAGTTCCCTCCCCGAGGATC
>FWPU01012114.1_pt1 | contig 11653 bp, 11 predicted proteins | sample 2228361 | NCBI WGS metagenome assembly FWPU01 (sample SAMEA103939777, study PRJEB20133) | metagenome | reverse complement strand
TGCATGCCCCGGATGAGAATTACTCCCCTTTGGGGCACACCGCCATGTCGAGGGAAACGCTTGTCCATGGTGAGGAGCGTTCGAGATTCTCGATCTGCCAGCGAGCAGACAACACTATTTTTTACACCCCGCTGCCCAAGCTCTCCAAGCGTCATGACATCGTGGCCAAGCTCTCGGAGGCGGGTGACCACCACCATGGAGAGGCTCTCCATCCGCCAGTAGTCGCACCGATGAAGATTCCATCCTCGATTACATCGGCTGCAAAGGCGAGGCACGCAAGAACGTCCTCTCGGCTGACCCCATAATTCGTGCAGACCTCGTCGATCGAGTGGTCGGCCGAGAGCGCGCCCAAGACGACATAGACCGGGACGCGAGTGCCGCGGATGCAAGCATCACCGCCATGGATTTCAGGATCGATCACAATCCTTCCCCGCCAGCCTTTGTCATTCATGACCGTCTCACATCCTCCGCAAATTTTACAATCAAGCCTCACAAAGATCAAATTAGAGGGATTTTTACGTTAGTACTTGACGAACCACCTCCACCGCCTTCAATATATCGCTTCGGTTCACATCGAGATGAGCGACCAGCCGCACGCTATCGGGGCCGACAGCGCCCGCTAATACACCCTTCGTTTTGAGCTTCTCTACAAACTCAGCAGCGCTCATCGCCTTGAGTCTTATGATGACGATGTTGGTCTCCACGGGGTAAGCCAGCTCGATCCCATCGACTTCCGCAATTTTCTGGGCCAACAGCTTGGCGTTCTCGTGATCTTCGGCAAGCCGTTCGACGTTGTGCTCCAGAGCATAGAGCCCGGCGGCGGCTAAGATGCCGACTTGTCTCATGCCGCCGCCCAGCATCCTTCTGACTCTTCGGGCCTCTTCAATGAAGGCTTTATCGCCCAACAGCATCGAGCCTATGGGAGCCCCCAGCCCCTTCGATAGACAGAACATCACCGAGTCGAAGCCCCTCGTCAACTCCTTGACGGGTTTGCTCGTGGCGATAGACGCATTGAAGATGCGCGAGCCGTCCAGATGCACGGGGATTCTTTGGGACTTTGCAAACTCTATAATCTTTTGGGCCTCGTGCTGGGGATAGACCGCGCCGCCCTTGGCGTTGTGCGTGTTCTCTAAACAAATCAGCCCGGTGCGCGAGAGATAATACGCCTTGGGCCTTATATATTTTTTGACGTCTTCGGCAGTGAACCAGCCGCGCTCCGTTCTGATGGGCCGCGCTAACACCCCCGCAAAGGCCGCCATCATGGCCTGCTCGTGATTGAAGATGTGGCAGCTCTCTTCTAAGATCACCTCGTCGCCGGGTTTTGTATGAATTTTAACAGCGATCTGGTTGCACATGGTGCCCGAGGGCGCGAAAAGTGAGGCCTCGAAGCCGAAGAGTTCGGCCACTTTCTGCTGTAGTAAATTCACAGTGGGGTCTTCGCCGTAGACGTCATCGCCCACCTCAGCCCGCTCCATGGCGCGGCGCATCTCTTTTGAAGGCTTCGTCACTGTATCGCTGCGTAGGTCGATCATAAGCCGCTTTTAGCTCTATACTTCGCCTCCATGAACTTCAGCGCTTCAGCATCTATCGTGCCTTTCTCTTTCGTCGCCCGCATCTCTAAGTTTTCTGTGTTGTGGAAGTCCGTGAGCGCCTTGAGTGTTTTTGAATCTAGGCGGCCGTTGACAGCCCCTTTATAGTAGCCCAGTGCCTTGAGCATCTGCTGCACAGACTTAAGAGTCTCGCCTTTGAGTTTCACTTTTCTCTTCGTCGCGCCGAAGTAGAGCTCCCTTAAATTTAATAATCTCGCAAGCTCCTCGATGGGCTGCGGGTGATCATCGACCCTGAGATCGATCATTCGGTCGTTAAACTGCCCATAGCCCCCCTTCTCTTTGGCGACAACTAAAGCGGCTGACTGTTGGCCACGCCGGTCGCCGCCTGCTCTTTGCCCGGCCCGAAGCGCTTCAAGCAAGCGTTTAGCAAGGGGGCCGCTGCATCGCTCAAACGCTTCCGCCATCGCTTCCACCGTCTTGCGGCTCACTAGAATATTGCCCTGAACGGCATAGTGTTGGCCGACAATATGCCCCGCCCAGGCATAACACGCCTTGCCCGTATAAGCCGCCGCTCGGCCCTGGGCGTCTACAATGCCGATCTGTCTGTGATCTCGGCCCTCGTCTGTTTCGATCAGCTTTTGGAGCGCCTCTTCGGCCGAGAAGCCTAATTTGAGCATCGCCAGCCCCCTCGGGCCGTAGCTCGTGTTGGCGCAGGCTTGCGTGGCGATCGCGCCCACGTTGGCTTGCGCCCAGGGCACCACGGGGCCCACGGCCAAAAACTTCGACTCGACGGCGACTCCCCACTCGCCCGACTTCAGATCGCACGCGACAATCGAGAAAGTAGCCGGGGTTATCAGGCAGCGCTCCTTTCTATTCTTGCCAACTTGTGAACCTGCGAACTTTCTTTTATTTCATCACGACGATCTTGCCGATATGCGGCCCGAAAGGCGGCGGCAGCGCCTCATGGAGGGCGCAGAAGTATTCGTAGCTGCCCGGCACCGTGAACCTCCACTCGAAGCTCCCACCCGCCTTTGAGATGACCCCGGAGTCCCAGGGCTCGGCGTCCTCGGGGATCTTTAACTCCCTGCCGTTCTTGGGGTGATAGGCCGTGGTGGTGTGAGGAACATTGCCTTCGAGCACCCATCTGACGGTATCCCCCACCTTGATCTGAAGCGGCTTTTCTTTGGCATCGCTGCCGTCCGGATTTATGAAGAGATTCCTGCCGTCTTTGGTGGTGACCATCTTGACGACGTGCACCATGCCTTCCGCCATCTCCCCCTCCACTTTAATCGTGACGGTAGCGGTGGCTTTAGCGCCGTCGGTGTCTGTCACCGTCAAGGTGGCGGTGTAATCGCCAGGCTGCTCATATGTGAACGAGCCCTTGGCTTCGGTGGAGTCTTCCGTGCCGTCGCCGTTGAAGTCCCAGCTGAAAGTGACTGCACCCTCTTTGTCTGAAGACTTAGAGCCGTCGAACTCCACCGTCAAGGGCGGCTTGCCTTCTGTTGGCGTCGCTTCCGCCACGGCCACAGGCGGCGCATTCACGTAGATTTTGACCTTCACGGGCTTGCTCTTAGCTTTTCTGTCATCGCTGACAACTAAAGTGACGGTGTATTCACGGCCCACTTCTGCATACGTGTGGGTGGGGTTTTCGCCTGTGCCCTTGGTGCCGTCGCCGAAGTCCCACTCGTAGGTGACTTCTTTTTTCTCGGGGTCTGTGCCCTTGCCCTGGAAGCTCACGTCCTTCTGCACCCTGTCCCCGTCTTTAAGTCCCACAATCTCGGCGGTTGGCGGCTGATTGCGCGCACACCCTCCTAACACTACCGCAAGAACGAACAAAGAAACGACGATTAAAGCTCTCTTCATCGCTTGAAACTCCCTCCTTTGAATTTAATCTGCTAAAACGCTCAAATCATGCCACTTACGGCCGCGCGTTTACGCCTCACTATAATATTCGTCCTCTTGCCATCCCTCCTTCCCCAAGAGCGGAAGAAAACTACAGGAGCAAAGCTCCTCTTGACTGACACTCCCACCCTCTTTCTTAAGCAAAAGCAGCGTTTGGATCTGTCGCCCCCCAACGGGAAGGACGAGCCTTCCCGGATCTTTGAGTTGTCTCATCAGCGACTCAGGAACACGAGGAGCCGCGCCCGTGGCGATGATCTTATCATAGGGCGCGTGCTCCTCCCAGCCCACCGTGCCGTCGCCGATGCGAAAATAAATATTCTTTAAGCTGGTGCCTTCGAGTAGACGCTGTGCCTTTTGGGTCAGAACTTCAGACTTCTCTATCGTGAACACCACGCAAGCGAGTTCGGCTAAAATGGCCGTCTGATACCCGGAGCCCGTGCCGATCTCTAAGACTTTATCTGTCTTTTGCAGCTCGAGCGCCTCGGTCATCAAAGCCACAATATAAGGCTGGGAGATCGTTTGGCCCTCGCCGATAGGCAGTGGATGATCGCCGTAGGCCATCTCCCAGAGCTTGCTATCGACAAAGAGATGGCGCGGGATCTTGCGCATGGCATTTAAGACTTTTTCATCGCGAATGCCACGCTGCTTAAGCAACTCGATCATGTCCAGCAGTGCCTTGCGCAGGGCATAGCCGCTGCGGTTTTGCTCCGAACGCTTCACCTCAGCTCCCATCTCCGCTTATTTTATACCAGTCGAAGTTCTGTTTCAAGCCGTGAAAGAGATGTTTCGTCGTCTTGGGAGGATAGAGCGCGCCGCTTAAGCCCCGCCGAATGACTTCCGCCTTCGAGACCGGGATATCGGACCGGCGCGGCAGCACTTCGACCCTCTCTGAATCATAATCCACTAGTACACAAGGGATTCTTTCAAAGCCTAGCCGCCTACAAGCCTCATAGCGGTGATGGCCGTCTAAGATGACGAGGGTCTTCGCATCGACGATGATCGGCTCCTTCAAAGTTCTGTCCTCTTTTAAAGCGTTGATGACTTCTTGGAGTGATGCTTCCTCAGTGGCCTCGTGAGCCTTCAGCAAATTTAGTGGCAGTTCTCGAAGCTGATAATCACTCATGGCTAAATGTGCTCCTCCCGGCGCTTGAGCTTCTCCTCGCGGCGCCGCTTGGCCTCTTCGTACTTGCGCTTCTCTTCTGCTGCTTCAGGGATCACAGCAGGCACAGGTGAGGGTCTGCCCTGCTCATCCAACGCCACAAACGTCAAGTACCCACTTGTCGTGAACCGGCGCTCCCCCGTCAACGGATTCTCAGATTCAATCATTACCCCCACTTACATGGATGTTCTTCCGGTGTAATTCACTTGGGCTTTGATGATGACAAATTCGCCGATTTTGATGGGCGCGTGGAAGTGGAGCTGATCGATGGACGCCGTGACGACGGGCTTGCGGGTGTGTCGCAGAGCAGAAACGGCCGCGGCCATGTCCATCCACTGCACCACCTTGCCCCCAAACGCGATGCCCATCGCGTTCGCATCCTCAGGTCTGACCGTTTGAACCATTTCGACAAACGACTCACGCGCGGGCTTGCCTGCTTCTGCCACCATGTGAATACTCCTCAGAAGTACATCATACTCCCATTGATCTTTTTACACAAGCGGGCTGATGGTGAAGCCTTGTTAAACAACCCAATCAACAGAAGGATCACACCGAGTTATTATAGAAAGAAGGAGCCCTAGGGATCACTCAGAATTCTGCAGCCTAGCCTGCTCGTCAGGGGGCCAGATTGAAGGTGGCCGTGACCGTTCTGTCCGCGTTCATCGTCACGGTGCATTGGGTGCCCACGGCGGTGTCGCAGCCGGTCCAGCCCCAAACACCGAGCCCCCAGGCAACACCCCACTTGGGCAGGCCGTCAGTATAAATGCCAGCCCTGTGAGCAAGAGCGCCAGCAGCACCATTCTCCCCCTTCGCCTCCTCCAAAGGCCCAGCGGCCAAGCCACCAGCCCCAGTCCCCCCATCATCCCCGCCATCAGCAGCCCGCCAGAAGCCAGATTGTCTATGCCCGCCATTTGCGTTTGTGGGGTGGCCGTCAGCGTCACCTGGGTGCCTGGAGTGAAAGCCTCCGTGCAGTCGCCGGAGGGGGTGCCCGCCGTGAGTGAGGGTGCAGTTGATCCCCGGACCCGTCACACTGCCGTTGCCCGTGCCTGCCCCCAGCACCGTAAGCGGAAATTGCTGGGGCGCGGCCAGCGTGAAGATGAAGGTTCTTCCCAAGTTGTTGCCGCTGGCCATCCACGCCCCCGAAGAGAAAAGCGCTATTGCCTTTCTGCACCGTGCCCGCCAAGATGCGGCCAGAGGGGCTGGGGCCGCTGTAGGTGACCTCTCCCCAGGAGTTGGTGTTGGCGTCGTAGGTGAAGGCCTTGTTGGGGTTCTGCCCCAGCACGAAGACCTGATTGCCTACCAAACACCACAATGCGCCCATCGCCCAGGGTGGCCATGGAGTGGCTCTGGCGCGGGCCGGGAGGGGTGGTGGCGTTTAGAAGCCCCCAATTAGTTGTCGGATTGAACCCCCACAGTTCGCCGGAGACACTGAAATCCCCTTTGCCCCCGCCGTGGACGTACATCTTGTCCCCCGAAACGGTGGACGCGTGCGCAAAGCGCTGGCCGGGGGGCGGTGGCGGCTAAGAGTGACCAATTGTTTATCTGATCGAACCCCCACAGTTCGGCGGAGGGGGGATTGGTTAAGCCGCCGTAGAGGTAGACGGTGCCGTTGAGGAAGACCATGGTGTGGCCTTTGCGGGCGGTGGGGGCCGGGGAAGGGAATATCTCTTGCCAGGTGCCTTGGGCCCATGATTGAAAGCCCCAGCCGAAGCCGAGGGCCAATAATGCGGATTAGCGGATGCCTGCCAGCCAAACCATCCGTTAATCAGCTGATCTATCCGCTGACAGATTTTTTCCCCGGCGAAAAGGGAGGGGCGTCAGCTACTCAACCTCTTGACCTTAGGGCAATAAGGGAGTATAATAAAGTCGGACCGGGTGCCTAGGGACCTCCTGGTAGCCACTCCAGGGGCCGAACTAGTACTGCTTCTGGTTCAGCCTTGATCCTCGGTAAAGAGGGGAGCTGGCAGAATCCCCCGGTCTCTTTTTGTTATCTCACCAAGGTGTAAAGCTCTCGGGTCTTGATGACCTTCCAACTGGGGTTGAGCCGACGGGTCCGAAAGTATTCATGATAAACCCCGTAGGCGAGGGCATGGGCTCGAGACCTTTTCCCGATCCGGCGAAAAGTGATCCGATCTTTGGGAAAGGAGGGATCACGCTTACGGATATGACGGAGCAGCATGCCCCGAAGAGCATCCTCGTGCCCAACGAACTCTATATCGATGATAATAGCAGTCAACTGGCTGAGGTCCTCTTTGAGGAGCAAGAAGAGCCCTGCGGCAAAGAGTTCCAGATAAGTGGAGGGTGAGAACTTCTTACGACGCCTGAGCCTTTGCACGCACTCCCGCTTTACTGGCGCTGGAATGAAGATAAACTTACGGATCTGATTGGAGAAAGCCAGCACCGTTGGCACCTTGGTATCGCCGATCCGACCGCTTTGATCCACCTCGATGCGCATGTGGGATGTAGAATAGCGCGAAGGCGAAAATTTATCAATAAGAATGGCATCGAAATATTTAACAAAACTAATGGCGTTGCTTGCTACGAGGCTAGTCTTCTTTTAAAATAAGAGGTTGAGCCCTATCATGGTTGTGGATCTTCTCAAGCGAGCCGTCGACTGGATCTTCGGCGAGACCAACGAGCAGAAGCTCAAGAGGCTGCAACCCTACTTAGAAGAAGTCAACGCGCTGGGGCCGCAAATCAAAGAACTCAGCGATGAGGCGCTCGCCCACAAAACTCAAGGATTCAAAGAGCGCTTAGAGAAGGGCGAGACTTTGGAAGAGATACTGCCCGAGGCGTTTGCGGTCGTTCGCGAAGTCGCGGAGCGAAAAGTGGGGCTTAGGCCCTTCGATGTGCAGATCTTAGGGGCTGTCGTAATCCACCAGCGCCGCATCGCTGAGATGAGAACGGGTGAAGGCAAGACGCTCGTCGCCACCATGCCCGCCTATCTCAATGCGCTCGTGGGCAAGGTGCACATCGTCACGGTGAATGATTATTTGGCCAAGCGCGACCGCTTCTGGATGGGGCCCATTTACGAACACTTGGGCCTAAAAGTGGGCCTGCTCCAAGAGGCCATGAGCGTCCAAGAGCGCAAGGCCGCTTACCAAGCTGATATCATCTACGGCACCAACACCCAATTCGGCTTCGACTACCTGCGCGATAACTTAGCTCTATCTACTGAGCATCGGGTGCAGACGGGGCTCGATTACGCCATCATCGACGAGATCGATAATATTTTGATTGACGAGGCGCGCACGCCCTTGATTATTTCGGGCTCCACGGCCGAATCCGCCAAGCTGTATAAAAAGTTCGCCCAGACAGCAAAAGCCTTCCAAAAAGACAAGCACTTCGAGATAGACGAGAAGACCCGACGGGTGCATCTCACCGAAGAGGGTGTCCGGCACGCCGAAGAAGTTCTGAAAGTTGAGAATATTTATGCCCCGGAGCATGTGGAGTTATTAAGACACTTAGAGTTGGCGCTGCGCGCCCGCTGGCTCTACGAAAAAGATGACGACTACATCGTCAAAGATGGACGCGTGGTGATCGTTGATGAATTCACGGGCCGACTCATGCCGGATAGAATATGGAGCGACGGGCTGCACCAAGCCGTCGAGGCCAAAGAGAATTTAGACATTCGAAAAGAGACACAGACCCTCGCCACGATCACGCTACAACACTATTTTAAATTATACAAGGGCATCGCGGGCATGACCGGCACGGCGGCCACGGAGGAAGACGAGTTTAAAGAAATCTATGGGCTCGATGTGGTTGTCATCCCCACCCATAAGCCCATGATCCGAAAAGACCTGCCCGATGTTTTGTTCAGAACGGAGCGCGCCAAATTTGAAGCCATCGTGAACGAGATAGAAAAACTGAACAAACAAGGCCGCCCCGTGCTCATCGGCACCAATTCGATTGAAAAGTCAGAAAAATTGAGCGCGATGCTCAGCCGTCGAGGCTTGAAGCACAACGTGCTCAACGCCAAGCACCACGAAAAAGAGGCTGAAATAATTAAAGACGCGGGCCAACGCGGGGCCATCACCGTGGCGACGAACATGGCCGGGCGCGGGGTTGATATTAAGCTGGGTGAGGGCATCGCAAATTTAGGCGGGCTGCATATTATCGGCTGCCAGCGCCACGAGAGTCGAAGAATTGACGATCAATTGCGCGGGCGCGCCGGACGCCAAGGCGACCCCGGTAGCTCCCAGTTTTATATCTCCCTAGAAGACGAGTTAATTAGACTCTTCGGCTTAGATAAAGTGGCGCCGTTGATGGAGCGCTTCGGCCTCACGGAAGGCACGAGCGTGGAGCACCCCATGCTGACGAGAGCGATTCGCGGCGCCCAGCAGCGCGTGGAGGCCCGAAACTTCGAGATTCGAAAGAATTTACTGCGCTACGATCAAGTGATGGCCATGCAGCGCGAAGCCATCTATGGGCTTCGAGATCGCTTTCTATTTGGCGACGGTGCCGCGGCTCCTGAAGACCTCGAGGAATATATTATCGGGATTTTAGAAAGCTACACAGACACGTTGGCAGCCCGCTATTTGTCTGATGGCGGCGATTCAGACGGCTGGAATCTCGATGGCCTCAATAAAGAACTCTCTGCGTTTCAGAATGCGCGCTGGGAGCCTAGTCTAGACGGTTTGGGCTACGAGGGTTGCAAGCAGAAAATTTATGACTTTCTATTAGAGAATTATCGCGGGCAGACCCGGAATCTTGGCGAAAGCTTTTCGACAATTGCCCGTCTAATGATTTTAAAGATCATCGACGAGAGCTGGCGGCAGCATCTTTATGAGCTCGACATGCTGCAAGACGTGATCGGCTGGCGGGCCTATGCGGGCAGCGACCCCTTAATCGAATTCAAGCGCGAGTCGTATAGACTCTTTCAAGAGCTTTTGGCCAGAATTGAAGAGCAAATTGTGAACTATTTAATCAAGCCCAAACTGAAGCTCGAAAGCGCAAAATCTAAAGCTGAAGCTGAAGCTGAGCGGAGCTTAGGCCAGCTGGTCTATCAGCATGCCCCTGTTGAAGCCCTGCAGCCTGCGACGGAGTCAGCGCCTAAGCGTCAGCCCCGCAGAGTGACCGCCAAAGTGGGCCGCAACGACCCTTGCCCCTGCGGCTCCGGCAAGAAATTCAAAAAATGCTGCGGACTAAAACAGCCCTCTTCCCAATCACCATCCTCTTGAGCCCCAGTCACCGCTGCACGGTGATAATCCATTCTACCTTGCGTTTATCATTCTCGCCCGTGGGGCCGCCTTGTACGTCAATCAGCAGTGTCCCTTTGCCATCCCTTTCACCCGCTCCAGTCACAGCAAACTCGTATACACCCTCTCGCGGTTGGTTGATGATGGTCTCCAGCTTCGAAGTCAAGCTTATGCTGCCGAATCCGATCACATTGATATAAAGGAATTCCATGGGGGAGTGCACTCTCAAGCGGACGGTAGCCGTAAACGCTTCACCTGGCTTTACAACTTCCGGCGCACTCACGCTTATGTCCACAAACTTCCCCACGGACCACTCCACGGATGGCCTGTCCGGCCCCTCGACCCGAACCCAGGCGCTGGCGGTAGCCTTGCTGCCCTCGACATCGGCTACCTCTAAGACGACACGATACGACCCCGGCACCTCAAAGGTGTATGAGGCTATGGCTTCATAGATGGGGCCATAAACCACATCGCCCTTCTCATTGAGTATCGTGATGGCGTAAGAGGCAATATCACCCTTGCTCTTCGTCGCATCGAACACAGCAAAGAACGGGGCTTTGCCGGATTTGTTTTCCGGCGTGCACCCGGCACAGAGGATCTCCAGCTTGGCCTCAAGTGAGAGGGTCGGCCCATCGCGAACCTCTGGAGGTCTAAGTGTGCACCCGACTAATGTGAGCGGCAAAAAGACGAGAAGAAATCCCGTCTTTGCGACTTTTGAGATGTGGTCTAGCTGTGGAACGTCGTTCATCATCTCTCTCACCCAAGCCATTGTAACTCGAGCAGCTGACTTTGTGAGGGACAGGCTTCCTCACCCACCCAGAACTTGGACATCCCTCCCCTTGACAAAACGCCTACTTGCAGGTAATATGGATTTAGCAGTCACGGATGGAGAGTGCTAAATGGACCAGCGCAAACGCCTGATTCTGAAAGAGATCGTCGACAGATACATCAAATACGGCAGGCCGGTCAGCTCCCAGACGCTTTTGAAAGAATACGGGCTCTCGGTCAGCTCCGCGACGATTCGCAATGACATGAAATACTTAGAGGAGCACGGGTACATCTCGAAGGCGTACAGCTCCGCGGGCCGGGTGCCCACCCAGAAAGCGTACAGATTCTTCGTAGACTGGCTTTTAGAGCTTTCGGAGCTGACCAAACGCGAAACTCATCAGCTTATAGAATCTTATGCCTTTCGGCGCCCTGAAATGCCGGAACTGCTGCGCCAGGCGGCCTTCTTGCTCGCTCAGCTCAGCGGGCTTTTGGGCTTCGTGCTGGCTCCTAAGCTCGAAGAGACGAAGCTCGAATCCATTTCGCTCATGAGGCTCGACCCGGAGTATGTCGCCGTGGTGATGATTTCTGATCTAGGGACCATCGAGAGCCAGGTGATTCACGCCCAGGTGACCGCCGATCAGCTTTTGGAGATCAACGAGCTGCTCAATCGGCGCTTCATGGGCCGCCGCTTATCTGAGATCCGCCGGGAAGTGGAGCGATTCATAGCTACAGAAGACTGGCAGGAAGCCCCGATGCGCGATGCGTTTTCGCTTTTGAGTGAATTCGTCGCCACTTCAAGCAGGCGGCGGCTTTATGTGGAGGGCGTGCTAAATCTCATAAAGGCCACACTCGATCAATTCGGGTATGAAAGGGCCCAGCAGGTGATGGCGCTTCTCGAAGACGAAGCGGGCTTCGAGCGGTATCTGGAACGCGCTGGCGAAGCTGAAGATCTGTATTGCCTGATCGGCAAAGAGAATCCGATACGTGAGCTTCGGGACTACAGCTTAGTAGCGATGCCTTACGGATATTCTGGAATTTTAGGGGTTTTGGGCCCCACCCGGATGGATTACAGC
>FWPU01012113.1_pt1 | contig 11653 bp, 12 predicted proteins | sample 2228361 | NCBI WGS metagenome assembly FWPU01 (sample SAMEA103939777, study PRJEB20133) | metagenome | reverse complement strand
CCGATTCATTGGGGCTTTGTGAAAGTAGCCCACGATTTCAATCGTGGGACAAAAGGGAGCGAAACAGGTTTTGTTAGGCACTCTAAGTTCATCTACGCTCGCGCCAGTCCGACGGAATATGCCTACGGCGGACCGGAGAGAATTCCGCCCAACGTCCGCGCTATTCGCCAGTCGGAGGGGTCGTCCCGACTTTCGGGACGCGACGACTTTCGCCTGCCGCCGGAACTCATCTTCTCCGAAGCGGAACGCAACGTGAAGATAGAGAACTTCCGCCAAAATCTGGACTGGCTGCTGACGCGCTACTTCCCCGCCAACTCCGGCAGTCGCTTCGTCGGGAATCGTCTGCTCGTGGATTTGACCGTGCCTTACGCCGGCGAGTCGGTCACGCTCGCTGAACTGGACCGCGCGGCGGAGTCGCTGCTGCAAGGCTGGACGGACCGCCCGCCGAACTTCGTCTCAACGGGCAAGCGTGACCTGACGCTGGCGCAGACGTTCAAACTGCTGGCGACCGCGCTCAAGTCTGTTCAGGAACGGCACGGCGTCCGTTCCCTACCGACAAATCTTTCAGGCGTCCATTCTCTACGTCACGAAACAGTTCGGCTGCCGCGCGATGGTCGGAGTCAAGGACAACACGGGCGGCAGCACCAACGCGGCGTGGTTTCTGGGCATGAAGGGGATGCCTGACGCGCGCGCCACCGGTCCCGAAATGTTGAGGGCAGCAGCGACGGGGCAGTTCGACCTGTCCCACTTCATTGAAGACTTCATCATTCGTAGTAAGCCACGAAGCGACAGCGGAGTGGCGTCCCCCGACGGCACTCTACTTCGTTCCGTGCCTGACTACAAACCCGAAGAAGTGCAATCTATTGCGGTGCTGATTCACGACACCGACTTCCTGCGCGGACCGCCCGCTTTGCGCCAAAGACTGTGGGAGACTTACGAGAGCCTTGTCCGCCGGGCGGCAAAGCACCCGCGCCTGAAGGTGGTGACGTTTGAGGAAATCCTTGACCGCATCGCCGACGACCGAACGAAGACGGTATCACGCCCTGCGTTGCTCAAAGCCGCTGGAATCGTGTCCGCGTCGGAGACCGCCCCGCCCGATTACGTTGACCTCAGCGGCGATTACCTCTCGCTTGTCGACGCCTTCCAAGCCTTCGCGCAATCGCTGCGGACGGGGGCATTTCATTTGCGTTGGTAGTAGCGCAATTCGTTGCGCGTTATGGACGGCGATAAATTGCCTCACTACCAACAAGTTTGAAATGCACCCGCTGCGGACTTTCGCCGAGACCGGCAAGTTGCCCGAATCGGTCAAGACAAGCGACCTGCTCGGACCAACAGAATACCATCGCAGCGGTCTGCCGCCCGTTCGTAGTCAGCCACGCAGCGAAGCGGAGTGGCGTTCGGACGGCAGGCGAGGAAGTGGTCGCCGCTGCCAAACAAGTGTGCGCGGAGATGAAAGACCGCATCCCGTCGCAGGTCAGCGTCGGTAATCTGAAACTCAACCCTGCCGAGTTTCTCTTTGCGATGGCGCAAACCATCACTGCCATCACCCAGACGGGCAAACCTGCGCCGTTGTCACTCCACGTCGTTGATCCGTTGCCGCGCCGCATGCGCGAGAACAAACTTGCCGATCCGCTGACGAAGTTGCAGTTCTGGACGTTCAAGCCGGAGAGATGGAAAGGGAGCGAGCAACGGTGATGGGAGATGAAAGAACGATGCAAGCGCCGTGTTTGCTTCCAACCAAACTCCACAATTCCACGCAACCGTGAGTTCTACCGCAAGCGTTCCCCTCTCCTCGCGTCCTCCCCCCGCAGCCCCGGATACCCCTTCGGTCCGGGCAGGTCTTTCAGAATTTTGCCGAACCGTTCGCGGGCGGCTTTGACTTCGGGGGCATTGGAGTCGGTCACGTTTTTGTAGCCTGTTCCGTCCCGGCTGTCCCCGCAGTCGTAGAAACGTTCCGTGCCGTCGCCCTCCAGTTCCAGCAGCCAGCGTTTGTCGCGCAGGATGCGTCCGTCGCCGAGGTAACTGAAAATCCAATCGCGGTGGGACTTCGCTTCGCCGCGCAGCACGGGGACGAGGCTCTTGCCGTCGAACTTCCTGTCCTTCGGCAGTTCCGCCCCGGCGAACTCTGCGAGCGTTGGCAGGATGTCCGTGATGTCCGTCAGTTCCCGCGAGACCACGCCCGACTTCACCCGCCCCGGACAGCGCACGATGAACGGCACGCGCGCGCCGAGTTCCGTCACCGTTCCTTTGCCCGCAGAGGCAGTGCCATTGTCGCCGATGAAGAGAATGACCGTGTTCTCGCGCAACCCCATCTCGTCCACCGCGCGCGTGAGCTGCCCCATGAGATGGTCGAGGTATTCGAGGTTCGACTGGAAACCGCGCGGCAGTTTCTCGCCGGGTTTGTTGGGGTTCGGCGTCTCGACGTGCGGACCGTGCGTCAGCACCGAAGTATAGTAGATGAAGAACGGCTGCTCCTTGTGCCGCCGCATGAAGTCAATGACGAATTCGTTGAACAGGTCAGGTCCGTAGTCGGTCGGCTTCGTCGGCAGATACTTCCCGTTTTCGACGATGCAGGGGTGCCAGTAGCGCGACGTTCTCTGCCGCTGGTCGTCCTCCCAGCCGCCCGTGTGCTGCACGCCGTCGGGTAGGTTGCTTTTGTATGCCCACATTCGATACTCGTCGAAGCCCGCGTCGTGAATCAGTGTAGGAATTTTGCCGGACAGTTGCCACTTGCCCACCAGGGCGGTGGCGTAGCCGCGTGATTTCAGCAGGTCGGCGAAGGTATATTTGCTGCCGATGTCGAAGTCGGGCGAGTCGGGTCTGGGCGAGAACGGACGACCCATGAGATGAAACCAGCCGGTGCGGAAGCCGTATTGCCCCGTCATAATCGCCACGCGCGTCGGCGAGCAAATCGGCGTCGCGTAGCACGTCTCAAAGCGCACGCCCTCCGCGGCGAGGCGGTCAAGGTGGGGCGTGCGGTGCTTGCGGTTGCCGTAGCACCCAAGTTCCTTCGCGCCGAGGTCGTCGGCAAGGATGAGAATGAAGTTCGGCGGTCGGGCTGGTTTTGTTTCGGCAGCCGTCGCTTGACGGAACGGCGCGAGCGTCAGCGTGAGACAAAGCAGCGCCAAAATTCGGCAGAGTTTTACGGTGTGGTTTGACGTGCGGTTCATTTTAGATGCCTCCGTGTCCTGCTCGGCAATATCGCCCTCAACGAGTTCAAACCGCGTTTGTTGATTGTGACTTGTATTGCTTTCTTACTCATCCTGCGTTCTCCCCCCTCATCACGTCCTGCCAGAACCGTCTGGCTTTCTCGTGATGTTCCAAAACCTCCCGCAACTCGTCAGACGATTTGACTTCACGCCGCAGTCGTTCGATGCGTTCATTCCCCCAGTCCAAGAAAATAAGAGTGCCTCACAAAACCTGTTTCGCTCCCTTTTGTCCCACGATTGAGATCGTGGGCTACTTTTACAAAGCCCCGATGCATCGGGACTTCCGTTCAGGCGTCTTAGACACCGCATTCGATTCGGTGGCAGCCCTCCCGTTGTAGACACCGAATTCTACTCGGTGTTCCTCTACGTGATATGCGCGCCCTGCGTCTCCACGTAAACCGCATAGAGCGACTGGCTTGCCGTCATGAACAAACGGTTGCGGCGCGGTCCGCCGAAGCAGACGTTGCTGCAAATTTCGGGCAATAGGATTTGTCCGATGCGCTGTCCGTCGGGGGCGAAAATGTGAACGCCGTCGTAGCCCGCGCCGACCCAGCCCGCGCTTGCCCAGATATTGCCGTCCACATCGGCGCGGATGCCGTCGGCGAAGCCCGCGACCTCTTTGCCGTTCAGTGTCATCTTCATCGAACAGAACTCCCGTCCATTACGCAGTTTCGTGCCGTCCACCACGTCCCAGACCTTGATGTTCTTCGGCGCGTTCTCGTAGTGCGACGCGCCCGTGTCGGCGACGTAGAGTTTTTTGTAGTCGGGCGAGAAGCAGATGCCGTTCGGCTTGAAAATGTCGTCGGCAACGAGTTCAACTTTTGCCGTCTTCGTGTCAATGCGATAAATCGCTTCCTTCAGATACAACTCGCCCTTGTTACCCTCGTAGTTCATCAAACTCCCGTAGCCGGGGTCGGTGAAATAGATGCTGCCGTCGGGATGCACTACACCGTCATTCGGCGCGTTGAACGGTTTGCCGTTGAACTTGTCCGCCAGCACGGTGACGCTGCCGTCGTATTCGTAGCGCACCACGCGCCGCGTGCCGTGCTCAAACGAAATCTGGCGACCTTCAAAGTCGAAGGTGTTCCCGTTGCTGTTGTTCGCAGGATTGCGGAACACGCTCACATGCCCGTCCTCGTTCAACCAGCGGAGTTGCACGTTGTTCGGAATGTCGCTCCACAGCAGATACCGTCCGACGCCGTTCCACGCCGGACCTTCCGCCCACAACATTCCCGTGTGCAGTCGCAGAATCGGCGTGTTGCCCAATTTGTATTTGCCGAACCGCTTGTCCAGAACCACGATGTCCGGGTCAGGATACCGCACCGGCGGCGCATTGCGCCCGTAATCGCGCTGACCGAACGCCGCTGCTGCAACTGTCGTCACTGCTGCGCTGGCGACGAACGAACGACGACTCATCTTTGACTTGTCCGCTTGCTTCATCACGTCCTTTTCCCTCCTGTTGAAGTTGTGCATTTTTGTTCTGCGCGAGCGCGTTATTTCCTCTGCGATGGGAGCATAGGCTTGGGAATTTTCACAGGGGAAACTGGACAGGCGCAGGAATGTGTGTTATGGTAGGAGGCACCGTTGACCGTCAACCGTCAACTTTGGACGGAGGTGAAGCACGTGAAGCAAAACGTTGACATTCCCTGTGCCCGGTCCGAACCCCATGACCTTGAGGATGAAGTCATCTCCGCCCTGCTCTGGCAGGCGGGGGAACTCCTCGATTGTAGGGAACGGACGCCGTGCCGTTCCCAACGGACGCCGTGCCGTTCCGAATTCCAAACCGCGCTGGACAACCTGCTCACCGTCGTCGGGCAGGATGGCGACCTGTCGCGGCTGTTGGAGACACTGCCACTGGTGTTGGGAAGCGGCGTTCTTCTTCAGCCCCTCTTTGCCCATCTCTTTCCCCAACCGCCGCACCCGATAGCCGTTTCCTACTCCGGGAACGGCAGCCCCAGATTGGGGCAGCGCGAGGTCGAGGTATTGCATGAGATGGCAAAGGGGCGCTCCCAAAAGGAAATCGCCAGGCGTCTGTTCATCGCTCCCAACACGGTCAAAACGCACATCAGGAATCTTTACGCCAAATTGGAAGTGGACAACCCGCAAGAGGCAGTCACCAAAGCGACGGCATTAGGGCTGCTGCCGTTCGACTTTGCGAAACTCGTTCATCCCGAAGGCATAGCAATAGACGTGGACTTCAACGCCTTCGCAAACGCTTGCCTGACGGGTGCAGGCTGCGGGCAGCAGGGAGAGGCTGAACCGATGCGGCAATTCGCCGCGCTGGGGCTGTTGTTTTTTCTGCTCAGTCCGTTGACGGCGCTTGTCCGCTATGAACGCGCTGCCGCTGACTCTTTACAGAGGAAAGGCTTCCTCTTTGAGTTCACTTCGGACGGACATCTCGTCCGCTCCCTCGACGGTGAGGGGAGGCTAAAGAGTCCCTCTGCGTTAGCCTTCGCCCCGCCCGCCGCCGAGCGTCACGGCTTTCGTGCAGGCAACCTCTTTCTCTTCGACTATTGGACCAACCCTGACCCTCTGAACATGAGCAGCCTCCTCGAACTCACTCCCGACGGGCGCTGCGTTCGCGCTTTCACGGGCGGCGCGCACCTGAGCACACGGCTTACCTACGGGGGTTATACCGCTTTCACTCCTGACGGCAGGCTGCTGGTCACCAGCGGCGGTCTGACGGACGCCGTGCTGGAGTTCACCGAGGGCGGCGGGGTTGTCCGCCGCTTTGCCGACCTCGTCCCCTACGGAGGGCTGACGGTGGATAGGCGCGGCAACGTCTACGTGGCAGGCGGGTGGGCAACCAAAAGCCCCGTTCACGTATTCAACCCGCAAGGCGACCTCCTGCGAACGGTCGGCGCGGGAGATTGCCACGTCTATCGAGGCGTGGCAGTGGACGACAGGGGCAACCTCTTCGTCGCCAACACCCCTGACCACTGCATCGAGGTCTTCGACGCGAGCGGACAGCGCCTTGGCTCCATGAAGGGCGGCGACCTATACCGTCCCTGTGACCTTGCTCTCAGTCCCGGCGGCAGCCTCTACGTTATAGACAGCGACCGCCAAGTCGTCAAAGTCTTCAATCCCTCTCGCGGCAACTTCCTCTTCTCCTTCCCCGCCCCGCAAGGCGCGCAGTTGACCAACCTCACCTTCGGACCGAATGGGAACTTGTTCGTCGCAGGATTCATCTCTAACCCCTAACCCTGAACCCTCAACCCTCGAAAAATACTCCGATTGGAGTATTGCCCACAGCGGATAGGGTGATGTAGAATGGTGCAAACAGCACCCCGTCCGCTGTGGCGTTTCTCATGTGGATTCAGCAGCAGTGGACGGAGTGAATCTCTGCGGAGTCGGGAGGAGAATAACATGAAGTCCACAAACAGACTGGCTAAGTCGTTCGTTGGAGGAGGGTTAGTTCTCCTGCTTGCCTTGACTGTCGTTAGCCATGCAGGGGCACAGGTTGATGTGACACTCATCTCAAATGACCCGCGCCTCACCTGGCCAACCTGCATCACGACAGATGGCGTCAACCTCTATGTGGGTGTCGGAAGCAGCCGTCAGTTTGGTTCAAGTCAGGTCTTATCATTGCCCATACGTGGCGGTTCTGTGACTACACTTTACTCCTACGAGGGCCCGATTGATTCAATCGTTGTGGTGGGACAAGACCTTTTCTGGCTTGACGGCTGGGCGAATTTCGGGTTTGGTAAGATCCTCCGTGCTCCCAAAAATGGCACAGGACCAATCACGACGATTTATGGCCCTCTCTTAGGAGGTCCTCCCTTCATTCCCTCCAATGGCGGCGGTATTACGAGCGATGGAACACACCTTTACATCGCAAATGCCGCTGGTGAAGTCTGGCGGCTGAACCTCGACGGCAGCGAACCTATGGAGATCCTGCCCCGACGCTTCAACCCCACTCCTCTCTTCCCTCCACACTTGCGCCCAAACTCTATCGCAGAAAGGGGAGGACATCTCTTCCTCGCAGACCCAGGCAATATGGACCCTTTTTCCGAGCCCATTCTACCTCAGATTCTTGCGGTCTCGAAGGATGGAGGCACGTCCATAACCCTCTGGAGTGGAGACCCCTCCATGGCAGTTTTACAAGGGATAGCGATGAGGGGAGACTTTATATTCGTGGGCAATGGACCCTTCATTGAAGCCTTGCCCGCCTCAGGAGAACAAAACCTGGGACGCGTTGCATCGCTGCCACAGGGATCCGACTTTGTCACTGACCTCACTCTCCTCAACAATGCCCTGTATGTAACAGCAACAACTCCTGCCTTCAACCAAGGCTTCATCTACCATGTGGACTTGTCTGCCGCGCCGCCGCTCATTGGGCCGCCGCCCCCGCCTCCTCCGCCTCCCTCCCAGGTCCAAAAAGAGTTCAGTCCAGTGGATGATAGTTACGTGCAGTTCAGGTATCCGGTTGGGGGAGGGAATTCGTTCCCGCTGAATGGCTGGGATTTGACCGTGGGAACAGTGGGAAGGTCCCCCGGAGTAATCCCCCACGCGTCTCGGACTTGGCTCAAGTTTGACCTCACACAGGTGCCTCGAGATGCCGTTGTGAAGGAGGCGAGACTGATTTTCACGGTATCATTTGGACCTATTAGTGAGAGATCTATTGGAACCTTTCCGGGTCGGCTCCATATAGGCAGTGATATCGTGGATAACTGGGAAGAGGAAACGCTCATTTGGGACAACCAACCTGCCCGTAGTATAGATGCATCGTTTGCAAATTCCCAGCCTTTTCAAGTTGATCCCTCACCAGATCCAGTTGAAATCTCACTCGACCTATCTATTTTACAAGAAGAAATCTCGCAAGGCAACAGGTATCTGACCATTGTATTACGAGGGGACGGAGACAATGGAAGAGAAGAACCAACTCCATTTGTTGTGACTCAAAATTTCAATTTCCTTTCCCGCGAAACGGGCGGACCTTTTGGCAAGCAACCCAGACTGGTGATCCGCTACGAAACCCCGCCCCCCGTCACTGATGTCACTGCCCAAGTCAGCATCACCCGCGGCGGATTCCGCTACAACCGCACAACGGGGCGATTCGTCCAGCAGGTCACGCTCAAAAACATCAGCAGCAACCCGATTCAAGGTCCCGTCTCCCTCGTGCTGGACAACCTCAGCAGCAACGCCGAACTGTTCAATCGAACAGGCTACACTCGTTCGGGCAGCCCCTACATCAACGTCAACGTGGGCAGCGACAACGTGTTCAGCCCCGGCGAGAGCGCATTCGTCATTCTGGACTTCAAGAACCCCAGCAATCGGGGCATCACCTACACCACGCGGGTGCTGGCGGGTCCGGGGGAACGTTGACGAAACGATACAACGCAAAGGCGCGAAGACTGTCAGAGGATTTCGGTAACGGATTAAGCCGAAGGCTCTCGACCCTTCGGAGCGGATTACTTTGCGGCAGACGTAACTAATGTTCTGTCAAGGTAGGATTGACAGGTGGGAGAGTGAGGCTCCTGCCGAACTCCCTCGGCGCGGCGGGAGCCTTGCCCTCCCTTTTTCAACCCGTCAATCCTACCTTGACAGAACACTAATCCGTTTAATCCGCTACCAGAATCCGCTGACAGTCCTTTGCGTCCCTGCGACTTTGCGTTGAGAAAAGGGGAACGAAAGATGAGACAAAGATTACGCTGCGTTTTGTTTATGGCGACGTTGTGCGCGTTGAGCGCGTCGGTGTGCCGGGCGGATTTGGTGTTTCACGTCAGTTTGAACACCGCCCCGCTGATAGGGCATCCGGCGGGACCGTTCTCCCTCGCCTTTGACCTGATTGACGGCGACGGGGCTGTCAACAACACCGTGACCGTGAGCAACTTTCTGTTTGTGGGCACGGGAGCGGGTCCGACCGGCAGCCCCACCACGATGGGCGGCGCGGCGGGCGACCTTTCGTCCACGGTGACGCTGAACGACACTGCCTTTTTCAACTCCCTCTCGCAGGAGTTCAGCCCGGGCAGCGCGCCGCCCAGCCGGGTGGAGTTCGACGTGCAGATGACGACGAACTTCGCGGGAGGGACGCCCGACTCGTTTGCGTTCTCCATTCTGGACAACAGTGGCCTCCCTATACCGACACAAGACCCACTGGGTACTGACACACTGTTGAGCGTGGACATTAACTCTTCCAACCCGTCCATCCAGACGTTCGCCACCGACCCGAACGAGCCGCCCCAGGGCGGTGGCAACCCGATTCAGATGTCTGCGCCCGTCGTGCAAGTTGTCCCCGAACCGCTGACGGTGACGCTGCTCATCGTGGGCATCGTCGGGTGGGTGATAGCGAGAAAGTGGCGGAGAGGTAGTTAGGTGGTTAGGTGGTTAAGTGGTTAGGTGGTTGGGTGGTTGGGTGGTTGGGTGGTTGGGTGGTTGGGTGGTTGGGTGGTTGTGAACGCCCGCTGTTGTCTTCTCCCTGACGGAAGACGGCGGCGGGCGGTGTCGTTGGGTCATTCGGTCTGTCCCCGCCGGTAGGTGACCTTCCCCGTCCTCACAATCTCTCCTAAAAATGAAATCGGCTTGACCCGCTGCAACTCGGAGGGATGGTAGCCGATGGCTTCAATCATCGGTTCGACCTCGCGTTTGGCGCGGGACAGGACGCCGGAGAGTTCGCGGTAGTTGGGCGGACCGAACGCTTCGGAGAACACGGCGAGGTCAATGTCAGAGTCCTCGCGCATCTCGCCCCGAACGCACGAGCCGTAGGCGATAATCCGCTCCACGGGAACTCCCTGCGCTTCTAAGGCGTGAGCGTAGTGCTGGGCGAGGATGGTAAGGTCAAAGTCTGTTTTAACCATTCGGCAAACTCCTTCGTTTGCTGGAAGATTCTCTCCGTCTCCGCTTCGGTCAGCGCGGCAGCAATCTTATCTCTCCCATCAGGGTAGCGCGTCAGCACGCTCTTGTCATCCAAGTCGTCCACCAGCGCCCGATACTCGGCGGGAACGCTGATGCCTGACCGCGCTTCCAGAGCCACCAAGCCGTGAATGCGAGGTGGCTCAATCCCATGCTGTTCGACGATAGCCGCCTTGAACAGTTTCTCTTATCGTCGGGTGGCATAGGAAGACGACGAAGAAGTATCTCCCGGCTTTCAGCATCGCTTCAGCAGATTGCAGGTCGTAATCAGCGTCTCGCATCCAACGTCCGGCTTCGGTTTTCATTGCACGAGGCTCCTCCCTTCCGTTCATCAGTATATCAAGTTCGCTGAATTTTCACAAGCGTAGGCGGTTGGGGGGTTGGGGGGTTGAACGCCCGCTGCTGTCTTCTGCTCAGATGGGAGGCGCGGCGGGCGGTTTTACTTCTTCCGATGATGGGATTACTGTAAGGCGCGCACGCCGCGCCACAGCACCTCGCGCGCTAATGCCTGATAAGCGATGTGGTGCCGGGCGGCGATTTCCTTGAGACGCTCAATCAACTCCTCTTCCAGCTGCAGCGTCACCGGGCGCTTGCGACGCGGCTTGAGGGCGAGCACCACATCTTCGGCGGGACCCTCAATAAAGTCCTTGATGTCGTGCGTGTCCCAGAAGGTCAGTTCCTCGTCTTCATTCTGAAAGTCAGGAATTTCTTTTTTCTTGATTTGTCGCTTTGCCATCTTCATTATCCCCTCTAACGGCAGCGCGCCCGTCGCCGCTGTTTTTTGCCGCGCGGTTCGCGGGCAGTGATGACGCGCAGGGGGTGAGCGTCCTCGCGCGCCAATATGATGACCAACTGCCTTCCCGCAGCCGTGCATCCAAAGGCAACGTAGCGCCGCTCACCGGTCTTTGAGGAATAGGTGCGCTCAAGGGGAGGGTTCTCTGCCATCGCCTCTTCGACTTCCTCCCACTCCACCTGATGCTTCTGCTGCATGTGATCCTTGGCTTTCTACGTCGCATAGATGCGAGTGATGCGACCGTTCACAGGTCTTCTTTCTCTTGCGCACCTCTTGTGCTACCAGAAGCCGCCGTGAATGTCAACACACTTATCAATACAACAAGGAGTTGATGAGTGGGTGGGTTAGCGCGTTGGTGAACGGCAAGGGTTCGCCGCCCGCTGCTGCCTCCTGTCCAGGACGGGGGGAGCGGCGGGCTTTTTCATTTGACGGGGGCAGGGGAAGGCGGTATAATCAACGGCGTAGAATGAACTGAGAGGTGAGCGAAGATGAGCGTAGAGACGAAGGCATGGGCGGAGACGCTGCAAACGCAGGCGGACGTGAAGCGGCTGACAAGAGAACAACTGATGGAAGTCGCAGGCGATGAGTCCATTCCTAAAGACGTGCGGCGACGGTGGGTGATGTGGTGGTTCGTGGCAGACAAGGAGGAAGTGCGCGCGGCTTGGGGAAAGGTCATGGAGCAATTAGGCGTGCCCAAGGACTTGAAGCCTGTCGGGGGCTTTGGTGCATAAAAGGTTTGACAAAAAAGGCATAACCGTGTAATTTTAGTGTATGTCTAAACAAAAGAGAACACAATCAC
>FWPU01012111.1_pt1 | contig 11656 bp, 9 predicted proteins | sample 2228361 | NCBI WGS metagenome assembly FWPU01 (sample SAMEA103939777, study PRJEB20133) | metagenome | reverse complement strand
CCCAGACATAGGCCAGGTCATGCGTTAGCTTTGACTGCTCAATGAGGCAAGCTAGGTCTTCAGCGGCTTCCTTCAGCAGCGTGCGGCCAGTTTCTGATATTGTAGTGTAGAACTGCTTAATGTTGCCTGCTTGGACCGCATCTAGCTCTAGCTGTTCGACTGTGAGAATATGGTCCAGCAGACTTAGCAAGCGTTGTATGTTGAGCAGGGCATTGGCATAAAGTGCGTCGATGTCCACCCCTGCCTTAGAGAAGCCGTTCTTCTGTGCGAACTCCACACGGGGTGACTGCAGATGTCTGGGTTGCAAGGCCATCTCTGACCGCAGCACCTCTTCCAGTATGACCCTCGCCTGCCTGAAAGTTGAGAAGGCGTTCCAAGAAGCCTCTGTAGCTCCTTTGAGATCTCCGAGCCAGAATTTCTGACCGGTCTCGTCAAGATAGGCAGCAGCGTTGAGGATGGCTGCCAGTCCTCTAAAGTGCTCGACAGCGATGCGCTCAGCTTCGGCCCTATCTTCTGGCTTTAGAAGCACATGACGATTGGCAATGGCTCCCATAGATCTTCACCTCCCTCTGCCATAATTTCACCGTGCACGGCTATTTTTAAATTATAAAGTCGATTGCTTGGTTGCCAAGTAATTGGACGACGATATATGCGTCGTTCTTTTGACACACCAATCGTCAGCCGGTTAACGATATTAGTGATTCGAGAGATGAAGCACTTGCTTACGCCCACAGTTTGTGGAGAGGCGTACGGCTTGGCTATTTGAGTACGAAGCCTTTCGGCCACAGATCGCCCCGGTAGGCTAGCGGCACTTTCGTGCCCTGAGGGACGACGCCGATCAGCATGTTTTGCTGCATCAAGAGCAGCAGCACATCTAAGCCGAAAGTGAGCACTAAGCTGTCATTTGTCGACTCCCGTGAGCCACTGGCGATCGTGATCGGCTGCCCATGCACAAGCTTGAGTTCGATGGTAGTGAGCATCAAAGGGGTGACCGCTGTTCGCTCTAATTTCTGTTGCCTGCCTAGCCTTAAGAGCTGCTTCGCTAGCACCGCGAACTGGCTGAATGTGTCACTGTCTAGCACGGCCCAGCCCAAATGGGAAACGAGTTTGCGTTCTTCGTCTTTAGCGCCAGCGCGGTGGTGGACGAGGGCTGTGTTCTCTTGGAATTCGACTGCTGCAGCAACATTCCCCTCTACGGGCAGATCGGCGTTGACTGAGTAAGCCAGCGGCCGGAAAACCTTATCCAGTTGCAAAGCGGAAGCGATTCGCTCACTTCGACCTCCGAGGTTAAGGTTCACATTAGAGACGAGAAGAAAGCCATCGAGCAGGCGAGCAAGGGCGAACTCTTCACGTCCAACCGGTTGCCCTCCTACTTGAATGACAAAGCGGCCGTCTTCTAAGATCTGCGGCCTGTGAGTTGAGCGAGTGCTCATAGCTGACATATCATTACCCCAAGAACTGTCCTGCTTGCGCTCGCAGCCCCTCAAGCTTAGGTATGAGAAGCCAGCGTCCCCAGCGGTGCACCAGTCCTCGAGCTTCTAAGGCATGGAAGGCTTCACTGGCTGCTTGCCGACTGACTCCCAACATCTCCGCCAACTCTTGCAGGCTTAGCTCGAGGGCTATAACTCGGCCCTCGGCCGAGTCTCGCCCAAAGCGCTCCTGTAATAGCCATAGCAGCGCAGCCAGCTGTTCTTTCATCCCACTATAGGCTGCGGCAGTGAGCCGTGTCAGCACATCAAAAGACTCCCCGGCAAGACCTCTAAGCACGGGCTCTAAAATGTGGGGGAAGCGGCTGCATAAAGTGAGGAAGCTTTGTCGTGGGATGTGCAAGACTTGGCTGTCTTCCAGCACCTCCGCCTGTGTGCGATACACCTTACAGCCCGACAGCACGTCTTCGACGATGAGCTGCCCCGACCCTACAAAGCGCCACAGGAGCCGTCGGCTGTCCACAAGCAGGCTCTGCTTGATCAGCCCTTCGCAAACGATATAACCGCCATCGACATGGGCGCCTTGCTCGAAGAGGATCGTCTTGGCGTGGTAGCGGCAGGATTGGAACGTCAACCCGAGCTTTTCTAACTCGCTCGTCAGCACCGACGCAAGCACGCAAGTGCAGCCTTGACACCTCATACCAGACAACCCCTCCATTGGGCCTGCAGCTTTGCAGTTTGTCCCTGTTGTGAAGTATACCCCGATGGACAAGGGTGGTCAACTGCATGTATTATGTTCTCGCAGGGATGTTGATGGCATTAGAGGTACGGGTGGTGTTGAACCTGCACTTCGGCTATAATTTGCTGGCGCCGAAGGCTCCGGCCTTCGGTCATGCTCACACCACGCGCGTTTTAAATCATGAGCCACGATTATCATTGGGAAGAGGAGAAGCTGGGCAAAGCGCTAGACATGGCGCTCATGCGCCGCCTCTTAAAATACATTGTGCCTTACAAGCATTTGTTTGCGCTTGCGGTTGCACTTATTGTTCTCATCACGCTTTTAGAGCTTTCGCTGCCGTATATTACTAAAACGGCTATAGATCGCTTTATCACGCCCGCCGCGAATGCAGCGCTATCTGTTTCAGAGGCCGTTTTCGGCGTGAGTCTTCTAGCGGGTGTTTATGTATTTATTTTGTTATTGCAGCTGCTCTTCAGCTTCGGGCAAGTTTATATTTTACAACTCAGCGGCCAGCGCATCATGTACGATATGCGAACCCAAATATTTAAGCACTTGATGCGCCTGCCCATTAAGTTTTTCGACAAAAATCCCGTCGGGCGCTTAGTGACGAGAGCCACCAACGACGTCGCGGCCATCAACGAGATGTACACCGCCGTGCTGGTCAATCTCTTTAGAGATATCTTTTTGATTTTGGGTATTTTAGTGGTCATGTTCCGGCTCAACTGGCAGCTGGCTCTTTTGATCTTTTTGCTTGCGCCCGTAATTGCGGTGATCGCCTTCGAGTTCCGCAAGCGCGCCCGCGAAGCCTATCGAGAGGTGAGAAGAAAACTCGCTAAGCTCAACGCGTATTTGCAAGAGAGCTTATCAGGCATGCGAATCATACAGCTCTTCACACAAGAAGCTCGCTCGTTTAAGGGCTTTTCAAAGATCAATCAAGAAGAGTATTTAGCCAACATGCGCCAAATTGTCATTTTTGCCGTCTTTAACCCGTTGATTGCGTTGATGAGCTCGCTGGCCGTGGCGTTAATTATCTGGTACGGCGGTTGGGGAGTCGCACGCGCGAGTTTCACATTAGGATCGCTGGTGGCTTTTATTCAATATGTGCGCATGCTCTTCCAGCCCATTATAGACTTGTCTGAAAAGTACAATATTTTGCAGGGCGCCATGGCGTCTTCGGAGCGCATCTTCTTGCTTCTGGACGAGCCGCAAGAGCACTATCAAGGGCAAATATTAGAAGACTTCAAGGGCGAGATCGAATTCAAAGATGTCTGGTTCGCCTATGATGGTCAAAACTGGGTGCTGAAGGGGCTCTCTTTTGGCGTGAGGCCGGGGGAACGGCTGGCGATCGTCGGCCCCACCGGCTCGGGCAAGACTTCTATTATTAATCTGCTCTTACGATTATACGAGCCCCAGCGCGGGCAAATCCTCTTAGATGGCGTTGACATTAAAGAACTCGATCTGGCATTCGTGCGCTCCCAGATGGCCGTGGTGCTGCAAGACGTCTTTTTGTTTTCGGGCGATGTGCTGAGCAACATTCGTTTGCAAGCGCAAAGCATTGATGAAGAGCGGGCAATGGAGGCGGCGCAGTTTGTGAGAGCGCATGAATTCATTGAAAAGCTGCCAGAAGAGTATCGCACGGAGGTGAAGGAGCGTGGCACAACCTTGTCCATGGGCCAGCGCCAGCTTTTAGCATTCGCCCGAGCCGTAGCCTTCGACCCCAAAATACTCATTCTAGATGAGGCCACGGCCAGCATCGATTCCCACACTGAGCAGCTTATTCAAGAGTCTTTGCGCAAGATGCTCAAGGGCCGAACCTCCATCGCGATTGCCCACAGACTCTCGACGATCCGAGACGCGGATCGCATTTTGGTCTTGCATAAAGGCCGGATCATCGAAGAGGGCGATCACGAGGCCCTCATGGCCAAGCGGGGGCTGTACCATGCGCTCTACACGCTGCAATTTGCCCAAGAGGAGGAGCGGGTGAGAGCAGGCATTGCCAGCCCCGGAGCGGATTGAGACGACGTTTTGCTAGAATTCAACTCCGGCGCCTATGGTCCAGCCGCGGCGCGTGTGATAGCCCACGCTGATCTTTAAAGCGTCGAAGCGCACAGCGATCCCTACTGAGCTTGTAAAATAAGCTTTAGAATCTTTGTAGCCGTTGGGCTTGATCTCAATCGCTTGAGGGCTCATCTCAATCTCATCAGCTTCTGAAGGAATCGCAATATGCACGCGCTGCTGAACCGCAATCCCAGCGCCGCCTTCAATAAGCAACGTCTCTAGAATGGGGATCGAGAGCTTTAAATAAAACTCCACTTCGGGGCCGTCGTTGAAAACGAGCTCATCGTCAAAGGCCACGGGCTCGCCCACGTCGAAATAATCGGGCACCGGCTCGCCGGTGAACAAGAATGAAGCCCCCATGCTTAATCTCTTGAACAGCCCCAGCTCAAAGCCCAAACTGAAGATATTCCCGCGATTCGCTCCGGCATTCAGCCCAAAAGATGAGAAGGGGCTAGGCCCCTCAAAGCGAACATCGGGAGGCGGCAGGACCGGCCGCTCTAACGGTTGCTCCCGCTGAGGTGAGAGCTGAATTTTGAGCTCGGCCAGCGCTTTGTTTTCCAAATAGATTATGTCAATCCAAGGCTCATATCCCGTCTTAATGAGCTTGACACGAATCCGCCCGGGTTCGACCTCTAACTCTCGAGGCGTCTCACCCACGAAGCGCTCGTCAATGTAAATTTTGGCCCCTGTGGGTTGTGTGATGATAGATAGAGTGGCCGAGCGCTGAGAGATCAAAAAGTATGTCCAGCTGGCTGCCCAGCCCTCTTTTGGAAGTTCTTTCAGCAGAAGCTCCATGGAGAGCTTATGCTTTTTGGGATTCACTCCCAACAGGGGGAACATTTCTTTCTCGAAACTTGCTTGCGGTGCGAGCGAAAAGATTGGCACGGGCGAGGTCGCCGCTATCGCTTGCACGAACTCGACGCCCTCAGGGCCGCTGACGACGAAGCTGTAGCGCTTATCGGGCAAAGTGTGTTTCCCCGCCTTCACAAAGCTATCTTGAACGAACGCATTGGGGAAGATCAATCTCACTTCGCCTTGGGTGTCAATATCGTAAATGTAGACATATGCGTCGCGACTGAGATTAAAATAGAGCTTTAAGCGCTCGCCGGGGCTGTAGCGCGTCTTGTCTACGCCGATCTCGATAGTCAGGGAAGACTTCTCAGGTGAGACGATAATGACCTCTTCGGGTTTTGGGCCCTCTTGAGACACGGCAATAGAAGCCAAGAGCACTAGAGAGATGAGCAGTGCAGTTCCGTAACGGAAAGCCTTCTTCACAGGAATCATCGCCCTAAATACAACCAACAAGTAACAAAAGTTTCAAGGTGCCCTTGCAAACTTGCTAACTTTCCTCTATACGCACCCCGCGCCGCTGCAAGCGCTTGACGACTTCTGATGTCCACTTCTCTGGGAAGTGCTTTTTGAAGAGGCTTGCTAACTCTTCGTCACTCATACTAGATACCCGGCCATGCTCGTATTCGTTAATAATTTCCTTTTCCATCGCGATGATTTTGGGATCGCGCTTATCAATCACGCCGACCAGGTCGCGGCCTATGTTTCTCTCGATCCAGAGCGTCAGCCCGGCAGTGCCCGTCTTGTCGGTGATCATCACGCCCGGCGGGCGGCGCAGTAATTCCGCTGTGTCGAAGATATTGTAAATCTCTTCGTCTTTCATTAAGCCGTCAGCATGGATGCCAGCTTGCGTGACGTTGAAGCGTTGTCCCACCAACGGTTGCCGGGCCGGAATCTCCTCGCCCAACTCTCGCTCGTAGTACTCCTTAATCTCTGTGATGACGCTCAGATCGACGGATTTATCATTCGTGAGCATGACATACCAGATAACCAGGGCTTCAATGGGGGTGTTGCCCGTGCGCTCGCCGATGCCCAACAGTGTGCCGTTGTTGGCCGCCGCGCCATACAGCCAGGCCGCCACGGAGTTCGCGATCACCATATAGAAGTCGTTGTGATTATGGGACTCCAGCCACTCTTTAGGCACGCCTGCCTCATGATGCAGATAGTACGTGATTTTGGGGATGCTTCGGGGCAGCGCAGCCTCGGGCCAGGGCACCCCGAAGCCCATGGTATCGGGGTAGCGAATCAACACGGGCATCTTGGCTTGTTCTGCACGTTCCATGAGCCTCTGGGCAAACGGGATGGTGACCTCCCAGAAATCAGATCGGGTAGAGTCTTCGATATGGCAGCGCGGGATGATCCCGTTCTCGAGAGCCGCATCCACAATTTTGAGATAGTCTTCTATCGCTTGCCTGCGCGTCTTCTTCAATTTACGAAAGATGTGATAGTCAGAGATGCTGGTGAGAATGCCCGTCTCTTTGAGCCCCATCTTTTTGACAAGCTCGAAGTCTTTGATCTGCGCCCGAATCCAGCCCGTGACTTGGGGGTATTTATAATTTAATGCAAGTACTTTTTCGACGGCCTCGCGGTCTTTTTGGGTGTATAAGAAGAATTCAGATTTTCTGATGACGCCGTTGGGCCCACCGAGCTTGGCCATCAATTTATAGAGATCTACAATTTGTTGAACCGTATAAGGCTGGCGGGCTTGCTGGCCATCCCGAAACGTTGTGTCTGTAATAAAAATTTCATCGGCGGGGTCCATGGGGACGGTCTTTCCATCGAAAGCCACTTTGGGGGGTTCCACATACGGAAAAAGCTCACGTAACAAATTAGGCTCTTCTCTATCTATGAGTTCATAGCGCTTCTTGCCAGTAGCGAGTTCGATATGCAGAGGCCACTTGTTTGCAGTCGTCTCAGCCTGCTTCGCCATCGTGCTTCCTCCTGATGAGTGTTCTGTTTGAATTTTAAAGCATGGGCTCTGACGATGCAAACGCGCAGATGGCTCTGCCTCAAACGAGCTTGGCCCGAAGATACTTTGGGTCGATGATCAGCTCTTCGGTTTTGGGGTTTATCTTAATGCGGTAATGTTGGAAGAAGTCTGCGCCGATGACGGCTGCCTCAGTTAAGCCGGGGACGACGTAGAAGTGCCAATGGATGTTGTAACCGTTCAGCCGAACCACACAAGGCATCATCTCTTGGATGCGAGTGGAGCCCTTACCAAACTCTATACGGACGGGAGCAATCAACTTGAATGGCGTGCCGATTTCATAGGCCTCTTCAGTACGGAGAAAGGAGAGCGACGCCCCTGTATCCATCAGGGTTGTTAATATTTTCGATCTCTTCGAGCCGCGAAAACGAACTTGCTTATAGATCGGGCCCAATCGCATCACCTTCTATGCTAACTAAGCTAAGCGCGGCATCCGGAGGCCTTTCTCTTTTGCAACTCTGATGGCTTCCTCATAGCCCGCATCGGCGTGTCGGACCACGCCCAGGCCGGGATCAACGGTCAAGACGCGTTCTAATCTTTTATCAGCCTCTTTGCTGCCGTCGCAGACGATCACCATGCCCGCATGAATCGACTTGCCGATGCCTACCCCTCCCCCGTGATGCACCGATACCCACGTCGCCCCGCAGACGGCGTTGAGCAACGCATTTAATATGGGCCAGTCGGCAATCGCATCGGAGCCATCCTTCATGCCTTCAGTCTCCCGAAAAGGCGAGGCCACCGAACCCGCGTCCAAATGATCTCGCCCGATCACAATAGGGGCTTTGAGCTCGCCATTGCGCACGAGTTCGTTAAAGTAGAGCCCCGCTTTGGCGCGCTCGCCGTAGCCCAGCCAGCAGATGCGCGCGGGCAACCCCTGAAATTTCACCTTCTGTTGGGCCATCTTGATCCAGCGTATAAGCGTTTCATCGTGCGGGAAAAGCTCTATAATGGCCTGATCGGTGCGATAGATGTCGTTGGGATCGCCCGACAGCGCGGCCCATCGGAACGGCCCCTTGCCCAAGCAAAACAGCGGGCGGATATATGCAGGCACGAAGCCGGGGAATTGAAATGCGTTCTTGAGACCACCCTTTTGCGCTTGGCCTCTGAGATTGTTGCCGTAGTCGAAGACCACCGAGCCCATCTTTTGTAAATCGATCATGGCCTGCACGTGCTTGACCATCGACGCAAACGACATCTCAATATATCTCTGAGGGTCTCTCTGACGTAGCTCTAGTGCTTCTTCGTAAGAGACTCCAGCGGGCACGTAGCCGTTGAGTTCATCGTGTGCCGCCGTCTGATCCGTGACCACATCGGGCACTATCTTTCTTCTCACAAACTCTGGATAGATCTCAGCGGCGTTGCCCAGAAGCCCAATAGAAATTGCTTTGCCGTGCGCTTTGTGCTCTTGAGCAATACGAAGTGCTTCGTCTAAATCGTCCGTCCACGTATCGAGATAGTTTGTTTTGAGGCGGCGCTCGATCTTTGCACGATTGACTTCAACAATGATGCCTGCGCCCTCGTTCATGGTGATGGCTAGAGGCTGCGCGCCTCCCATCTCGCCCAAGCCCGCAGACAAGACGAGCTTGCCCCTAAGCGAGCCGTCGAAGTGCTTTTTCGCAACCGACGCGAGCGTCTCATACGTGCCTTGAAGAATCCCCTGAGTGCCGATATAGATCCAGCTGCCCGCCGTCATCTGGCCGAACATAATTAAACCCTTCTTTTCGAGCTCTCTGAACTTCTCCCACGTGGCCCAGTGGGGCACTAAGAGCGCGTTGGCGATCAAAACCCGCGGCGCCTCTTCGTGGGTTTTGAACACCGCTACGGGTTTACCCGACTGCACGATGAGCGTCTCGTCGTTGTCGAGCTTCTTTAAAGTCTCGACGATGGCGTAGAAGTCCTCCCAGCTTCGCGCGGCCTTGCCGGTGCCGCCGTAGACGATTAAATTCGCGGGGTCTCCGGCCACCTCGGGATCTAAATTGTTCATGAGCATTCTGAGCGCTGCTTCTTGCAGCCAGCTCTTGCAGCTGATCCGGGTCCCGCGGGGAGCTCGAATCTCTTTGGGCTTCGCGATGCTTACCGCCATATACATCCCCTCTGTAATTATATGTCAGAATGTGGAGATTTGCCAAGAGTCTCTGAGTTGGCTATACTCAACCTCAGCTAAATAGTCAGAGGAAGGTGAGGTGACTCGCTTTCGCTAAGAAGATTTTAATCTGCAGCGCCTGGCCCTATGCCAACAATGTGCCTCATTTGGGCACGTTAGTTGGCTGCTTGCTCTCGGGAGACGTCTTTGCCCGTTATTATAAGCTGCGGGGCCACGAGGTCGTCCACGTGAGCGGGACAGACGCCCACGGCACGCGCATGGAGTTCGAAGCCCTCCAACGGGGCATCACTCCCCAGCAGCTAGTAGATCAAGTTCATCGGCAGATCGTCGAGACGCTCGACAGGTTCGATATTCATTTAGAAAATTACACAACGACTCGCTCGCCGACGCATCATCGTTTCATCCACGAGATCTATAAGAAGATGGAGGCGAACGGATATATTTTCACCCAAGACGAGGAGCGCGCCTACTGCCAGAACGACAAAAAATTCCTGGCGGACTCGTTCATCGTCGGCACCTGCCCGCGCTGCGGATTTGAAAATGCGTATGGGGACCAATGCGATGGCTGCGGCGCGCTCTTAGAAGCCGAGCAACTTATCAAGCCGCGATGTCAGATCTGCGGGCAGAGTCAAATCATTTTCAAAAAGACGCGCAACTGGTATCTCGACTTGAAGAAATTAGAACCCAGATTGCGCGAGTACGTGAGCTCCCATCCCGAGTGGGCTCCCAATGTGAAGAATTTCACAGAGGGTTTGCTGAAAGAGGGGCTCAAGCCCCGCGCCGTGACGCGCGATCTGGCATGGGGCATCCCTGCGCCGTTCAAAGGGGCCGAGGGGAAAGTGATCTACGTCTGGGGCGAGAACGCGCTGGGCTACGTCTCCGCGACGATCGAGTATTTTGAGAGACTTGACGCGGCGGGTCGTACCCGCGAGCGTTGGCGCGAATTCTGGTTCGGTGACGATGTGAAGCAAGTTTATACCCAAGGCAAAGACAACATCACCTTCCATACGTTGATCTTCCCCGGCCAACTGCTGGCCTCGGGTGAAGGTTACCATCTGCCGGACCAGATCGCGGCGAGCGAGCACCTCCAGTGGATGGGTAAGCAAAGATTCTCGAAATCCCGCAAGATCGGGCTCTTTAGCGATGACGCCCTCGAACTTTTGGACGCCATCTACTGGCGCTTCTATCTGCTTTATAACCGCCCTGAGCGAAAAGACATCGAGTTCAGCTGGGAAGATTTAGACAAGGCCCTCAACGGCGTGCTGATCAATAACATCAGCAATCTCATTCATCGTATCGTCTCGTTGGCCAACACCCGTTATGACGGTGTCTGGCCCCAGATCAATGTCTTTCCCCTGATCTTTAAAGAGATTAAACAAGCTAAAGAAGAGGTCGAAAGAACCATTGAAGACGGGTATCTTGCCCCGGCTTTAAGAAAGATTGCCGATCTGGCTGTGATCGGCAATGAATACGTCCAAAGAAACAAGCCTTGGGAGGGGCACAAGCCCGAAGTGATCGCAACCGCGTTGCAGCTCATTCAAGCGCTCACGATTATGCTGGAGCCCTTCGTGCCCAGCTTCTCGAAGAGGGCTTATAAGATGCTGGGGCTGGGTGAGCCTGGGGCACTGCCGCGCTGGGACGATATTCTCAAATCGGGGGCCGGGCGCAAATTGGGCAAGGCCGAAGTCTTGCTGCAGAAGGTCGACGTCAAGGCTCTACAAGAGCGCTATGCCCAGATGAAGGCGGGTTAAGCGTTGATTGTACTCTACATTATCGGGTATATTATACTGCGAATGGAATAGTGATGGATATACTGCCCGGTGTAGTGCCGATTCTGGGTGTTGTCCTTGTGATGGGTGTCTTCGCACTACTGGCTGTGCTCGAAGAGCGGCGCCAACGCCGTAAGCCATAGAGGGGCAGGACTTTACCCACAACTCCTCCTTTCCCGTTGCCGAGCGCCTTCCATCTCCTCCCGCCTCACCTCATAGTTGAGCAACCGGATCAGCCCCCGCAACAGAAGATAATACTAATTGCAATTGACATTGTCGTGTAAAGTGGGTATCCTGGGGATAGCAAACACTGAGGAGGTACCCACAATGCGCAGAAGAAAAGGAAAAATCCATGAGAGCCTCGAAACCTTGTGCCATTTAGAGCACCGGTATCGCCATAAGCCACAGGAGCTTCGCCTCTTAGCCTTGCGCCTGCTGAAGGAAGATCCCTCCATCCAGGACCCTGCGGCAGGTAGCAGAGCTTTTGGGGCGCTCCGAGCGCACCCTGCAACGCTGGTGGAAGACCTATCAACAGGAGGGGCTTGCTGGCTTGCTGGAATTTTCCAAAGGTGGAGGTAAGAGGCCTATGCGGCTTGAGGAGGCTGGCCTGCGGGAACTAGAGCAGAGGCCCGTTTCGGCTTGAAGACCTGGCACAGGCGGCGCTGGATGGCCAGATGCCCGCAGGGATTACTCCAGTCTTCTTACCCAGGGCCAGTCCTGAGT
>FWPU01012110.1_pt1 | contig 11658 bp, 11 predicted proteins | sample 2228361 | NCBI WGS metagenome assembly FWPU01 (sample SAMEA103939777, study PRJEB20133) | metagenome | reverse complement strand
GGCGGGCGACGATGGCCGAATTCGTCTGGCACCGGATTTCACCAACTTGGTTTCGGGAGTGCTTCTCGGAGATTTTGAACCGCTGCCCGGACGCGTCTTTATCATCCCGAACAATCGGATGCTGGATAAGACCGACGAGCAGCAACGCGCACAATACATCCCATTCTTGTCAGGGTGTTTTCTCGCCGCCAAACGACTTGGATTGACTCCGTGCGTCCTCATCCACTGTCCCGAGGATAGAAGCTTTATCCCATCGCTTCAGCACGCACTCGGCGGCGCTGTGGAATACATCGAGGAGCCTTGCCCGTTGCGGCTGAAAGGCATCATCGGCACCGCGGAGGCGGTGATCAGCTCGCGATTCCACGGACTGGTAAACGCCCTATCCCAAAACGTCCCCGCCTTGGCCGTGGGGTGGAGCCATAAGTACCGGCAGCTCATGCAGGACTACGGCTGCCCCGACGCGACGGCCCAAGTCGGCGATATTGACGCCGTAAGCTCGTGGCTGCGGATGGTCTGCGATACCCGGCAGCGGCCGGCCGTCCTCGCAAGCTTGCGCGAACACAACGAGCGCTTGCGGCAGGCCGTGCGCGAGATGTGGCATCAAGTCGATATGGTTGTGGCATAATGAATTGAACGTGGTCGTGGCGTGGGAGTCTGTTGCTCCGCACGCCGGGCCGAGTGCCCTTCATGCCGCGAATCCTCGTCCTCACTCCCGCCCCGACGCCGTATCGCGACCCCTTTTGGGCGGTGGTCGCGAAGCGGCCGGGCACGGAGTTATCGGTCTGTTACTTGGCCAAGGAGAGCCGCGATCGACCGTGGCGCGTAACCTGGGCGAGGGATTTTCCGTTCCGGGAACTGGCCGGCTACAACTTCCTCGCCTGGCGCGGGCCTACGGAGGTCTGCTACTGGAATCCCGAGGTCTCGCGACTGGTCGTCCCGTCGCGCTGCGACGCCCTGATCCTGGGCGGCTACAACCATCCCACGTTGCTGGCTGCGATGTGGCATGCGCAGCGCCGCGGCATCCCCTTCTTCGTCATGAGCGAATCCCACTTGAGGAACCGCCGGCCCGCCTGGAAGTCGGCTCTCAAAGCGCCGCTGTTGCGGTGGATCACGCCGAACGCGGCCGGGCTGTTCCCCACCGGCACGCTCGCCGCCGAGTACTTTCGCCATTACGGGGCGGTCGACGACAAGATGGCGTTCATTCCCAACGTGCCCGACGTGGAGGCCCTGAGCGCGCGGGCCGCCGCCGACCTCGAGCGACGCGACGCATTGCGAGCGCGATGGCGGCTTGCCGGCAAGCAAGTCGTCTTGTTCGTGGGCCGATTGATCCCCAAGAAGGGCGTCCACACGCTGATGGAGGCCTGCTCTCGGCTGCCCGCCGAGACTCCCTGGGTCTTGGCCATTGTCGGCGAGGGCACGTTTCGGCCGCACCTGGAGCAGCTCGCCCGCTCCCTCGGCATCGCGGACCGCCTGCGTTGGGTCGGCTTCGTCCAGCCGCAAGAGCTGCCCGACTGGTATCTGGCCGCGGATGCCTTCGTGCTGCCGTCTTCCGAGACCTGGGGCGTGGCTGCCCTGGAGGCCCTGGCGTGCGGCCTGCCCGTCGTCGTCAGCGATCAAACCGGTTGCGGCCCGGACGTGCTGCCGCCCGACGAACGCGAGGACGGCGTGTTCCCCTATGGTGACGCGGCCGCACTGGCGGAACGATTGGCCGGGATCCTGCATGAACCCGCGGCTCGCGGAGAGCGGCTGGCATCCCTGCGGGGTTTTCTGTCGCGATTTCATTACGCTGCCGTCGCCCGCCGGATGGCGGAAGCGGTGGAAAGAGCCGTCGGTCGCGAAGTACCTGACATGCCCGGTCCCAAGGTCGAGGCGGCATGCGGAGCGTAGCCCTGTTCGTGCAATACACGCTGGAGCCGTCGGGCTCGCCGATCAGCGGCTTGATGGTGGTCGACGCCCTCCGCGACGCGGGTTGGGAAGTGCACCTTGCCTACCATCATGACGGCGAGTTGCTGCAACAGTACCGCGAAAGATGTGAGTCGGTGACGCGCATCGACCACGGCGGCTGGTCGGCCGGAGGCACTTGGCACCGCCGGGCAAGACGCTTGCTCCACGACGTTCGCGCCGCGCGGGCATTCCAAGGGTTGATCGACCGGATCGGGGCACGTCTGGTTTACGTCAATAACCTCACGGGCTTGGCGGGCGCGCTGGCCGCTCGCCGGGCCGACGTCCCCTGCATCTGGCACATCCGCGAGCTGTTCGAAGACGTGGGCGGGGAGATGCGCGCGCCTTGGCCGGGGGGAAAATTGCTGGCCCGCTTTCTTGTGCGAAATCTACCCCGGCACATCGTGGCGATCTCGCGGGCCGTAGCCGAAAATGTCGTCGGTTGCTCGGATCATCCCCGCTTGACGATACTTCCGAATGCGGTCAGCGACGATTTCTTCGAAGAAACCCGAACTCGCGAGGAAGCGCGTGCTGTGTTCGGCCTGCCTTCGGATCGGCCGATTGTCGGAGTACCGGGAACGCTACGGCCTGTCAAAGGGCACTTGTTTTTCCTTCGGGCATTTGCCCACGTGGTGCAAAAGATGCCGACGGTATTAGCCGCCATCACGGGAGACGGTGAAGAAAAATACAAGCGCGAAATTCAATCCCTGATTGCTCGGTTCAATATCGAGGATAATGTTCGGCTTTTGGGCACTGTTCAGGATATGCCGGCCTTCTATCGGGCATGTGATGTTATCGGTATTCCGTCTCGCTCGGAGTCCTTTGGTCGCGTTGCGGTCGAGGCCATGGCGGCCGGTACCCCGGTGACGGCCGCACGAGTCGGCGGCCTGGTGGAGACGATTGAAGACGGCAAAACCGGCCTGCTGGTTCCCTTTGGAGACGCGGACTGCCTTGCAGACGGTCTGCTGAAGCTGCTGCGAGACGGCGACATTCGTCGGTTCTTGGCGGAGCAAGGACGGGACAAAGCCGAAAGGGAGTATCGTGCGACGACGTACAGGCACGGTATTCGCGGCATCGTAGGATGTTCGCGTCAGACAGGTCCGGTGACTGTTCCGGTTGAAGGTTGATTTGGTGACTTCTACGTACAGGCTCCATGTCAAACGGTGGCTGGTTTCGCTGCGAGTCCGCCTTGCGGCACTGTGCCGTTCGCCGGCGAAGGTGCCGTTTCTAATACTCGGCGAGGCACGAACTGGCACGAATCTATTGGCCGATCTTTTGCGTTCGCACCCAAAAGTGTCGGTCGCAGGGGAGATACTCAATCCCTACAATCCGGAAGGTATTCGCTTGTCCTTGCGACCGGCGGCGGTGTTGCGACACATCCGACGTGCGCTCCGGGCCCTCGATGGCGAGTGTCGCGGCGCACAAACGCACATTCAACATTTCCGCCTTCATGGCATCCCGATTGAAATGCTGTGCGGAGAACTGCCGGAGATACGATTCATTGTCATTTATCGGCGTTCTCTGGCCGAACAGTTTGTCTCGTGGAAGTTGGCGAAACAATCGGGACGGTGGGTCGGCAATTCGGATTCCGCCGTCCACAAGACTAGATGTATTGTTGAACCGCAGGAATTTCAAGCGTGGTGCGCTAATGTGCGCGATAGATTTGCCGAAGTCACCAATTGTAGTGCTCTTTGGGAAAGATCGATCTCCATTGCCTACGAGGATATTGCGACGTCACCCCAATCCATCTTGGCCGAAAGAGTGTTTCCCTTCCTGGGCGTGGAGCCGATCAGCGTTCAGACGAGACTTCGTAAGCAGAATCCGCGCCCTTTGAATCAATGTGTAGAGAACTACCGCGAAGTTGCTGACTTGCTGAATCGGGAGAGGCTTGAATACGTTGCTCCGTCGTGAAGCGCCGACGACATCGGTTGCTCTGGTTCTGGTCGCCTATCATGCCGACCGGTGGATCGGGCCGTGTCTCGATTCGCTGCACCTAGCATGTGATTACGGCCGGCAATTGATCTTGGTGGACAACGGCGGCAACAGCCGGTTGGAATCTTACTCGGCGTTGTCGAATATAGAGATATTGACGACGCCGAGCAACCTCGGGTTTGCCGAGGCCAACAATTATGCACTAGTGCACGGGAACATCCTCGCAGAGGCGGTGTGTTTCCTGAATCAGGACACGCTTAGTCGTTCCGGATGGCTGGAGGCTTGTCTCGCCTGCTTGCAGGAAGACCCTGCGGTGGGTGCGGTGATGCCAATGATCGAAAACTATGAGGCAACGGATTGGGATGCCGCGTTTAGGACGTGTTGCAAGGCGGAGCCGAGGCTTTGGGCCCGAGTGCAAGATGGCGTGAACGCCGGGTTCGACGATTTCCCGCCGTTTGTCGCGGTTCCGGAGATCACGGCCGCCGCCATGATGGTGCGTCGGGACGCGCTTCTCAAAGCCGGTCCCTTCGATCCAATCTACGGCAGCTACTACGAGGATTACGACCTCTGTCGGCGGATTGCCGCGGCGGGCTACAAAGTGGGAATCTGCACCCGCGGCCGGGTGGGGCACTTCGGAGGATCCGTGACCACCAGCCGCCGGGCGTATCGCCGCCGGGCCCGATGGATCGCACGGAATCGCGTCATCTATGCGGCCCGATGGAAATGGAGAAATCGTCCGCTGGGACTGAGTCATTACATGTTTATGAGTTTTCCGCGGAATCTGGCTCGATCGGCCCTCGGACGCTCTCGTGTTCCGTTCTCAGCCTTCGTGGCAGCGCACAAGGACTTGGTGCCCCTGATGCCGCGTCTGGTTTCGGCAAACCTGGATCGAGTCGCATGGCGTCGCTATCTAAACAAACTCGCCTGGCCGACGGCGGTTTAGCATGAGCAGGCCGACCACTGGAGCGAGGTTGTAGGCGGGATCCGAATCGTGCGAGTCTTGCATTGGAACGAGCATCTGAGCTGGGCGGGCGGAGTAGAGACTTATCTGCTCCATTTGATTCCGGCTCTCGAGGCGGAGGGATTGGAACAGTACTTGGCTTATGGGCAGGGAGACGAGGCCCTGGTACCCCGAGCTATTCGGATGGGCGAGGTTTCGCACTTCGGACGCGGAGCCGAGAGCTTGGGCTATACTCGCGCCAAGGCGGTGCTGAAGGATCTTCGCCCGGACGTCATCCACGTCCATCGAGTCTATAATATCGGGGTCTTGCGAGCATGCTTGGAACACGGCCCGGTGGTGGTCACCTGCCACGATTATCTCTATCTCTGCCCGGCTGCGAGTTTCTTTCAGCGAAGAACGCGGACCATATGCAATCGTCAGGCCGGGCTTGGATGCTTTGCCGTCACCTTGTTCAGGCATTGCCTTACCCCGCGCCCGCGTTTTGCACTGGGATATTACCGTCGGGTGAAAGCTTTTCTTCGCTGGAAGGCGAGTTTTGCCGCCGTGCTGTGCCCGAGCGAATCCGTCCGCGAGCGGCTCTTAAGGCACGGGTTCGATGCCCGGACGGCGATAACGCTGCCGTATTTTTGCCCGGTGAAGCCGCGGGCGGAGCCGCGACCTCTCCCGGACGTGCCGAGGATTTTGTTCTTGGGCCGGATTCGCCCCATCAAGGGATACGACGTTTTTATTCGAGCGCTAGGCCTGAATCCGCAGGCGCAAGGGCTGATGGTGGGAGACCTCACACCGAAAACCGAACGCCTCGTTTCCGACTTGGCCCGCGCCGTCGGCTGCCAAGACCGATTGACCTTGCGTGGTTGGGCGGAACGAGGAGAGATAGCCACGTTATTTGACTCGACCGGCGTTTTTACATTTCCGTCCGTGTGGCCGGAAACGTTGGGCATCGTGGGACTCGAAGCAATGGCCGCGGGGGTACCGGTGGTAGCCTCGGACGTTGGCGGCGTGCGGCAGTGGCTGCGGCACGGCGAAAACGGCTACCTAGTCCCTCCGAAAGATCCGGCGGCATTGGCGGACGCTACCCGGCGCTTACTGGAGTCGCCCGCCCTCATGCGCCGCATGGGAGAAGCCGGCATTGAGACCGTGAGAAATGGCTTCTTGCCCGAGCAGCACTTGGCGCGACTCATTGCGATCTATCACGAAAAGGCGTGACTGGCACTTCTTGGTAAGTTAACCATGGCGACGAATACGGCGGGTCCGATCCGAGTGTTGCACTATTTCGCCTTCCCAGGCGGCGGAATTGGCCGCTATGTGCACGAACTGCTGACTCGCATGGCGGTGGAACCCGAAATCGACGTAGAGCTGGCGTGCATTCCCAGCTTTCATTATCGCGACGAAGCGACCTACCGGCTCTGGACCGGGCTTAGGGATATTACACACCCGGTAGCCATTTGCCGCCGAATACGTTTCGCCGTCAATTTACTTGTCAATCCCCTTCGAGCGATACGGCGGGCTAAGACGACGGGTGCGGGCATCTTACATCTCTCCACCATCCCCCATGTGACCTTTGCGAGGTGGTCCCGCGCCATCCGGCGATCGGGCATTCGATTGGTAGCGACTGCCCATGACGTCCGTCGATCTCAGTGGGCCTTTTGGCGATCGTACGAAATTGAGCAGCTTAAGAGCTTATATCGAGCGTGCGACGCCTTGTTTGTACACAGTGAATATCAAAAACAAGATCTAGTCGGCTTCGCGGGCGTTGCCTCGCAAAAAATCCATGTCGTCCCTCATGGGCCGTCTGATCACGGACCGCCGCAAGGGGACAAGATGACACTCCGCAAACGGTATGGAATCCCCATGGAAAAACAGGTCGCCCTGTTTTTCGGCGACCTCCGCCCCGATAAGAACCTGGATTTGTTCCTCCGGGCCGCGGCACCTTTTCGGGAGCGGCTGTTCATCATCGTGGCAGGGCGGCCCAAGCAAGGTGTCGCCATCCCGCGGCTTCAAAGTCTTGCGGCAGAATTGGGGTTACAGCAGGGCGTCCACATTCAATGGATGAATTATTATATTCCTTACGAAGAAGTTCCGAATCTTTTTACCTTAGCCGATTGGCTCGCGCTTCCATACAGTAGTAGGTTTACATCACAAAGCGGCGTTCTAAACATCGCCGTCGCGCACAAATTGCCGGTGCTGGCCTCGGCGTTGCCGGCGTTTTGTGAGGTAATGTCTCAATGCTCTATCGGCATAACGGTATCTCCGGACGACCTAGCAGCGCTTCGGGCCGCCATCGGACGACTGCAAGAGTCCAACATTTTGGCTTCACTGCACGAGTTCGAGAAGGCTGCATCCCTTTTTTCGTGGGAAAAAAACATTGTCCTTACTAAATCGGTTTATCAAGAAGTAAGCCCGATGCCAACCGGCGCGGTTGACCGGCCCGTTAGCGCGGCGCGAAAGACGCACGATCTGCGAGTGAACTAGGCGTGCCTCAAAGAATCTCCGTTATCACGATTGCGGCCGGGGTGTTCCTGCTGATTGCCCCGCTCTCGTTGGCGACGCAATGGGAGGTATCCGCGCAGTTGAAGTTGATTCGAATCGGGATTTGTTTTCTGGGAGCTGCGATCGCCGTTTTCTCCGGCGCCTTGGCTAGGTTGGGAGCGGCGTCAAAGGCGATGCTAACGTTCGGCGGTGTGTATGCTCTTGCGGCTGCGTGGTCCAACTATCCCCTCCAGGGTGTCGTTTATAAGATGCTCTTTTTTTCTTCCTTGTGCTTCGGAATAACGTTTTTGGTAGCGCTCACTACCAAAGAGTCGATGAATGTCAACCTGCGAACCCTGGCGTTGGTCGCAACGGTAGCGGCCTTTGTCACGTGGTACCAATATTTGACGAATCCCGGGCAAAGCAGCCAAACCGGCAGGTTGGCGATCTACGGGATCAATGCTAATGCAATCGGCATGACCGCCGCGGGCTACTTGTTTCTTACTCTCTATTGCGCCTTGAACGACAAAGGAGCGGCGAGGTGGATCAGCACGGCCGGAACCGGAATCCTGGTGATCTTGCTCATCGCCACCGGATCCCGGGCGGCCATCGCATTGGCGGTTTTCGGTGCCGCCGTGCAATCGGTCCCTTGGTTGAAAAGGCCGGTACGCTTGATCGTTCCCGTGAGCCTTGTTACGGTAATCCTTCTTGCATTGAGCGCCAATTTGCCCGTGGAGGCGGTGGAACGCATCACGGATTTCGAAAAGAATACGCGAGCCGGAATGTGGCAGGCGGGAATACGCCTATTTCTTCAAGAGCCTGTCATTGGGTACGGTTGGTTATCCGGGGCGGGACGCAGCACCGGAAACCTGCAGAACGTGTATTTCCAAATATTTGCCGAAACGGGAATAGTCGGCGGTACGGTTTTCATCGTCGCCGTTGCGGCTGTGTTCTCGACGGCTGTAAGAACACGTCTCCGCCTTTCTCGTGATGGAAAGTACCGGTACTGGCTGGCAGTGGCAATTCTCGGCGGTTTGGCGGTTCACGGGATCGCCGAGTCGGCGGTAATCCTCGGCACGACGGTAAATACCTTCCTATTTGGGTTTGGCTTAGGTTTGCTGGAGAACACGGGACGCCTGTCGCGGCATTCTGCGGGCGGGCCGTTGCATCGTCCCCGAGCGGTCGCGGAGGCGGTCCCCGCCCAGGTCTGACGGCATGCGTATCCTCCACGTCATCCACAGCGTCGATAGCCGCTCGGGGGGACCTAGTGCCGCTCTTCGTGCCACGGTCCGCTATCAAAGGGCAACAGGCCACGAGGTCCACGTGCTGGCCACCACAGCTCAATCGGCCGAGCCATGGGCGTCGGAAACCGAATTTCGGCATGCAATTGTATCGGATCCGGATTTGGGGGATGGGGTGACGACGTTACTTCATGCGTGGGGACGACGCGGCCTGTGGTCCCGATATGCCTACACACCGGCTGCTCGACGGTGGTTGCTCCGTCGGTTTGGTGATTGTCGCACACGCCCGGAGGTGGTTCATATTCACGGCGTATTCTCGCACCTGACGACGGCGGCCGCCCACCTCTGTAGGCACATGAATATTCCGTACGTATTGCGGCCGGCAGGTAGCTTTATCCCCGTTTGTTTCAAGATGGGCCGCAGCGGTTTGAAGTCGTTGTTCCTCCACCTCTTTCTCAAGAGGGACCTTTCCCGAGCGGCGGCGGTCCATGCGACTTCATCGGTAGAGGCATATTCACTCTCACGATTGGTGCCACGGGCAAATGTCGTAACCATTCCCCACGGCGTCTCATTGCCGAATACAGACGGTGACGACTTGGCGAGAATGTTCTATAGCCGCCATCCGCATTTGTTCGGAACAACAATTGTATTATTTCTGGCGAGGGTACATCCCATCAAACGTCCGTCATGGGTTGTGGAAGCAGTCGCTCGTCTAGCATCAGCGTTCCCTGATTTGTTCCTCGTCGCGGCCGGGAATGACGCGGGAGCGATGGCCCAAGTCCAGGAGACGGTGCGTCGGTTGCAGCTTGGTGACCGTTGCCTATTCCCTGGCTTTCTTCGCGGAGAGGAAAAGGAACAGGTTCTCGCCGCAGCAGACGTATTTGTTTTGCCCTCCATCAGCGAAAACTTTGGTGTGGCCGTTGTGGAGGCGATGGCCCATGGTGTACCGGTGGTTGTGACGCCGGGCGTGGCGGCGCACGAGTACGTCGATGCGGCCGGGTGCGGGTTTACCGTTGAGGATTCAATTGAGGCGGTCGCTGAAGGGATTCGAAAGGTCCTTCAATCGGATCGCGACGAGCTGGGCCGCCGTGGCCGAGAGTATGTCGCAAGGCACCTCACCTGGCCGGTGATAGTTGGGAAATTGGACGAACTGTATCGGAAAGTACTTCGCGCAGGGAGCCTCACGCAAGCGCTAGGCGGGTGACCAATTCTTGCGAGGGATGATGCGGAAGCCAGTTGGACATGCAGGCCGAAAAACTGCCAATCTCGGTGATCATCCCGGTGCTGAATGAGCAGGCCAATTTGCCGGACTGTCTGGCTAGCGTGGCCTGGGCAGATGAGGTCTTTGTTGCGGATTCACACAGCAAAGATCGCACCTGTGAGATTGCCGAGCAAGGCGGGGCAAACGTCGTTCAGTTTGATTTTCAACCCGGCGGACCTCGTAAAAAGAATTGGGCTCTGGAAAACCTTCCCTTTCGTAATGAATGGATACTGCTACTTGACGCCGACGAGCGAATTACTCCGGAGCTTCGAGAGGAAATTAAGCAAGAGTTTGAGCGTGGTCCACGCTACGACGGCTATTATCTTAACCGAAAACTTATCTTCCTTGGGCGTTGGCTAAAGCATGGTGGAAATTATCCAAGCTGGAATGTGCGATTATTCAAACACCGTCTTGGACGATATGAGAGACTAGACACCGAAGAACTCGCATCGGCGGGGGACGTGGAAGTTCACGAGCACGTCGTCCTGCAGGGGCGGGCAGGGTTCTTACGATCTCCTATGCTCCATCTTGATTTTAAGGACCTTTCGGCATGGATTGATCGTCACAATCGGTACTCGACTTGGGATGCCAAAATGCGCCTGGCCCTACTCGAGGGACGCTCGTTTTCTCGAGAGATTCCGGCGCGTCTGTTCGGGACGCCGGTTGAACGCAAGCGTTGGCTCAAACGTTTATGGGTTCGCCTCCCTTGTCGGCCACTGATCCGCTTTATCTATATGTACTTCCTTCGACTCGGCTTTCTCGACGGCCGCCCGGGGTTCATTTATTGCGTGCTAAAATCGATGCACGAGTTTCATATTTCGGCGAAAATGTGGGAAATGAGAAATGGCCGCGTGCCGGAAGCAAGTCGATGAGAATCGCGATGGTGTCTCATTTGCGAATACTGCCATTCTTCATTACTTTCTATCGCTCGCAGCGTGACTTTGTGTTTATTTCAGGGCCGGCGAGATCCGGAACTACTCTACTGAAGACCTTGCTGTGTACCCACTCTCGATTTGGCGGGACCGACTATGAATCTACCGGCATTTTCGAGATTCGCGATCTGTACAATTACAGTTGTAAGGAACTAGATGTACACAAGATCAGGGCTATATATGCATCTGTACGTCATATCATACGATTTTACGAAGAGGTGACTGAGGAAATTCTTTCTTCGCAAGGCAAGGCTGTCTTTGTGGATAAAATCTGGCCGCATTATTTGAGAATGAAATACGTGGGTGCACGGTTTCCCAATGCGCGTTGGGTTGGGCTTGTGCGTGATCCTCGGGACTGTTTTTGTTCGGCTCGTCGGCATCCGCATATTCCTCAGGCCAAAGCCGGCGCGGCATCGTATTATCGATATTGGCGGAGGTGTATAAGCGTATTGGAAGGGCTTCTGCCGCCAAGTCGCAGTATAATGATTCGATATGAGGATCTTGCATCCAGCCCGGGTGACGTGCTTAGCAGAGTAATGGAGTTTCTGGGTGCGCAAATGGAGTCGGTTCAATTAGACCATCACTGCCGCTCGATGATCACGTCGATGTTAGGACGGCGCGAGCATGCGAGGCTCGGTGAACCGGTTACGGCCAAGACGGTCGGGCGTTACCGAATAGAACTTGATTCGGAGGAGGTAGCGTCCTGTGAGCAAATGCTTGGAGAATTCTTGGTGCGGTACGGCTATTCAACCAAATAGCGGGTTGACTCTCTCGCGAACGCTTGTGATTGTGAGCGAGTTGGGGGGGCGTGGCGACTAAGAGCCTATTCCATAATGACGTGTATTATAAGGCGACTGTGTGTTTTTCTTCCGGGCCTAGTAGTAGTCCCTTTAGGCAAGGAGGTCCGGCATGGGGGCGAGA
>FWPU01012109.1_pt1 | contig 11660 bp, 9 predicted proteins | sample 2228361 | NCBI WGS metagenome assembly FWPU01 (sample SAMEA103939777, study PRJEB20133) | metagenome | reverse complement strand
ACGCAGCTCGATCAGAAGTTCGATCAGTTCGGCCTGCCGCCCGGCATCGACGCCGCCCGCCGCAGCCCCTTCGGAAATAATGCCCAGCACGTCACCGCCCAGCTCACGGTAGAGATTATCGATGGCCTCGAGCGTGGCGCGGCCAACCTCCTCACCGCTGTTGAGAAGGGTATTGACCTGGCGCGTGAGATTCTGGAAGGTGCCGATTGCTGCCGGTGCGTTGAAGTCGTCGTCCATTGCTTCCACAAACTGCGCCTTATGCTCCTCCAGCACCGGCAGAAACCCAGACCCCGCATCGTTCTCCGGCGCGGTGGGCAGCGCCTGCCGCGCCAACTGAACGGCTCCCATCAGCCGCTCCCAGCCCCTCTGCGCCGACTCGAGCGCTGCCTCGCTGTAGTCAACCGGGTTCGAGTAATGGCTGGACAGGATGAACAGCCGGATCGCTTCCGGACGATAGCGCGCCAGCGCCTCCTTGATGGTGACGAAGTTGCCGAGCGACTTGCTCATCTTCACCCCATCGACCGTGAGCGAGCCGGTCAGCAGCCAGTAGCGGGCGAACGGCTTTCCGGTCAGCGCTTCAGCCTGTGCAATCTCGCACTCGTTGTGCGGGAAGCGGTTCTCGAGGCCGCCACCGTGAATATCAAATGTCTCGCCCAGGTACTTCATCGACATCGCAGAACATTCGATGTGCCAGCCCGGGAAGCCGCGCCCCCAGGGGCTGTTCCACTGCATCAGGTGCTCTGGCTCAGCGTGACGCCACAGCGCAAAGTCCGCCGGGTTGCGCTTGCCTTCGGCCACATCCACACGCGCCCCGCCAACCAGTTCTTCGAGTCTCTGGCCGGAAAGTTTCCCGTATTCGGGAAACGTCGTCACGTCGAAGTACACGTCTCCTTCGTCCGTCACGTAAGCGTGCCCCTTCTCAATCAGCCCCTTGATCATCTCGATCTGTTCGGGGATATGCCCGGAGGCACGGGGTGATATTTCCGGTCTGAGGACACCCAGCGCGTCCATGTCCTCAAAGTAGGAGCGTGTATATTGCTCAACGACCTCCATCGGCTCAAGGGAGAGCGCCCCTGCCTTTTTGAGAATGCGGTCCTCGCCCGTGTCGAGCAGGTGGCCAACGTCAGTTATGTTCTGCACATACCGGACCGTGTACCCCTTGTAGCGCAGGTAGCGGTTGATAACGTCGAAAGAAACGTAGGTCTTGGCATGGCCCATGTGGGCATGGTCGTAGACCGTCGGGCCGCAGACATACATCCGCACCTGGCCTTCGACCAGGGGAACAAATTCCTCCTTCTGACGTGTCAGCCGGTTGTAGACTTTCAGGCTCATATCGCCGTATCCATTTCAGATTCTCATCGGGAACAACAGAGTCAGGTTACAGGACAGCGCGGATGGCGCGGCCTCTTCGCGGTTCGTGCTCTCGCCAGGGGCCGGGTTCCTACCCGGACTTCGTAAACATTCTCCACGACACGTTTATTATAGCGGCTCTTCCGTGATTTATGTAGGAAGCGCAGCCTTGATGAGATTGTCTGAATAGGGTAAGATACCCGGCGTAACCGACTGGAAGAGGCAGGCTAATGAAGGTCCTTCTACTTGAGGATGTTTATAAAAAGGGCGTGGCAGGCGAAGTCGTCGATGTTGCGCCCGGCTACGCTCGCAACTACCTGATCCCGCGCGGGATGGCCGTTAAGGCCACGCCGGGCACACTTCGCCGGCTAGAGAACCTGCGCAACCGGGCAGAGGCCCGCCGCGAGGAGCGCAGCAAAGAATTCTCCGACCTGGCCGAGAGGATCGAGAAGTTGACGCTCTACTTCGGCGTTAAGGCAGGTGAAACCGGCAAACTCTACGGCTCGGTCACATCAGCCGAGATCGCCGAGCAGCTCCATGAGCAGCTCGGGTTGGAGATTGATCGGCGGCGCGTCGGCGACCGGCCCCTGCGCGAGCTGGGCGTGTTTCACGTCCCGGTAAGGCTGGAGACGGGCCTGGTGCCGAACGTGAAGGTCGTGATCCACCGCGAAGGCGAGGACCCCCGCCAGGCGGAGGCTCTGGCTGGGGAAGCCGCCGAAGCAGAGGCTGAGGCCGCGCTCGTGGAGGCCGTTGAGGGCGAGGCTGAGGCCGAGTTTGCCCCCTCCGAAGCTGGGGTTGCCCAGGCGGAGGAAGAGACGGACGAAGAGGCTTCAGGCGGCGAGTCCTAACAGGCTCTTGCCGAACCGGTATGGGTCACGGCCCTCTCAAGCGAACATCACCGGCGGGGCCGGGAACAGGTCAAAGGCCTGCTCTTAGGTGTTTTAGCCGGTATGGGCTAAGGTAGCGAGCCAGCGGCAGGTGGTACCTACCACATAGGCCGGTGGCTCTCATTATGAGAGGAGAGCACGTGACAAACGGAGATCTCCAATCAATCGGCGAGATGCTGCGCGCAGCGCGTGAGTCCCGGGCGCTGTCACTTGAGGAGGCCGAGGCACAGACGCGCATCCGTGTCAAGTTCCTGCGCGCTCTGGAAGAAGGCGATATCAGCATGCTGCCTTCAACGACCCATGCCAGGGGTTTCCTGCGCAATTATGCCCAGTTCTTGCGCCTGGATGTGGCCGGCATCGTCGCCCGCTTTGACGAGGCAACAGGAACCACTCCCCGGCCCATCACGCAGGTCACCGCCCAGCCCTTTGCCTTTGAGGCCGTTCCACCTGCTCAGGATCAGCTTCCGGTCGGGGCAGAAGGCATTCCCTTTCGCGAAGAGGGGGGGAGCAGCGTCGGTGAGCTTGCAGCGGCGGAAGCAGGCGAATCGGTCGGCGCAGAGGAAGGTGAGCCTGCCAGCACTGAGGAAGGCTGGCCAGCACCAACCGAGGCCGAATCTTCTCCCCGGCCGGATGTGCCGCCTGCTGCTCCGCCGACACGTGCCATTTTCATACCTCCCGGCCAGCGTGCCGGGCCTGGCAGACCGCTGACGTACAGGCCAGCATCGCGTGTTGCAGCCGTGCCTGAGACGCCAGGCAGCGCCCGAACACGCCCCCAGGCTGGCAGGCGAGAACCGGGAAGTCCTGCTGCGCGTGTTTTGCGCTCCAACCTGTTTGTTCTGGCGATGTTGGTTGTTGGCGCGGTAGCCGTCGTCTGGTGGGCCACAAGCCGCCTGAGCGCGATTCCGGGCGACGAGCTGGTTCCGGTCACGCAGTCCTCGGATTTTCTGGAGCAGTTGGCAGATAACATCGTTGTTACGCCCAGCCCGACCTTCCGCCCCACTTCCACACCCGAACCCGAATCAGGGCCTGAGTTCCTCGACCGCGTGGTGCTCGCGATCACTGTCTCTCAGCGCACCTGGACCCGGATCGATGTGGACGGCGCCACCGTTTTTGAGGGGCCAAATAAACCCGGCGAGGTGCTCCGTTATGAAGGTCAGGAAGAGATACTCGTCCGGACAGGAAACGGGGCCGCGCTGGAGGTCGTCTACAACGGTCAGGACATCGGCCCCCTGGGGGAGCGTGGCGAGGTTGTGGAGCGCTTCTTCACCGTTAGCGGGCAGCTAACGCCCACACCCACGCCGACGCTCACTCCAACGAACACCGGCGTGCCGACCCCCACGCCTCGCTTCACACCAACGCCCGAGCGTGAACAGTAGCGTAAACGTCCTGCCTGGAGGCTAACGTCCTGCAAGTGAGGGGAACCCCCACAATGGTAGACGGGCATGTGTACTACCTGGTGAATCTGGGCTGTGCCAAGAACCTGGTTGATGCCACAAGCATGGCCCAGCTCCTGTTCGGTGAGGGCTACAGAGAGGCGGCGTCGCCTGAGGAAGCCAGTGTTTTGATCGTCAACACCTGCGGCTTTATCGAGGCGGCTAGGCGCGAGAGCCTCGACGTGCTGCGTGAACTGGCGGCCAGCAAGCGCCCTGACCAGCTCCTGATCGCGGCGGGCTGCCTGTCGCAGCGCTACGGGGCTATTCTCGCGGGAGAGGTCCCCGGCCTGGACGGGGTGCTGGGCACCCGCCGCTGGATGGACATCCTTGACCTGATCAAGCGGCTGCGGGGCCGCCCCCATCCCGAACCCCTCTACCATCTGCCCGCTGATGCGCTGTCGGTCGGCACCGACGAGCGGGGTGTGCTGCGCGCAGCCGTGCAGGGCACCAGTGCCTATCTCAAGATCGCTGATGGTTGCCGCCGCCCGTGCGCTTTTTGTGCCATCCCCTTGATCAAGGGGCCTCTTGTCAGCCGCCCGCTTGAGGCCATCGTCAGCGAAGCAGAGCACCTGAACAGGCTGGGGGTGAAGGAGATCATCCTGATTTCGCAGGATACGACCGACTATGGGCACGACATCGGCCTGAAGGACGGGCTGGCCGTTTTGCTTGAGCACATCCTGGCCGTAACGCCCGACGTGCCCTGGATGCGCATTATGTACGCTTATCCCGGCTACGTCACGCCACGCCTCATCGAAACGATGGCCACCCACGAACGCATCCTGCCCTACCTCGACATGCCGCTTCAGCACGGGCACCGCGAGGTGCTCAAGCGGATGCGCCGTCCGGCCCGGATTGAGTGGGTCTATGAAACGGTCGAGAAGCTGCGGGCCGCCATGCCTGACATCGCCCTCCGCACCACGTTCATTGTGGGCTATCCCGGCGAGACGGAGGAGGAGTTCGAGGCGCTGGTCAGGTTTGTCAAAGACCTGCGCTTCGACCGTGCGGGGGCCTTCACCTACAGCTATGAGCGGGGGACGCCCAGCGCTGATCTGCCGGGCCAGGTTCCGGAAGCAGTAAAAGAGGCACGCCTTGCCCGCCTGATGGAAGTCCAGCAGGCCATCTCACACCAGCACAATCAGTCACTCGTTGGACGCACTTTGCCCGTGCTGGTGGAGGGATATGGCGACGGGCTGAGCGTTGGCCGCTCCTACCGGGATGCACCTGAGATCGACGGGATGGTAATTGTCGAAGGCCAACTGCCGGTGGGCGAGATCGTGCCGGTGCGCATCACGGGTGCAATGGCCTACGACCTTATCGGTACGGTGGACACCGGCCCCCGCCCTGGTGTTTTACAGGACGCTGCCGCGCCGGGAAGGCGGGCATGAGCCGCTGGCAGACACCGAACAGGCTGCCAAGGGCGGAGTATCCTAGGGAGATCATCTGGCAGAGCGGAGCAGAAACCGATACCATACACGGGGAGGCAGCGCCATCCCGCAGTCTTGTGGTTGGTCTGGGGCCTGAGCCGTGCTGACGTCACGCTTTGTCCGCAACTTCGATTACGTTCTGCTGGTTGTGGTGATCATCCTGATCATTTTTGGCATCATGATGATCGCCAGCGCCACACGTGATGTGGCCAGCCTGGCGGACCGGGTCAACAGCCAGATACTGTATGGCATCGTAGGCATCGGCGTGGTGTTCGCAGTCGCAGCGCTGGATTATCGCCTGCTGACCAGCACCTATCTGTGGATTTACGGCATCATCGTGGGCATCCTGGGGGTCGTCGGCCTGCTTGGCATCGAGGGTGAGGCGGGCGCGCAGAGCTGGGTCAACCTGGGTATTGCCGGTTTCCAACCCTCTGAGCTGGCCAAGATGCTGCTGATCATTGTGCTGGCCCAGCAGCTGGCCATCAACGCTGAGCGCATCCAGCGGCTGTCAACCATTCTCAAGTCTCTGGCGTTCGTCGCTGTCCCAACTCTGCTCATCTTCATCCAGCCCGACCTAGGTATTTCAGTGCTCGTGCTGGTCGTCTGGTTTGTGATGGTGTGGGCAGCGGGAATGCGCTGGCAGCATATTCTCCTGTTCGTCCTGATTGCGCTTGTGATCCTGCCCATCCTGTGGGGACAGATGGAGGATTACCAGCGGTCACGCATCGCCGTGTTTCTCAACCCGCAAGCCGACGAGGATGCTTTTTACAACATCCGGCAGGCGCTTACCGCGATTGGCAACGGCGGTCTGCTGGGCCGGGGATACATGCAGGGAACGCAGAGCCAGCGTCGCTTTCTCCGCGTGCGTCACACCGACTTTATCTTTGCCGTGATAGCTGAAGAACTGGGGTTCGTGGGAGCATTGGCCGTGCTGGGCCTGATCACGCTGGTGCTGTTCCGCATTCTGCGGGCGGCGCGTATGGCCCCGGACATGGCAGGCAGCCTGATCTGTCTGGGAGTGGCAACTGTTATCTTCTTCCAGACGCTGGTATCAATCGGCATGAATATACGCCTAATGCCTGTCACCGGGCTTACGCTGCCGTTTATCAGCTCAGGCGGCAGTTCTCTGGTTACGCTGTTGTTTGGCATCGGGCTGGTCGAGAGCGTTGTCACACGGCACAATCCGCGCGAGCTGTAGCGCACGCTTGACGCGTCCCTGGAGTTGTCCCGCCCGATCAGATGCGTGCCTGGTCGGGTTTTCATTGGACGCGCCTTCTGAGTTCCCCGTCTGGTCTCGGAAGCCGGACACACCGGCGAGGCAGTGGAGAAGGAATGCAACCGTTGTCTGACACATCTGACGGCCCGGTGAGGGTTCGCTTCGCCCCCAGCCCAACCGGCTATCTCCATATCGGTGGGGCGCGCACGGCGCTGTTCAACTGGCTGTTTGCCCGCAAGCACGGCGGGGCTTTCATCCTCCGCATTGAGGATACCGATCAAACTCGCTACGTCCCCGACGCCGAGCAGGACATCATGGATAGTCTGCGGTGGCTGGGCCTGACGTGGGATGAAGGCCCCGACGTGGGGGGAGCTTACGGGCCTTACCGCCAGTCTGAGCGCTCTGCCTTGTACGTCGAGTGGGCGAACTGGCTCGTTGAGCACGGGCATGCCTATCGCTGCAACTGCCCCCCGGAGCGGCTTAAGCAGGTCCGGGGACAGCAGCGGCAGCGGGGCGAGAACCTCGGTTATGATCGCCACTGCCGCACCCTCCATCTCGGCCCTGACATTGGGCCGCACGTGATTCGGTTTAAGATGCCGCTCGATGGGCAGACGGTTATCGACGATCTGATACGAGGCCCTATCGTCTTTGACAATGCCGAGCTTCAGGACCTCGTCCTGCTTAAATCCGACGGACTGCCAACCTATCATCTGGCTAACGTGGTTGACGATCATCTCATGGCCATCAGCCACATCCTGCGCGCCGACGAGTGGATCGCGACCGCGCCGCTACACTGGCAGATCTACCGGGCATTTGGCTGGAACATGCCCGCCATTGCCCACCTGCCGGTGATCCTCAGCCCCAGCGGCAGGGGCAAGCTCAGCAAGCGCGACCAGGCGTTTGAGGACGGCGGCGTTCAGGTCCTCGTACAGGTCCGGGAGTTCCGCGCAGCCGGCTACCTGCCCGAAGCGGTCGTCAATTTCCTGACCAACGTCGGTTGGGCTTTTGGCGACGACCGCGAAGTTTTCTCGCCTGAGGAAGCCATGGCCCGCTTCCGCCTGGAGGACATCAATCCGGCGCCCAGCAAGTTGCCCTACGCGAAACTTGAGTGGCTGAACGGCGTCTACATCCGTGAGAAGCTCACGCCGGATGAGCTGGCCGGGCATCTCAAGCCCGTGCTGGAAAGTGCCGGGCTGAAGGTGGATGTCCAGAAGCTTCGCAAAGTCACACCCCTCATTCAAGAGCGGATCAAAACCCTCAATGAGGCGGTGGACTGGATCGGCTTTATCTTCCGGGATGAGCTGGAGCTTGCCGATCCACAGCAACTGGTTCAGAAAAAGATGGATGTGCCCAGCACAGCCAGAGCTTTGCGCGCTGCCTACGAAGCGCTGGCTGGGCTGGATGACTTCTCCCACGAGGCGCAGGAAGCAGCGATGCGCACGCTGGCCGAGGCACTCGGTTTGAAGGCTGGCCAGTTGTTTGGAGCGCTGCGCATGGCGGTAACCGGCCAGCCGGTTTCCCCGCCCCTGTTTGAGACGATGGAGATATTGGGGAAAGAAACCTGCCTGAAGCGGATCAAGGCGGCTCTTGATCGGCTGGAGGGGATGTAGCTGTGGCGGGGTTCAGAAACCGCCCTGCGTCTCCTATCAGGGAACCTTGCAAGGCTGGCCGGGCATACCGCTGAAAGAGCAGTTCACCCCTGTGCTTCCCTTTCCAGATTGTGAGAAGGAGTTACTTCATGTTAAAATTGGATTGGATGGCAATCGGGGTTGTGCCTAAATACACAAATGCAGCAATTATTCGTTGCTTATCTTCTTGATTTTATTTGATTGTTTCCTCTTAACGTGCACAGGCCCCGGCCTCCAGCTCATAGGCATAACTGACCTCTCATCGGTTCAGGCCAACCTTGCCTGTTGGGCTGCCTGCCATCGACATAATACCCGGCTGCTATACACTCTGGGGATACCATGAGCTTCGAATTTGTGATACGCCTGATCGGCATGGTCGTTCTCGCCTTTGGCGGACTCCAGCTTGGCATTCAGTTAGGCACCTTGTTTGGAGATCGGCTTGAGATATGGGCCTTGAGCCTTGCCCTGGTGGGGGCGCTGTTTGGCCTCATCATGACCCCTTACCTGACCACTCGCCCCGCCCGTAAGCTGAGAGAATACCTGAGCCATGTACCGGCCCAGCAACTGGTAGCGGGTGTTATCGGCTTGATTACCGGGTTGATAATCGCCGCGCTGGTGTCACTCCCGCTTTCCCTGCTCCCTGCGCCGTACAATGCCATTCTGCCCGGCATCGCAGCCGTTGTGTTCGGGTATTTTGGCACGGCGATTTTTGCAATGCGGCGGCGGGACGTGTTTGAGCTGTTCCAGGGCCGCTTTCGGGGGCTACGTACCTCTACCCCTCCGGAGGCGGAGGGCCTGACCCCAAGCCGGGAAGTCCTGCTCGACACCAGTGTCATCATCGACGGCCGGATTGCGGACATCAGCCAGGCGGGCTTCATCATGGGGCCAATGCTCGTCCCGCGCTTCATCCTCCAGGAACTCCAGCACATCGCCGACTCGCCTGACGCGCTGCGCCGCAACCGGGGACGGCGGGGGATGGAAATTCTGAATCGGCTCCAGAAGGAGTCCCGTGTCCCGGTCCGTATCACCGACCTTGACATCGATGAGGTCGAGGCGGTTGACGAGAAGCTGATCCTGCTGGCCAAGCAGCTCGGTTGCGCCATCGTCACCAATGATTTTAACTTGAACCGCGTTGCCGAGTTGCAAGGCGTGGTCGTCCTCAACATCAACGAGCTGGCTAACGCCGTAAAGTCGGTGTACCTGCCCGGTGAGGAGCTGGAGGTCGAGATTATCCAGGAAGGACGCGAGCTTGGCCAAGGGGTAGGCTATCTGGACGATGGCACGATGGTAGTCGTCGAAGGCGGGCGGCGGTACATCGACCGGAAGGTCACAACCACCGTCACGAAAGTGCTGCAGACCTCGGCGGGCCGCATGATTTTCGCACGGCCAGTATCGGAGAACGCCAAATAGAATCCCTCACCAAGAGCAGGGAACAGTCTGGTCGCTGATGAGAAGCAGCCTCTTGGCCTGAAACAGACCCCTGGCCCGACCAGCGCTATCGGGATGCTGGCAACCTGAGTATAATGGTCGTCAGGCCTCAAAAGCACGCTGGATGGTGAAACAGAGGGAGCTAGCAGGCCAATGACCCCTGAACGTGAAGCGCGCATTCTGATCGTTGACGACCAGCGCGAGGTGGCGCGTGTGCTGCGCACATCTCTTGAACTTTCAAGCCGGTCGTTTATTGTGGTCGATGTGCCCTCCGGCGAGGAGGCGCTGCTTGAACTGGGCCGCGTCGAGTTTGACGTGATCGTGGTTGACTACCGGCTGCCCGGCATGTCGGGCATCGAGCTGATGCAGCGCGTGCGCAAGACCCAGCCCGACATCAAGGCGATCCTGATCTCCGGCCACTCTCTCGGTGAAGTCCAGCACGAGATTGCGAGGCTCAACATCCTCCAGATATTTGAGAAACCCATCAATACCAGCGCCTTCACTGCGGCAGTCAGATATGCCATATACGGGGAGGAAGCAGTTCCAGAGGGGGAGCCTACTGCCGGGGCGCGCGGAGCGAGACCCGCCTGGGATGAGACGCTAGCTGCGCGTTACCTGTCCACCATGCTAACCGACCTCGGTGCGCAGGGCATTGCTCTCATCGACGGTGCAGGCAGGGTCCTGATGAAACAGGGAGACACTGGAGACGTGCCGGGCTTCGGCGACCTCGCCCTGCTCCTGGCTCGCAGTTTTGCAGCCGCAGCCGGGATATCGGCCCATCTGGGCGATCAGCCTCCGACAGCCATCCATTATTACGGCGGCAGTTGGTATGATGTCTATGCTCTATCCGCTGGACTGCATCACCTCGTGGCGGTGATATTCCCCGCTGGCAGCCAGAAGCAGATGGGGCCGGTGCTTCGCTACGGGAAACCAGCCGCCAGGAAGCTGGGGGAGGTCCTCGACGCCGAGGGGTCAGTTGGGGGAGAAGCGGCTCCTGATTTTGGGGAGGCAGCAGCCGCACCAGCCAGCACGCACCAGGAGGTTCTGGCTAGCCCGGACTACGAGGAGGAAAGCCGGGCGTCTCCACAGGAAGCAGGGGGCGAGCTTCCCGGGTCATACGCGGGTGGCGGCGCGTCCAACTTCGACTTGGACTTTGACGAGCTGCCCGACCTGGACGATGAAAATCTGGGCGATCTCGACCGCTTCTGGGCAGAGGCGGCCTCAACTGAGACCAGGATCAGCGATGACGCTCTGTCACTTGATGAAGCGATTGAACTGGGACTCCTCCCGAAAGACACGGACGCGGAAGAGTAGTCCATCCCCAACCGAGACACTAGGAGCCGGGCTTTACCCGGCTCCTTTCAGGTCAGTTAGTAGTCTTCCTCTTCTTCTTCGTCCCAATCCTCGTAGTCTTCGTCCTCGTCCCAGTCCTCGTAGTCTTCGTCCTCGTCGTAGTCGTCGTAGTCGTCAAGTTCCTCGTCATCCAGATAGTCCCAGTCTTCCTCGTCCTCGATCTCTTCCTCGTCTTCCCAATCTTCCTCTTCGGTTGGCCCCATCAAGCGGATGGTTGTTTCTTCATCTGTCCACTTGTTCATGGTTCAATCTCCGCAATTAGTTTTGATAAGAATCGGCCAGCTAATCAATAATCGGCAGGCATTCGTGACCGGTGGCGGCGGATATAATGCCTCCTGCGGGGCATGGCCCCGTACTGCCCTATGCACATGGCATCTATCAGTGCGTTATGTTTGGTGTGGTTGCCTATCCGGGCGTTGCCTCCTGGAAGCAAAATGGCTTTAAGCAGCCTCGTTCCCGACCTGCAGGGCGCACAGTGTATCCCAGCTTTTGGGAGAAGACAAGCCTGATCAGAGCCTGATTATGGCGCCCCCAGGATCGCGACGCACGCATTATAACCGGTATTAACCACGATGCAAGCATGAGTTATCGGGGGGAATAAAAAGGTGCCCATCCTCAGTAGGTGATTTCGTTTTCCATTTGCGTGGTTTGCCGGGTGTTTGCCGAGGCTTCTTCTTCAATTGCTGATGGTACAGCAGCCACAGCAGACAGCAGGTTGTGATGGTCAGGAGGATGAGGGTGAGGTGTTCGAGCGGGTCGATTGGTGGCACGAAACCAGGCCCTTGCGCTAGTGGTAGCCGTATGGCATAGCAGAACTCCTTCGGAGAGTGCTGAGTACCGGAGCCCTCATTTGTATTCTTAACCTTCTTCCTTGACAGTCTGAAGGTACAGTTGAATGGTCTCAATCGGGCGCCGGCCCAGGTTGCGATAGCCCTGGTGGG
>FWPU01012108.1_pt1 | contig 11660 bp, 8 predicted proteins | sample 2228361 | NCBI WGS metagenome assembly FWPU01 (sample SAMEA103939777, study PRJEB20133) | metagenome | reverse complement strand
GGCGATCTCTTCGGCGTGGCTCGGCCCGCTCAGCACCGCCACCGGCCGCTGACCCAACTCCTCGACAATAATCTGCGATGGCCGGCGAAACTGCTCCCGCTCCATCCCCTTCACCACGCTCAGGGCAGGCGCCCCAGCGGCCACACACCCGCTCAGTCGCCGCAACGTGGCGCGCAGGTAAATTGTCGGGATTGCCACCAAATATAGTTCGCAATTGCTCAATCGCTCCGCTTCCGCCGTCACATGCACGTGGTCTGGCAGCCTGACGCCGGGCAGGTACTTGGCGTTCTGCCGCTCCCTGGCGATCCGCTCCGCCTGCTCCTCGAACGGGCTCCAGACAAGCGCCTTAACGTCCACTTTCGTTGCCAGCAATGTGGCACAGGCCGTACCCATCGCTCCGTCGCCAATGATGGCCACTTTCATGCCGCTAGCTCCTTGCATCTTTGCCACATGGAGCAAGCCAACACGACATGCGGATGCGAACCGGCCACAGTGTATCAACGGCAAGCCGCCGCACAAGTGTAGCGGATCGAAAGGGCCTGCGACCACCATATCGGGAGACAAAACCGTTGCAAGGCCGACAATCGCTCTGCCCGTCCCCTGACGCAACCGGCAGGCCCGACGCCAAAACAGCCGTCAGCCTCGCTGCGCCCTATGCTTGCGGTTGAGGGATAGTGGCCGGATCGGTTGTTTGACCCGCTGCCCGTATTGTCCGAACAAGATTGCTCGGACAAGCGATCGTCAGTGCCAAGGGCAGGATTCCAGCCGTCGCAGACGGCACGAACTGAAATGGGGGAGCGAAATGAAGACCACGGTTTCAAGTGATGAGCCGAAGGCCAGTTTCCGCCAGCGAGTGAACGGCGGCCGCGGACCTGAGCGACGACAATTTGCCGATAGCCGCAGCACAATGGACCCGGAAGTGCGCGAACTGGCCGACGCGATCGATAGCTACAAGATTGCCAACAACCGCCGTTACATAACACTGGCCGAAGTGCTCGAGATCATCAAAGGGCTCGGCTACCACAAGTAAGAAGCGCTCAGACCGCAACAGCCTCCGCCGTGCAGGCAAAGGCGTACCCAGAGCCAGCGTTCGGCCCCGGGCGTAGCCCTTCCTACTGCTCCGGAGCGACCGTGCGGCCTAACACCACGTCGAACTCGCTCACCGCCGGCACAAGCATCGCCGCAACTGCGAACCCGTAGGCGAACGCCACCGTGAGGAACGAGCCAAGCGGGTCGCCACCGCGAAGGAAATGGGCTATCGCCCACCACGTTATCGCCGGACAGAGGAAAGAGGCCAGGGCAAGCGCGGTCGACGGGTTCCGATACGCCAGCGACGCGTACATGGCCACCGCACCGGCACAAATGAAGAGGATGAAACTGGCCGCCTGCCACTCGAACCGGCCGCTCACCAAGATCAGGAAAATGCAGACCAGCATGCCGATAAAAAGGAACACAACCACGCCCAGACTGTTCAACACCGCCACGCGGGTCCGCTCATAGGTCAACGCCACGTGCAGGCCGAGACTGTTGGAAAACAGGAACAGCACGGCCATGCCCAGCACCACGTAGAGCCACACTTCGGCCGTCATCAAGTCCGCCACAAGCAGATAGATGGTGAAGATGACAGGCAGCAGGATCATCTCTTTCACGTTGTAGAAAACGCCGAGCAGCTTGCCGTAAATGAACTCTTTCGGCGTAATGTCGGAGACGAGCAGCAGGTCAAGCGAGCGGCCGTCCCGCTCCGTTGTCACGGAGAGCACCGCCTGCAGGTTCACCAGGATCAGACTGGTAAGCACGAGTGGCACGAACGCCTTGGCGATATCGACCCGGCTGACATCAAACTGCCCCTGCGCGCTGGCAACGAACGCCCCGGTTACCAGGCAGAAGGCGAGCAAGTAGGCGAGTTTGATTACCAGGGGCCTGCGTCCATAGCCGCGCGTGCATACCTCCCGCCACAGGACCGGATTCGTCCACACTTGCCGGCTCGGCTTCGGTTCGCCCACGCCCGACTTCGCTCGCTCCTCCACTTCATCCTCAGGCACACGTACCTCTACATGCCGATCGTAGCCCGGGTTCCAGACACGCAGCATAACGATGGAAATGACCGTCAGGATCGCTGTGGCAGCCAGCATGATACTGACAAACATCCACTCGGCCGACAGGGCCAGCCAGCCCGGCTGGTCCGACGGCAGCGGCGGGTCGATGATCCCCAGAATGGTAAAGAACGGGTTGAGTCCGGCACGCCATTGGTCCGCAGTCCAGCCGAGCAGCAGGTCCTGACCTAGCCACGCGTGAAACGCCTCGACCAGCAGCAAGTACAGCACAAGCACGAGAACCGCCAGCGCCAGGCTCTGGAACGTCCGCTCGCGCCAGCAGCCCATCAGGATGCCAAGCGACCCGCAGGCCAGCGCGGCCGCTACAGTCACCAGGAAAACTCGCAACAGTTGACTGCCCGATACCCCGCCGAGCAGCAGGCAGAGGGCGAAAACGGGCAGGCCGGCCACAAGCAGAACAACCATCTGAAGCATACTGGCCAGCAGCTTGCCCACTACTATCTCGTAGCTGCTCAGGTCTGTCATCAGCAGCAGAGCAAACGTGCGACGATCCTTCTCAGAGCAGATCGAATTGGCTGCAAGCACCGGCGCGAAGAACAGCGCCAGCGACAGCTGAATCGACGCCAGGAGCTGGAACAGCACCACACCAAATCGGGCCAAGTCGCCGGCACTCTGCAGATGCTGGAACCCGACGATCGTCTGCCAGGCGGTCCACATGAGCACCAACAGCAGCGCGCTGTAGCAGGCACGCATCAGGTAATGCCGCAGCGGCCGCGGCGCGGTCTGTGCCTCGCGAACGAATATCGGTCCAAACAGCAATTGTTCGCTCCTTCCTGCTCTTCAGTCTCGCTCAAGAGGCGAAGTTGGGCGTGGTCCCACGCTCGCTGCTTTGCCCCGGCTGAGTGCACGCTAGTCACGCGCACAACGGCTGTCTCCGTCTCCGGCCGTTTCTAGAGCCAACGGGCAAGCCTGCATTACGATGGTCGATGCCTAGCGGCTTGCCCGATTCGCCTCTGCCGTACGCCTCGGTCTAAGCCTTTCATATTAGCAAGACACTTACATTACCGGCCAGCGTGCGAGCGGGGCCATCGCGCTTGTGACTCCGGAAGCCTTGTTCGGGCAGCCGATTTTGCCCTGATTCTTACGCCTGTGCCTTCGCAACGGTTTGCCAGACTCGCTCAGCCGTTAACCTCACACCGGCCCGAGCGCCCTGTCTCCGCACGCCCTGCCTGGACCGGTCCGCTCTGCCGATGCTGCCGATATACGGGCAATGTATCCGTCTGGCGGTTCAGGCTGCCCACGCCCATTCCGGGCAACTGCGCCATTTGAACGGCTAGGCACTCGCAGCCGACACGCCAGCAGACAACCAGACTCGACAGCCAGGAGGTCCTACCATGATTCGATTTGCACACCTGGAGGAGCTGCGTGAGTATGTTCGCCGAACGCTTTGCGAGCGGCATAGCTTGGACCCAAGCCAGTACCCGATGGATGAGCATATACTGACACGCCGAAATCGCATTTCCGGTCTCTATTTCTGCCAATACGGCCCGCGCATGATGCATGCCCACGCCGTCTGGGACGCGGAGCGTGGCGTGCTCGCTTTCTACGATACGGGCGGCAACCGGTTCCTCAAAGAACGGGTCGCGTCAGCAGCTCACTTGGTTGCCCAACTGCCCAACGCCCAGTCAAGAAGCTCGCCGGCATGCCGGGCTGCCTAGCTGCACCGCACGCTTGTTTCCAGCCTAGCCTTTCGTAATAGCCCAATGCCCTTGGCAGAAGGAGCAGCCGACTGCTAAGGGGGTTGAAGTCCTGTGCGTTTGACTAGCTCGCGCTGACGGCCTGGGCAGGGTTGACCGGGGCGGACAATACAAAGACCACAGGCCCGGCCGCTCGCTACCACAAACTGCCACGCCGTCAGCCCGGGATTAAATCGTTACCCCAGCTCTCCGACCCAGTCCTGCCAGGCTGAGCCAGGCAAAGTGCCGGGCCGTTGGCCCCGTTCCCTGCGATCCTCTCGCCGCAGGAACACGAACGCTTTGCGGACCAAGCGGCGCCACGCGCAAGATCGGGGAACCGTCAGGCCTTCGCCCGCACTCAGTGAATGGCCGTCCAAGTTGTAACTCTCACTGCATCTATCCTATGCGAGTGAATGGTTACGTTTCGGCTTACCTGGCTTGATCAGCGCGCCGTTACGTTGCAGCAGCGGGCGTACGCCAGCCGATCCGGCGCGGCGCGGATGAATCGAATGGCGTCTTTCGGCCACTACCTGGGCCTCTTTCGCCACCAAAGGCAGTGGCCGTGACGACCGTTTACGTTGCTGGAGCTATTTCGCTAAACTGCTCTATTAGGCGCCAAGGGCAAGATACAGCCGGTCACGGCGAGAACCCTGTCCGGCCCACGGTTCATGCGGCCGAGTTGCGCGGCATAAACAACGTGACAACACCCTTGGCCTCAGTAGCGTGCGCCAACCCAAACGACAGGAGCGAACAAAGCGCGTCGGCGATCTAGCGAACCTGCGGCCGGTCTGTCTGGCCCGAAAAGGGTTCAACATCCACCCCAGGGTTGACGCAGCGCGGCTACCCGGGCCTCCTCTGAAGCGGGGGAATGAGCTATGGCAGCCTTTGCTGACCGCATCTGTGAACTGGTACGCAGCCGTGGCACGCCTGCAATGGTCGGGCTCGATCCCCGGCCTGAACTCATGCCCGGATGGCTACGTGCCAAGTATGCCCTTGATGCTCGGCCAGGCAGCAGTGCGTGGTCCGCGGCCATCCAGGAGTTTTGCGATCGGGTGCTCGAACTGGTCGCCGACAAGGTGCCGGCGGTCAAACTGCAGAGCGCTTACTTCGAACTGCACGGCTCACACGGCATAGAGGCGATGCGTCGTGTAGCGGCGGCCGCTAGGCAGGCGGGACTGGCCGTCGTGCTCGACGTGAAGCGGGCCGATATTGCGGCGACGGCGGAAGCCTACGCCCAGGCCTACCTCGGTGCCGGTCCGTTCAACCTCAGCGCCCCATTCGCCGCCGACGCCATCACGCTCAGCCCGTACCTAGGCAAGGACAGCATTGAGCCGTTCAGGCGGGCAGCCGAAGCGGCTGAGGCGGGCCTGTTCCTGCTCGTGCACACGACCAACCCCGGCGCCAACGACCTGCAGCGCCTGCCGCTGGCCGAGCGTGCCCGGCCTGTCTACGAAGAAGTGGCCTCTTGGGTCGCCGAATGGTCCGAAGGTGCCAAGGCACCTTGCGGCTACGGGCCCGTCGGTGCGGTCGTCGGCGCTCAGGCTGCCGACGTTATGGCCGCTCTGCGCCAGCTCATGCCAGCCGCCCTTTTCCTTGTGCCCGGCTACGGCGCACAGGGCGGCGGGGCCAGCCAGGTTGCCGCAGCGTTCCACCCAACCGGCCTGGGCGCGCTGGTCAACAGCTCCCGGGCGATCGTCTTCCCCAAAGGCCCGGACGGCCGGGCCGGCGAGTCGCTCGATAGTTGGCAGGCTGCCGTGCGCGAGGCGCTCAGCAAGATGATCGACGAGCTGGCAGCGAACACGCCGGCAGGCAAGCTGCGGCAATAGCATCTAAGCGGTTCTGTCGCACCCTTCGGCGGGCATTGAACTGGCGGCTCAGCCGCAATGTCCGGCACGCGCGTAAGGAGTGGCTACCGATGCGGACTACTTTGATCGTTACCGTAACCTGTCCGGACCGGCCAGGGATAATCGAGCGGGTGGCTGAAACGGTCGATGAGCACGGGGGAAACTGGGAGGAGAGTCGCATGGCTCGGCTCGGCGGCGACTTCGCCGGTATAGTGAAAGTGACCGTGCCGGCCGAGCGGGCCGATGAGCTACGCGAGGCACTGGCGTGCCTGGCAGATGAATCGATGTCGGTTACGGTCAAGGTGAGCGAGCTGGCTGCGGCCGCCGTACCTGCCGGCGCTCAGCGCTACCAGCTCAGACTTGCCGGTGCCGACCATGAAGGGATCGTCCACCACGTGGCAGCCTACTTGGCGGCCCAGGGCATCAACGTCAGCGAAATGGAGACGGCACTGGCACCGGCACCGGTCAGCGCAACGCCGCTGTTCCGCATGTATGCCCTGATCGAACTGCCGCCGAACGTGGCGATCGAGCGGCTCCAGGGCGAACTCGAAGCGCTCGCCCACCGCCTGAGCGTCGATATCGAACTCAAGCCCGAACAGTAGCGTGCCGGAACCGATCGGGCAGAGCGAACTGCCACCAACCCGCGGGCCGAGCGCAGTTCTGCAACTGAAGCACGCCCCCGCTCTACTTCTCCGCTACCGTAAGGAGCAGATCGGCAGTGCCGACGTTGCCAGCGGCGTCGGCGACGTGTAGCACGAGCACGTGCGGGCCCGGCTCCAGCCCTTCCAGGCTGAACCGCAGCCTCTCGCGCGGTGAATCAAACAGGGCATCGATCGGGAAAATCGGCTGCCACGTGCCGCTATCAATTGAATATGCCGCACGCGCGATCCGCGTCAGAGCGTCCTCTGCCTCCACCTCTACTGTCAGCGTTGGCCCCTTGTCTGCGATGAGCCGGAGCCGAACACGCGGCGCGCTATGGTCCACCACGATCGTCTCAGAGACCAGCTCTGCCTCCAGCGCCTTTGCCGCCGGGTTGCTCATCCGGTCGCTCGCCACCACACGCAACTGATACCGCCCCTCCGGCGCGCCCGCTATGCTCCACTCGTACTCCGGCTTGCTCAGCCCCTTCGCTAATCGAATCCAGTCGGGCCAGCCCTCCTTGCGGCACCACACTTGGTAGCGTAAGTCGTCCTTGTTCGGGTCTTCTGCTGTCCACTTTATATTCAATTTGGCAAGTTGAGAGGCGCCGTCCGCTTCGGCCGGGTCCGGCACTTCAATCTCCTTGATCACCGGCGACTGGTTCGCCGTGCCGAACCGGATCCTGACCACTCGCAATTCCGGCGTCTTCGCACTGTCGTCCGTCTCGAACGTTGCGCGGAACTGAGCGAACCTGCCGGCTGGCGCACCGACACGCGAACCACGCTGGTCCACCATTTCAGCACTCCAACCGCTCCAAGTATCGTCCGGCTTGGACACGTTGCCTGTGCGAACTGCCAGCGTCAGCTTCGTGCCGGGCGGCACCTCCGCGTCCCATTCAATTGCACCCCACTGGCTGATCATGCCAGCGTCGTAGACCGACGATTCATACGTGCCTTTTCGTGCATAGCCGCTGCCGAGCATGTAGAGCCGACCCGGATCGCCTGCACCCAATACTACTGTGCCATCGGGCCGGCAGGCCAGCGACAGGATTTCGCCGTGATCGACCCGGGCCAGCGAAGTGACAATCGGCAGCGGACGCGAATCGTCCAACTCGAACAGACGCGCCGGCTGGCCCGCACCTACCAGCAGTCGGCCACCGCCGTCTGCCAGGCAGAGCATCAACATGCCCTGTTGGAGCAAACGCAGCACAGACCCGTCGGGATCAATTCGATAGACTGCACTTGTCCCTGCTGCTGGCGCCCCTGTGGTTGGACCGGTCGGTAGCGTCGGCGCGCCTCGCGGCGGCGGATCGCTCGGCCAACTTGTCTGCGCCGGCAAGCCCTCCGACTCGTCCGTCTTTTCACCAGGACTCGCTTTGCCGCCTTCCATCAGCCCGGTGCCCGGTCTGCCCGTCGGCCCATCGCCCGGCCTCTCAACCGGTTTCTTCGTCGGCAATGTCGGTACAAGGAGTGCGGCCGGGCTGCTGGCGCCAAGATATACCCGTCCATCCGCCCTGACCAGCAGCGTGCGAATCTCCGGCTCCGCCGCGTCGTAGAGGACGAACGCCCGGCCGCCTCTCTCTATCCGGTAGATCAGCCCGTCGCTATCGGTACCCACGTAAAGTTGACCCGCCGAACCCAGCGCAAGCGACAGCATATGTTTCTGCTTCGTCACCAGCAGGCTGGTACCCTTGCCGTTGGGCTCGATCCGAAAAACCTCAGCCGGTGTGCCCGTCGCTGCATACAATATGCCTCCACTATCGAGGGCCAAATCCCACACGTATTTCTTGCCTGTATTGAAAAACACATTTGACTTGCCGTCCGGCGCGATTTTCAAAATCACTCCATCCGGTCCCGTGCCGGCGTAGACGGTTCCGTCCGGCCGGGCGACAAGGGAAAACACGTGCTCCCTACCGGTATCGGCCAGCAGCTTCAGTTTGCCGTCAGCCGAGATCTGGTAGACCCTGCCACCCTCGCCCGTGGCGACATATACCGTCCCTTTCGCCCCGAGGGCAAGGTCCCAGACGAACTGCCCTTCCACCTTCGGCAACTCTTTCAACTCGCGCCCCAACTGGACCGTGCCCAGGCTGCTAACCACCGTCTGGCTAAACTTGCCCCGTGCAAAGTCAGACTGCGTGTCCTGCTTCCAAGTGCGAACCTTACCTGCCCAGGCCGACATGGCGGCCAAGACAATCGCAGCAATGCCAAGCGACACATGCCGAGTTCTCATTGCCTTTCTGCCCCTTGAGTTGGTTGCCCACTTCGATTGCTTCACCTACAAATGCCAATTCCTTTTGCCGCGCCTTCACAGCCCAAGAAACGGATCGGGCCAACGGGTCGGTCGCGATTACCCGCTCCACATTCAAATACGTGCTCGGCAGAAGACAGGTTCCCAAGCCTTAGTGCGAACATAACGTGCGCCGCTTCGCTGCCCTGGCTCAAGCAAGTCCTGCTTGCCGAGCGGGACCTTGACCTCCTAATTCGTATTCCGCGCACAGGGCCAGGGCCAATCACGTGCCCCCCTGGACTCCAACACAAGCTCGGGGTGCGACCAACCGCTTCGTGCTCGCCCTGCACAGGCCGCCTCAAACCCATCCGAAACATCCATGTGGCTGCTCTGATGTCCGAAGCACTGTCCCCGACCGCAGGTCTGACGCCAATTTGTCGGACAGTCGCCTCATCCAACCGAGAGCGACAAACAATTGCCCACCTCCGCGGAAGGTTGCTAAACCTCGTTTCTTCGCAAGTTCCGCGGTCGGCGCCAGCACTAACGCGCTTGCCTCCTCGTTACAGGAAAACGAACCGAGTGCCGCGCCGAAAGCTGCTCATAAAACCCTTTCTCTGTTACCACATTAAAGTAAACAGACCTGCTACCTTGAATTACATATTCGGTCGGCAGCCTGGCTGAGATAGCAGCCCGGAAGACCGTGGGCGGTGTGCTTCGCCGTCGGGTCAGAATCTGGGCTACGCACAGCGGCAGATCAGGCATCGCTGCTCCGCCTTGAGAAACGCCAGCGTCTGGTAGCCCGACACGCAGGTAGAGGTTCTTGCGATGCTCGGCCAGTTGTAGCTCAAGTACATGATAAAGCTGGTCCAAGTTCTGCGGGTCAAGCAGGTAGGGCTTGCTAGCCAGTTCGTCGTTAATGGCGGTAAGAGCATCGCAGAGGAGCGCGCGGTACGTGCCGGGCCGCAACTCGTCCGGCAGTCTGAGCTCGATCGTCAGCCAGCGCGGGGCGCCTTTGTATGGCTCAACCTGCACGTGCGCCACCAGCTCCTCGCCCGGCTCAAACACGTCGGAGTTGAGCCGTACCTGCCGAATTGAGGCGGAAGTACGCCCTTCAATGACCTCGGTCGAACACCTTAGCCATTCGATTTCTGCCTTCTTGATATCGTTCCGCAGTAGATTGTCGATAAGGTTTGGGATCACGTTATATGCGAAGGCAGCGCCCGATGGGCCGCTGTAAATTGAGCCGGAATACACGTCGTTTAGTATCAGTGTCCTGTGCCCTTGAGGCTTTATTTCAGCTTGGACCCGTAACGTGACCTCGTCCGGTAGCTCACCCTCCGCATCTACTGCTGCCGTGAGGACGGCGAGCACCAGTCGGGGCAACCAGTCCGGGTCGCGGATGAGTTTTACTCGATACTCCCGTGGCTTCTGCTCCCCGGCCCGTCTAACCGACACCTCCATAGGTATCATTCGCGGCGTGGTTCCAAGCTGGCCGGCAACGCACGTACTGACGTCCGTGTCGATAACACCAACTATCCTAAGCGGCGCGCCCATTTTGAAACTCGTCGTCTGCCGCGGGTACACAAAGTAAACGTAGCCGGACATAAGTGGCAACTCACATTTGCCTGAGCCGAGCATCGGGTGTCCGAACCCATAGAGGCGATCGCCGTCGACGTGCGTCACAGTCCCGAGGCTGGACAAGTCGAAATCGCCCGTGATCAGCGCGATAACCAGTGGTGAGCCTGGCCGGATCGGTTCGGCGCCGGCACGGGCGACAATCTCTTCGGGTGCGTCGCCGCCGATAGCGGGTATAAATTTGGCGCTGCCCAGCAGCGATTCAAGCTGGGCGACCGTGCGAGCGGGGAACCCGGAGGAAATAAGCGGTACCTTTACTTGGGTCAGCCCGAAGGCGGACTGGTCCCGCGTGGCGGCAACTTGTGTCACGGACCGGACAGGAAATGGCCTGGACCAGATGCGCACGTCGACGCCCGGCGAACCGGTCCTCCCGGCCGAGGCGCCCCGACGCGACTGGCTGGCGGCCGACTGAAGCGCCTGAGCGTAGCCTAGCATTTGACAGAACGGTGTCACGCCGGCAATGGGCTCTTTGCCGAACGACCAGGTGTAGGCGATGGCGCCCAGCATTTTGCCGTCGATGTAGATCGGGCTACCGCTCATGCCCGCGATTACGCCGGTGTGCTCGAGCCCGCAGCCACGCAAGCGAACGAGTACCATGTCGCGACCGGGAGCAACGTTACGCTGTATGCCAAGCACTTCGGCCTCGAACTTGTCAATCTTGGTGCCCTTGAAGACCGACAGCCCATAGCCTTTCATGCCGACGCGTATCTCATCTATAGCGCAGTAATACTTGCCGGAGGGTTTCGATTTGCCGGCAGGCTTGGCCGCTACTTTCTGTCGGGGCCTGGCTTTTCCGGCCGGCTTCTGCTGCTTCTTCAGTTCGGGCTTCTCCGTTGGCTTGGTCTTTTCCTGCGGCTTTGGCTTCTGCTCAGGTTGCAATTCTGCATCAGGTTGTGGCTTTTTGGGGCCTTTGCTCTCTTCGGGGGCGCGCTGAGTCTGGCTCTTCTGTTCGGCCCTGTGGCCCCCGTCCGTTCCGAGCCCCTTTCCCCCGCTCGGCTGTTTGTCAGATTGCGTTGGTTCTTGATCGACAGCTGTGGCAGCGATCGACCCAGGCTTGCTGCCCTGGCCGAGGCGTTCGGCCGAAACCGGCGGTCCTGCGCGTTCGCCGTCCCGACTCAGCGCAGAACTCGCCACAACAAATCCAAACAGCCCTATAACTAGAAGCAAAAGGGTCAAAAGTCGCAGCCACCGCAGTTCCAGACCATTCATTGCCCACTCCCCGTTCCGCTCTACTCGCAATGTGTTTCCCTCCTGCTCCTTTGCCGCTATGTTCCTGACATGACGGTCAGACCCGCGCCGTCCCAACCGTGCTGAACATTACGGCCACATTCGTTTCATTCCAGCGAGGCAAGCTGGGCTCGCAGCTCGCCTGGCCGGCAACAGCCACCCAGACGCGGCATCGCTAGCCTGACCGGCTGCAAGTGAGAGGCTGGTCAACAACCCTTGCAGCATCGGCTCCGCTTCACTGGCCCACAAATACCCAATGTCCGCATTCGGTCACAAGATGGCCTCTCCAGTCCGAGCAC
>FWPU01012106.1_pt1 | contig 11661 bp, 17 predicted proteins | sample 2228361 | NCBI WGS metagenome assembly FWPU01 (sample SAMEA103939777, study PRJEB20133) | metagenome | reverse complement strand
TTTCGTTTGTATTGTTTGTCTGAAATCTTTGTCTTTAATTCTCAAAATAAAACTCATTTAGAACCCTTGAAACGGATCCTTTTCTTCTGTCTTCAGAAAATTTGCATCATCTTTTTCTTTATTTTTCAGTATTTCTGAAGATTCCGCGGGAGCTGGAGAAACGCCCAAGCTTGCTATTCCTTGTGCAATTTTTGTCAGCGCAGAAACTATGTTCTTATATTCTTCAACAATTTTTTCTGGCGTCCCCATGTCCGGTCTCCTTTGATAAAGCTTGTAGATTGTAATACCGATTGAACAATTTTTGATGAAATCGGGAACAGGATCAAGAGGAATTGTATATCGTTCCTGGAGATATATATTGATTTCGGCATCAGCATCTGCAATTGCCCTTTCGACCACTTGCTCGTTTATCACACCATCACCCGTATCATCTGTGAGATTAACCAGTTTTGATTCTGGTAATCTCTTTTTTAAATCATCAATTGAACTATATGCCATCTCCATTCCAGGTAGGGGGCGGGCAAACCCGCCCCCGAAAATTTAACACAAGAGTATTCTGATGATGTCTCCGTCAGCAGAAGCTGAATCAAGAGCATATCCCATGACCGCCTGTGGCAATACACCCCCTGCTTCAATCAAATTGGGCTGTGCAGCATCTGAGGTTACTGCAGTAACACCTGAAGGAACTGACACAGAAAATGCAGTTGCAGCTTGGGCTTTCCCATTCGCTGCCACTGCAACTGCTGCGCCTGCAGAGATAGCGCCTGAGGCTTCGACAAGCGCTATGCCCACGGCAACAACAGGAATATATTGTCCTGCCTTGGTGTCAGCCCCTGATACACCTAAAGCTCTTGAGTCTGCGCTTGCGTAATTTCCGTTAAATCCTATGAATCTATGTTTTAGAATATCCGCTGTAGCTTGAATAGAAGTTGTCAATACAGGCTGCATAGTTTTCATTTTTTCCCTCCTTTATTTTCCTTTTCTTCCTTAATTTCCTCGATAATCCCTTCTTTCTTGAGCATGCTTTCTATTTCCCTTTCGAGTTCTATTTCTATAATCCAGCCTTCACGATACAATTTGCCATTGTGCATCAAATCTGAGCGATTGATTTTATACTTCTTCATTGTTCACTCCTTATGCGTTTGTGTTGTATATTAAGTATCCCGCTTCTGCACCCACAATCTTCACCGTGAAAATATCTGTATTACGAATGACATGTAATTTTCCGCCTTCGTCATACTTGTCAATTTCAGGCTTGCCTTCCTTGCGCAAAGTGTACCCAAACGCAGGCTCGTATACTGTTCGCTTTTCTGTCTCCTTCTGGGGAACATATGCGAGTATTGCATTGTCTTGCCAAACATCGTAGAAGACACCCGCATCTGTTGCATAGATAGCTTTCCCTACCACGACTTTTTCGATATCGAAGATTTCTTGCATTAATTCGGCCGTAAGAATTCCCTTCATCGAATACTTGATTCTCTCGAGCAATTGCGGATGATCCTTTAAGGCTTTATACGCTTGAGCTCCTAACAGCAACACATTCGGATATCTACCAATTTTGCTCCTTATTGCTTCTTTGCCATCCTTAATGTTGGAAATGGGGTCTGAATTCGTATAGTCGGTCCATTGTGATGTCCCCGAAAGCGTGATCTTGTTCCCGCTTGGATAATTGTTCAGCTCCTGGGCTAAATCAGCTGCTATTTTTTCACGCCTCAAGAGAATGCCTTCAGTTACAACCATTGTTGCGTGTTCTTCAAGAGAAAAAATGTCCTCTTCGCTCTCGCGATAATCGATAGGATATTCAAGGTCGTGTTCATCGAGAACATAGTCAATTGTGCTACGCCCTTCAGGAGAAATTCTGTTTGATTTTGCGCGTATCGCTCTTTCAGTGTTATAGATCTTAAACGCTTCTTTGCCAAATTGGGGAATTTTGCCCGCTTCTTTTTTCACAGGTACAAAAGGAAATAGGCTTTCTGCAACATATTCAGCATTTGTATAGCCTCGTGCAAGCTCTGTCAATACAGGGTCAACTACCCTAAGTTCTTCAAGTCTACCCATAATTTACACCTCCTTCTTTAAAATTTTTAGAAGCGCATCACGGTAAGTGATGCTTTCTTTCTTCGAAAGTTTTGTCGCTTCTTCATGAAGCATCAGACGCTCTTCATCAACATTTTTACTGAATTGAGTCTTCATTTCTGGTTTCTCTTTTTCGTCCTTGCAAACTTCAGCAAATTCAACAAATTTGGGCATTTTTTCGAGAAAACGTTTGAACCATTGTAACGGATTGATTTTTTCGCTTTCGGAGAATTGAATCTCTGCTGTCTCAAGGCTCTGAAGAGCGTCCATGAATTCGAAAATCCCCATCTTCTCCCAGGCAGGGAGAAACTTGCCCTGAGAAGCTAAGTTATCCAGGAAGATTTTTGTCTCGATTCTATTTTTCTCCTTTTTTAACCTTTCGATTTCCTGGTCTTTTTTCTTCAACTCTTCCTGTAACTCGGCCTCTCTTTCCATAATTATTTTTTCTGTCATTTCTTTTTCCTCCTCGCGATACTTTCCGATTTTAAATTTTTTCATTTTTTCTTCGAGCTGACGAGTTATTATCTCTTGTTCCTCTTTTGAATATGGAGCGCGATTTTTTTCGACACCCCAATATCTCGCTGCAGCCCGAGTATGTTCCTCGTCATGCACCGGATAACGATAATTCACAGGATCAAGAAAATCATCATCATCCACATCTTCCCACTCTTTCGGTTTTGTTACATGTCCACCTTCTTTTATTCCGATTCTGTATTTTTTCGATCTTTTTTGCTGTGCTTCTCTTTCTTCCTCAGTTGCTGCGAATTGCTCAACGTCGTAACCGGGCAATACTTTATTGGCTTCCTCAAGTCCAAATCTTTCGATGATCCACTCTCGCATTCTTTTGAAGATATTTTTCACTGCTGTCCATTTAATTCGTTCCTCAATTTGAACAGTTTCGTCGAGCTGAAATTCAATCTCTACGCCTTCGATGCTTGAAAAAGCCGGCAATGGCGAAAGTCCTTTAATTGCAGGGGGGGTAGCACCGAGGAAACCCACATGAATCAATCGCCATTTCCCATTCTCTTTCGCAATTTTGATCGATCTGTTTTTATACAGTTTTTTATCCAACCACGCAATGAATTCCTGCGTCATGTCACCAAACCGAGCATACAGGCTCTTTCCGATTCTCTTCAGTTCTTTTACCCAGCCCCACGCTGGGGAATCGTCCCGGGGGTGTCCCACTACAACGGGCGGTTCATATTCAGCAGGATTGAATGTTTCAATCATTTCGTCAATATCCTCTTCTGTGAAAGTCCCTTGCGGATATTCGCCAGCTCGAAAAATCTCAATCCATCCAGTCAATTTATCACCTCCTTTCTCAAAATATTTGAGTAAATATCTGGAAAATCAAATTTGAAATTTGAGGCATTTTTTTGAGGGGTTATAACTTCCATCGATTTTTCACCCCCCCTGTGGAAAACTTTTTTAAACGCCATTTAAACGCCTTTTAAACGCACTTTAAACATAAATTTAAACGACTTTGCGCACTGAGCCTGTGGAAATCTCTGCCCCCTATATAAACCATTGACCCCCTCAAAAAATGCAAAATTTGGGCATTCTATTTGAAATTTTTTGCTCAAAATTGCCACAAAGCTTTTATGCTGGCTTCTTTTTGCCATTTTTTAATCCCTCAAAAGTCTAAGGATTTCAGAGAGTATCTCTTCAATTTCGCCACGGCGCTCTTCTACAAGTTTTTTAAGCCCTTTTGAAAAATCAATTTGTCCTGGATTGTAATTGAATCCTTCATCAGGTAAAAAAGAAGGTCTTCGACCAGGTCTATACAATTTCGACGCTTCTTCTCTGTCAACTGAAACAACAGTGCATCGGCAATTGAATCCATTCGGGGGATACCATTTATCCCAGATGGGGTCATCTTTCCTGGCGACAAAATTGTGCATTGCAGCATGCTCGGGCCTTGTCCTCGAATCCATCACGGCTACATAACGAAAATAGGGCAGTTCCTGCATCACATCGGGATCCATCGCCTGCTGATATTTCCCGGCATTATAGGCTGTGAAAAGATTCGTTCTGTAGACTGTTTCAAGATGATGCGGATTACTCTGTGAATAGTGCATTTCGAAAATTTCGCCAATTCTTTTCTTGAAATTAGCGTAAGTTTTTCCTTCTTTTAAGTCCTTCAAAAGCTCTTCATAAATTGTGTTTATAATATCTAATCTTTCAATATTTGCTACTGAAAACGCATATTTTCTGTATTGTTCAAGTAATCGCTTATAATCAGAATATTTTAGCAATAATTTTCTCGAGAAAAATTTAATTGCCTCTTCAGGGGGGAGAGGGTGGAAAATATATTCCTGGAATTCTTTCTTTTGTGTTTCATGAAGTCTCCCATAGAGGTCTGTATAAAATAGTTTTTCAGTGTAGAAATTCGCAAGTTTTTCAAGACCTATTTTTATGTCTTTGATTTTTTCGAGCTTTGTTTTTTCAATGCTTTTTTTTATGCTTGCTCCTATCTCTTCATATATCTTAGAAAGATTCTTGATTTCACTCTTTACATGTTCTTCATATATGTCTTCTTGCTCTTGAAATTCAAGTTTGTCAAACATGCTTGTCTTTTGAGGGATCACCACTTCTTCGCCTTCTTCAGGAGGAGGAATATTGTATTTTTCATAAAGATAATTCTTCGAAACAGGCAAGCCTATATCAACGATTAAAAGTTTGTCCTTTTCAACTTCTTCTTTTGAAATTTCAGTGTCTTCGAATAAGATTTTGAATACAGGGTATTCGTCGACATCGAAATTGTAATCAACAAGCCATTTGATTAACTGATTGTTTATTGTATCCATCAAAATTGATGAATCTGCTTCTATTGTTTCATATGCAACTTCGTATTGGACCTGCGCTTGGGCTCTTGTGCCAAATTCTGCTTCTTGAGTGATGAGATACGACCCCAAAATTGCATTTGCAATTTCTTTATCGCAAAATTTTATAAATCTATCGTAAGTGTCAAGCGAACCTGAACGCTGCGCTTCGAGCAACCAAACTTTTGTTCCTTGCGGTATCGCAATCGCGTATTCATTCTGTATCGCTTCAAGTGCGTCGAGCAATTTATTTTGATCAGATTTGCTTAAGCCTGGCGGGTATTCTCCCACTGCTGTGGGCATTGCAAATTTTTCTATGTATATCATCCAAAATTTTATAGCATGCCGTTTGAACCACCATGGCCAGAAGCAAGTTTGTAAAACTCCTGAGCCATAACAGTTTTCGTATTCTGTGTCATACGAAAAAACAATGAATTTTCGTTCAGGAACTTCTTCAAAATCATATGAAACAAGAGATTTCACGAGCTTAAGTTTCATGTCGAGATCAAAAACAAATCTTTTCTGTGCTCTATTTTTTATATCTGCAATCAAAATCATGCCATTTTTCTTTTCCCACATGATTTCAGATACCGCGAAACCTTTTGCAACTGCACCACCGAAAAGTTCTTTTAAATCCTTTGTAAATCCAATTGACGTTAGGTTCTTCTCGACAAATTCGGCAATCTTTTTGTCTGTTCGCCTTTCCGATGCAGGGAAGATATCCCATTTTTTGTTCGCAACTGCATTTGCTCTGATTCGAAGATAATTGCGAATAAGAGGTTCTTTTCGAATCATTTCGTCATACAATGCCATCCCTTTTTGTAAACCTTCAACAGTATTAGACAAAACAAAGTCGGGATTTTTAATCGCCTTAATGTATGAAGTGAACATGTCGTATTCTTTTCTAACAGAAGCTATTTCTCGAAGCTCAGCAGGTAATATCTTTAACTTAGCCATTCTCGTAATCCTCTGTTTATCGTTATTCGCCTTCTTCTTGTCTCGTATTCAAATTGCATTGATACCGCAATTTTTTCTAATCCCGAAATTGCTGTCTCTAACGCATCGGGTCCATCATCTTTAACGCCGCTGTTACCAAAATATAGCAATTGTTCAATCAGGAGTTCCTGGTCAGATTGGCCTTTCTGGAACATGAGGAGTCCTCGCTCCATGAAAGGCGAGAGTCTTTGGATGCGAGCTTCTTTGGGCAAACGATGTATAACCGGCACAAGGGGCAGATGAAATCCTTTTTCTCTTGCTAACATGTTAAACGGCACATATAAAAATTCACCAAGTGCATTCTCTTCGCAAAGAATTTGAAGAGGGTGGAATTCTTCGTATCTATTGTATGCAATGTGAACAAGCTGATCAGGACTGCACCTTCGAATGAAAGCATCCAGGATATACATAATGCCAGTCGTCCTATCTAATCCCACCGTGAGCATTGCTTTAAAGTCATTAAGTTCACCACTTTTCATCGAGGGATCGATTGCAGAAACAACGAGCAAATTCTTTCCTGCAGTTTCCCTTGCGTGATAATATCTGAGCCATTCTTCTCTGAAGAGCCCCTCCTCGGATATCGGATTGTTCATCATTTCCTGGGAGAATGCTACCGAACCAATGACTTTCCTTAGGCTTTCTATTCTATCGCGTCCCCACGCTTCAGGCCATGCAGGTTTCATGTCTTCATCATATACATTAATGACGCGGCTAATATATGAAGCATTTCCATATTCATCTTTTTCATTTATGAATTGAGCGAGCACACATTTTTTTGAAATTAAATTTCCTATCATCGTAAAGCTATAATCTTTCGCTAATGAGCCAAGCACTGCTGTTTTAAGCCATTTTATTTTCTCTTTGACCAATCGCAAATTTCGGACATTAATATCATTTTCCAGGTCATCAACAATTACCCGATCAGGTCTGTATTGCATATTCCGTAACCCTCTAATTCTCTGTCCTGAACCTCGTGCTTTCACTCTGATTCTGTTTTTCGTAATAAGATCATTTTTCTCCCAGAGTAATTCCCCTCTTAAATCGCCGAAGTCTTGCTTTATCCTTTCGTTCTCTTCTATTTCTAATTTTACTCCGAGCCCAATAAAGTCCGATGCCAATTCTTCTGTATCTGAGATGATTAAAATGAAATGCCTTTTTTGAAAGCATATATCGTGTAAAGGTATCCCTGTACACCAAAATGACGATTTCCCGGCTTCTCTGAAAACTGCAAGAAAGGTGGGCTCATTTTTAACCTCGGAAAGTTCGACAAAATCTTCGTGGAACTTTGCAAAAGGAAGCGAAAAATAATGCGGTAAATACATTCTCATAAAGAATAATTTGTCGTGCCTTGCTCTTTCTATGCGTTCTTTTTTAGCCTCTTCTGATGTATCTTCAAAGGGCGTGGCAATTGCTTTCATTTTCTGAATGAGTTCGCCTGCTTTTCTTTCGAATTCTCTTTTTGTCAGCGCTCTTTTGATCATTCGAATTCTTTAATTTCCTTTTTTGTTTTTTGATACTCCTCTATTGCCTCTTTCAATTCTTTGAAAGCTTGCTCTGCCATTTTGATATTTATTGATTCCACTCCATCGAACATAAAAAGTGAAGTTGTAATGTCTTTGACGAGCCTATCAATTTTAACTGTAAGCTCCTCCAATTTTTCTTTTTTAATTGTTAGAGCACCTTTACGCATCAAATCAATCTCTCGAGGCATTTTTATTTCCCTCCTGTATTTTTATAGTCCATTGCTTATCTTTTCTGATACATCTTACCGTATCTGAGCCAGAAATGTATATACAAAATGCCCCTTCAAATCCATTCCGCAATAGCCATTTATACCAATGCATGTTCGCTTCAGAAAAATACTGCCTGGCAAAATGGTTGTGAACGAAAAGCGCGATATCCACACATTCAATTTCTTGATTTTTCAAGAAATTCATTATAACAGCAATGCCAGAAACTCTATCCCATTCGTTTGTGGTAAACATAAAGAGTCTGCCATCCCATAGAATGATATATAGTCGCTCTACAGGTTCGCTTGGAAAGAGCATTTTATAAAGATTCATGTCGTTTGCAAAATAAATAATTCCATCGGTATTGCTTGCAATTCTAAAAAATATGAACAGCATAGAGAATACAATTATTTTCCTCATTCTTCTTTAACCTCATCAAAAAAGACTCGCATGTGTTCAGTGAAACGCGCTATGAATTCTAAAGATTTCTCATTCCTCAGTAAATATTCTCTAAATCTTTCCATTACATTGATGACCTGCGCAAAGAAATTTATCTTTGCTTCTTTTTCAAGTCTCTCTAAAATTTTTGCAATCTTTGTGAGCTTATCAATTGTTCCCGCATCAACTGTAGCAGGATTTTGGAGCAATTCTTCAATCTTCGTAAAAAATAACTCTCTCATTTGTTCCGCCCGTGCTTGCGGTAGTGTTCTGTAGTGCTTTCTTTTCTTTTCCCAATCCCCTTCTTTCTTCCATTCCACCAGCGTTTGTTCAGAGATCCCAAAAAATTCTGAAATTTGCCTCAAGGTCCATCCACTTTTTACATATTTTGTTTCAGCTTCCTCAAAGTATTCTTTTTTCTTGCCCACTATTTGTTCCCCAGGATAAATCCTTTAACTACCTCAATTACAAAAACTATTGCCGCGATTATCCCTGAGAACCAATTGACCTTTGCTGAAAGTTTTTCAATCTGTTCGTTGTTTTTTTCGATTCTTCTTCCAAATTCTTGCCTGTACAATTCTATTCGTTCATCTATCTTCTCTATCACATGATCGAGTTTTTGATTATACGCTTTTTGTTCTGCCATGTTCATTTTCACAATTGTCTCCAGTGCTGTGAAACGCCCTTCGAGCCTTTCAATATCCACTTTTGTTGCTATGTTATTATTCTTCTTCATTTCCATCTCAATCCAACTGCGATCGCTATGACTTGATGCGTCCTGTCAAAATATACCCCGCCTCTGAGATCCGCCTTCGCCTCCCCCCCGATTGAGTCATATATGTATGCCATTCTTTTTTCGACTCCTATCATGAATCTTGTTTTTTCATTGAAAGTTACAGCAAGAGCAGGATAGAATTTCCAGACCCGGACAAAAGAAAACGAAACGATTCCGCCTATCATTCTCTCGCTTTTGTAGTTATTATTAATCCCTATTGCTGTATTCAATTCAAATTTAATAAAGTCTTCTTTTCGAGGAAATACAGTCACTTCTACTTTTTTTGCTTCATTTTTTTTAACAAAGACCTCGCCCTCTTTAGAGATTATTACATTTATTGTTTCTGCAAAGACACGCTTTTCAGGAGTTATTGTGATGATTTTTCCAACTTCAGATATTTCCATCGCTTGAGGGATTTTCTTTGCGATTTCTCTCTTCTCTGCTTTCTGATAAATTTTATATTTTACTTCTTGAAATTTTTCATCGCTGGGTTTCACTGAAAGTTCGGATTTGTATGTTTCTTTTTGTGCTAAGTTTTGCACCATTTTGTTTATATTAATTTTGTCATCATCGCTATTGCTACAAGTGCGAAAAAGCAACCAGGCAAAAATAATCGCGGCAACCACAATCGCAAAAAACTTTATAGCTTTGCCCATCTTGCTCATTTTTCAAACAATCGTATAACCTTATTTGCAGTGTTTATGCCCAGGTATGCAAGTGTTATCATCACCAAATCTTCTTTTGTGATTTTCCCGCAAAGAAACAGAATAAGTGAGAAAACATATACAAACCATTTAAGCGATGTTATCTTAATCAAGAAATATTGAAATGAGAACTTTTTGTTCATTTATGCGTTTTATTCCTTATTCCCGCCCACCAGGTTTTAACTTTATCTATCAATTGCCATAGCAATATTTCATACCAATATCCGCATTTGACAATTTTTTCTACATGTTTTGGCTCAACCACATTCTCGGCAAACGCAGAGAAAGCTATCAAAATTTCGCCTCGTTCTTTTCGATTCGTATCGAATTGTATTGCTTTCTCTACACTATCCCCATCTGAAATTATATTGAAATAATATCTTGAAATCTCTATATCTTTCGCCTTATATATTTTCTGAACTAAAGACACTTTCGTTGCATCATATAAACTCGTATTACTGATTTTTATTTTAATATTCAATGATGCGCCTGCTTTTATATATTGTTGTTCAGGAATGATTTTTAAAGAAAGCGAAAGTGTCGCACTGGGTTTTGGTAATGCTCCATAGATTCTTTCGAATCCTTTTATAATTGTCTCGAGCCAGGTCCACCAGGCAGTCTCCTCAGGCGGCCAGTGGTCAAGCTCATATGTTGCAACATGCCAGGTGTTTTTCGTGTAATTGAATATAAACTCTGCCTCCTCTTCATTAAAAGATTTTCCGTCTGACGAAGGCACAAGTTCCTTGCCGTTTCTTTGAATGCTTCTTAGATATTCTATTTCTTCAGGGTTCATATCGAACGGGAAGGATGTATTCGAAAGATTTAGATGTGCAGGACGATGGCCACCGAAGCCATGAGGCGAATATACATCGTAAAAACGGGCTAATGAATTGGGTGCCTCCCCTGAATACCAAATTTTCGAGGGACACAGATGTTTCTTTACCATGCTTGCAATTTTCTCCACCATTAAGAGCAATTCATCTCCGCATTCATTGAGCAATTCATATTCCCTGATTCTTTGTGCAAACCCTCGATTTCTAAGTTCCTCAATGAATTGTTCGAGCTTTTCAAAGATTTCATGCCCGGGGATATCGATTTCACCGTTTAGATATCTTTGAACCGCATTTTCTCCAAAGCGCTCCTTTATCATGCGTTTAAAATCCTCCACCATTCTGCTCAACTTTGTCTCCTGTATGCAAAAGATTACAAGAATCAACTTGAGCTTGTATCTTTCGCATAATGTGCATATATAATCCAGCCTCCTCCAGTATTGTTCGTCCCAATCTGAGAAATCATCTGCCCAGGGCGAAAAAGAACCTTGCCAAACATCTAACATAGAAAATGTTCTTGTTCCCGTGATCCCCCTTTGCGATATGCCCTTCAGGAAATTTTTGACATATTGATCGTCGTATTTGTTGTAGTCCATCAAGAAATAATGAGAATCGTATAATTCGCTCATGCCAATTTGTTAAATTTCTCTAATTTGCTCGCAAGTTTCAATTCATTCCAAACTTCTAATACTCTCCTGACGTAATTTTTTGTCTCTCTTGCCTTCCCACCTGTGATATAATGCAAAACCCCTGCAACTTCTTCCCATCTCGACGCAGTGCCGCGCTTTTTATATTTCGCAATCCCTTCTGCTTTTCTGATATTCCAATAACCTGCATTATACGATGCCAGGGAAAATTTTATCCGTTCAGCTCCTTCTTTGGATTTCCATCTCAGCCACATTTTTTTGAAGTATCCTATCCCTCCTAAAATGTTTTTCTCTGCATTGAATGCATTCGCTACCTTCATCTCTTCTGCCGTGAAGGGCATGAGTTGCATAATACCCATAGCTCCGCATGAAGACACCGCATGCGGGTTTAATCCCGATTCAACAATGCCTTGTGCTTTAAAAAAAAGCCAATCGATTTCGTCGTCGGGAAAATATATTTTTGTTGCCTGTTTAAAGAAATCGTCGAATACAGGCGTATATTGCTTCATCAATTTAATAATTGAATATTATAAAACAATTTTCCAGACCGCTATTGGACGGTATTATACGGTTCCTGTGCTCAATTAAATTATTTCTATTCATTCTCTAATTTTTGGAGAATCCATTCCTTTCGAATTTTCCG
>FWPU01012105.1_pt1 | contig 11661 bp, 12 predicted proteins | sample 2228361 | NCBI WGS metagenome assembly FWPU01 (sample SAMEA103939777, study PRJEB20133) | metagenome | reverse complement strand
CCCTGAGGATATGATAAAGGGACCCTCTTAACCTGTAAAGAAGTTTTAACCAACTAAACAAACATATCATACGAAACATATCATACGAGGTGGTTATAAAGTGGAGTTCTTAGTCTTCTTATCCTAGAAAATTCCTTTAAGGATATGGTCTTCACAGATAGATAGATTCCCATCTCGAATAGAACATCTAGTACAGCTTCGGAAACTACCGATTCAATTTTATCATCCTGTTTATCCACCACGAGCAAGAGATCGATGTCCGAGTCGTCTTTTTGTTCGCCACGCGCATAGGAACCGAAAAGGATGAGATACTTAACGTTCTTCTCATACCGAGGAAGCATCCGATCCAAGAACTCGCCCAGGGCTTTTCGCTCTTTATCAGGGATTTTCAGAGGATCCAATGGAAACTGCATTCAATGGTCTCCAGATCTTCAGACCTGTTTTGGCATATACCTTCTTGCCCTTATAAGCAATTTGATCATCTCTTCTGTTATTGTAACGTCACTTGCCCGAGGGTTATTTATCAGTACATACTCTTCAACGGTTTCCGCAAGTAATTTGACACTTCCATTAAATTGGCTAGATTTCAGCCATTTTTTAGAGGATATTTGTCATCCATAGCTAACCATTCCGTTTATTTAAGTTGGCCTATTATACTATTCAGCCGTCGCAGGCACTCTTCCCTGCCCAGAATCGGTAAAAGCAAAGCCAGCTCTGGACCGGAGGCCTTACCGGTCAAGGCGGCCCGGATGGGATGGAAGAGAGGCCGTCCCTGGAGACTCGTGGCCGCCTTCAAAGCCTCGACTAACTTTGGGTAATCCTCGGCAGTGAGGCGCTCCATCTTCAAAAGCTCCCCTTTCAGGGCCTCAAGCACTTTAAGGGATTCGGACTCGGAGAGGATTTCCCTCACTCCTTCATCCACCAGGAGCTTTTCAACATCAAAAAAGAAGAAGACCTCGGCCTCTTTAGGAATCTGAGATAGGCAACACAGGTGGGCCCGAATGGCATCCACTATCTGCTCGAGCCTCTCATGGCTAACCTCCCTGTTATTCAGGCCCGCCTTTTTGAGGTAAGGGATAGCCATTTCAGTAAGCCTGGAAAGGTCAGTCCTCCTTATGTAATTGCCGCTTATCCAATCAAGCTTTGCTCCATCGAAGATGGCCGCTCCTCTGGAAACCCGCTCAAGGCGGAACTGATTAACGATTTCATCCAGGGGAATTATCTCTTTCCCCCCTTCTGGTGACCAGCCCAGGAGGGCAAGGTAATTGAGAAGGGCATCGGGCAAATACCCTGCCCCCCGGTAAAAGGAAACGGATAAATCTCCATGACGCTTTGAGAGAGGGCTGCGGTCAGGGCCCAGGATCATGGGGAGGTGAGCGAACTCAGGCGGCTTTATTCCTAAGGCCTTATAGAGGAGGAGCTGCCTTGGAGTATTGGGCAAATGGTCCTCACCCCGGATGACATGGGTAATCCTCATCAAGGCATCGTCTACTACGGCAGCGAAGTTATACGAGACCCTCCCATCGGAGCGCATAATAATGAAATCACCTATAAATTCCCCTTCAAAGGTTACCCTTCCCTTTACCAGGTCCTCTACCAGAACCTGACCCGGGTCTACCTTGAAACGGAGAGCGAAGGGCTGACCTGCCCGAAGGAGGGCTTTCACCTCGTCCTGAGGACGCAAGCGGCATCGCCCTTCGTATTTTGGCATACGCCCTGAATCCAGGGCAGCCCTCCTTTCCTTCTCCAATTCTTCCTCAGAACAGAAGCAGGGATATGCCTTTCCCTGGCCCAGGAGAATCTCTGAATAATCTTTATATATATCGCCCCTCTCTGATTGGCGGTATGGTCCAAAAGGGCCTCCCAAATCTGGACCCTCATCCCAGTCAAGGCCAAGCCATCGGAGGTCCTCCAGAATAGCTCCCTCTGATTCCCGACTGGAGCGCTCTACATCCGTATCCTCTATGCGGAGGATGAAAGTCCCCTTCCAGTGACGGGCAAAAAGCCAGTTAAAGAGGGCGGTTCGGGCATTGCCAAGGTGGAGATGACCCGTCGGGCTTGGAGCGAATCGAACACGAATCTGGGAGTCCTTCAGGCCTTTTAAATTATCCATAACTGGTAAGAGGCATCCTATTGTAAGGGAGAAAGGGAGGAAAGGCAGGCAATAGCGTGGCAAGCGATTCCTTCACCAGCGCCAATAAGACCCATACCCTTAGCAGTGGTAGCCTTAACATTAACTCGCCCGGGATCCACCCCCAGGACCTTAGCAATGTTTTCTTCCATGAGCCCGAGGTAAGGGGCCAAGCGGGGCTCTTGAGCAACTAAAGTAGCATCCAGGTTCTCTATCCGAAACCCACTGGATCCAATGAGGTCCGAGACTTCTCTTAATAAGGAGAGGCTGGAGATTCCCAGGTATTTGGGGTCCTCCACTCCAAAGCGCTGACCAATATCCCCTTCCCCTACTGCCCCGAGGAGGGCATCAATAATGGAGTGAATGAGGACATCGGCATCGGAGTGGCCATCTAAGCCCTTTGGAAAGGAGATAATCACCCCTCCTAAAACCAGCTTCCTTCCCTCTTTTAAGGGATGCATGTCAAAACCGTGCCCCACTCGCATGAGTCTCTCTCCGCCTTAATATCTCCTCAGCCAGGGTCAGGTCCTCCTGAGTAGTAATCTTGATATTCTCATAATCCCCAGGGATCACCTTTACCTTTACCCCCAACCGTTCTACCAAAGAGGAATCATCCGTCCCCCGGAATCCATCAAGATATGCCCTCCTGTATGCCTCCTTAATCAGCTCATGAGCGAAAGTCTGAGGGGTCTGGGCAACCCAAAGTCTCCCTCGCTCGAGGGTCCTCACCACCAGGCTTTTTTTTCCTATCTCCTTTATGGTCTCCTTTACAGGAACAGCTACTACAGTGGCCCTATGGATGGAAGTTTCCTCAATAGCAGTCCGAATAAGCCCTTCCAAAAGAAAAGGGCGCACGCCATCGTGGATAAATACTAGACTCGAATCGGCGCTTGCCCTTTTCAAACCATTGTAAACCGAATCCTGCCTTTCCTTTCCGCCTTCAATCAGCACCACCCCGGAAATCCTATAAGGCTCGATGATCTCCCTCTGGCAAAATTCCATCTCCCCCTCAGGGACCGCCACAACTATCTCTCGAAAGGCCCCAGAGTTGAAAAGGACCAAAAGGGTACGGGCCAGAATGGGTATTCCGCCCAAAGGGAGAAACTGCTTTGGAACTTCCCCTCCTAATCTCTTACCCCCTCCTGCAGCAGGAACAATGGCAGTTACACGCATATTTCAGTAATCAGCAATCAGTAGTCAGTGGTCAGTAAAAACCTTTACTTACATCACTGGTCCCTGACCCCTGATTACTGGGAACATCCAATCAGGCTGCTTCTGCTTCCTCTTTCAGGCGGGAAAAAATCATTCGACCTGCTGTGGTCTGGAGCACGGAAGTCACGGTCACATCAATGGTCTGCCCTATGAAACGCCTGCCGCTATCTATGACTACCATAGTCCCATCGTCCAGATAGGCAACCCCTTGGTTATACTCTTTTCCCTCCTTCAGGACATATACCCGGATCTCCTCACCGGGGAGAACCACAGGCTTCAAGGCGTTGGTAAGCTCATTTATATTCAGAACCTGGACCCCATGAAGCTCGGCTACCTTATTGAGGTTGAAGTCATTGGTTATAACCTTGGCATTCAGGACCTTAGCCATAGCCACCAGCTTGGCATCCACTTCCCGCATCTCGGGAAAGTCCATGTCGCTCACCTCCACATGGGCATCTATCTTTTTCTGGATCCTCTGGAGGATGTCCAGGCCACGGCGACCCCTATTCCGCTTTAAGGGATCAGGAGAATCAGCTATGTGCTGAAGCTCCCTGAGGACAAACTGAGGAATAAGAAGAGTCCCTTCCAGGAAGCCAGTCTCACAAATGTCGGCAATGCGACCATCTATAATAACAGATGTATCAAGGATTTTATAGCTTTCGGCCCGAGGCTGCTCCTTGAAAATCCTTACAAAGTTAACCAAATTGAAATCCCTGCCCTTACTCCAGGTAATCACCACCCCCAGGTAAGTGAAGACCAAAACCAGGGTGAGACGGAACGCGAGGGACCAAGGGGGTGTTAGGGATGCCAGCAGGCTTGATAAGGAATCTATAAGGACCCTTGCGATAATCAAACCAATAATAAGGCCCAGGACGCCACTAAAAACAGATTTTGCTGAAACCTTCCTAAATCCCCTCTCGAGCAGCAGGACGGCAACCCCTATGAGGAAGCCCAAGCCAAAGCCCAGCATAACATTAGATTCATACCCCCAACTAATGAAAGCCACTAGATAACCCAATGCTGAAGCAATAACCAGGAAAATTACTCTTCCCAGGACCCCATACATTACATACACCACCTCCTTCTAATAAGATAATCTATGCTGTTGCAATAGTCTCATCGATCAGGAGCCTGGCCTCTTCTTCCGCAACTCCCTTTGAATGAGCGATCTCGCTGATGATGAGCTGCCTCGCATTTTCAAACATCATCTTCTCTCCAAAAGAGAGGCCCCTGGATTTCTGAAGAAGGACCAGCTTCCTCAGGACCAAGGCAACTTCATAAAGGGAACCGCTCCTTATCCGCTCCATGTTCTCCTTGAAGCGACGGTTCCAGTTAGGGCAGATTTCCAAGTCATCCTTCTTTAGGACCTCTATTACCTTGGGAATCTCAGAAGGTCGAATGACCTGGCGGAGGCCAACCCGCTTAGCCTTGGCCGTAGGAACCAGGATGGTCATATCATGACCAAAGAGCCGGAGGACATAAAAGGAAAGCCTCGTTCCTGAGACTTCCTTTTCCTCCACGGCTTCAATTAAACCAACACCGTGACTCGGATATACAACTTTTTCGCCTACATTAAACATCCTTTAAACCCACCATTTAAATTTATCAGATTATTCCTCCTTGGTCAAAGGTTAATTTTTTCATTAAAATAGGGCTCTAAAAAGCTCTTCCACTGTCTTTACCCCTATAAGCTCTATCTCCATCCCTCCCCGGATTTTATCCTTGTTCCCTGAAGGAAGAACCGCACACTTGTAGCCCAGCCTTGAAGCCTCTTGAAGCCTCTTCTCCCCATGGCGGACAGCCCTGACCTCCCCTGTAAGCCCTACCTCTCCGAAGAGCACCGTCCGAGAGTCCAAAGCAGCATTTCGGAAACTGGAGATGATGGCAGCAACCAGGGCGAGGTCTGCGGCTGGCTCCTGGACTTTCAAGCCCCCCGCTACATTTATATAAACATCGTAAGTCCCAAAGGGATGCCCCATGCGTTTCTCCAGAACTGCCAGGAGGAGGGACACTCGATGGTAATCCACCCCTATAGCCGTTCTGCGGGGAACGGCAAGGGAGCTTGAGACTACAAGAGCCTGGAGCTCGAGGAGTAAAGGTCGAGTCCCTTCCACAGTGGACAGAATTACTGACCCGACTGACCCTTCTGGTCTTTCCTCCAAAAAGGCCTGGGAAGGATTGGGGACTTCCTGCAGTCCCGCCTCCGTCATTTCAAAGACACCTATCTCATCGGTGGAGCCAAAACGGTTTTTAGTGGAACGCAGGATTCGATAGCCATACTGCCTCTCCCCCTCAAAGTAAATTACCGTATCAACGATATGCTCCAGGGCCCTGGGGCCAGCAAGGGAACCGTCCTTTGTAACATGTCCCACCAGGAAGGTGCTAATGCCCTGCCTTTTAGCCAGGTGCATGAGCTGGTTTGCCACCTCCCTTACCTGGCTGATGCTGCCCGGGGCCGACTCCAGGGCTTCGCAATACGTGGTTTGGATGGAGTCAATGACAAGGACCTGGGGTCTCACCATATCTACCTGTTCCAAGATGGCCTCTAAGCAGGTCTCCGAGGCCAGATAGAGATTTGGGCTCCTGGCCCCCAGTCTCTCCCCCCGCATTCGGGCTTGCTCCAATGACTCTTCCCCTGAGACATATAGAACGGCCTTCCCTGTCCTGCTAATGTGGGCCGAGGCCTGGAGGAGAAGGGTAGACTTTCCAATACCAGGGTCGCCGCCGATAAGGACAAAGGAGCCAGGGACTACTCCACCACCTAGGGTACGGTCAAGCTCTGCTATCCCTGTAGAGAAGCGAGATGTAGCCTCGATTTCTATCTCAGTGATAGGACGGGGCCTCTCAACCCTTTCCCTCTCCCCTGGAACCCATTTTTGGGGCTTCTCCTCCACAAGGCTTCCCCAATTGCCGCATTCAGGACACCGCCCCATCCAGCGGGGAGATTGATAACCGCAGGCCTGACAGGCAAAGTGGCCCTTGGGCTTGGGCATGGCCTTTCCCTTATTTTGGTAGAGGAACCGGAGCCTTCCCTAAGAGGAGCTTCAGGTCCTCATCCTCAAAGAGGAGGCCCCCTCCAAAGTAGAAAGTCCTCCTATCATCCTGGAGGACGCCTCCGTGGACGAAAAGGGACTTGAGGAGATTATACTTAGCAGAAACCCTGAGACGAGGGTCTTCATCCCGCCCGAAATCAAAGGCCTCTAGACCCAGAGTGAGCCTATCCCCTAGGAGGGCATATTCTCCAGCCACACCGCCTGTGGATTGGATCATGCCTCCCTTCAAGGTTAAATCGTAGAAGCGCTTCGCAATAAGGGCCGTAATCCCCACCTTATCAGAGATCTCCGTCTTCGTTTCAGTCTGGGTGGTCGTGGTTCCATCCACGGTAGTGGTAGTGGTGGTCTTCTTCCTTTTCGCTGTCCCCATGGGGTCATCCACCACTTCAAATAGATAATACTTATCCTCTCTGGGCTGGACCCGGAGGGAAAGGACATTCCGGGTATCGCTGGGCCTTGTCATGTACTCCCCCCTGTAACCCAGATAGAACTTGAAGCGGTCAAAGGAGGTAAGGGCCTCTTTCATACCCCGAGCCGTGGTTTTGACGTCCCTGGCCAGCTCTTCGTCGGTTATAAGCTTCCCCAGCGTCCCCTCTCCCCTTTCTATCTTCCCGGTGATCTTATTCAGGGAATCTAAAGTCCCCTGAATCTTGGCCGTGGCATCCTTAATGTTCTTGATAGTCTCCGCTACATTCTCCTTGTTTTCCGCGAGCAGGTCCTTGAGATTCCTTGTAATAGAGTCGAGGTTTTCGGCAATCTCACCGCTCTTGCTGCTCAGGTCTTTTGAAAGGCTCTCCAGGTTTTTGATAAGGTTTGCAACAGACTGCCTGTTCTCTTTTATAACGCTTGAGACCTCTCCTGAAAAGGTGCGGAGATTGGCCATTATCTGATCAAGATTCTCTCTGTTTGCCACCACTGCTCGGTTCAGGTTCCCAGTCAAGGCCTCTGCATTGGAAAGGATGTTCTTTATAGTCCTCTGGGTCTCAGGCGTCCCCACCAATTCCACGAGGGAGGAACTTAGCTTTTTAACCTCTTCGGCCACATCAGATAATTGGGCAATGAACTTGTCCACCCCTATGGGTACCTCCCCTTTCATTGGGGGTGAGCCTTCGGTGACCAATTCCCCCCTTCCCACTATTTTGCTCTTTTCCTCCCCTACCGGAGTGATCTCCACGTATTTCTCGCCAAGGAGACCCAGAGATGAAATCCTCACCCGGTAATTTCGGTAGACTTCCACTCCGGGATTAAGGCGGAGGGTGACCAGGGCCTTGACCCCTTTGACTTCTATTTTCTCCACTTCCCCCACCCGAACCCCTGCAAGGCGGACAGGGGCCTTTTCATCCAGGCCCTCCACCGAATCAAATTCAACCTGAATACGCATGCCCCCTTTCTTGAGGGGCCCAAACCCCCCTACCCGGAGGGCAAGGGCCGCCAATAAAAGGATTCCAACAAATAAGAAGAGCCCCACTTTCGCCTCAGCGCTGAGCCTCATACCAAATCCCCTTCATCTCGTTTTATATATTTTGGGTGACAGATTTTTAATGTAAATCCGAAATTCTAATATCTAAATCCCTATCAGTAATCAGTTATCAGAGGTCAGTTACTGACTGCTGACTACTGATTACTGACTCCTCACCCTATGGATTACCTTACCTTGAAAATAGATCAATTTTCATGGTTAGTGGGTGACAAACCTGTCATGAATAATTCGTTTAGGATTTCGTATTTAGGATTTTTAATATACCCTGATTGGACCTTCCGCCAGGCCCTGGATAAACTGTTGAACTACCGGGTCTGTAGCCCCCTGGATTTCCTCTGGCGAACCCTCCGCTATGATTTTACCCCCGTAGAGCATAGCAATCCTGTGGGCAATCCTAAAGGTGCTCGCCATGTCATGGGTTACCACTACTGTGGTGATGTTGAGCTTATGCTGCAAGTCCATGATGAGGGTGTTTATAGCATCTACCATTATTGGGTCCAGGCCCGTAGTGGGCTCATCGTAAAGGATTATCTCCGGCTCTCGGATGATGGCCCTCGCCAGCCCTACCCTCTTCCGCATCCCCCCTGATAGCTCAGCAGGCATAAGGTGCTCTACCCCATGGAGCCCCACTAGAGCCAATTTCTCCCGAACCCTGCTGTTGATTTCCCCTTTAGAAAGGGATGTATGTTCCAGCAATGGGAAACCCACATTTTCCCCTACTGTTAAGGAATCAAAGAGGGCCGAGCTCTGAAAGAGCATACCGAACTTCATTCGAAACTCGTTTAATTCTTTGTCTGTGAGCTTTGTGATGTCAACGCCGTCCACCACTATGCTCCCTCTATCGGGCTTCATCAGTCCAATTATATGGCGAAGAAGCACGGTTTTGCCACTTCCGCTCCCCCCTATAATAACGGTAATTTGCCCTCGCTGGATATAGAGGTTTACCCCTCTTAGAACCTCCTTTCCCCCGAGGGACTTGTGGAGATTATATATTTTAATCATTAAAAAAGTAAAGCGGTCAAGAAATAGTCGAAGATGAGAATGAGGGTGCATGCAAGGACTACCGAGCTAGTGGTGGCCCGTCCTACCCCCTCAGCCCCTCCCTCTGCGTGATAGCCTTTGTAGCAGCCTATCAGGGAAAGCAGGAAACCAAAGAAGGTTGCCTTAATAAGGCCGTTATATATGTCTTCCAGCTCCAGATAATCAAAAGTCCTTCGGATATAAGTGGCCGAGTTTATCCCCAAGAGTTCCACGCCTACCAGGTATCCCCCTATCATCCCCAGCACATCAGCGATGACAGTAAGGGCGGGAAGCATTACTATTCCAGCCAGGATTCTGGGCACTATAAGGTATTGGACAGGGTTTACAGCCATAGTGGTAAGGGCATCGATCTGCTCTGTAACCCTCATGGTTCCCAGCTCTGCTGCCATAAAGGACCCTGCCCGCCCAGTGACCATAAGGGCTGTAAGGACCGGGCCTAACTCTCTGGTCATAGAAAGGGCAACTACTGTCCCAACCAGGGTCTCGGCTCCAAAACGCCGGAAGCCATTATAGCTCTGCAGGGCCAGCACCATTCCTGTAAAGGTGGCAGTAATGGTTACTACCAGGAGGGAATTTACCCCCACCATTTCCATTTGCTTTACTACGTTCCGCAATCGGAAGGGGGGGCGAAAGGCCCACAGGACCGCCTCCCAGAGAAAGATCATTATCCGACCCCCCTCCTCTATTGCATCTACTATTTTTGCCCCAATATATTCTAGAAAGCTTACCACAGAGGCCTTTCAAAGGGAGGGTTGGAAATCGGAACGGAACTCGTCCAGGGGCTCAAAGCGGGTATACTCTCTTTTAAAGGCAAGCTTTATAGTTCCGGTAGGTCCATTTCTCTGCTTTGCGATGTGGACTTCAACGGTATAATCCCTCTCCCCGAAATCGGAGAATTCCCCTTCCTCTTCACCCTCCTCTTGAGAAAACCCTTTTTCTTGCTGAAGACCATGACGGTGTCTTCCTGATTTCGAATCTGCCCTCTTTTGGGTCTCATAGAATCCAGGTCTATAAAGGAATACCACGAGGTCTGCGTCCTGTTCAATAGCCCCTGACTCGCGGAGATCGGAAAGACGAGGTCTACGGTCCTCTCTGGCCTCTACTGCTCGAGAAAGCTGAGATACGGCCACAACAGGGACATTGAGTTCCTTGGCCATGTCCTTGAGGCTAAGGGAAATTTGGGCAATTTCCTGCTGGCGATTCTCCGCTCGCCCCCTGGGCCTAATCATCTGAAGATAATCAACAAGGACAAGGCCTAATCCCCGTTCAGCCTTTAGCCTCCGAGCCTTTGCCCGCATTTCTAAAACGGTGATTCCCGGAGTATCGTCCACGAAGATGGGGGCATCATGAAGAATGCCTGCTGCCATGGTCAGCTTAGGCCAGTCCTTATCGTAGAGACGACCTGTCCTTACCCTCCAAGAATCCACCCTGGCCTCGGTGCAGAGCATCCTCATTACCACCTGGTGAATTGACATCTCCAAGCTGAATATTGATACAGGGACCCTCTCCATTACAGCGGCATTTCGGGCCAGATTAAGGCAAAAACTCGTCTTTCCCATGGAGGGGCGTCCTGCCACTATAATCATATCTCCTGACTGAAACCCTCCGGTCATATCATCGAATTCCGCAAATCCTGAAGGCACGCCTGTTACCCGGCTCTCCCGGCGGTGGAGGTTCTCGACGAGTTTAAAAGTGTCCTTGATAACCTCATGCATGGAAACAAAGGAACGGGTTATCCGATCCTGGGCTATCTCGAAGATCCTATGCTCTGCCCGGTCAAGGAGGGTGTCCACATCTTCACCCTCTGTATATCCTGAAGCCACCAAGTCCGTAGCAACCCTGATCATATCCCTCAGAAGGGCCTTCTCTCGGACAATCTTGGCGTGATAATAAACGTTGGCAGCAGTAGGAACAGCATCAATCAGGGATGCCAGATAACTAGGTCCGCCTACTTCGCTGAGTTCCTTGCGCTTCTCCAGCTCATTAGCCAGGGTTACTAAGTCCACCGGTTCGTTTCTCTCAAAGAGGGCAAGGGCAGCAGAAAAGATCTTCCTATGGGCCTCTCGATAGAAATGATTAGGCCTCAGGACTTCAAGGGCCTTTACCAGGGCTTCATTTTCCAGCAGGATAGCACCAAGGACAGAGGCCTCTGCCTCCAGATTCTGGGGGGGTACCCTATCCCGAGAAAGTTCTTGGACCATAGAGAGCTCCCTGGAAAGAAAGGATTCAGGCCTTAATCACCCAAACCCTGAGGTCAGCCACCACCTCAGGATGAAGGCGGATAGGGACATTATAAAGACCCAGGGTCTTAATAGGTTCCTCGAGAAGGACCTTCTTTTTATCCACTTCGATTCCTGCCTGAACCAATGCCTCTTTTATATCTGCCTTTGTGACTGAGCCAAAAATCTTATCCAGATCCCCAGCCTGACGTTGGATAGTGATATTTGTATTGTTAATTCGATCGGCCAAGCTAAGAGCCCTCTCTTTTGCCTTTGCCTCCCTGGTTCTGCCAATGAACTTCTGCTTTTCCCAGTTCTTGAGATTGGCAGGAGTAGCCTCCACGGCCATTCCCCTGGGAATGAGGAAGTTCCGAGCATAGCCATCGGCTACCTCTACCTGGTCCCCCACCTTTCCCAATTTGCCCACCTCTTCTAACAGGATAACCCTCATTGACTCCTCCAAAATCCAGCGAGAAGATGAACAATACCCAAATGAGATTGATTAGTCAAAAAAGACCATAGACT
>FWPU01012104.1_pt1 | contig 11663 bp, 12 predicted proteins | sample 2228361 | NCBI WGS metagenome assembly FWPU01 (sample SAMEA103939777, study PRJEB20133) | metagenome | reverse complement strand
TAACCGTGGAGATTTTCATTAAAATCATTTATCTGATAGTGAACACAAAGATAGATTTTCTACTTCTATTTTATATTGGTATGACGGAAGTGTTTCTTTTTTGACAAACAATATATTAAGAGCTTCTATTGGATTTTTTGGGTGATATATATTCCATTGTTTGATAAGATAATAACAGAAATATGGTTTAATAAAGTTATAATGTCTTTGCTCATAGTTTTCTATAAATTTTCTCCATCTATCTCCTTTTAAGAATGGAAAGTTTAATGGGGTTTTTTCGTAATGTAGTGTTGGAGTATTATGTATTAAATCCCAATCCTTATTATCAGATTTAATTCCTCTTAAAACCAGCCAACCTTCATATCTTTTAACACCGGGAGAAAACATATTCCATCGTTGAGCTAATCCCAAACAGTTCATCAATCTATCTTCATACAAAGTAATAGAGAAAAAATTATTATTCAATGTTGCACAGTTATATCTCAATACAAGCATAAATAAGACGCCTGCTAAAATTACTTCATAATTTTTGTGTTGATATTTTATTGAAAGTAAATTCTGACGAGGTGGTAAAAGCATTATTGCTGTTGTTATTCCAACAAAGGGGAAAATACCTACTTTTAGTGTAATTAAAATAAAAATGTGTAGAATCATAATCAAAAATAAAGCAACTTTTCTGTATGTTGTATTGAATGAAAATATCAAAAGTAATGGAGCAAAAATTTCAAATACATAATATACAATAAAAGTAGCTATTTTTATTAAATTGTAATGCGAATACAAAATATTGCCTACAGGTGTTCTTAATGTATCTAAGCTCAAAGCATAATAAATAGCATCTCCATTATATCTCCATTCAGGTTCTGTTTTTAATAAGGCTGAAAAGAAATATACAAAAGCCACATTTATTAAGAATACAAGATATATCCATGAAAAATTTACAGTAACTTCCTGATGATGCTTTTTATTCCTTTCATTTATTAAATTATCAATTGAATAGTAATGTCCCCATGGTATAAACATCATGTAAAATAAAGTGATTCTGAGTAAATCATCACCTCCTTGTAAAATTAAGGGATTTCGGTGATGCAAAGAGAGTAGAAAAATAAAATTGAAAAAAGTTGCTAAACGAGTATAATATCCTAATATCAGTGCTATTGCTAATACAATATGAATAAAAAATAAAAGTTTTACACACGAATTACCGAGTAGATTATGTATTGAAAAATAATATTGATAAAATGGGTAATAGCCCTTAATCACACTGACTGGTAACACACCTCCATCAGTATAATGTGCTTCAAGATTTTTATATCTAAAAATAATATCAACTGAAATAATGATGCCTATAATTATTCTTCCGATACTTAACTTTCTTATATCATAAGGATAGAAAGAAATAATGTATGAAACAATGTTATTCATTTAAAAAAAACCGTCAAAATAATTTTGACGGTTCAAAGATAATTGTTTTATATGGACTAAATGCATGTCATCGCTCCTGAAACAGTTACAACAGGAAACGGAAATTGCATCTGAGTACATGGTATACTGTTAAAAGTACCAGTGATATTACCTGAGGTTGTGGTTGTTACGCTAAGCATTCCTGATGCTGAGTACCATACAATTCCACTTGGTTGCCCAGGTGGATTATACACAATCATTTGAGCAACACTGTTAGAACTAGGTGTAGAGCTTTGTAAATTATAAGTACCATTAGATGGTGGAGAGAAAAAGTTAATCTGAACAGTAGTAGCTCCATTATATGCTACCAAAGATGTTCCGGCACCACACGCTGCGTAAGTCCACCCTGCACCTCCTACATTTAAAGTACTATTTGTAGTAGCAGGATTAGTAATAGTGCTCGTTCCTGTTGTTGTTACTGAGTTAGGGTCAGGATTTCCACCTCCACCCACTTCATCTCTATAACCAGGTGCTATGCTATCATCTTTGCTTTTATTACACATTATGAGTGTTACACTCACTATAACTACTCCTATTAAATAAATTGTACTTAGCTTTCTCATAGCATTATTTTTGGGCGTAAATTTAAGCAATTATTTAGAAATATATGCAATTTTTTTTCTACATGTGTATTATTTTTATTGAATGGTATCATTTAATAAATGAATGGTATTTTATAATGAGTAAAGTGAAAAAAGACCTCCATGAAATATCTATAACAAATAAAAATCATTACATTTGCCGCATAAAACAAAAACATCTTATGGAAGATAAAAAATTATTAGATACAACAAAAGCAAAAATGGAAAAATCTATTCAACATTTGGAGATAGAACTCGCTAAAATCAGAGCTGGCAAGGCTAATCCGGCTGTTTTAGATAATGTAATGGTAGAATACTATGGAACGAAAGTACCTATCTCTCAAACAGCTAGTATCAATACCTTAGATGCTCGTACACTTGTCATTCAACCATGGGAAAAGTCTATGCTTACACCTCTTGAGAAAGCCATTCAAATAGCCAATTTAGGTTTTAATCCTCAAAATGATGGAACAGTTATAAGAATAACAGTTCCACCGCTTACTGAAGAAAGAAGAAAAGAGTTAGTAAAAATGTCTAAACAAATAGTAGAAGATGCCAAAATAGGCATTCGTAACGCAAGAAAAGAAGCCATGGAAGCAGTTAAAAAACTTCAAAAAAATGGCATGCCTGAAGATGAAGCAAAAATACTTGAGCAAAAAGTACAAAAACTAACCGATGAATACATTGTAAAATGTGACAAACACCTTGAACTAAAAGAAAAAGAAATAATGACTGTATAAATTCATTTATGAAATTTATCAAAAAACTCTTACTCACAAGTATATTTGTTTTTATACTTCCTTATTTTCTAAAAGGTATTCACATTAATGAGTTCTTAAATGCTTTATTATTTACAGTTGCACTAGCTTTCTTAAATAGTATCATAAAACCCATTTTAGTAATACTTTCTCTTCCCATTACCATTATTACGCTTGGACTATTCCTTATTGTCGTCAACACTATTCTAGTCTATCTTGCTGCATATATTGTAGGCGGTATTCAAATTGATAATTTTTTACATGCCGTGATTTTTTCACTTATTATTAGTTTTATTACTTCTATTATAGAATGGATTATCGGTGATTAATTCAGTAAAACAAACAAAGATAGCATTACTACTCACTATGATTTGTAAACAATAACAAAGAGAAAAATCAACACCGTCAAGTAATTGCTAGAAAACTTCATCAAAAAGAAGGAAGTGAATAGTAATATAACTTATTATTATAGCAAATATATCACCTAAATACAGTCTTAATTATATCTCTGTATAATTATTTTTTTACTGTATATCTTATCACCTACTTGTAAAACTAAAACATAAATTCCGTCAGGAATTGTTGATACATCTATTAAATTTGAATCTATAGATAACACCTTTTGTCCCATTACATTCAGCAACATACTTTGAAAATCTTCATCTTTTGGTATATCAATATATAAAAATTGTGAAGCAGGATTAGGATAAACTTTAATACTGATATCATGATTAAAGCTCAAAACATTAACCAGCTCCGGATTAGATGTCAGCTTAACTTTTGTAGCATTCAATATCCTTCTATTTTCCATCAGTGTATCATGTTCATACACATAAGCCACTAAGTAAATATTATCAAAATTATATCTAAACACACCACCGGGAGGCATAGGAACAGATGCAGTATATGTTTTTACATAAAGGCTCAATGTATCAGCATTATTAGGTATTACAGAAGTATCTCCATAAATTCCATCTATGGAATGATTCATAACAAACTGATGTTTATATTGATAAACATTTAATACAAAAGCATTAGCAACACTGGAATAATACCCTTGTTGAAAATAATTAGAATAGGGCGTAAAATAATATGACGATGATTGATTATAGCCATTGAGCGTGGTATCTGTCTGTTCACCATACACTACATTTTCTATTAAATAAGCATTTACTCTATAATCTCCCACTGCTTTTTGATAAAACTTTACATTCACATCAAATTGTAATGTTCGCATGCTAGTGTCCACTATAACATTGGATATATGCACTTCGCAAGGAGTTATAGAATTTTTTGCAGATGCTATCTCGTTTCGCAATTCATTCCTATAAAAATAATTTCTTTTAGAATTAAATAAATAGTTTCTATTAATCATTGCAATGGCTTTTTTTTCAGGTAACTCAAATTGCTTTATATGAAGCCCTGATACATTACATTTCAATGAATCTTGTTGATGAATTTGCACCGCTATGACATTAGTGTCTTGTTGTGCAAGATACAGCAAGGTGTCCTGATTAGCAGGTGCTTCGGGTATCAAGGCATCTGTAATTTGTTCTATTAAAACTTTCGGTGTTACAGAATTACTCAATACAGAAATATAATACGATACTGTGTCATTAAAATAATTTTGATCTAATTGTCCATTGACTTGACTGACCCATAATTTCACTTGATATATTCCTGCAGTATTTATTGAGATAGTGTTAGTAAAAGCTACAGTAGTTGTATTCAATGGAAGTAAATTGCCAATTACAGAAAAACTTTGATTATTAGAAGTAACACCTTGAATACTATACGCAAGATTTAAATTACTAATATCTTGATATCCATTATTTTTTATTCGTGCTTTCAATTGAAAAGATTGATTTGTGAGAACATACTTTAAATTTCCAACATTTTCAAGCGATGCATCCAATGCATAAGGTAAGTTTTCTATTGTAATATCATCTATCCATAATTGGTATTTTTGATTGGATATATTTTTAAATGCAATACGAATGCTTTGTCCTGCATAATTTGAAAGTGAGATACTTCTATGTGTCCATATTTGTTTTTCACCACCACCACTTACGCTATTATCGGATATTTGAAATACTTTATTAGAACTATTGAAAATATTCGTATCTGTGCTACTTGTATTCGTTGAGATATAAACTGCATAACCATCAGCATAAGTGGAATCAGGGGCCATAGCCTTCCAATGTAATACGGAATTTACAGAAATTCCGCTCACCACTGGTAATAATACCCATCTGCTCATCACTTTATTTGTATCTAACCATGATGTTGAAACCAAAAATGTATCTTTCAAAACACTATTGTAAACAATTCCCCATCCTTTTTCTTTTAAACTATCTGTATGAAATGGAGCATTAGGATTTAAACTTGAACCAGGATTGTTTTTATACTTTTCACTAATTTCAATATATCCACCAGGTACAGTCGTATACTGCGTAGAAGCATAAGCTGTAGTATATGTAGAAAGTTGAAGAGTATTGAATCTATCCTGAAAAATAATCTGTGCCAATGGACATTGATACATCAAAATAATAAAGATAAGTATAGAGAATTTTTTCATAAAAATATATTAAAATTATTCTAACATTACTCTGTCTTTCCCATCAAAATGAGGAGATTGAACACTAATTATCTTTAGTGGTTTTTTAGAATTGACAATAACCTTATGTGGTGTATTCTTAGGAATAAAAACAACATCGTTCTTTTTGATAATAAATTCCCGATTACCTAATATCATTTTACCTTCACCCTCTATTACTACCACATGCTCTGAGTGATTTAAATGCTTATGTAATTTTACTTCTTTCTTAATAACGATTAAGAATCCTGATGCTAAAGAATCTTCTGAAACTTTCTTTACATATAAATTTTCCGTCTTTGAATAACTACCCGCAGTATCCACATTAAAATGCACTTGTGCATAAGTATTACTTAAATTAAAAACAAAAAATATTATTGTAAACCTACTTATGAAACTTTGCTTTCTCATAGATTAAAAATTTAATGGTTTACCCATATAAAATTCCAAAACTTTTATTTTAAAGAACAAATCATATTTTGCCTGCAACATGTTTAATTCCGATGCTACAAATCTATTCTTAGCTGTAGAATAATCAAAAAAAGATACAGCTCCTTGTTGATATTTATTTTCATTTATATCATGAGATAATTTAGCTGCTTCGTACGATTTAATAGTTGCCTGATATTTCTGAAATGCCGCCTTTGCATTAGCATAAGCTTCTACAATAGTCTTGTATAAATTTTGATTATTCAAATCATAATTATATTTAGCATTCAATACATTTAATTTAGAATTTTGAATAGCCGTGTGTGTATTTAATCCATTAAACAAAGGTATGTTCAAATTAAATCCTAATGATTGATTAAAATTATCTTTGTATTGTTGCATGAATGGCGTCTTCTCCAATAGAGGTATTTGTTGACTATACACTAATGGTCCATAACCGGGAATCGTACCTAATGTGTCTATTTGAGTTTGATAACCTATTACTCTTTGCGCTAAACCTGAATATCCTGTGGCTAATGATGCACTGATACTTAATGTAGGACCTCTTCTTCCTCTATTAGCCTTTAAAAGATATTCATTTGCTTTTAGCTGATACTCTCTGCTTTTTACAGATGCTTGTGTTTTCAAAGCAGTATTGTAAATATCTTCAGGAGTATATTGAGTAAGAATATCCACAGAAGTATTTATTTCTGGTTTTATAATATCTATTTCCTGTTGGGAAGGTACATTTAATATCTGTTTCATCGCCAGCTTATTTAAATTCAAATTATTTTTAGCGGTAATCAGATTTAACTCATCATTAGCTAATTGTGCTTCTATGTCTTTCAAATTAGAAACAGCTAAACTCCCCTGCTCTACAAGGATTTTAGTACGTTCATATTGCTGTTTAGTAATATCATATTGACTTTGGTTCACTTTTAATATATCCTCAGATAACAGTACATTTACATAAGCGGTAGCCACTTGTAATATCAAATCATTTTTTTGTTGTATTAAGTTTTCTCTTGCAGAAAGCATATTCATTTTATTGGACTGAATAGTATTGTATTGAGACAACCCTGCCCATATTGTCCATTGTGCAGATAAATAAAAATTCTGCGATAAAACCTGTGTGTTTGCAAATGTGTTCGTATAACGATCAATAGTTTTACCATATTGATATAAATGCATAGCACCTCCATTTAATGAGGGTAAAGCTTGAGCCTTTGATTGTAAAAGGTTATTCTTCGCAACATTTAAACTAACATCCGACATTTTCAAACTCAGATTATTTTGTAAAGCAATATCTATACATTGTTGTAAATTGAGAGTATTTGTTTGTGATTTTATTTGTATTATCCCAATAAAAACAAAAAAGAATAATACCATAGGTCTCCTGCATTGTTGAAATAAAATATGTAATAAATTTACCATCATTTGAGTTATTTTAATACTTCAAGAAATCCTCTATTTGTCGAAGAATAGCTTGTTTTTGCTCTTCTGTTTTAGGTCCTTTATTATCCCACACTTCTTCGATTTTTGAAATGGGCAATTTATTATAAAATACATTCATTCGCAAATGCTGTAAAATCATAGCCAGATGATCCATTCCCCTTAAATTACCCGCTCTTCCTGATGCTACACCTGTTAAACAAACTTTCTTATAGTAAAAATTTTTAGGGTGAACTGCATCTATAAATAATTTCGTAATACCTGCAAAACTTCCATTATACTCAGGTACAATCCAAAAAAATTTATCTGCGTCAGTAATATATCTTTCTATAAATTCATCAAAAAATTTCGTACGATTTCCATACACCTCTTCAAATGCAATATCTTTTGGAAGATATCTAAAATCTGCTAATAAAGTATTCCCACTGCTATTATGTTGACTCACTATATGATAATAATAACCGGCTACCTTCAATGTATAATTATCTTCTCTATTTGTTCCACTAATAACAGTGATATTCAGCATCTTTTGATAATTTGTGGATAAATAATTTCAATGGTTAATAATAAGTGACTTAAATTTGCGTGCAAATTTGCAAAATTAAATGCTATGAAAGTTACTTATTTTGGACATTCTTGTTTTTTAGTAGAGTTAAATGAAAAAAAAATTCTTTTTGATCCTTTCATCTCTCCTAATCCCCTTGCCAAACACATTAATATTGACTCCATCCCTACAGATTACATTCTGCTTAGTCATGCACATGAAGACCACATTGCCGATGCTTTAAGTATTGCCAAAAGAACTAATGCCAAAATTATCAGTAATTGGGAAATCTGTATGTGGGCAAATAGAAATGGAATTACTAACTTTCATCCTATGAACATCGGAGGAAAGATTAAATTAGATTTTGGTAATGTAAAATGCGTCAATGCCGTACATAGTAGTAGTTTTCCTGATGGTACTTATGGTGGAAATCCTATGGGATTTGTTATAGAAACATCCACATCAAATTTTTATTATGCAGGCGACACCGCTCTTACTTATGATATGAAACTCATCGGAGATTATCGTCAAATAGATTTCTCATTCCTACCCATAGGAGATAACTTCACCATGAGTGTTGACAATGCTATTATTGCAACAGACTTCTTAAAATGTAATCGTGTCATAGGCATGCATTATAATACCTTTGATATTATTAAAATCGATGAACAGGATGCCATCAACAGATTTAATAACAGAGGTAAAGAACTTATTTTAATTCCAATTGGTAATTCTATTGAATTATAAAATCATGGGAAAAATTATTGCTATTGCCAATCAAAAAGGAGGTGTAGGAAAAACAACTACAGCTATTAACCTCGCTGCATCTCTCGCCGTATTAGAATATAAAACCCTTTTAGTAGATGCAGACTCTCAAGCTAACGCCACATCAGGTGTTGGAATAAATCCCCATTCTATCAAAGCAGGATTATACGAATGTATTATCCAAAGCAAACATCCCAAGGATGTCATCATTCAAACTGAAACTCCTTATCTTGATATACTCCCTACTAACGCTGACCTTATTGGTATTGAAATAGAATTAGTTAATCTAAGTGGTAGAGAGTTTATGATGAAAAAAACCTTAGATAAAATAAAAAATGACTATGAATTCATTATCATAGATTGTACACCATCCTTAGGATTAAGCGTTATCAATGCATTATGTGCAGCAAACAGTGTACTAATCCCCGTACAATGCGAATACTTCGCATTAGAAGGTATGGGAAAACTTTTACAAACCATTAAAATAGTTCAAACTCATCTGAACACTGAATTAGAAATTGAAGGCGTTTTACTGACAATGTATGACTCTCGTACTCGCCTCGCTAATCAGGTGGTAGAAGATGTCAAGACACATTTCCAAAATATGGTTTTCAATACTATCATTCAAAGAAATACTAAACTAGCAGAAGCACCCAGTTTTGGTAAAACAATTATCATGCATGATGCCTCCGGCAAAGGCACCATTAATTATCTCAATCTAGCAAGAGAGATTCTACAGAGAAACAAACTCACACGCATACCAAATAGCGAAAGACAAATTAACATAGAAAACGAATAAATTATGAATAATTCTAAAAAACCTGCATTGGGCAGAGGATTAAGCGCATTACTGGAAAATGCCAAAACAGATATTACTACTAAATCTACAGAAAATGCTCCTATCCTGAACTCCGTAAGTATGATACCAATAGATGCCATAGAAGCTAATCCTTTTCAACCTAGAACAGAATTTGAAAAAATCCCATTAGAAGAACTCGCACAATCAATAAAAGAAGTAGGAATAATTCAACCTATTACCCTAAGAAAACTAGGGTACGACCGTTACCAAATTATCTCAGGCGAAAGAAGATACAGAGCCGCACAAATGGCAGGACTAAAAGAAATCCCTGCCTACATTAGAATAGCCAATGACCAGCAAATGTTGGAAATGGCTCTTATAGAAAACATCCAAAGAGAAGACCTAAACCCAATTGAAATAGCACTGTCCTATCAAAGACTCATAGATGAGTGTAAACTAACGCAAGAAGAATTAAGTAAAAAAGTAGGTAAGCAAAGAAGTACCGTCACTAATTATTTAAGATTACTCAAACTCCCAGCTCCTATCCAAAAAGGACTTAAAGAAAACCTTTTATCCATGGGACATGCCCGCGCTTTAATTAATATTGAAAATGAAGACAAACAACTTGCCCTCTATGCTTTGATTATAGAACAAGATTTATCCGTAAGAGATGTGGAAAACTTAGCAAAAGGCGCAAAAAACAATTATAAACCTAAAGTTAAAAGAGAAAATACACCACTTTCCATTGAAGAAAAACTCCTATTTGGACAATTAAAAGAAAAGTTTGACAGATTCGTTCAATACAAAAAAAATGCAAAAGGCGGTGGAAAAATTATCTTAAGTTTTGAAAACGAGGACGACTTGAATATCATATTAAAAAAAATAGGAATTGAATAATTGACAACATAATTTTTATCTAATAAGAAATGAAATATGTACCTTTGTAAAATAATTAACTTATAAATCTATTAAAATGAAAGTAGAAAAAAACAAAGTAGTGGCGGTTAATTATACATTAAACGCTAAAAAAGGAAACGAACCAGAAAAGTTCATTGAACAAACTTCACCAGAACATCCATTTGTATTCCTATTTGGAAGCCAACAAGTTATTCCTGATTTTGAAAAAAATCTAGAAGGAAAATCACCTGGTGATAACTTTGACTTTACCATCAAAGCAGAAGATAGTTATGGGCTGCCTAATGAAGAATATATTGTAAAATTAGACAAAACTATTTTTGTAAAAGATGGCGAATTTGACTCTGAAAACATCAAAATAGGCAACGATGTTCCTATGTACGACAAAGATGGTAATGAATTAATTGGAAAAGTTTTAGAAATAGGATTAGAACATGTAACAATGGATTTCAATCATCCACTAGCAGGTTATGACTTACATTTTACAGGTTCTATTCAATCTGTAAGAGAAGCTACCAATGATGAACTCATGCACGGACATGCTCACGGACTCACAGGAAACGAAAATACACATTAATACTATAGAAAACTAAAATAAAAGCTGCCTTCTAACTCAACATAATACAGCAACAATCGACAAAACTTACCAACAATCGTGCAAAACCGATACTACAACCATTGGCAAAAATTTTATTAGACCCTGATAGATTGCCACCTATCAAAACTTTTAATCACACAGCTGTTAAACTCTCAGTTTGGATTCTTTTACCTCAACTCAGTTAAGAAAAACAGTAATTCAGGTCTGACAGAACTTGATGAAAGACTAAACCGACAATTTCAGACAACTGATAATAACTTTTTTCGTCAGGTACATTATATAGTTACAATTATGAGTAATATTGAGTTAGAAAAGTAGCCACTAACGACTTCGACCAATTACAGAAAATTTGATAAACAAGTTAGATAATGACGAACAGACAGATATAATAATGAAACTTAAACTGACCAATGGATAATCAAACAGTAACCGATAATATCGATTGTATCTCTGGAAGGTTGCAGTGCTCTATTCAAGCTCTCCGCTCCTGCCCACATCCGTCCCGGGCAACAAGGACTCCATCAGGTCTCCCAATCGGGTACAAAGCCCAAAACCATTATTAACAATAGATAATACCTTTAAAACATTAGCACATTTACGATAATAGAATTATTTTTGTAACAACCTAATAAAATTACAATATGGCAAAAATTCATTCCAACGGTGCAAACTTAGGCTTTGAACAAAAACTCTGGCAGGCTGCAGATAAACTCCGTAGCAACATGGATGCCGCAGAGTACAAACATGTTGTGCTCGGATTGA
>FWPU01012102.1_pt1 | contig 11664 bp, 7 predicted proteins | sample 2228361 | NCBI WGS metagenome assembly FWPU01 (sample SAMEA103939777, study PRJEB20133) | metagenome | reverse complement strand
TTCCTATTTCCCTTTCTTGTCATTCCTGTTTCCCTCTTTTGTCATTCCTGTTTCCCTCTTTTGTCATTCCTGTTTCCCTCTTTTGTCATTCCTGTTTCCCTCTTTTGTCATTCCTGCGAAAGCAGGAATCCAGTTCCTGAATATTCCTGGGATTTTGAATTTCTGATTTGCGGCCTGAAATTTGTTTTCATCAAGCGTAGTGATACTCCCCTCACCCCTGTAGCGGTCGCATTAACCTGCCCGCCGCTTTGCTTGGCGGGTACGACAAAGAGCCAAAAATTCGTAACTCAAGACTTCCTTCAGGAACCAATGGTTCTTTCAGAACAGGTTAGCCTTGATGGGTCAACCCTAAAGGGTTGAGTTACATTAAAGATAAATCAAACCGCTACAATTCAGGGCAGAGATTATCAGGGAATATCAAGGGGGAGCAAGGAATAGCAGGGGATATCAGGGTATCAGGATAACAGGACATCAGCAGATGTAGGGCAAGGCTTCAGCCTTGCAAAGATTTGTTTTTCACGGGAATAAATTCCCTATTCCAGCTCACTAAACTCGTAACTCAAGGCTTTACTTTAGAGGCTGTGTCATAACCCCTTTTGTCATTGCGAGCACCCTGTGAAACAAAGATGCGCACCGATTTCAAAGTATTGGCAGGCAAATTGTTAAATTGTATTTCACGGAAGCGTGGCAATCTCATTTTTTTCTTAAACAGATGGGATTGCTTCGTCCCTCGGTAAACTCGGGACTCGCAATGACGGGGGTGTGAATGAGATTGCTTCCCTGCTTTTGCAGGGATCACCTTCAATGCCTCGCAATGAAAAGAGAAAAAGTTATTTCGGACAGGGATAAACCCTGTCCCTACATTATCACTCACATATTTTCCTGCTAATATTTATCATTCCCTTTATGTTTCTTATCGGTGTTTTTACCGGCACATCACAGGATGTGCTCAGGATTAAATTCTCTTGTTTCAGGGCATTTTCAATTTCACTTCTGATTTTACTTAGATTTCCATTCAGGATTGTATTTGTTGATACACCACCCATTTTAAGGGTCTTTGTGCTCAAAGTAATATCTTCTATACTCAAAATGTCCGCATTCAGGTTATCAAGGTCATTGACAATCTGGTTTACCTCGCCACAGATATGAATGCCCGCAATGAGATGTGATTTCTTAACTTTTGTAATGAGGCTTTTCAGGGGTTCAAATACAAATCTTCTGAATATTGCAGGCGAAATCACACTTGCGGATGCCATTGGGTCACCAATCATTATATTCACATCCAGTTTCAAAAGCATATCAAGATATTGCAACTGGAAATCAACTGCTCTGTCAATGACAATTCCTGCCTGCTTTTCATCCTCCAGTAATAGCATTAGAAACTTTTCCATACCACTGACAAAACAGGCAAGTGAAAACGGACCTTTTATTGAGATAAATATCGGCACATCAATATTTTTCTTAAGCAATCTTACTGCCTTAAGGATTTGCTTTATCCTGTTATTTCTAATTCGGGACCGGAAGTCCTTGCTACAAGAACCCAATCTTGGATATGGAGTGAACTCTATTTCACAGCCCATTGCCTCGGCTTCTACATAAGGGTCAGAAAAGACCAATACCATATCATACTGGTATAAACGATAACCGTACTCAAGCACTTCAGCAAGTTTCTCACCATTGGTTGCGACTTCTCTAAAATCGGTTTTTGTTATATATGCACAATGGTCAGCGCAAACCATTGGAAAAATCGCATATTTTCTTTTTTGCTTTATGACCTCATCAATTCTGTTTTGCATGGTCTATATGATATTCAGTTTTATGCAGATGTAAATAATCGGGAATCAGAATCCCGATTAATCAAAGTTTTTTATGCGTATAACTTCAGAAATACATCAACCACTTCTGGGTCAAACAGAGTGCCTCTATTTTCTTTAATATAGTCTATCGTCCGTTGCCGGTGCCAGGCTTTACGATAAGGTCTTTCACTGACCAGGGCGTCATATACATCGGCAATCGCAAAGATCCTTGCTGATAATGGAATTTCTTTTCCCTTCAGCCCTCTTGGATAACCACTACCATCCCATCTCTCGTGGTGGCAATAAGGAATATCAATTGCGGGTTTTAAATACTCAATGCGTGATAGCATTTCATAGGCATAGACCGGATGCTTATACATTATCTCCCACTCTTCATCAGTCAGTTTATCAGGCTTGAGAAGGATTGAATCTGGAATACCCATTTTTCCAATATCGTGTAACAGTGCACCACGCTTGATATGAACCAATTCTTTTTCTTTCACACCCATAGCACGCGCAATGGCAATGGACATTTCTGCGACCCTCATACTGTGACCCTCGGTCTCGCGGTCGCGCAAATCCATTGCATAGGACCAGCCTTCAATTGTTGTATCATAAGCAAGTTTGAGCTCAATATTGCTTTTTTGCAGATTTTCAAATAACTGGACATTGTCAATAGCAATGGCTGCCTGACTTGCCAGTGCTTCAAGAAAACCAAACCATTCAGCATTAGATTGCAATGGTTTGGTATTGAATATCTCCAACACGCCTTTTAATTGACCTTTGGCAATAAAGGGCATTGCTACATAAGAGACAAATCCTTCTTCTCTAAGGATGCTAAACCGATTAACAGGTGGAGAATCTCTAACATTAGGAACAAACAGCAGTCTTCTTTCTACTGCTGATTTACCCGCATAACCCTCACCAAGCCGAACCCTGGAATTCTTATAGAGCGGTGTTTTAAATCCAAAATCTGCTGCGTAATCCAGGGTAAGTGCAGTTGGATTGAATAATAATATGCCTGCTGCATCAACATTCAGTTGTCTTGTAACCTGCTCCAGAAGAATATTCAGGGTCATCTTTGCATCCATACTTGCCGTAATTGTCCGGTCTATGGTCTGGAGTGCCTGGAGTTGCTCAAGTCTTTTTCTTGTTTCCTGGAACAGATTAATGCGATGCAATGCAGTGCCAACCATCTCAGAGATTGCACTGGCAAGTTTGGTTTCTTCTTCAGTAAATTCATGAGGGAGTCTTATGCAGATAAATATTACTCCAATCGCTTCATTGCCAGCAAGAAGTGGCATACAGATTGCACCCCAGTTTTCTGGCACCTGCTTTGAGTCTAACATTACACACAACCCATCCCTGTAGAGTTCTGGTGAGACATATATGCCCTTACTTGAAAAAACCCTGCCCGCAATACCCTGGTCTGGCTCCAATCTGACCTGCTTGAATGCTTCAATCCAGCCCCGGGCAAGTGCCATATAAATATCATTCTTTTCTGGATTGTATAAAAGCACTGCACCTGTATCAGTATTGAAAACTATAAGTGTTTCATCAAGTAATATTGGCAGGAGCTCATCCGTTGTCTGAGCCCTGCGCAGGGATTCAGAAATCTTTGCCAGAGACTCCAGTTCCCTTACCCGGCGTTTGAGTTCTTCCTGCAATCTCTTACGTTCAGTAGTATTCCTTGATACACTCAAAAATCCAATTGGTTCTCCTTTATCATTCTTGAGAGAGGTGATGGTCAATTCCACCCAGATAATTGAACCATTCTTGTGATATTCTGTTAATTCCAGTATCCTTGACCTCTTTAGGTCAACAGTGCCTGTCTTTGCTTTTTCTATTTCTTCGGCCAAGGTTTGCATAACTAACTGCATTGAATCCGGAGTCAGGATTTCGTTCAGGGATTTTTGCATAATTTCCTCAGGTTTATAACCAAGCAGATCATAGATTGAGGGGCTTGCATAGGTGAATCTCAACCCCAGGTCATTAATAGTAATGACATCCGCCATATTCTCTGCCATTAAACGATATTTTTCTTCGCTTCGGCGCAGGGCTTCCTCATAGTTTTTCTGTTCAGTAATATCCCGTGTAATATGGACAAATCCTGTAATCTGATTATTGTGATTTTTTATCGGGTCAACCAGGATATACAAATTCTTACCATCAACATCCATTTCCATAATCTCCTGTTTGCCACTCTCAAGGGATTTTACAAGCGGGCAACCAATAATATGCGAGGCACTCTTGTGGACAAGAGAAAAACATTTTCTGCCAATAATATCCTTTGCCTCCATTTTAAGCAATTCACAGAATGAAGCATTGCACTGTCTGATAGTGCCATCTGTATCAAGGAATGCCATAGCATCAAGCATGGCATCAAATGCAGTCTGCCATTGTGTATTTTTCAGACGTAATTCATCTTCCAGTTGTTTTAATCTGGTAATGTCCGTAGATGCACCACCAGTTCCGTATAATTTGCCCTGGTCATCAAACAGCGGGAATTTAATTGATAAATAAGTATGCCTTCCGTCTTTTTCTTCATTATCTTCTTCTACAATAATGGGTTTTTTCTCTTTTATCACAATCAAATCATTATTGCGGTGCTGGGTAGCAATCTCTTCAGGCATAAATTCAAATCGTGTCCTGCCAATCAGTCTTTCAGCAGGAACACCGAGAAGTGATTCAAATACCTTGTTTGCCAGTATGAACTTTCCTTCCAGGTCAAAGGCATACATAACTGCCGGAGTATTATTAAGATATGTTGTCAAAAGTTGATAAATGTCTCTGAATTTGTCTTCTATTTTTTTCTTTTCTGTTACATCCTCAATTGCCAGGAGAATATAATCTGTTTTTCCTTTTTCACGATAAACCCGGCGCGCATTCAAGAGCATAATCCGCTCACCAATATGCTCAAAATTATGCCGCACTTCAAAATCATTGAACTGGGTATTATGCGGCAATATATCTTCCAGAAGTCTGCGCAACTCAGGAATGTCCCATTGCCGGTTGCCAAGTTCATAGACAAATCTGCCGAGCGTCTCTTCTTTTGTAACCTTGAATGTTTCGTAAAAAGAATGATTTGTCCTTATCACCCTTAATTTATCGTCCAGCACAAGTAATGGCTCGCGCACTGTATTAACAATCCCATCACTAAAAACTTTCGCCTCCTCAAGTTGCTGTTGTTTTGATTCCAATTTTCTGATTAACGCCAGATTATATTCTTTGTAGTAAACCTCTTCCTGTTCAACTGGCTTGCGTTCAGCCTTTAATATACCTGATTTATATGCAGTAAGTGTCTCTCTTATTACCTCCAGAAATTTTTCCAGGTCAACAGGTTTGACAATGAATCGCTCTGCACCTAAATTCAAGGCAAGTTCCTGGTCTTCTGGTTCAGTGTATGTTGCAGTATAAAAGACAAACGGAATATCTTTTAACTGTTCATCCTGTTTCCAGGCACGACAAAGGCTGAATCCATCCATTACCGGCATTAAAATATCACTGATAACCATATCCGGTGGATTTTTGTGTGCAATTTCTAATGCCTCTTTACCATTGGCTGCAGTAATAACTTCATAACCATTATTGGCAAGCAATGTCTGAAGCAGAAACTGATTAGACGCATCATCATCAACTATCAGCAGTTTAATCATTTTTAGCCTATTTACTGTTGTTCTGAAGCTCTCAAGAATTTCTCAATCTCTTCAACAAATCTTTCAGGGTTTATGGGTTTTTCTATATGACCATCGCATCCAGAAGAAATTGCCTTTTCGCGGTCGCCTGGCATTGCATAGGAAGTCACAGCAACAATTGGAGTATTCTTCAAATCCGGATTCAATTTCAAAATCCTTGCAACAGTGTAGCCATCCATATAGGGTAATTGGATATCAAGTATGATAAGACTCGGCCTTATTTCGCTGGCAAGTTTTATTCCTGCTGGACCATCCTTTGCTGAAACTACTTCATAGCCCTGCTTTTCAAGTAAAAAAGTTACCAGATACCGATTCTGTTCATTATCTTCAATAACCAGAACCTTTTGTTTCATCAGTCACCTGCTTTCAATGGTAATACAACCGTAAATGTGCTTCCTTTGCCATATTCACTCTGAACATAAATCTCACCACCAAGGAGTTTTACAAGACGCTGGCATATTGCAAGACCAAGTCCAGTGCCTTCTTTGTTTCGCGCCAAGCCAGTATCAATCTGCTGGAAGGGTTTGAATAGTTTTTCCAAATCTTCAGACTTGATACCTATTCCAGTATCAGATACTGCTATTCTTATTTTTGAGCTGTCATAATCTATTTTGAGAAAAACTCCGCCTTTTTCAGTAAATTTTATTGCATTGTTGAGCAGGTTAATAATAATCTGTTCTAACCGTCTCTGATCGCTAATGATTTTCGGTAGATTTGCTGATATTTCTACCCCCAGACTCAAGCCTTTATTTTCTGCTAATGGCTTTATTGATAAAATAACATTCTCAATTCTTGACGCAATATGGAATTCTGTAAAATGCGGTTTCAGTTCACCTGCTTCAATCTTTGAAAGGTCAAGGATATCGTTTATTAACGAAAGTAGATGCCGGGCACTTGATTTAATGATTTTCAATTGTTTTATTTGCTCTTCATTCAATGGTCCTGCCAATCCCTGTAATAGTATACCAGTGAAGCCAATAATGGAATTAAGTGGTGTGCGCAATTCATGGGACATTGTTGCAAGGAAAGCAGACTTTAATCGGTCCGCAGATTCTGCCTTTTCTTTCGCCTTTTGCAGTTCTTCGGTTCTTTCTTTTACCATTTTTTCCAGTTCAGTTGTATAATGCCTCAGCTCTTCATTAAGTTTTTTAATCTGTTCTTCGGCAGTCTTTCTTTCGGTTATATCACGGACAATCGCCTGAAGAATTGTTTTTCCACCAAGTTCTAATTTGTTCAAACTAACTTCAGCATAAAACGGTGTTTTGTCCAATCTGCAATGAACCCATTCAAATAACTGTGGTCCCTGAGTTATTGCAAGATTTATTTTCTCCAGTGCCTTTTCCCTTGATGGCCTGCCATCAGGTTGAAAAGGTGTTGAAAATGCATAAGGTGTATTACCGATAATATCCTCTCTTTTGCAACCGAATATTTCAAGTGTTTTGTTGTTGCAGTCAATGAAGATATCTTCGCTCATTAAAAAAATAGCGTCTCCTGCGGTTTCAAACAACAACCGATACTTCAGCTCGCTCTCCCTCAGCTGTTGTTCAATCTGTTGTGGCAACTCATCCTGTTTCATATATGCACCCCTTAAATATGCTTATCTGATTTTGATAGCCAATTTAATTTCTATTCTCCAGCAGCAATCAGGGGCCTGGTATTGCTGCCACAAAATCAAAATATATTATAATTATATGCCGATTGATGTATATGTCAAGGGTGTCAGGGAGATCAGGGGATCAGGATATCAGGATTATATTCTTCACGGAAATGAATTTCCTGCCCCTGCTCGCCAAACTCGTAACTCAAGGCTTCAGCCTTGATAAACGATACTCCCCTGCCCCTGCTCACTGATTTCGTAACTCAAGGCTTTCTTCAAGAACCAATGGTTCTTTCAGAACAGGTTGGCCTTGATTGGTCAACCCTGAAGGGTTGAGTTACATTAAAGATGAATCAAACCGCTACAATTCTATGAAATGTTGAATTTATGATACTTTTGAAAAAAGATTTAGTAAAATTTGTTGTTTCGGATTTCGCCCTTAACCTTGTCCTGATGTATATCAGGATTGATTCAAGGTTGGATTTCGAATTTATCCAATAATTGCACTGCCTTTGATGCATCTTCAGCATATCCATCCGCACCAATTTTGTCTGCAAATTCCTGATTTACTGGTGCACCACCAATAACGATCTTAACATTCTTGCGCAACTTATTTTTTTTCAGTAATTTTATCACCACCCCCATCTGGCCCATGGTTGTGGTCATTAGAGAAGATAAGGCAAGAATCTGTGGTTTTTCATTTGCCACTGTCTCAACAAATTTTTCATTCGGCACATCTCTGCCCAGGTCAATTACTTCATAACCACTTGCCTCAAGCATCACCTTAACAATGTTCTTGCCAATATCATGGATATCACCCTGGACAACACCGATCACAACCTTACCTTTTTTGAATTTTTCGGTCCGGGAAAGTAAAGGAGAAATCAATCCAAAACCAGCATAGAATGCCTCAGATGCCAGCAATACCTCAGGAACAAAATATTCTTTCTGGGCAAATAACCTGCCTACTTCATTCATACCAGGTATCAACCCCTGCTCAAGTATTGTTTTCGGTTCAGCGCCCTTTTCCAGAAATTCTTTAATTAATCGCTCAACCTTATCAGATTCAAAATCAACAACTGCTTTTTTTATTAAAATAAAATCCAAGAGACCTCCTTATATTCCAATAATAAATCCGAAACAATCTCTAAACCTCAATGTTCCAAATCTCAAACCTGCCAGCAAAAGCAAGAGAAACCATAGAAACTAAATAGACCAAAAAATCAGATTATACGGACGGCGAAACCAAATAACCAACAATGATTTCCAAAAAATTTTCCTGATATCCTGATACCCTGATATTGTTACTCTTGCCTTTTCTCTGCATAGCAGCGTCCGACCCTGATATGCATCAAGGCATACTTTGGTCGAACGAAGATAATCTGGCAGGAAAGTAAACACCACTCTATCTCAACAGAATCGCCTTCTCTACTTGCTTAAAGTCACCCAGATCAAGACGCACAAAATACACACCCGCAGGCAAACGACGACCAGAATCATCACAACCATCCCACTCCAGAGAAGTGGGAAGTAGAAAGTAAGAAGTAGGAAGTAAAAATGATTTGACCAATCTGCCCGTAGCCTCGTAGATACGGAGAGTAGCAAGTAGCGAGTAGCGAGTAGAGAGACTGAATTCTATTTCGGATTGCGAATTGCGGATTTCGGAATTATTTGGAATTTGATAATTGAAATTTGTTTGGTTATTGTGATTTGGAATTTGGAATTTGATCATAAGGTGATTCTTGAATGGATTGGGATAGATTTCTAACGTCGGCTCCAGTGAGCCTATCGGCATCGTATTCCTATCCTGTGGGCCACCACCGGCCAATGGCAACATGGTTTGATATGTCCGCAGCCGGTAAAGTGGCAGGTATTTACCACGATTAATCCAGGCATCATTACCTTCTATATAATTGACCATTAACCAACCTTCAATCATATTTCCAGGTATATGGACCACATCAGGGTCCCGCGATTCCACCGCACTGTTGCTGATATTAATGGGCTCCTGCCACCCATTATAATAGGCTGTAGCAAATATATCATAAGTTTCACTAACCTGTTCTACCCAGCTCACATATAATCGGGAAGGCTCAAGACTATTCACTGCTACCCGTGGAGACAGCGAATATGCACTAGCACTCACATAAACAGGACTCGGCCGGTTCACCCAGTTGTTATTTCTTCGCTGACGATAATATATATCAGCTGGTTCACCATCCTCCCAGAAAAACCACAAGCCATCCGCAGAAATCACTACCGGCGAACACGACTTTACCCCATCATTGCGTGAAACCAGAATCAATTGCCAGTTCTGAGCACTGGCACGATAATATACCTCACGCACACCTGAAATTTCACGGGTATAACTAACCACCACACCAGAATTCGGATCAATAGTAATGGCTGGCGCACCAAACCGATAATTTGAAGACGACTCCAAAGAACTATATTGCAACTCAGGATTAACACTGGTAATATCAAATGTCCCGACCATGAGCTGACTCTGCATCCATTGATTGTATAACTCAAAGGCAACATAACCCGTGTTTCCAGCAATCGTAAATACCGGCACACCAATATCTATCGCAAATAGGTCAATAAACAAAGTTAACGGTGGCTCAGGAATACCATTACTAAATCGCACATACATAAGCGCATTTCCGTCCCGATAAAGACAGTGCAGATTACCATCTCCATCAAGGGTAATTGTCGGTGCTTCACCATCACCAACTTTCTCTTCAATTGACCAGGTTTGACCAAAATCCGTAGAATAGGTATATCTGATATATTTTCCAGAACGCTCAAAGGTCTGAGCTGATTGATACACCATATGGATAATTTGATTGGTTTGGTCATAAACAAGCTTGCGCTGGTTGTTATTTGCCAGCGCCTTGGGCGATGATGATTTCAGCCGAAAATTAATTACACTATCTACTGCTGACTTACAATCCAACCTGCCCCAACCATAGTAATAATTGGGCACACTCTCACCAACCGGATCAGCTGCATCAATCAGGATGTTATAAATGTCATAGTAATCAAGCTTATGACCAAAGTTATCCAGTGCTGCTTCCTGCATCAAGGCAATCGCACCGGTGATATGGGGAGTTGCCTGGGAAGTGCCCCACATCCAGATATAACCATGCGGGTCATTTCTATCCGCAGAGTATATTCCTTCTGTTGTCCCCTCTTTTGTGCCAGGTGCCACTAAATCAACACCCATATACTCCCAATCTGGCCGTGACCAGTATTTCTGCTCGTTCCAGGGAGAATTAGTCGGAGATGGCCCGTGACCACTAAAACTCATTGCCCAATTGTCATGAACATCAGTTGCGCCAACGCCGATTGTTGTAGGAAAATTACCAGGCGGCCAATTATCCCAGCTTACTACATTACCGATACAAAAAACAGGAATTATATCTAATGCCCGCAAGGTAAGCACATCATTCCAATATTCAAGGTCCTCATTGTTAAATGGGTTACCCCAAGAACAGTTCACTACATCCGGGGCAAGATTACCATAAGGTGTATTTGCTAATTCAGCAATCCACTGGAAACAGGCGTGACGAAGGTTGCTGTAATCATAGCGCGGAGTGCAGGCAATCAGTTTTGCGCCAGGTGCCACACCAATATCCCGCAAAGGACCACTCCAGCCATCACCACCAATCGCAATACCACCAACATGGGTTCCATGACCACTGTAGTCAACAGGGGTAGACTGCTGTGGATCATAAGCATCCTTCCAGGCATATTCCCAGTGCGGTTCATTGTTAATTATATATCTCCATTTTCCGGCATAACTCTCATGATTAATCAGCATCCCCGAATCAAATATGCAAACCACAATCCCCTGGCCTGTATATCCACGCAACCAGACCCAGTGTGCACCAACCCGCTCAATATTCCATTCCCGCTCCAGCGGAGGGGGCGCATATCCGGATGGACCCTGCTCAATCCCTCTTGCTTCACCACCATTCACAAAATCCACCTGTGGTTTTGAGGCAATTGCAAGTATCACCGGCTTTGTTGCTTTCAAACAAAAACCATTATACACCCAGAAGGATTTTAAACTATCTATCTGATTACCGAATGAATTAGCAAAATCAATGAATGGCTGCTGGGTTCGTTGAGAAAATTCTCTCAGGTAGGCAATCTTTTCTGCATAAGCCCTCTGCGGAAAACGGGCAAGGTTCGGCCTTTCTTTTAAATGCACACTGACCCAGGTCTTATTGCCCGGCGACAGAGTATCCAGCACCGCCTGTAGCGGCGGCGTGATATACCCGGCACTCAGTATAGTTACTCCTAAAAGGAATAAAGATACAATGGTTCTCATTTTATCCTCCCTTTTGTTAATATACAACCACCTTTTTGCATTCCAACCCGCCTTCTGAATTAAATCGTAAAAAATATACTCCAGAAGGTAAAGGATGGAAATATTTACTACCTTTGTAAAGCGTCTGGTCTACAACCAACCGACCTGTTACATCATAGACCCTCAAACCACAATTCTCCTCAGGCTGAAAATGTATCCCACCTTTAAAAATTGTGGCTTTGTGCTTCTTCAATATTGCAC
>FWPU01010087.1_pt1 | contig 11664 bp, 10 predicted proteins | sample 2228361 | NCBI WGS metagenome assembly FWPU01 (sample SAMEA103939777, study PRJEB20133) | metagenome | reverse complement strand
CGTGGCGCGGGCCCGAAGCTCCGCGGCTTCCTGCTCGCCCCGCTCGACGAGCTGGCGCTTGACCGCTTCGGCCGTTTGGCGGGCCTCCGCCAGGATGCGGGCCCGCTCCTGCTCCGCGTTGCCCAGGCTGGCCTGCACCTCCGCGTAGGCCCTCTCGGCGTCGGCCCGGGCCGCCTCGGCATCGCTCACCTCATTGGCGATGCGCTCGATGCGCCCGTTCCACATGTTCTTGAGCGCCGGCCCGCCCTTCCAGGCGAGCAGCGCGAACACGATCACCGACGCGACCCCAGTGATGAGGACCTCCCGCCAGTCGTGGAACAACCAGTAGTACCAAGGGTCGTTCCCGCCACCGGCCGCGAGGATGGTCAAGGTCTGCATTCCCCGTCCTCTCAGTTCAGCGAGCCCGCACGGCTCAGGTAGTCGTCGACGATCGGGCGCTGCGTCGCCACGTCGAGGTCCTTGCCGATCACCGCCCGGGCCGCGTCGACCGCGATGGTGGCGACGTCGCCGCGCAGCTGCGAGAGCGCCTCGGCCTTGGCCCGGGCGACCTCCTCGGCCGCCGCGGCGCGCATGGCCGCAACGTCGGCTTCGGCTGCCGCCATGAGCTCACGCCGCTTCGCCTCTCCCTGGGCCCGGGCGTCCTCGATCAGCCGGGTGGCCTCCGCCTTGGCGCTGGCCAGCGCCGCGTGGTACTGGCCGATCGACTGGTCGGCGGCCGCTCGCGCCTGGTCGGCGGCGTCGAGATCGCCACGGATCTTGTCCGCCCGGTCCTGCATGATCTTGAGCACCGGTTTGGTGAGGACGAACTTCATGAGCGCCCACAGGATGAGGAAGGTCGCCGCGCCGTAGGCCAGCTCCAGCCCGGTCGGCAGGATCGGGTTGTCCGGCTGCGCGACCGCCTCGGTCTCCTGGGTGGCGACGTTCTCACCGAAGCGCTCGGTGCTCGTCCCCCATTGCGTCTCACCCTGGGTTTGGGTCTCCCCCGTCACCTGGAGGTCGAGGAGGAGATAGATGTTCGCGGGCTGGGCCACGATCGTCTCCTTTGGTGGCTACGTCTCCTGGTGCCGTCGCCGATCAGGCGAACTTGAGGAGGATGAACACCACGAAGCCGATGAGGGCGAGGGCCTCGGTGAAGGCGATGCCGAGGAACATGGTGGTGCGGACCATGCCGGCGGCCTCCGGCTGGCGGGCCATGGCCTGGACCGACTGGCCGACGAGGTAGCCGATGCCGATGCCCGGACCGATCGCGGCGAGGCCGTAGCCGTAGCCGGCCGAGGCGGCCGCGGCGATGTTCTTGGCGTCGCCACCGGCTTCGGCAGCCTGAGCGAGGATGGCGCTTGCGCTCATGTCGTTGGTTCTCCTGTTTCTCGGGTACCGCCGCCGATCGCCCGGCGGCGACAAGGGTTGCGGGGATGCGATCAGTGCTCTGGGTGGAGCGCCCCGCCGATGTAGACGGCGGCGAGGATGGCGAACACGTAGGCCTGCAGGAACGACACCATGATCTCGAAGCCGGTGAGGCCGACGAGCATGGCGAACGGCAGCGGCGAGATGACGGCGAGGATGCCGCCTTCGATGAGGGCGATCGTGAGCACGGCAAAGGTCACGAGCAGGATGTGACCGGCGAGCATGTTGGCGAAGAGCCGGACGGCCAGCGAGAACGGCCGGACGATGAACGTCGACAGCAGCTCGATGGGTGTTACCAGGAGGTAGAGGAACTTGGGGACGCCGGGCGGGAACATCACACCGGTGAAGTACTTGAGCCCGTGGTGCTTCAGACCGACCGCCACGAAGAACACGAGGGTGAGCACACCCATGAAGGCGGGGTTGGCCATGCGGGCGTTGGCGGGCATGGCGAAGCCGGGGATGACCTCGAAGATGTTGCCGAAGAACACGAAGAAGAAGATGGTGGCGATGAAGGGGATGTAGGGCGTCCCACCGTGGCCGATGGTCTGGTCGATGATCCCCTTGTTGATGAAGTCGATCGACGACTCGGCCAAGTTCTGCATCCCCCGCGGCACCAGCGACTTCTTGCGGGCACCGAGCCAGAAGATGAGGGCGGTGGCCACCACGGCGAACACGTCGATGAAGGCGATCTTGTTGAACCTCCCCGGCCACTTGACCAGGGTGTCGATCGACGGGAACTCGAGCGCAGCGAGGATTTCCACGCCTAGGACTCCTTCTCTCCGGAGCTCTCACGAGACTGGACGGGCTCGGCGGCCCCGGCCGTTCCGGCGGCCGCGGCGGTGGAGCCGGCGGCGGCCGCCGCACCCGCGGGTTTGAGGCCGGGGAACGCGAGCGACGCCGACACGTAGCGCATCTCCCAGAACAACAGCCCGAGATGGGTGACGACGAGGGTGATGCCGAAGGGCACGACCTTCATCCAACTGGCGTCGCGCGCGACCCAGAATGCCAGGAAGATGAGACCGAGGCGCACGACGTAGCCAAACAGCGCCGCACCCATCATCAGGCCGAGCGAGATTCGGGCGCTGGTGGACAGCAGCGCCGCGGCGAGCAGGAAGTTCACGACAACGATGGCGATCGCGTAGGCGGTGGACACCGCGCCCCCGAACCCCCAGATCAGACCGAACACGATCACGGCGACGGGCGCCACGATCACGGCCCGGCGCACGAGATCCTTGGCGAGGGCGCCTTCGACCGCGGGCCCGTCGAGGCGGGTGACGACCAGGTCAGCCACCGGCGGCCTCCCTCATCGCTGACGACTCGGGGGCGGCGGGAGCTCGGCCGGTGAGACGGCGGGCGGCCCGCTCGGCTTCGTGCTCGGCCATCTCCGTGTCGTACTTGTAGTAGAGCTTCACGCACACACCAGCAACCGCGAGCACGGTGAACAAAGCGGTGAACAGCGGCACGGTACCGACGGCGCGATCGAGCCACAGACCCATCAGGGCGAAGAGCACCGGCGCGAGCACCAGCTCGAACGAACCGGTGCTGCGGTGCATCCCGCTGACCATCTCGCGCCGTTGCGATACGTCCACGTGCGTCCTTGCCGAGCGTCGTGCCCCGCCCGCGGAGGGCCCCGCGGCGAGCTTGTGAAGACGTTCGCAAACTACGCGCCGAACCTCAGGCCGAGCAAATCCCAGTTTTGCCCGACCAAAACCCGGGGGCGCTCACTCGGTGGCCTTCGGGTGTCCGACCGAGCAGTCGGTCATCCAGGTCGCGAACCGGAGATCCCACGCTCCAGGAGCGGGTGGTGGAGCCACCCGCTGCTTGCGTTTCGCCATCAGCTGCCGCGACGCGGTGGTCTCTTCACCGCGTTGCCGACCGCTGTGACCGGCCGACGCAATCGGCGAGCCAGTTCAGGATCGGCGTGGATCTCCGCGGTGGCTCGCCACTCGTCCACGAGCTGCCCGAGCGGCGCGAAGTTGTCGAGCTCCGCGGCAGCGAGGACCGTTCGCGTGAACTCGTCGATGAACACCTTCTGGTCAGTCTTCGGCAAGAGCGATGCCCAAGGGAACTCGTCAAGCACTGCATCAGCGAGGGCTCGGGGGGAATGCACCGCCAGGTTCCGCAGGGTGCGCCCCATCAACCTGTAGGCGTCAGCTCGCTGCTTGTCGCGGTGAACACTCGTCAAGAGGAGCGCCGGCGCGCCGCGGCGACGCAAGACGACATCACTGTCGTCGAGGTCGCGCACGACCGACTTTGGCGCACGCAGGAGGTCCGAGAAGGAACGCTCTACAACCCGCATGAGAACAGCATATCTGAAGTAACTCAGAACAATCGCGATGACACCCAGCGTCGTGGTGAGAAGTGATCTCCGGCTGGGGTCGATCCTGGAGCTGGCGAGTCACTTGCGCTTGGTTGTGAGGTGGCGTCCCAGGAGCGGTGTAAACGGCTCGGGCGCAGGCTCCTGGATGATGTGACGCGGCGGTTGTGGCGGGTCGAGCAGCTGGCGACGCAGGTCCTGTGGGGGCCGCGGTCCCGTGGGGGTCATGGTGAGGCCGTGCCAGCCGCGGCTGGCACGGTCGAGGACCGCCCGCACCAGCGACAGGCGGGAGCTCTCGCCCGGGGAGGCGGCCGATGACCTTCACGAGTCGGCGGGTCTGGCTGAAGGTGCGCTCAAGAGGTTGGAGTGGCGGGGTGCGGCGGCAGTGCTCGGCCGGAAAGTGCAGGTGCATCGTGAGCGACGCGAGGTCGTCGGTGGCGAATGTGACCGCAGACGAGGAGCGGGCCTTCCATTTGGCGGCGAACGCGGCGGCGTGCCGGTTCGCCACGGCGATCGCGTCGTCGCTGGGTTCGGTGTCGCCGACGTCGAAGATCGCCCAGAGGTCGGCGTTCGGCTCGTCGTGGTTGTGGGCGGACACCTCGGCCAACACGTTCCGGGCGCGATGGACCAGGCAGCGTTGGCGCAGGCTGGTCCCGACCTGCAGCGTCGGGCGCGGGGGCCGACGTCGCTGAGATCGAGCGGCGGCCGCGGGCCACCAGCTGTGAGGTCGGCGATGACGTCGTCCCACGTGTCAGACGAGATCGACGCGGCGGCGGCTGGCCCAGGAACACCGGCCGCTGTCGACATCGAAGCCCCACGCGGCCAGCACCGGCTCAGCCGGCGCGGCCTCGATATCGCGGTCGGATAGACCGCGCACCCAGCCGGAGATCACCAGCGACGCCAACGCGTTGGTGCGGGTGACACCGACACCGAACAACTGCGAGCACAACGCCTCGTCGGTGTCGTGCAGCGTCGGGCGCCCCAGCTCCACCGGGCCGATCGCCGCGACCTCGATCGCCGTCTGCGCCATCAGCCGCACGCTCAGCCGGGCGACATCCTCGAGAATCGACGCCTACTCCCGCTTCGAAGCGAACAGCCCGTCGATCTGCGCGCGCAAAGGCTCGATGAGCGATACTAGTCGTGCCGCGAATGTAGGTACTCCTTCGTCGCTCATGCAGGTCTCGAAGGAGCCTACGACCGCCGCTCATTTACATTAGGGACCGGACGCCACCCATAGCTTACTTACTCTGCTCGCGCCGCCGCCAAACCAAGAACATCACAATTGCTGACACATTGAGCTCAAAGAGTTAGCGGTTGACATCGCCGTTCAGTTTGGTGGAACGCGTTTGGCGCACACGCCGGATGGCTGCTCGAACCCCACTCAAGCAAGCCCAAGTTGCGGCATATAACAAGGCCGAATTCACTAGTAGATTGTCGGTCGGAAAATCATACACTGACATCTCACACGGCTCAGTTCCAGTAACACTTGTGCGAACTCGTTCCCCATACCGGAGTAACGGTCGGATAGATCGGATAGATCGGTGGGTAAAGGCGCAGCGCTAGGCATTTCCCTTCATCTTCAGCCTTTCCAACCTCAAACTGAAAGGACCAAGCGTGATACCAATAGAGAGCGTTGCATGTGGACACGAGCACGGTAGCTGCTGCGATACCAAAGATCCTTGTACCCTTTAGACTGTCGCCAATAGCTACTCCAAGACCCACCGTGCATACGAGAAACCCTAGGATGTTAATTAAAGCTGCTCCTAGTATGTTTGCTTTTAGCACAAGATTGGCGCCTTGCGAGACTTCTTTGTGGAAATAGATTGCGACATCGGTGCAGCACCAATCCACACTGACCCGCCTGATACTTCTCCTGATCAGGCTTAGCCCATAGCTGACCTGGCACCAACCTGTGCACATTCCGCTGTAGTCGCTGAGGTTGACGGGGTCTCCGAGGGCGTATTCGTAGTCGTTGGCGGAGCCGCCGTCGACGGGGTCGGTGGAGAGGAAGCGGCCGAGGATGGGTGCGTACTGGCGGGCACCCATCTCGATGCGCGGCACACCGCCGGTGGCGGCGGGGTTGTGCTCGGTGGGTTGGACACCGGACCAGAGGTAGTTGAAATCGGTGGTGAGGTTGGTGATGCCCTGGCCGGCTTTCAGGTTGCCGTAGGGGTCGTAGATGTTGGTGCTGCCCTGCTTGACACCGGCGGCGTTGGCCGCCGCCGCGATGTCGCCGTGCAGGTTCGGGTAGCTCCAGGTGTCACCGGCGGCGGTCGTGGTGAGCAGCACACCCCCGGGCAGCCGGATCGTGCGGGACACGACCGTCCCGGTAGCGTCGAGCACGGCCGGGCCGGAGAACCGGGCGGTGACCGTCCCGTTCAGCCGACGTTCGACGATCGCGCCGTTCGCGTCACGGGTGTAGCGCACCGTGGACCCGTTGTCGGTGGTGGACAGGTGCCGGTTCTCCGCGTCGTAGGTGAAGCTCTGGGTGTTCACGGCGCTGGTGTTGCCGTGCGCGTCGTAGCTGAAGTTCCAGGTGGTGCCACCCGACGTGAACGACGTGAGCTGGTCGGCGGCGTTGTAACAGTACGTCTCGGTGGCCGCGCCGACGACCAGGGTGGTGCGGTTGGTGTTCTTGCCCGCAGCCGCCACACCACAGGTGTGGCTGTCGGAGTAGTTGTACTGGTACGGGTCGGCGACACCGTTCACGTAGGCCTGCGTGAGCCGACCAGCGCCGTCGTAGAGGCAGTTGTCACCTCCGGGGTTGGCGTCGACACCGTCGACGCTGCGGTCCTTGACCCGACCGGCGAGGCTGTAGGTGTACGCGTCGCTGGTGAGCATGTTGTTCGCCGAGTCCCGCCACGTGAGCCCGACCAGCCGCCCCAAAGTGTCATAGGAGAGATCCGCGCTCGACGTGCCGTTACCGCCGTTGCCCGTACCCGACGGGAAGCTGTAGGACTGCACCCGACCCGTCACCGCATCGTAGGCGACGTTCGCGACCACCAGACCGTCGAGCCGCTGCTGGGTGACCGCACCCGTGTCACTGTAGCTGTAGGCGATCGTGCCCTCCGGCCCGACCGTCTGGGTGACCCGCCCCGCCTGGTCGTAGCTGTACGTGCGGGTCTTGCCCCACACGTCCGTCGTCTCGACAACCCGACCCAACAGATCAACCTTCGTGGTGATCGTCCCCGCCGGGTCGGTCACCGAGGAGACGAGCGGGTTGCCTGGGGTGCCGACGTCGTAGTCGTAGGTGACGGTGCGGCCCGCTTCGCCACCGAAGGACGGAACGGTGCGCTGGATCAGCCGCCCCCGGGCGTCGTAGGTGTTGCAGATCCAGGACTCGTTGCCGACACGGCTCGCCAGCAGCCGCCCGGCGACGTCGTAGACGTACTCCTGGGTGATCGACGCCGGCGACGGGGAGGTACGGGACTTGAGCGCCCCGTTCTGGTTGATCTCCTGGGTGCCCGCCGTGCAAGGGTCGTCGGCGGTCTCGGCCGACCCGTAGTAGGCGTAGCTGTACTGGTTGCCCGCGGGAAGCGTCTTGGCCGTGGGTCGACGCAACCCGGAGGTCTCCAAGGTGACACCCGAGGTCAGCGCCAACCCCGACGGGTCCTTCGTGGACCCTTCAGCGAGGCCGAGGTGCGGGTTCGCGCCGTAGCTGGTGGTCGTGGTCTTGCCGTCAGCGTCGACCGAGCTGGTCGGCAGCAGGTACATCGGGCTCAGCTGGGAGCCCGGCACGGTGGCGAAGTCGCCGGAGCCCGCAAGCCGCCAGCCGAAGGTGAGGTTGGCGTTGCCGGCGGTGTCGGCGTACTCGATCACCAGGCGATGCCGGGAACCAGCGGCCATCGACGGGGTGGTCGCAGCGACGGTCGTGGACGCCTCGGCCCAGGCGTCGATGAGCAGCGAGTCGTCCAGCCACAGCCGGACCTTGCCGTCCCGCTGGAGTTGCAGGTCGTAGCTGCCGGCGTCAGGGAACACGATGGTGCCGTTGAGCCGACCCGACCAGTTGTCCCCACCGGTGATCCCGCTGGGCGCGCCCGCACCCCAGTCCTTGGCGATGGCGCCGCCGGTGCCGCCGACGCCGGTCCCGTCGACCTTCGGCGCGCCCGCCAGGTCAGCGTTGTCCCACCACGTCGCGGCCAAGCTGACGATGTTCTCGTCGTAGCCGGTCTGCCGGCGCGGCGTCTGCGACGCATACGCCGCCTGCGGGGTGACGTCGGCAGCGAACCACGACGACGGCGCCGGGCCGTAGGTGTCGGTCACGGCACCCCGCGAGTCGTACACGTAGCTGGTGCGCAGCCCCGCCGCGTCATCAACCCAGCGCACCCGCTCGTTGGCGGTGTCCCAGGTTGTGGTAGCCACCGCCCGGCCGGCGGCGTCACGCTCGACGGTCTGACGGCCCGCCGCGTCGAACTCGACCCGGCGGGCGTACCCGCTGGACGGGTTGAGACCTTCGATGTCGATCTCGGTGTAGTCGGCGCCGTAGCTGTAGATGTGCTTGGGTCGGGCCGCGCCGGGCACCGGCCGCGGCGCGGTGACCGCCAGGGCGCGCCTGGGGTTGTAGGTGGAGAAGGGGTAGTAGTCGATGTACCACAGCTCCGCGCTGGTCCCGTCCGCGAACCCGGCGTTCCAGGCGTCGAAGTCCAGCGGATCACGGATCGCGTACAGCAGGCCGTTCCAATACCAGTAGTCGTAGACGATCCCGTTGGACTGCTCGAGACGGACCAACAGGTTCCCGTAGTAGCGCAGGTACTGGGTGGTGCCGTCCCAGAAATCGATCTGGCACAAGAACCCCTCCGGCGGGCTCTGGAACCCCGCCGGAGGCGTGCAGTTCGACCCTTCCTTGTAGGTCAGCGTGACCGATCGGTCGGACACGGGGTCCGTGATCGCCGTCAGACGGTTGGTGGCCACCCCGTTGATCGTCTTCGGGGTCCACGTGTAGACGGGGCCGGTGCCCGCGGCGGTGTCGAAGCTCGAACGGACCGACTCGATGGTGCCGTCGGAGCGGAACACGAACACCATCCCGGCATCATGCAAGGTGAACTGGCCGGACGGCGATTGTGTCAGGACCGCAGTGGACCCAACCGGCGGGATCCACCCGCCCGAAGCGGTCCGGCGGAACTCGACGGCACCACCCGGCCCGGAGAACGTCACGGCGTCGTTGCTGACCGTCATGCCCGTGAACGCCAGGACCCGACCAGCGGCAGGTTGGTGCTCCAAGCCGCCGGGACGACACTGGACGGCTGGGTGCCCTCGGCCGACGAGCTCCACGGGTGAAGCCACGACGGCGGCACCAGCGTCTCAGTCACCGCACCCCGCGCCCACAGCGACACGCCGGCCTGCCCGAGACGCTCGTAATACTCGACCTTGATCGGATACATGGTGCCCGCGGTCAGCGGGACCGACGACCCGTACTCGGGGGTCGCGGCGATCGCGCCGTCGGACCAGCGGTCCAGCACCACCGTCGACGCAACGGTGATCCTCACCCGATCGTCGTGGATGGCACCGAACTCGTAGGTGCCGGTGGTCGGAACCTTCACGTAACCGTCCCACACCACCAGGAACCGGTCCGCGTTCACCGCTGGCGCCGGCGACGAGTCCCCCCACTCGAACGCGACCTGGCTGTCCACCCTGGTCTGGACCAGCTCACCGGGGTCGACCGTGGCATCCGCGTCGGTGTCGTTGTGGTACTGGCCCACCAGCCCCATCAGCAGGCCAACCGACGCGTTCTCCACCGGCTCGTACAGCAGCTGGGAGCTGTAGGTGAACCCCACACCGATGCTGCCGCCCGCCGTCGGCACCGACGGACCCTCTGCGGACACCGTCACGTTCCCCGACGCCAGATCCACCGTCACCGGGCCCACCTGGTCCGAGGCGCCCCCACCCCCCGATCGGGTGCGCACCGTGAACGCCCGCGAGCTGTTGGTCGTGACGTGCGCGCCCGACTCGTCCGTCGCGAACACCTTCCAGCGGTAAGTCACACCGTCTTTGAGCGCGCCGAATGGCGGTTGCCACGACGTCGAGGTCACCCAGCCCGAATCGATCCGCTGGCCCCGCTCGCCCGCCGCGCCCGTCTGGTCCGTCCACACCCGGAACCAGTAGCGCACCGTCCCCGACGCATCCGGATCCGTCACCGGGGACACCTGCAGCGTGGGGCGGACCGTCAGCACCGTCGCGTCCGCTGCCGGCGAGCTCAGCGCCGGCGCCGAAGGCACCGGCTGGTAGGTGATGTCCAGCGTCGGCCAGTTCGTCCCCGCGTTGCCCGACGTGAACTTCTTGTGCGACCAGATCTCGGTCTCGTGCTCCGCAGCCAGCTGCATCCCGTGATTGGTCTGCGTCCCATCCAACCAGCGCTGCACCAACGCCGTCACATCATGCGACTGCGTTCCCGCCGGGCACGACGTCGCCGACGCGCCTTTCGCGTACCACGTCGTCGAAACCGGCCCGTACTCGTCGCGGGCCGGTTGGTTCGACCACACCGTGTTCGCATCGAACCCCGCCGCCAGCCCGTAGATCTGCAACGGCCGGGCAGTACAAGTCCAGCCCCACTGCTGGTGCATCGTCAACGACGCCGACACCACCCCCCGGTTCGCGTCGACCGAAGGAAGATCGAACCTGACCAACGCCCGCGCCCGATACGGGTTGGAAACGTCATAGCGGCCCGCCGCCAGCACCGTCGACGACCACTGCGACGTCGACGAGTTCTCGTACACCCACGTGTCCGCCCCCGACGAGCTCGTGTTCGCCGACCACGTCGGATCGATCGTCACCGGGAACACCCGCGACGGATCCGACCACCACGCCGGATCCACCGACACCTCCACCGTCGCAACCCCACCCGACTGAGACACCAGCCGCGTCCGCACGAACGTTTCACCCCGATAGCCACGGTCGGGATCCGGGACCTTCGAGTCGAACGCCACCCCCGAACCGAACCAACCCAGCACCGCGCCGTCGGGACCCACGAACTCCACCCCCGGACCGCCGTCACGCACCGACACGCCCGCCGGCAACCCGAACGCAAGCCGGTACGACGACGGACCCGCCGCCGTCGGAACCACCAGGCTCTGCTCGAACCCCTCACCGGTCACCGCCACCGTCGACACCAACCCGCCGCCGCTGACCCGCATCGTCGATCCGTCCACCGCAGCCCCCACCGGTGAGGACAGCACATCCGGCAACGACATCGAGACCTCACCCGCCGCCGTCACCACCCCGACGGACCGGCATCACCGGCAACCCGCACCGGCACCGGCACCGCCTTCGCCCGCCACCCCCTTCGCCGTCGGCGACCAGCGACGGGTCCACCGCAACCCACCCACTCGCGCCGTCACGCACCCGTACCGGCCGCGACGACACCCGCACCGTCTCGGTCCCATCCGGGTTCCGGAACGTCTCGGAGGTCTCCGTGGTGCGACCCGCCAGCAGCACCGACCGCTGCGCATCAAAGCCCGACGACCGCACCGCACCACCACCCGGCCGCGAGGAGAACTCCCCCTGCGGCTCCTCCGCAGGCCGCTGCGGCGCCTCACCCCGACCCGGCAACCCGTCCTCACCCGAACCCAACGGCGACAGCTCCGACGGCGGTCGCCTCTCCCGCCCCACCGGCCCGTCACCGCTCACCGATGCGGCAACGCCCCCCCGCCTGCGCCGCGACCACCGTCGACGACGACAGCACCGCGACCACGAGGCCCACCACCACGGCGCGCCCACGACCCGACCAGCTACCAGAACCAAGCGCCGCATTCCCCACTGCGCCCCTCCTCTCCCACAATCAACCGCTGCAACCACACCCGCAGGAGAGGCCGCACCTCGTCTCAACGTACGACCCGGTGCCACCGCTGTCAACAGATGATTTCGCTCAGCGGCCCCGGCGGTCGCGGCGCACGCTTGGTGCCCGGCTGGCGCCGCGTGCTCGCCGCGCCGCGCGCTGGCTGGCGCTG
>FWPU01012101.1_pt1 | contig 11665 bp, 8 predicted proteins | sample 2228361 | NCBI WGS metagenome assembly FWPU01 (sample SAMEA103939777, study PRJEB20133) | metagenome | reverse complement strand
TTAATTTATTATAATTAATATTTTTGGGAAAACTCTAGATTCTATAATAAATTATATAGTCTCCCTAAAAATTCTAAGTATCGTTAAGGATGATGATTCTGCTCTATATTTACAGAGCTATAAGCAATACTCCTCAATTAGCTTATCTCAAAACGCTCCACAACATCTTAATTATATAAAAATAGCCGAAGGAAATTCCAGCTAATAAATACTTATCATATTCCTAAATACTTTATAAAGGTTCACGTTTTATCTTATATTTCTTCATCTTATTATACAAAGTCATTCTTTCTATACCTAATATTTTAGCTGCTCGACTTATATTATAATTATTACTTTTCAAAACAGAACTTATATAATTTTTTTCAATCTCTTCAATCGGTTTATCAAAAGTATAAAAATTAAAATAATTAGTGGAAGATTTTTTGATGGAACCAGGTAATTTATCCGGACTTATTATATTTCCTTTTGAAAGAATAACTAATCTCTCAATTAAATTTTCTAACTCTCTAACATTGCCAGGCCAATCATATTTTTGCAATAATTCCATAGTTTCATTAGCAAGTTTTTTTTCACCGCGTCCTGATTCCATTCCATACTTTTTCAAAAAAAATTCAGCTAATAAAGGTATATCTTCCTTCCTATCTCTTAAACATGGTAAAAATATAGGTATTACATTAAGCCTGTAAAATAAATCTTCACGGAAATTACCTTTTTTAACTTCTTCTTCAAGATTTTTATTACTTGCAGCTATTACGCGAACATCTATTTTAATTAACTGAGAACCTCCTACTCTTCTAAATTCTCTTTCTTGTAAAACACGTAATAAATGAACCTGAATATCTAAACTCATTGCTGCAACTTCATCTAAAAACAATGTACCTCCATTTGCTAATTCAAATCTACCTTTTTTACTATAAATTGCTCCAGTAAATGCTCCTTTCTCATGTCCAAACAATTCGCTTTCCAATAATTCTCTCGGAATAGCAGCACAATTAGCTGCAATAAAAGCTTTATTGCGACGTCTGCTCTTTGAATGAATTAATCTTGCAATTACTTCTTTCCCTGTGCCACTGGCACCTTGTATCAATACTGTCGCATTTGTATCTGAAATATTTTCTATAGTTTCTAATACTTCCCTCATTTGAGGACTTTTACCAATTATTTCAATAGTTCTATACCTATCTTCAAGTTGTTGTTTCAATAAAATATTTTCTTCTTCTAATTCTTGATATTTTAAAATAGCTTTGACTATGCTTTCCGCCTGTTCTAAAGAAAATGGTTTAACTAAATAGTCATATGCTCCATTCTTTATAGAAGATATAGCTGTTTCGATAGATGCATGCGATGTCATTATTATCACATAAATAGAAGAATCAATTTCTTTTATTGCTGATAATACTTCTAATCCGCTCATCCCCGGCATCCTTAAATCAACAAATGCCATACTATAACTATCCCCTTTTATATGTTCCAATGCATCTTTTCCATTCGATGAACTATCAACATTGTAGCCTCGTTGCTTAAACCAATAACTCATAACATTTCTTGTTTCTTCATCATCATCTACAATTAATATTTTCTTATTATTCATAATATGCTCTTACTTTATATTATCTTAAGTGTATAAATTTTATGCATTGATAATTTATAATAAAAACTCCTAATTGTCAAGGCTATTCTGCCTGGTGTTTTCCCAAAATTTTTTTGTATATGCAACAATACAAAAATAATGCTATATCTTGTTATTTGCTTCAGTTAGTATTGAACAAACAAACAGCATTTTTCTATAATAAAACTAAAAAATATAATCTGCTATATCTACTGAAAAATAAATTTATTAAAAGAGGTGATTTATAATTCATATAATCATATTATGCTTTATGCCTTAATCCTTCACTCTAATTTATTAACCATTATATCCTTTGTGTTCTCTGCCTCTCTGCGGTTTATTTTAACCACAGAGATGTAGAGAACACAGAGCAAATCATATAAAATACACAAATTATCTCTTATTCCCATATTATCAATATTGACCATATTTATAAATTATGTTATTGTATATAGTTTCACTCTTAATTATTTTGTTAATCCTCTTAAATAAATAAGAGGAAAAGATGCTTTTAATTAAGCAAGTTACAAGGAGAAGAATATATGAAAAAGAAAAAAGTATTAATAATGGGTGCTGCAGGAAGGGATTTTCATAATTTTAATATGAAATATAAAGATAACGAAGCATATGAAGTAATAGCATTTACAGCTACCCAGATACCTGATATAGCAGGCAGGAAATATCCTGCTGAATTAAGTGGTAAATTATATCCGGATGGAATACCGATATATTCTGAAGAAGAATTGGAAGAATTAATTAAAAAGCATCATATAGAGGAGGTAGTATTTTCTTATAGTGATATTTCACATGAATATGTAATGCATCGTGCAAGTGCTGTATTAGCGGGTGGTGCAAATTTTTTATTATTAGGACCAAATGAAACAATGTTAGAATCAAACAAATGTGTAATATCAATATGTGCAACCAGAACAGGATGTGGTAAAAGTCAAACGACCAGGCGCGTTTCAGAAATATTAAGATCTTTTAGTAAAAAATTAGTAGTAATAAGACATCCAATGCCATATGGTGATTTAATAAAGCAGAAAATACAGAGGTTTGCTTCAATGGAAGATCTTGACAAATATAATTGTACAATAGAAGAAAGGGAAGAGTATGAGCCTCATATCCGCAATGGGGTATATGTATATGCTGGTGTAGATTATAAAGAGATATTAAAGGAAGCAGAGAAAGAAGCGGATATTATTTTATGGGATGGAGGAAATAATGATTATAGTTTTATAAGAGCGAATTTAGAAATAGTAGTAGTTGATCCGCATAGAGCTGGTCATGAAATAAAATACTTTCCAGGTGAAGTAAATTTAAGAAGAGCCAACATAGTGGTAATTAATAAAATAGATACAGCTGACAATAAAAGTATACAATTAGTCAGGGACAATGTAAGAAAATATAATCCTGATGTAGATATTATTGAAGCAGCTTCACCAATATTTGTTGAAGATTATGATAAGATAAGTAGTAAATCAGCTTTAGTAATAGAAGATGGTCCCACTTTAACCCATGGTGAAATGTCTTATGGAGCAGGCGTAGTTGCTGCTATAAAATATGGTGCATCTAAAATAATAGATCCGAGAGATTATGCAGTTGGTTCTATAAAAGATACTTTTAATAAATATTCACATATAGGTAGTTTATTACCTTGTATGGGATATTCAAAAACTCAAATTATGGAGTTAGAACAAACAATAAATTCAATTAAAGCAGATATTGTTATAATAGCTACACCTATTGATTTAAGGAGATTAATAAAAATTAATAAACCAGCTGTAAGAGTAATGTATGAACTTCAAGAAATAGGGAAACCAACTTTAGAAGATTTATTAAAAAAGTATATTGAATTATAAAAACAATTATTATATTTAAAGAATTGCATTGAGAGGGATATGAAAGAGAACAAGATTGCATTGGTAGCATTTGGAGGGAATGCATTATTAAAAGAGACAGAGAGAGGTACACAAGCAGAGCAACTAAAAAATGCAGAGCGAGCAGCAAGATATTTAATACAAATTGTTAAGAGAGGATATAAACTCGTTATTGTACATGGAAATGGTCCACAAGTAGGAAATATATTAATACAGATGGAAGAAGCAGTAACTAAAATACCACCTTTTTCATTAGACACATGTGTAGCAATGTCGCAAGGTAGTATGGGATATATGTTAGAAAGAACTATACGCAATCAATTAAGAAAAGATAAAATAGATTATGATATATTAACACTGATAACAGAAGTATGCGTAGATCCAAATGATGAAGCATTTAGAAAGCCCACAAAACCTGTAGGTCCTTTCTTTACAAAATATCGTTCGTCCATGTTAGAGAAAGAAAAAAAATGGGTAATGGTTGAGGACAGTGGAAGAGGATACAGAAGAGTAGTGCCTTCCCCTAAACCAATATCTATTGTAAATAAAGATGCTATTACCAAATTAGTAAATCAAGGTTATTTAGTAATAGCATGTGGGGGAGGAGGTATTCCGGTATATATTAATGAACAAAAATTATATGAAGGTATTGAAGCTGTTATAGATAAAGATTATACATCTGCATTATTAGCTTCTGAAATAAAAGCTGATTTATTTATTATACTCACAAATGTAGAGCGAGTAGCATTAAATTATGGAAAAGTTGATCAAAAATGGTTAAATGTAGTTACTGTTGATGAAATGAAACATTATCATGAACAAAAACATTTCCCACCAGGGAGCATGGGTCCTAAAGTCGAAGCTGCTATAATGTATATTGAAAAAGGTGGTAAAGAAGCTATAATAACTTCTGCTGAAAAACTTAAAGAATCGCTTGATGGAACCAGCGGAACACGCATTCTTTCACTAAATTCTTTATTAGCTTGATTATTATTTGTAGATAATATAAATTTATTAAAATTATTTTAATTGGAGTTTCTATATGAAGCGAGATTTTATAAGTTTACAAGATTATGAACCAGCTGAATTATACGAATTTATTAACATAGCAAAACAAATAAAAGCTTATCCTGATGAATACAGAGAAGCATTAAAAGGGAAAACTTTAGGTATGATTTTTCAGAAATCATCTACACGTACAAGAGTATCTTTTGAAGTTGGTATTTATCAATTAGGCGGAACAGGACTATTTTTATCTGCTAATGAATTACAATTAGGGAGAGGAGAAACAATAGCAGATACAGCTAAAGTTTTAAGCAGATATTTAGATGCAATAATGGCAAGAACATATTCTCATCAAGATATCATAGATTTAGCTAAGAATGCTACCATACCTGTAATAAATGGATTAAGTGATTTATTGCATCCCTGCCAGGCTTTAGCAGATTATTTAACTATTATGGAGAAGAAAGGACAGTTTCAAGGATTAAAACTTGCATATATAGGAGATGGAAATAATGTATGTCATTCATTATTAATAGGTGCTTCTAAATTTGGTATAAATATCTCAATTGCTACACCTGTCAATTATGAACCATTAAATGATATAGTCTTATTAGCTAAGAAAAACAGTGAAGAATCCGGAGCTTCCATATATATATCCAATGATCCTATAGAAACTATTATCAATGCAGATGTAATTTATACTGATGTCTGGACTTCTATGGGACAAGAAAAAGAAAAAGAAATTAGATTAAAAGCTTTTAAAAATTATCAAATTAATTCAAAATTATTTTCTTATGCTAAAAAGGATGCTATTTTTATGCATTGCTTACCTGCTCATAGAGGAGAAGAAGTAACTGATGAAATTATGGATAGTAAAAATTCAGTAGTTTTTGATCAAGCAGAAAATAGATTGCATGCACAAAAAGCTATCCTCCTTAAACTAATGGGAGAATAGATAGTAATTGAGGATTGGATGGAAAAGCCTTATATACAACTAATAGGAATTTGGGTAGTTTTTGACAATCAAATAATTTTGGGTGGAGTAAATTTAGATATATATAAAGGAGAAACATTAGGTATTCTTGGTAAAAGTGGAACAGGCAAAAGCGTCACTCTTAAACTTATTTCAGGATTAATTGAACCGGATGAAGGTAAAATATATATCAATGGTGACAATATAGTTGATAAATCAGAAGATGAACTTCTTCTTCTTAGAAAAAAAGTAAGCTATGTTTTCCAACAAGGCGCTTTATTTGATTCATTAACAGTATATGAAAATATAGCTTATCCTTTATTTGAAAATGAGAAATACAATGAAGAAGAAATAGACAAAAAAGTTAGAATATTATCCAATATGTTAGAAGTATATGAATATTTAAATAAATATCCTTCAGAAATTACTTTAGGAGTAAAAAAAAGGGTAGCAATTGCAAGAGCATTTGCAACTGAACCAGAAGTAGTATTATATGATGAACCTACTACAGGATTGGATCCTCTTATGGCAAAAAAGATTAGCAAATTAATAAGGAAATTAAATATTAATAATAAATTAACATCAATTGTTGTTACACATGATATTGAATGCATAGAAACAGTATCTGACAAAGTAGCTATATTAAATGAAGGTAAAATAATTTTTCATGGAACTATGGATGAATTAAAGATTTCTAATGATTCTTTTATTAAAGAATTTTTATATGGATTGAGCGCATTTGAACCTGAGCAAATAAATAATATAAGAACATAGCGATGCTTTGCATCGCAATTGGTTTAATGGAATGATGAGTAGTGAATGCTTGGATCTATTTTTCATTATTCCATTATCCTTTTATTATCAATGGTTTATATAAATTCGGAGAATTTTAATTAATTTTGTTTACAATAAATTAAGTTAAAACAAATTATGATTAAGCATCCATCATGGTTAAAGATAAGACTCCCAGCAGGGAAAGAATATTTTGGATTAAAAGCTAAGCTTAAGGAATTAAATCTTCATACAGTATGTGAATCTACTAAATGTCCAAACATAGCTAAATGCTGGGCAAATAGAAATGCAACAATAATGATATTAGGTGATATTTGTACAAGAAACTGTAAATTTTGTGCAGTCAAGCATGGTAATCCTAACGGTCATATTGATGAGGAGGAACCATTTCATGTAGCTGAAGCAGCAAAATATATGAACTTGAATTATATAGTAATCACATCAGTGAATAGAGATGATTTAAAAGATGGTGGAGCTATGCAATTTAATAAGACAATAAATGAGATTAAAAAGTTAAATCCTGATATTAAGGTTGAAGCTTTAATTCCTGATTTTAAAGGTGAGAAAGAATATTGGAATATTATTATAAATAGTAAAGTTGATGTTATCTCGCATAATTTAGAGACTACTCGCAGATTAACTCCTCTCATTCGAGATAAAAAAGCTTCTTATACTACTTCATTAAATTTGTTAAAATATATTAAAGAAAAATCACCATATATAATAACAAAATCAGGTTTTATGTTAGGTTTAGGAGAATCAATTAATGAAGTAGTTGAAACATTAAACGATCTTAACCAGGTTTCATGCAATATTGTAACTATAGGTCAATACTTACAACCAAGTAAAGATAATGTATCGGTTAAAAATTATATACCTCCAGAAGTTTTCCGTATGATAAAAGATTATTGTTTATCTATAGGTTTTATGCATGTAGAGTCTGGACCTTTAGTTAGAAGTTCTTATATGGCGCACTACCCTTCTTTATAAATATCTACAATATAAATTTAATCCAAAGTTTCCCTAAATATTTTCCTACATACAAATAAAATAGAAAAAAATGCTACATCATTTAATTTACTAAAGTTAAGATTAAACAAAGAGCACTTTTCTATTAAACAGGCAGTAAAAATATTGTATGCTATATTTAATGCAAAGAAAATCTTATTAAAATATACTTATCATCTCACATCCACATATTATCAAATAATATTTATTCCTCCTCATTAGTAATTTAATAAGATTAGGATTTATGCAATATTTTCATTAATATGCTTGATATTTTTTGGGAAATTCCAGAAATTTAATGCAATTAATTCTTATTCTAATCTATAATTAGGAGCTTCTTTTGTAATAATAACATCATGAACATGACTTTCTTTAAGACCAGCATTAGTAATTTTTATGAAACGAGTATTACTTTGTAATTCTTTAATATTTCTGCAACCACAGTATCCCATACCTGCTTTTAAGCCTCCGATAAGTTGATAAATAGTTTGAGATAAATTACCTCTATAAGGGACTCTTCCTTCAATACCCTCAGGAACAAGTTTTTCAACTTCAGCATTAGCTTCTTGAAAATATCTATCTCTGCTACCATGCTGCATAGCACCTATAGAACCCATTCCTCTATAAGTTTTATAATATCTGCCTTGATATAAAATAAGTTCGCCCGGACTTTCATCCACTCCTGCAAAAAGACTACCTATCATAACACTATCTGCTCCAGCTGCTAATGCCTTTGTTATATCTCCTGAATATTTAATCCCACCATCCGCTACAATAGGTATATTATACTCTTTGGCTATTCTTGCACAATTTTGAATAGCAGTAATTTGCGGAACTCCTACTCCGGATATTATTCTTGTAGTACAAATTGAACCAGGACCAATCCCTACTTTCAAAGCGCTCGCCCCTAATTCAATCAACTCCCTCGCTGCTTCAGCTGTAGCTATATTACCAATTACAATTTCAGTATCCGGGAATTTCTCTCTTAATAATTTAAGCGATTCCTTAACTCTCTTACTATGTCCATGAGCTGTATCTATTACTAATGCATCAACTTTGGCGCTTATTAATTCCTTTGCTCGTTCATACGTATCATAAGTTCCTATTGCCGCTGCTACCCTTAATCTTCCCAAGCTATCCTTGCAAGCATTTGGAAACTCTATCATCTTCTTAATATCTTTTACCGTAATTAATCCTTTTAAATTATTATTCTTATCAACTACTAAAAGTTTTTCTACACGATGTTTATGAAGCAATATCTTTGCCTCTTCTAAAGTAATTCCTTCAGATACAGTAATTAATTTCTTTTTGGTCATTACATTCTTAACTGGCTGATCAAAATTTGTTTCAAATCTAAGATCTCTGTTTGTCAATATACCTTTTAATTTACCATTTTTTGCAACAGGAACACCTGATATTTTATATGCTTTCATAAGTTCAAGTGCTTTAGATACTTTATCTTCAGGACTTACAGTTATAGGGTCAACAATCATCCCACTTTCATATCTTTTAACTCTATCAACTTCTCTTGCTTGTGCTTCTATACTCATATTCCTATGAATAACACCAATACCACCATTCTGAGCTAAAGAAATTGCCATAGCTGATTCAGTTACTGTATCCATTGCAGCACTTACTATTGGTATAGCTATTTTTATATTTTTTGAAAAATAAGTTGATACATTTACTTCATTGGGTAATACATCAGATTCACGAGGCTCCAGTAATACATCATCAAAAGTAAGTCCTTCTATCATTTCTTTGTTATACATATTATTCTCCTTTATTCAGACTAAAATCTATTTTTCAATCATCAAACTTAATATTTATAAAAAAAATTAATTAATTCCATGACATTTCTTATATTTTTTGCCACTTCCACACGGACAAGGATCATTACGACCAATTTTATCTCTATGAACAGTTTTTGGCTTAACAGAAGCTTCATCAGATTGCTCAGCTTTAGAATATGTAACAACGGATGTATCCTTTTTTCTTGGCTGAGATGATTCTTCAATTGGTTCTAAAATGAAAATATATTTTACTATATCCTCTTCAATCTTATTAATCATCTCTTCAAAAAGAAAATGACTTTCTTTTTTATATTCAATTAGAGGATCTCTTTGTCCATATCCTCGAAGACCAATTCCTTCCCTTAAATGATCAAGATTAAGTAAATGATCTTTCCAATGTGTATCTATTATATACAACATTAATCGCGTTTGATGAAAATGCCATAAAAAAGGGGATAACTTTTGTTCTTTCTCTTTATATCTTTTTTCAATTAAATTCCATAGATTTTGATTAGCATTATCTGAGAATAATATATCTTTAAGCTCAGCTAAAGATAAATTTAATCCAAATTGAGAACGGAGATCATTTTTTAATTCATTTATTTCCCATTCTTTAGGATCTTTTGAGCCCGGACATCTTGTATCCAATATCCAATTGAGCAAATCAAGAGCAATTTCAGAAATATAACTATAATGATCTTCTGCTTTAAGTACTTGATTTCTAAGGTTGTAAATAGCTTCCCTTTGTTTATTCATTACATCATCATATTCCAACAAATGCTTTCTAATACTAAAATTACGAGCCTCAACTTGTTTTTGAGCATTTTCAATAGCTGAAGTAACCATTTTATGTTCAATAGGTACATCTTCTTCTATACCTAAAGTATCCATTAAATGTGCTATTCTTTCTGAGCCAAATATTCTCATTAATTCATCTTCCATTGAAAGGTAAAATCGAGATGAACCGGGATCACCTTGTCTGCCCGCTCTACCACGTAATTGATTATCTATTCTTCTTGCTTCATGACGTTCAGTACCTATAACATGTAATCCTCCTAATTCAGCTACACCCTCTTCTAATACTATATCAGTACCTCTACCAGCCATATTAGTAGCTATTGTGACAGCATGCTTTAAACCAGCTTTAGCTATTATTTCTGCTTCTTTTTCATGATATTTTGCATTTAATACAACATGCGGTATCCCTTTTATCTTAAGCATATTGCTAAGTTTTTCCGATTTCTCAATTGAAACTGTTCCTACTAAAACAGGTCTCCCTATTCTGTAAAGTTCTTTAATTTCATTAACTACAGCTTTAAATTTCTCTTTTTCAGTTCTATAAATTACATCCGGATAAGTAGCTCTTATTAATGGTTTGTTTGTAGGTATAACTACAACATCAAGATTATAAATTTTTTTAAATTCTAAAGCTTCAGTCTCAGCTGTTCCTGTCATGCCTGCAATTTTATTGTACATACGAAAATAATTTTGAATTGTTATTGTTGCAAGCGTTTGATTTTCACTTTCTATCCTAACATTTTCTTTTGCTTCTAAAGCTTGATGTAAATTATCACTATATCTGCGACCTGGCATTAAACGTCCAGTAAATTCATCCACTAATATTACTTTATTATCCTGAACAATATAATCTACATCGCGCTCAAAAAAATTATGTGCTTTACATGATTGTATAATTAAATGCAAAGTATCCATATATTTTGGATCATATAAATTATTTATATGTAAAGCTCCTTCAATATATTCTACTCCTGCTTCAGTTAATGTAATAGTTTTTGCCTTTTCATCAACTTCGTAATGTATTCCTTTCTTTAATTTGCGAACTAATCTATCAATTACATAATATTTTTGCGTTGATTCTTCAGATGGACCAGAAATAATTAAAGGTGTACGAGCCTCATCAATTAATATACTATCTACTTCATCTATTATAGCATAATTATGTTCTCTCTGGACCATATCCTCCAATCTATATTTCATATTATCTCTAAGATAATCAAATCCAAACTCACTATTTGTTCCATAAGTTATATCACAATTATATGCCAATTTCCTTTCTTCATCAGGCATATCATGCTGTAAAACTCCTACAGTTAATCCTAAAAATTCATAAATGGGACCCATCCAATTTCTATCTCTTTTTGCAAGATAATCATTAACAGTAACTATATGAACTCCCTTTTTAGATAAAGCATTCAAATAAGCTGCAAGTGTAGCAACTAAAGTTTTACCTTCTCCAGTTGCCATTTCAGCAATTTTTCCTTGATGAAGAACTATCCCCCCTATAAGCTGTACATCAAAATGTCTCATATTTATAGTACGATGTGATGCTTCGCGTACTACAGCAAATGCTTCAACTAATATATCATCCAATGTTTCATTATTATTTAATCTATCTCTGAATTCTTCTGTCTTTTTAGCTAATTCAATATCTGTTAACTTCTTTATCTTTTCTTCTAATTCATTGATTGCTTCTACAATAGGCGCAATCTTTTTTAACTCCCTTTCATTCTTACTCCCTATTAGTTTTGTCAATAATTTATTTATCATTATTTTATTATAAATACATTAATTACCAAATTTA
>FWPU01012100.1_pt1 | contig 11666 bp, 8 predicted proteins | sample 2228361 | NCBI WGS metagenome assembly FWPU01 (sample SAMEA103939777, study PRJEB20133) | metagenome | reverse complement strand
AGAAAATAAAAAATTTTTTTTTCCAGAAAAATTATGTTTTTATCCCTGAAATTCATACGCCCACATCTTTTTGTGAAAAATTCATAATTCCTCTTGTTGAAAAAAAGATTATTTCTGATGCACAGACCTATATTATATTCCATTCCCTTTTAAAAAAAGACAGGGATTTACTTGAAGTTTTTTACAGGAGTAAAAAAGAAATTACAAGACTTGAGAGTTTTTCAAAAAGGTTATTTGATACATATAAACTTTTAAAAAATTATCTGCCTTTAGAAAAACTTTCTGAGGTTATAAACAGAAAAGAAATTTATGAATTCCTTTCAAAATACCCTTCTGTTTATAATAAGATAAATTCTTCTTTTAAATTTTTTGACCATTTTGATGAATTTATGAAAACTGGCTGTCTTTTGCCTGAATCTTTTATTTTAAAAGAATCTATAAATTATCTTGACAAATTTAAGTTTGATTATGTGGTAATTGACTCCTTTTTTGATTTCACTGAAACAGAAAAGTTATTTTTTGATAAAATAATTTCAATTTCAAGAAATGTATTTGCTACTTTTGAAGATTATAACCCGGAAAAGGCAGAGCAAATTCTTAAAAAAACTCTTGACTTTTACCGTGAAAAAAAATTTGATTTTGTAAAGATTGAGTGTCCTGATAAAAGGAAAAAGAACCTGAATATTTTCAAGTTTGCTTCAAGAGATGATGAAATTGAGGAGCTATGCAGGAAGATAATTTATGAGGTTGAGGTAAATAAAAAAGAATTTTCTGATTTTATACTTTGCTTTCCCAATTTAAAAAAATATGTTTCATATATTCAGAGAATATTTTACCTCTATGGTGTTCCCTATTATTTAAACATAAAAGAAAATATTATTAATTTTCCTGAAACAAAAATTTTGTTTTCTCTTATTGATATGTATATAAGGAAATTTTCCTATAATTCCTTTATGAGTTTTATTACATCACCTCTTTTAAAAAGAGTACCTCATGACTTTAGGGAAATACTCCCCGGATATGCAAGAATGGTAAATTTACTGATAGGAAGGGAATACTGGGCAAAGATAACAGAGTTAATACAGGACTTAAAAAAGGAGAGGAGTTATACAAGGAAAATAGATGATGAAGAGATAGAAATAATCCATAAAAACATAAAAAAAATTTTTGAAATTCTCACACCGATTAATCCTGAAAATAAAAAAGAGATTTTTGAATGGATTTCATGGATAAAAGAAGTCCTTGATAAACTTGGTTACTTTGAGGAGATAGATGATATAAAAATCTATGTTTTTAATAAATTGAACGAAATCTCAGAAATGTCAAAGTTTTCAAAAAAAATATCTCTTTATGAATTAAGGAATATTCTATGGAAGTGTTTTGAAGACGAAGGAATTTCAAAGGTTTTAAAGGAAAGAAAGGGAGTTAAGATAATAGGTCTTTTTGAGTTAACAGGAGTTGAAAATAAGGTTCTTATGTTTGGGGGGGTAAATGACGGCGATTTTCCAAAGATTGCTGAATCAGACCTCATACTTCCTGACAGATTGAAAATCATGCTTGGAGTCCCTTCCAGAAAAGATATTATAAGAAGAGACCGGCTGAATTTTGAAAAGATAAATAACAATTTTGATGATGTGATTATCACCTTTTCTCTAGAAGAGGATGAGAGAGTTTTGCTTCCTTCCCCTTTTATAGAAAATCCTGAAAGTGTGAAAGAGGTGTTTTCTGAATTAAAGGATTTTCTCATAGGAGATATAGAGGTTCAGATTGAAACTGGTCAAAGAATGTCCTTTTCTTTTATTGATAGTTTTGAAGAGGAGCCCAATTTTAATGCAAAAAGGTTTAAACAAAAAATTGAAAAAATATTCCCAAAACGGGAAATATATGTTACTGATATTGTCAGTTTTAAAAGATGCCCTTTTAGGTTTTATCTAACAAATATAATTGGATGCGAAAACATAGAGGAGCCTGTGCCCGGAATCAAGGGTATGGTTATAGGAAGAGTTTTTCACAAAGTGATGGAGAACCTTATAAAGGAGCTTAAAAGTGTTAAATACAATTTTGAAATGTTTGGAAAGATATATGAAATGGTTGTTAACAGCGTGGTCAGGGAATTTAAAATTCCTGATATGTTCAAAGTATATCTGAAACACTATCTTAAATACCACGGAGACCTTATAAGGGAGAAAGAATTTGATAGAAAAAGTAAAGGCTTTGTACCTCTTTATCTTGAAAAATCAATGAGGAAGAAACATAATGGATTTATAATTTTGGGGAGGATTGATAGAATTGATTACCTGAGTAGTGAAGGAGTATATGAAATTATAGATTATAAAACAGGTGGTTCAACTGTGAGTTTAGAAAACCCTGTTGATGCTTTACAACTTTATTTATATACATACCTGTCAAGAGAATTCCTGGGAAGGGATAAAAAATACAGAATACTGATATATACATTTGAGAAAAAGAAAGACAAACCCTCTAAGATAGACGAAGATAGTTGTGTGGGGCTGATGATAGACTCTCTCAAAAAAATATCAGATGGAGAATTTTCTGCAATGCCTTATAAAATAAGTGAATGCAAAAATTGTATTTTTAAAAACTTCTGTAAGCTATGGATAAAAGGAAAATAATTTTATCACCTGATTTCTGGGTAAGCCTTTCAGCTCCTGCAGGTTCTGGTAAAACCTACTGGCTTTCAAAAAGGTTTATAGAGATAATAAAAAGGGAGAAAATAAGCCCCCTTAAGATACTTGCCATAACCTTTACTGAAAAAGCAGCTGGTGAAATGAAAATGAGAATTCTCAGTATGGTAAAAAATGAATATCCAGAAATATATGAAGAATATGAGGAAGAATTTATGATGCTCAGAATTTCAACAATACATTCTTTTTGTAATAGTTTTTTAAGAAGATTTGGAAATGAAATAGGAATACCTTTAGGATTTGAGATACTCTCAAGCACCGATGCCAGACTTTATTTTGAAGAAAAGATAAATGAGTTTATAGTTGGTGAAATATTTAAAAAGGAAGAGCAATACGAGTGGATTCTTGGAGCCTCTGCATTTTTTAAATGGGCGAGGTTTATGGATGTGTTTAAAAATTTCTATGATAAAAGGCCACTGACTGATAAGATGTTTTACAAGGTAAAAGATATTCGTGATATAATTTCGCATATTCCCTGTGAATTTGCAGAAATAAAAGCAGTAATTGAAGAGGTCAAAAAAGAACCTGGCAATGAGGCTATTCCTGATTATAAAAGCCTTATGGAAAAACCTGAAGAGATATATAAAATTTTAAAAGTAAAGGAAAAGTTTAAACAAGGAATTTCTGATAAATCAGTGCAGGATAAATTTTTTAAGGTCCTTTACGATGTCTTTTTCTTTCACCTAACATTTATATTTTCAATATTTTTTAAAGAAATACTGGATTATTACATAAAAATAAAATCCTTTGAAGCAAAGATTGATTTTTCTGATATGGAATTTTTTGCCTATCAGATTTTGAATGAGGGTAAAATAGAGGAAATAGAAAATGTGCTTGAAGCCTTTGATGAAAGAACAAACCATATACTAATTGATGAGTTTCAGGATACGAATTTCTTGCAGTGGTCTATTATAGAAAAGTTGATCGAGGAGTGGAGGAGTGGATGGGGTGCAAAATATGAAAAGGGTGAGAAGACAAGTCTTTTTATAGTTGGAGACCCGATGCAATCAATCTATATGTTTAGGAACGCAAATGTCAGAACATTTAAAAAAGCAGAAAAAGAGATAGAATTATGGCTTGGTGATAAGGCAAAGATAGAATATTTGAAAGATAATCACAGAAGTCTTAGCAGTATAATAGACTTCGTGAATAAGATATTTAAAAAAGATATAACTCTTGATTATGTTCCCTTTAATAAAAAGAGAAATAATGATGACAAAGGTTTTGTTGAAATTATAATAAATGAGGACAAATCTGTTGAGAATGAGGTTAGAGCAGTTGCACGGGAAATTAAAAATTTGATAGGCAAAGAAATTGTTTATGAAAAAAAGACAGAGAAGAGGAAAAAATGTGATTATGGAGATATAGCAATTCTTTTAAGGAAAAGAAGAAATTTAAATATTTATGAAAGAATATTTAAAGAAGAAAAAATACCTTATTGCATTGTCGGAGGCATAGGGTTCTGGAGCGAACCTGAAATAGAATTTCTTGTTAATTTCTTCGAATTTCTTGCAGAGCCTTCATATACAAAGGGACTTTACCTTATCCTTAAAAGTTCTCTTTTTGGTTTAAAGGAAAAGGAGATACTTGATTTTAGAATCAGGGGGAAAAGGTTGTGGGATGGTGTTGACCCTGAAATCAAAGAGGAGATAAATTCTTTGAAAAGAGATATGCTGAATAGGGGAATATCAAATTCATTTACTGATTATCTTATGAATAAAGAATTTTTTAAATATCTTGGTTCTGATATCCAGAGAGTGAAAAATGTTTTAAAGTTTTTAAAGGTTATAAACTATCTTGAAAAAGAAGGTAAAACCCTTTTTGAAATAGCTCTTGAGCTCAGAAGGCTTAAAAATATTGAAAGTGAATCGAGAGCAAATATTTTTTCAGAGGGGATGAATGCGGTAAGAATCTTAACGATTCACAAAGCAAAAGGGCTTGAATTTCCAATTGTATTTGTTCCTGAGCTTGACTCCATAAAAACCAGGAGAAAGGACGTTTTTGCCTTTAACGAAGACGAAAAAGGATACATGTTTAAAATTTATCCTTCTGAAAAAAGTAATATAGAGTTTGAATTCTATAAAAAATACATAGAAAGATTAAAACAGGAAGAGAAGAGAGTTCTATATGTTGCTTTAACAAGGGCGAGGGATGGGCTTATAATCTCAGGAAAGTTTGATTTTAAAAATAGCCATTCTCCTCAAAAGGATGCCTTCCAGTATGTGTTACACAAAGCAGGTGTAATCAAAGAGGAAGAAACCTATAAGACCGAAGAAGTTTTTGAAAATCTTAAAATAATGAAATCAAATGAAATAGAAATTAAAGTCCCATCAGAACAGGAGGAAAAATCTAAAAAGAAGAGAATTGAGTTTCAAAGAAAAATATATATTCCTAAAAGAACAGTATATATATCCTTAGATGATTATGATGCGGTTATTTTTGGAGAAATTGTGCACGCGATTTTTGATGCGGTTTCAAAAAATCTCATTGATGAAAATAGACTCTATCATTTTGCAGAAAACCTTTTAATTAAAAGGGGTGTTGATTTAAGAATGCGTGATTTTTTTGTTGAGGAAATAAGAAATCAAATAAATGTTTTAAAACAAATGGATATATGGGAGAAGGTGATTTTGCCAAAAGAAAAGGCTTTCTCAGAGATTGAATTCATTTATAAGGAAGATGGTATTATAAACAAGGGCAGGATTGACAGGCTGATATTAAAAGAAGATGATGCAGAAATCTATGATTATAAGATAAGTTTAAAAGAACAGGACAAAAAATTGAAGAGGAAGGTGATTCAGGATAGTTCCTCACAGATTGAGAAATACAAAAAAGCGGTAAAAGAATATTTTAAAGTGGAGCATGTGAATAGTTTTATAGTTTTTACAAAAGATGGGGAAATAGTCAAAATTTAACAAAGGAGGAAGTGATGTTAAAGACCAATAAAGATAAACTTGTGGAAATAGCTGTTCAGGGTGAGATTTCCCATCCCACAATGTGGTATTTATATGAGGTCTCCCATCAGGGTAGAGTAGAAGATAGAGTTACAGGATGCGGAGGTATATGCTATAATGTAAAAATCGGAGATGATGCACTCGGCTGGGTTGCTGACCATCTGGAGCCAGGTGTTACGGTGGTCTATTCTCAGAAAGAAGAAAAAAGAGAAGAAACTCTTGGTCTTCATGTTTCTGTGTGTGTAGGAAATAAGGCAATTGTTATAAGCGGTGACGCAAAAGGAGAACATGGTGTGGTGACAGGTCTTCATACAGGAGTTCTTATAGATTTTGCTCAGGATGTGCTTGAAAAATTATGCATAGGTGATAAAATTTTAATAAAAGCCTATGGTACAGGACTTAAACTTTTAGATTTTCCTGAAATTAAATGTATGAATATAACTCCGGATCTTCTTGAAAAAATATGTAATTTTGATGGAAACACTTTAAATATAAAGGTGAGAAAATCTGTCCCTTCAAACCTTATGGGTTCAGGAATAGGTGTAATCTCATCTTCCTATGTGGATTACGATATAATGACCTCAGATGAAAAACTACTTCAAAAATACGGATTGAAAGATTTAAAACTTGGTGATATTGTGCTTATTGAAGACCATTTTTGCGGATACGGTCCTGCTTACAGGAAAGGAACTTTAACAGTGGGGGTTGTTGTTCACGGTGATTCACTTTATTCAGGACACGGACCCGGGGTTCTTCCCTTTCTTACATCAGAGAAAAAAGGGGAAATAAAAATAACTTTTGATGATAAAGCCAATATTGGATATTACTTGGGTTGCGGCAAATTCAGGTGAAAATAAAGGAACTTAAAAAAATTTTAAATTCATGTGTTTCAGAGGTTAGTGATTTAAGAATATATTGTGATAAGTGTCTTGGCACCAGAAGATGGGGTGGCTCTGTCCCGTTAATGATAATAGATGCTGCATTTACATCAATAGGCTTAAACTACTTTACAGCAGTTGTCCCAAAGGTAATTAAATTTAAAAGAGAATTTGTTAACAGGGAAATAGTGAAAGATGTATGTGATTTATCTCAATTTGATTATAAAAAAGCTTTTCATATATGGAAAAACAAAAGGTCATGGAAAGTTATAAGGGAAATATCTGAATATCTTTGCAGTTTAAAAAGGAATAAAAATTTTAATGATAGGAAGGCCTTAAGATACTGGGCTAAGAAATCAAATCCTGAAAATTTTAAAAATGAACCCATAGGAAGGATAAAAGGGGTTGGTATTGTTACATTTCAGTATTTGAGGATGATGGGAGGGATTGATACTGTGATGCCGGATAAAATAGTTAAAAGGGTTTTAAATAATTTGTTTAAGAAAGTAGGCATAGAGATTGAGAATGATAATTTAAAATTCATCTATAAAATTCACGAAATAGGCAAGATAACTAATATAAGACCGATTGATATGTGCTGGATGACCTGGTTAATTCAAAAAGAGGGAAAGAAGATAAGAATTGAAAAATATAAGGATGTAATGAAATTGATATAAAAAAACAGCCACTCTCTTTTTAGTATAAAAACTAAACTGAATTTAAAGTGGGTACCTTCTTCTTTTATAATAAACATATAAAAAATAAAAGCACTTATGTTCTTTTAATCAAAGTTCCGAAAGAATTAAAAATTAATGTGGGCAGGTTAAACCAGGTAAATTTAAAAAAAGCTTTTACATCTACATCGGTTCAGCAAAGAGAAATCCGGAAAAAAGAATAAAAAGACATTTAAAAAAGAAGAAAAGGATATTCTGGCATATTGACTATTTACTTTCTCATAACTTTGTAAAGATAGAAAAAGTATGGGCAATAGATGGGTATAAGGAATGCGACATTGCAAGTTTATTTTTAGAAAATGGTTTTGATTTTATGACAAAATTTTGGAGTTCTGACTGCAGTTGTAAAAGTCATTTATTTTATATGGGCAAGAATAAAAAAAGATCAATTTCATTTCTAAATGAACAAAGGGCTTTAATATGCAAATTTTAATTAAGGTTAAGTTAAAACCAAGAGCAAAAAGGGAATATGTAAAGCAGATTTCAAAGGATGAATTTGAGGTTACGGTATCAGAACCTCCTGAAATGGGAAAGGCAAATGAAAAAGTTCTGGAATTGCTTTCAAAATATTTCAAGGTTTTTAAAAGCAGTATCTCAATAATAAAAGGAAAAACTTCAAGAATGAAACTGGTAATGGTAAAAGGGCATATATAAAATGCTGATGATAGGCAACAATAACAAAAAAATTTAAAAACACAATTTTTTCCTTCATAAAAGAATATAAAAGTGAAAAAGACTTTTAAATATTTTAAATTTTTACCCTTATTCCGAAATTATAAGCTGCAGTTTTAAAGGGATTTAATGAAAGTTTACCTTCTCCGCCTATTTCTTTTATCCCTGATAAAACACCTGCTAATGGTGTGGTTCTTGCACCAAGATATAGATCAACAGGTCCAGCACTTATATTTCCTCCTATTCCAACAGTGATTGTGGGTGGAGTAAATAGGAAAAGGTCCTCGTATTTCAAATATCTCCATGAGAATACACTGCCTGTTCGCAGTTCAAGAGGTCCAAATCCCAATCCCATCATTGTCACAAAATAGGCTTTACCAAAGGCGTATTTTGCTGAAGGTATGTCAATACCGCCTGAAAGATTCAGATTGAATAGCATCAGATTTAAATTTGCACCTGCTTTTATTCCAAAAGTGCCGGGGAAATTTAAAGAGCTTTTAAGTATTTCATGTTCCTTATGTGAATAATTAAATTTTATTGTATCTATTGTTATATTACCGTCTATGGTTCTTAATGATGTATCTACTGTTATCTGGTTTGTATCAAGGACATATTCCGAAATTCCTTCTATAAACTTATAGTTTCCATAGATTCCACCGCTTAATTTAAAAGGAAAAGAGTATTCAAGAGAAACTCCTGCTTTTAAAAGAGGTGTTTTTGCAAGGAGTCCTGTTATAAATCCTATTTGTGTTCCTGAAAAGTTTCCCCTTATCACATCAGAGAATATTTCATTATCAAAATTTCCATTTGCATTCAAATTTATTTCCCAATCATTTCCATTATTGTCCTGTGCAGTGGTATCAAATTCAAGGGTTAAGTTATCGGTTTTTCCATTTATTGAATATCTTAAATCCACATCACCACTGTATCTTTTTATATTAAATCCAAGACCAAATGCAACAGGACCTAAACCTTTTGCAAGACCCCAAAAAATAGGATATGTTTTTGCATTTATTCCGCCAGAACCATCAACCGGAAAATCAACATCTCCTTTTAACTTGAAAGTAACAGGAATGTATGTGCCTGATGGAATCTCAGAAATATTATTATGAGATAGTGTATCTTTAACCTGAAGGGATATATTCTGGGTGATTATTTCTGATACAAAAAGGTCTACGCCATATTCGTCATCTCTTGAATAGGATATTCCTATATCAAATATGTAAAGTTTTGCTTTACCACCAACAAAATCAAAACCGCCTCTGTCTTCAAAGTTTAAATCAAAAGGAATTTTAATTTCAGGAATTTCTGTCCCTGCTATTGAGTCTATTCCAAAGGGAAGTTCAAAAGTAATCTTTGATTTACCAGTAGTGCTGTAAAAGGTTGCAACCTCATATTTTGAACCAAAATGAAGTGCAGCAGGGTTATAACTTGCTCCTATTATTCCTTCACTCTTAGATACATCAAGAAAGCCAGGATGTAAAAAGTAAAGAGCGTTTAAAGGATTGGAATAATAGAAGTTGAAATTGCTTTGAGAAAAAATATAAAACACCAAAATTTTTATCATATTGACCTCCTTTTTAATTCTCTCATTATAAGCTTTAAATAATTTCAGGAGTTATAAACCACTTTACTGCGAAATCCTCCTTTTCTTTTAAAATTGCAATACAACATGAATACCTGAATTTTACAATTTCTATATCAGAATTGCCTGTTATGAGTAAGGATAGAAGTTTTGAAAGGTGTGGGAGATGACCTACAAGCATTGTTGATTTATTTTCATTTTTTAATTTTTCTGCCCAAAAATAGGGGTTATCAAGAGGGGAAAGTTTTTCTCCTTGCGAAACTCCTTTTTCTGGTTTTAAATATTCTGCATATATTTCTGCAGTTTCTCTTGCCCTTGTTTTTCCACTATGTATTATTATCTCGAGTTTTTCTCCTTTTTGTAAAAGATAATTGGCAACCTTTCTGCTTTCTTCTATTCCTTTTTCTGTAAGGCGTCTTTCAGGGTCTTGCTCCTTGCTTTTTGATTCGCCATGTTGAACAAGATAAAAAGTTATCTCCATGATTTTTAAATATATTTTTTAAAATTCAAAGGTCATTCCACCGGAGAGAGTTCCTCCATACACCCATGCTCCTTTTCCTTCACCCGCATCAGGGACAACATACTTGACCTCAAATCCTGCAGAAGCTTTTTGAAGATCAAGTTTAAAACCCGTGAATACCTGATAACCAAGTGAAGATTCATTAACTCCACCACCTGTTAAAATGTAATATCCAAGTCCTGCTCCAAGATAGGGAGCAAATCTGCTTGTATATTTTAAAGGATAAAATAATGCTTCAAGAGGAACATCAAACTGGTTGACACCACCATCTAAACCCACCCATTCAATTCCTGTTCTTGCACCGAAATACTCAAGATAGTCATAATTAACATATACTCCTGCACTCGGATAGTTTTTCCCATTTGAATGATAAAGTGAGCCTTTTATCTCTACCTTCATTTTACCCGGTCCCAAGGTAAGTAAAAAGCTTAAAATTACACTCATAATTAAACCTCCTGTTTTTTACAACCAATGCTTTTTTTTATACTTTTTTAAAACTTCTAAGACATAACCAATGTCATCAATTGTATGGTCTGCATTAACCTGAAACCTTACTGTCTCGTCACCCCTTGGAACAACAGGGTAGTTCAATCCTGTTGCGAGAACTCCATTTTCTATTAGATATTTTACAAGCTCAGCTGTTCTTTGGGTATCCCTTACAAGGACAGGGACGATTGGATGCTCACTGACAATTGTTTCATAACCAAGTTCTACAAGTCCATTTTTAAACATTTTTGTTAAATTCCTCAAATAATCAAGCCTTTTCCTTCCCTCTTTAGAATCGAGAAAATCGACTACCTTTAAGGCACAGGATGCTTCTGCAGGTGTTATAGGATTTGAGTAAATATAAGTGATTGCTGTTTCTTTCAAATAGGTCGTAACTATTCTATCACATACAACATAACCTCCGTTTACACCGAACGCTTTTCCAAGGGTTCCTATAAGCACATCACACCTTGTTCCTGTATATTCTTCTGTTCCTCTTCCTGTTTTTCCAAATGCACCAACTCCATGAGAATCATCAACAATAGTTATTATATTTTCTTCAAAATTTTCATCGTATTTTTCTGCTACTTCCTGTATTTCTTTTAAAGGAGCATAATCACCTCTCATACTGAATATACCATCAGTGACTATTATGGCTCTTTTTCCTTTATCAATAGAAGCCTTCACTTTTTCTTCAAGGTCGTTGATGTCAAGATGTTTGAATATATATTTTTCTTTAGGCCTTGAGAGCCTTATCGCGTTTATTATACAGTTGTGGTTGAGTTCATCACTTATAACAATTGTATCTTTTGTGATGAGCGATGCGAGAACACCTATTACAGTTACATAGGCTGCACTGTAAATCATACAATCTTCCCTTTTATGGAATTTTGCAAGCCTTTTTTCAAGCTCACGATGGGGCTCAAAAGTTCCGCTTATGAATCTTACTGCACCGGGACCAACACCAAATTTTTTTGCTGTTTTCTCCTCAACTTTTATTATGTCTTCTACAAGGGACATTCCAAGATAGGAGTTTGAGTTCATTCTTATAAATTCTTTATCTCATAGAGTTTCAGTCTTTTATGTACCTTGTCAACCACAGGAATGACTATTCTTTTTCCTACTCTTAGGG
>FWPU01012099.1_pt1 | contig 11667 bp, 11 predicted proteins | sample 2228361 | NCBI WGS metagenome assembly FWPU01 (sample SAMEA103939777, study PRJEB20133) | metagenome | reverse complement strand
CGGATATGCGACGTACGAGTTCCAAGACGTGATCAAAGTCTTTTCGGTTCCGGGGGCGGCGCCAGGCAGCACCCATGCAAAACCGTTGCGCACCGTTCGCTTTGGCGCGTTCGGCCGCTTCGAGTACGGTATTCACGTCAGCGAGGGGAGTGGCGGCGACGTCGGTCGTGTAGTGCGCGCTCTGCGGACAATAGGCGCAGTCTTCGGGGCATCCTCCGGTTTTAATACTGAACAGCGCGCATTTTTGGACTTCGGTGGGATTGTGGTATTCGCGATGGACTTGTTGGGCACGGTATACCAGTTCCGTCAGCGGAAGTTCGTAAAGCTCTTGCAACTCGGCTTCAGTCCAGTCATACCGCAGGGTTCTTGTCGTAGTGCGCGTAGCGGTGCTGTTCGGTATCATGAGGGCTCCCTGGTGCACATCGTGCCGCGGTTGATATGGTAACAAAAACCCCATTGCCCATGCTTTCGTGGAGGTCGGTGCGTCAGTCGTGTACAGCCTGGGGTTGGACACAGGGCTCAGTACTAGGTTTTAATAGGGATACGGGGGCCGTGTGGGTTCCTGTATGTACGCCCGGTAACAACCCAAGATTTTGCGTGGAGGCTTTCGCTCGTGTGGACTTTAGAAACCTTAATAAAAAATGCGTTGCAAGAGGACCTGGGCAGTGGTGACATAACGACGCGTGCTGTTGTTCCGGAGAACGCGTGGTGCGAGGCACGACTGGTCGCGAAGCAGGAAGGGGTACTGAGCGGCATCGAAGTTTTTCGCTCTACATTTTTAGTGCTTGATTCGCAGATGCGTGATTGGTCCAGTTGCCTGGACGGCGAGCGATTCGAGCCCGGCGATTTGCTTGCCTCTTTTGTGGCGCCGACGCGATCGGTGCTATCCGCAGAACGGACTGCCTTGAATTTCGTGCAGCATTTGAGCGGCGTTGCGACGTTGACCGCAGCCTATGTGGAACGCGTGGCGGACTTACACTGTCGAATAGTGGACACGCGGAAAACTACGCCTTTGTTGCGGCGTTTGGAGAAGGAGGCGGTGGTACACGGCGGCGGTGTTAATCACAGGTTTAATTTAGCCAGCGGCATTCTGATCAAAGAGAACCACGTGGCGGCCGCCGGTGGGATTACGGCGGCGTTAGAGCGTGCGCGAAAGGCCGCGCCCCACACGATGCGGGTGGAAATAGAGGTGCGCAACTTGGAGGAATTTGAGGAAGCGGTGAAGGCTGGTGCTGAAATTATTTTGTTGGACAACATGAGCCTGGATGCGATGCGAGAAGCGGTACGCCGCGTGGAAGGGCGTCCGATTTTATTGGAGGCGAGCGGGAACGTGACGTTGGACCGCGTGCGTGCGGTGGCCGAGACGGGCGTCCACTTCATTAGTATCGGCGCATTAACCCATTCGGCGCCGGCCATTGATATGTCTCTCCTGATACGTCATGTCTGAAGGTAAAGGTAGGGAAGCGTTCCCGTCGGTTTTACGGTTGTCATTTTCGCCGGTTGTATTGCTCCCTGAGGTGTTGCGCTACGGCGTCGTAGATTCCACGAACCGCCTGGCGCGCGAGATACGCGAAGACGGCCGCGTGTTTTGGGCGGAGATGCAAACGGCGGGGCGGGGTCGCCGCGGTACACGCTGGGAAAGCGCCCCCTCGCTTGGGCTTTGGTTCAGTGTGAGTTTGTTCGGGCCCGCGGAGGGGCTGATGCAAATCGGCGCATTAAGCGTGTATCGCGTGTTATGTGCGGAAGGTTTTGCAGCTAGGATGAAATGGCCGAACGATGTTTACGTTGAGGGCAAAAAGATATGCGGTGTATTGGTTGAGCACAGGCGAGGATGGAACGCCCTCGGCATCGGCGTAAATGTCAACCACACCGTGGGAGATTTTCCACCGGAGTTGCGGGAGCACGCTACGTCGCTACGCCGGATTAGCGGAAGGGCGTGGGATCGGACGCGTTTGCTCGAGGGGATTTTGCAGGATTTGGACCTGCGCCTGAAGGAATGGCGGGAAGGCGCCTTGAGCACTTTGATGGACGAATGGGTTGCGGTGCTGGGGCTGGTCGGGAAGACCGTGCGGATAGGCGGCGCAGAGGGCGTTGTGGTTTCCGTAGAAGGGGACGGGACGCTGGTGCTATGCACCGAGCGGGGTACACAACGTATTCCCATGCCGTTTTTGGAGTAAAATATTCGATTAAGGGTGCGTGTCGGATACGGATTAGGGTCTTTTGTATGCTTCTTGTGATTGATGTCGGCAATTCCAATACGGTTCTAGGTCTTTACGACGAGGATGTGTTGCGCGGACACTGGCGCGTGATCACGGGCAATCATCGGACGCTCGATGAGTTCCGTTTGCTGTTTGCTGCGTTACTTCGCGACGTGGGCGCAGCGCCGTCGGATGTGCACGGCTGCTGCATATCCAGCGTAGTGCCTCAGGTAAACGCTTCGCTGCACGATGCGATACAGGCCCTTTTTGGAATCAGCCCGATTATGGTCGGGCCCGGCATACGCACCGGCTTGGTACTGGTCTGTGAGAATCCGAAGGAGGTGGGGGCGGACCGCATTGTGAATGCGGTGGGTGCGCGCGAGGAGCATGACGGCGCCTTAATCATTTTGGATTTCGGCACCGCTACCACGTTTGACGCGGTAAGCGCAAAAGGGGAGTGGATGGGAGGGATTATTGTGCCCGGGATACAATTGAGCGCGGAGGCGCTTTTTGAGCACTGTGCCAAATTGCCACATGTGGAAATTGTGATTCCGCCACACGTAATCGGTCGCGATACCGTTACGAATATTCGTGCAGGGCTCACGTATGGGTATGCCGACATGGTGGATGGCTTAGTGCGGCGTATGGCGCGCGAAATGGGGGAAAAACCCAAGGTGATAGCGACCGGTGGTTTTGCGCCGTTGATTTCTCAATTGGCGAAGAGCATTGATGTGGTGGATCCCTTCCTTACGCTTAAGGGGTTGCGTGCGGTGTACCGGAAAAACGAGCGAGGCGCTGCATGAGTCGTACCCTGTGTGTAGCGCTGGGCTTTTGTATTGTCTTTTGGGGGTGTGCGCCGAAATCGGAGACGAAGCCGACGCCGCCGTCGTCCCCATCCTCGGCGTCGGGCACGGAGCCGCCGGGCGCCGTTACGGAGCCGTCGGCGGAACAGGGGCGCATGACGATGGAGGGCATAGATTTATATTTACACAAAACCGACCCGACGCATGGGGGGGTGCGCAAGCCCTCGTTTTGGGTACATGCGCAACGGTTTGCGTTGAGCGAAGATAAGAAATGGTCATTCGAAAACGCTCGGGCGGTCATTTACGGCAAGGAAGAGGCGGAGGCTATTGTGGTTCATGCCGATCGTGGTGATTTTGAAGAGGACAAGCGCGCTGTTCTACGCGGTAACGTGGAGGCGGAGTTTGGAACGATGCATTTAGCGCTGCAGCAACTCGTTTGGGAGAATCCGCAAAATGATCAACGCGGTGTGGCTGTGGGGGAGGGCCCGGTGTTGTTGAAGGACGTAACAATGGATTTGAGCGCGGATCGTGCAGAAATTTATCCGGAAGAGAAAGAGTTTACGCTGGAAAATGTTACAGGGTATATTCGCTTTGAACGAAATGCGGAGGGTACGGCGCGTGATTCCTAAATATCTGAGACACACTACAGGGTGCGGTAGAGACATGCGCGTGCGGCCGTGGTGGCCGGCGTTTTGTTTTTGCCTGAGTACGTTTGTGGGGTGGGCGCAAGCGACGTCGGGAAACGCTGCTCCCGGCGCAGGGGGGTACTCCGCCATGAAGATTGAGCGCGTGGGCAAGATGGTAGGTGGGTTTAATGGAACGCTGAAGCAAATGAGCGGCGGCGTGAGCATTGTTTTGGAAAGCGACGATCCGAATTTGAAGCCGTTGCCGATCCGCGCCGATTCCATGACGTTTCAATGGACGGAGGGCAAGAACACGCCCGATGTTATCGTGTTGGAGGGAAACGTGGCGATTGAACATCCTCAAGCGACGGTGACCGCGGAACGGGCCGAATGGAACTTTGACCGTTCGGAGGTGGTGTTTACGGGGCATCCCGTGATGAACAGCGAACGCGTGAAAGACCTGCGCTGCGATAGGATGGTTCTTAATTTTGAAAAGAACACGTTTGAGGTCGTGAACGCTTCTGTGAAAGAGGTGGCGATTCGTGCGGAGACAGAGGGAACGGCGCCGGCTTTAGCGGAGTCGCAGATAAAAGATTTCAAAGGGCTGCTGTCCGCCATGCAAAAGGAAGCGCGTGGGGAGCGTCCCAGCCCGGGTAAACGGTTGGTTTCCTTGTTGGATGCGGATATGCAGTCGGCGTTGTTAAATGCGACGCCGGAGATGTTGGAGAAGCAGAAAGGCGCAATCTTGAAGGTCTTGAATCGGCTTTTGCAGAAGCCGAATCTGTACGACGCTCAGTCATGGGAATCGGTTACGCTACCGGCCGAGGCCAAGGAGTTGCTCGCGCTACCACAACGTACGCCTGCGCAAACGGTACAGCTGAATCGGCTGTTGCTTCAGGCGGCGTATCCTCAATATCTCACGGGGGGAGCGTAGGCCGTGGCCGAAGGGCAAATGCACGACGAACCCAGGCAGTCCTCTTTTCTGTTGGAAGCCCGCCGGCTCGTGAAGTCTTTCCGCCGTCGTGTGGTCGTCCGTGATGTCAGCCTCACCTTGGGACGGGGAGAAATTGTCGGACTGTTGGGCCCGAACGGTGCGGGGAAAACGACGACGTTTTCCATGATTGTAGGTTTATATGCGCCGGATTCCGGCCGTATTTTGCTGGAAGATTTGGACATTACGACGATGCCGATGTATAAACGCGCGCGGCATGGAATCGCCTATCTACCTCAGGAACCGTCTGTGTTTCGTAACCTGACGGTGCGTCAGAATCTGCTGCTTGTTTTGGAACATCAGCGTCTTTCCCGTGGCGAGCGTTTACAGCGTGCGGAACAGATGCTGGAAGAACTGGGCCTTATGCATGTGGCGGACAACCCGGCGTATACGTTAAGCGGCGGAGAACGGCGGCGCACCGAGGTGGCTCGAGCGCTGCTCATGCAACCGAAGGCCCTGCTGCTTGACGAGCCGTTCAGCGGAATAGATCCGCTTGCCGTGGCGGAGTTACAAGCCATGGTAGGCCACATACGTCAGCGCGGTATCAGCGTTTTGATAACCGATCATAATGTTCGCGATACCCTGCAGATCACCGACCGTGCGTATATCATCAACGAGGGAGTACTTGTGGCGGAGGGCACGCCGCAAGAGATTGTGAATAACGAGTTGGTGCGGAAGATTTACTTAGGCGCGCGTTTCCGCATGGATTTTGAGACGGCGGACGAGACCGAGGCTCCGCTTGGATCGCCGTCGAGCGCAGGGAACGAAGCGCAAGGTTCACCGACGAGGACGAAGGAGTCGGGGTCACAATCGCGGAAATCCCGCCGGTGGCGACGCCACAAGTGATCCCACCGTACGGTGTGCGCGTGGGAATTCCCGCTCAGGTCCGGGCCCGAGGAACGACGGTCGAAATTGCGGTATTTCTTATGGAGGGGTGGTAGCCTGTGTCCGAGTTGTCTCCGCCGCATGAAACAACCGTAGGAGTTATGCGCGGGGTGGTGCGCTATGACGGGAGTCGTTTTCACGGCTGGAGCGCTCAACCGGGCGTGCGTACTGTCCAGGGTGAACTGGAGCAGGGTTTATCGAAAATTTTCCATCGCCGTGTCCGCATTCAGGGAGCTAGTCGCACGGACCAGGGGGTGCACGCCCTCGGGCAAGTATTTTCTTTCCGGAGTGGGCCATGCGATCCGGAACGGGTGCGGCATGCGCTCTCTTGTATGTTTCGGCCGGATATTCGCGTAACCGAATTGGGGTGGACGACGCCGGATTTTAACGCGCGATTTTCCGCACGGGGCAAGCGGTACGCTTACTCCATTCACTTTAGTCGAGAACCCGATCCTTTTTTGGCGAGGTACGTATGGACGGTGCCGTACGAGGTGGATCTGGATTGTATCCGTAGACTTCTAAAAGACGCTGAGGGCACACATGACTTTCGGGCGTTTGCGGGAGCGAGCGAGGAAAGTCGAGTGCATCCACCGGAGGGTTCGGCCCGAGGCACGGCGTGTACCATGCATGCGCTGCGTCTGCTGCGCGGCGGCACCGTTTCTACACCTGAGGTGCAGAACGTTTGGCGCATTGAAGTCGTCGGTAATTTCTTCTTGTACCACATGGTGCGCAACTTGGTGGGCACTGTGGTGGATATTGCACGCGGGCGTTTTCCCGAAACGCTGTGGTATGAATTGCTTCACGTCGGCGGTGTGTTTCGTGGGCACTGTGCGCCGCCGCAAGGCTTAATGCTCATGGAGGTCTTTTATGACGATGCGGCGCTGCACGATGCGGTGCTGCGCGTGAAAGCGGGAAGCGGTTGAGGACAATGGTGTCAGGACACGGGGCGAGAGGAATCGGGGTTGGGATGTCTAAGGGAAAAAAGAGAGCAGCGCCACAAACAGTCATGGCGCCACTCAAGGAGGAGACTACGGGCCAGTATTCCGATATGCGCGGTGGGATTTGCCGCTCCGGTGCACTGCCCAGGGATTATCAACGACATCCGTGTCTTAAATCCGCTGACTTCCTTGTCTTGGCTTGCACTTACTTATATCGGCAAAACGTTGAATTTCTTAACGGGTGCGCTTCACAATGAGGCATTTCCGCGTGGATTTTTATGAAGCTAAGTAAGGGGAGTTTGCATGAGGCGGCCAAATAGCATGCAACGGCGCGGAGTATGGCAGGGCGCCGTGCTGTGTGTAGTCGGGATGCTCAGTGGAATACCAAGGGCGCAAGAGGCAGGCAATATGCATACCCCGGACCCTACTAGTGGGCGTATTTTCGGTGATCCCGACGTAGAGCAAGTGCTGGTGCGTCCGTTTGAGGGCCATGTACCCATGGCGTGCACAGGCGAATGTTTGTGGGCGGCGCACCCGTCCGGCTGGGGATTTCCCGCCGGTGTGCACTATTACTTGCTTACGCGGAAAGGAATTGGTTTCGACCTTCGTGTGGAGGAGGGAGCGAAGGAGATTACGCCGCAGGAAGGAATCATGACACCCAGCCACGTGCGGCAGGAGGGGCACGGCGAGCACGTGTCGGTGCAAGGTTGGAAATGGATCACGTCGGATGATGCCTTAGTCTCGGTTTTACGCGTCCGAAATACGAGCACGAAGGCGCGCGAGGTCACGCTTCGCCTAGGCATACCCAACACGGAACCGCTGGGAGTTAAACCGCCGACGATAGCCTACACGACGTCGCTGCACGGTTTGACCGTACACGCACGGATTGCGGCCGAAGGGTTTCGTGCTGAAAAATTACAAGGGGATTCGCGAGGCAAGGCAAAAGACAAAGCCCTCTACGTCGAAGGTGAAAATCCGGTCGAACAACGAGGTAGCGAGGGCGAGGACCGGAAGGCGGCGGCGCGAGGCGGCAAGGTGCTCGGTTCTAATTTCGGGCATGCCGCAGGACATTTTGCGCGATATGCTGTAACCCTGTCGCGTCCCATTCGAGAAGCCCGCCTTTCTGTGCGTTATGCACGGGCTTTACCCAATTCTGCGCGGTTTGCACTTCATGTGGCGTCGAACGAAGGGGGAAGGTTCTCCACGGGGGTGAATTTTGAACCTACGCCGGGTTGGGGTGATGCGGCGGAGGATTTCAAGGTGTTAACGCTCGATTTAGGTTCCTGCGGACGTGGTACCTACACGGTTACCCTTACCGCATTAGAAGACGGTGCGAATGTGAATCTAGACGCCCTCGCCTTACATTCCGCGAAGGAAATCGCGTTTCCGCGCGGCGAAGACCGCGTGTGGTTCGTGCGCATGTTGACGTTGCATCCCGGTGAAACACAGGAGGTGCGCGTGGTAGCCGCGTATGCGCAGGATGCGGAGCGCGCGAATCGCGCGGTGAGTGAAGTGGTGAGCGATCCCGCGCCGCTTCAGACGCAGGTCACGGCGTACACCGGGTGGTTACGGAGAAACGTGCCGTCCTTTCGGTGTACGGACGCGGCGTGGGAGAAGATGTATTGGCACCGTGCCACAAGCATCATTAAGAAAAATTTGTTCCGCGTGGGCAGTGGTAGGCTCACGCGGTGGGGCATCGCCGAAGGTCGTTGGAATAGTACGTGGTACCCAAACATGATCTCGTACGGTGCGGGGCATCAGATTCGCGAGGTTCGGTGGTTGCGGGACCCGCAGTATGTACGCGACATCATCGCTACCTGGTGTGAGAATGAAAAGGAAAACGGAATTTTTCCAAGTCACATTCAGCCCAACGAATTGGGTACGGGGCAATATACAGATTGGATCACCGCGGCGGTTTGGGATGCGCACTGTGTGCATCCGGACCGAGAGTTCTTACAGCGCTATGCGGAGGCGCTGAAGCGGAATGTAGAGGGGTGGCTGCGTGTATACGACGGCGATAACGATGGGTTGTTGCTTGTGGACTCACACTGGTGGACGGGAATGGAGTGGCAGCCGTCGTTTTTTTACTTCTACGGGTACGACGCCGAACGGCAAGAGGGGCAGCTCGAGCGGCTGGATCTCACCGCGTACGTATTCGGCGGTGCGCAGAATTTGAGCCATATCTATGAGGTCTTAGGGGACAAGGAAAATGCTGCGCGCTTTCGTAGTATCGCCGAAAAAATACGTACCGCCGCGTTACAGACTTTTTGGGATGAGACCACGCAATTCTTTTATTCCGTGCATCCGCAGACACACGAACCTGCACGTGTGAAAGAAATCGTCGCGGTGTATCCATTCTACTTTGCGATGTTTCCGATGACAATCCCCTACGTGAATGTATGGCGCAGCATCTTGGATCCGGAAGAATTTTGGACGCCATGGCCGGTGGCGTCGGCGTCGAAAAAGTGCCCGGCGTATTCGCAGGACGAATGGTTTCACGGCAAAAAGGCGACGGTGTGTATGTGGAATGGGCCTACGTGGCCGCATGCGAACAGCGTCGTTTTGTCCGCCATGGGGCAAACGCTGCGCTTAACAACGGAGTCGCCGCTCACCCGAGAACATTTGTACGAACTGTTCGACCGGTATACCCGAGCACAGTTTTATCAAGGAGATATGCGGTTCCCGTGGACAGGCGAATTTTATAACGGTGACACCGGTGCCTGGCGCACGGCTGAGCGGGATTACGACCATTCTACTTGGCTGGATGTGTTGATCGCGGATATCGCCGGCTTGCGTCCGAGGAATGACGACACGCTCGACGTTCAGCCGCTACTCTGTGAGAAGACCCCTAGTTTTGTACTTGATGGGGTGCGGTATCGGGGCCGGGACATTGCGCTTGTTTGGACACGAGAATCCGAAACTACGGCGAGCCCCGACGGACAAACAGGTTTCCGCATATACGTGAACGGGACGCGTGTATATCGCGCTTCGATGGCGGAGGCGCTTCGTGGAGTACATGCGCTTTTGCCGTTACCGTAGCAGAGCGGGATTCGCAAGCCGTCTCCCAACATATGAGTGTTGGCGCGGCGCCGGTATGATGCCGTTCATACGCTGGGCTCGGTTAGGGGGCGTTCTGTCTGGGGAGACGGTAGGTTACGCATCAGAAATAGCGGAATCATGATCGAGGCGGCGCCGAGCACGTACGTCGCCGAGGGGCCGAGGCGCCAATAAATCACACAGGCGACGAGTGGCCCCGCAGCCCGGGCTAAGGCGCCCAAGGCGCGAAATACGCCCATAACACGCCCTTGTTCTTCCGGCGGTGTATAAAGGCTGGTGAGGCTCGTGAGGGACGGCATAGCATGGGCCGCTCCCACAGCTAAAAAGAATAGGCCTGTAAAGAGGAGCCGGGAACTTCTCACTGCGGCGGACTCGGCAATTAGTAAGAGTCCCGGAATCACGAGCAACAGGCCTCGGCGTGCCATGCGCAAGGCGCCGATCTTATCCGCGAACCGTCGCACATATCCCCCCTGTGTACCGGCCAATACGACACCGATGAAGAGGAATATAAGAGCATTGGATGCGGGAGTAAACCCCAACCTTTCTCTCGCGAGAAAAGTTAGGGAAAATTCCATGCCGCTAAAAGAAAGCAAGAAAACGAAGTACGTCATGTTTGAGCGGGACACGGCGGGGAACTTGTCGGTTCGGAATAGCGCCAAGGGATTGACGAACTTACGGCGGGGCTCAGGAGCGGAGGAAGGGTGCGGTACGCGTGTTTCCGGAAATTGGAACAGGACTTGAGCGAGGTTTAGGGCGGTGAGCAAGAATGCAACGAGCGCGGGTACGGAAAACGGGTTAATCCCATAGGGCACGGCGGAGGGAAAAATACGCGTTAGATCAAGCATCGCGCTGGCGCCGCCGATGGCCGGGCCCAGGACGAAACCCAGGCCGAACGCTATGCCGATAAGCGCCATGCCGCGGGTACGTTCATGCCTCTCCGTGACATCGGCGATTATGGCGGTGACCGTGGAAATGTTAGCGCTTACCATTCCTCCAATGAGTCGGGAGAGTACAAGGAGGTTGAAATTACCCGCAAAGATCCAGAGCGCGTAGGATAGGAGAGAGCCGCTCAAGGTGAACACGAGTACGCGGCGCCGTCCTACGCGGTCGGATAACGCACCGATCATCGGAGCAAAGAGGAACTGTAGAAAGGAGTAAAGGCTGCTGAGTACTCCCCCGAACAGCACCAGTACACCCCAGTGTGGATCGGGCACGTGCAACCATACCGAAACATTTTCCAGGGCGGTGCACACCAGAGTAAAGATGCTGCCCGGTGCTTCGATGGCGCGATAGTGCTCGAGCATGTGTGGAAACAACGGAAAAATGATGGAGAAACCAATGAGGTCCAGAAATAAGGTTAAGAAGGCCACACGAAGCGCACGTCGCGCCGGAACGGTTGTATCTGAGATGGTGGCGGCTGCAGTCATGTGAGTCACCTTTTGGTGATTGGAAAAAGGGAACTACGTTAGGCCGAGGCGTGGCCTATAGGTGTGCATGGGAATTGTAGATAGTGTAGTAACATGTGTGCCAAGGACGCAAAAAGAGAGCACGGCGCACTGCGACCGAGGTGCTGCTAGGCCAAAAAACACATGGAAAACAGCGCAGGGATGCACGAGGGCGAACCCCGTGGGCTACGTCGGGCCGTTGGGGGTATCGTCGCAGACCTTTCGCTTCCCGTAGAAGGCAATGTAAAAGAGGCGGCAAGATGTTTGAATGCCGATGGAACAGTGACATATGGGGACGTGCCGCGAAATACTCTTACATTGCCATGTGAATCAAATGCACATAAACAATCCGCGGCTAAGATCCGCGCAGGGAGTGATAGGTGAGGCGGATCGGAGGGAGATTCTACGGCACGGGGCGGTCGCTTTCGGCAGAGGTTGCGCTGGGAAGAGGTAACACATACATTGTTGTTATTATGCATGTGTGGTATTATTGGATGTTAGACCCGACACGGATTGAGGTAGTAACGACACGATGAACACATTTTTGAAGCAAATCGCGCTATGGGTAGTCCTGCTTTTGATTGTGGTGCTCGCCTTGTCTAACTTTTCCACGATGCAAGGCAGCCGCAAAACGCTGGGCGAGTCCGATTTTATTGCGCAGATGGAGCAGGACAATATCAAGAAGGTGGTGGTGAAGGAAGTCGGCCAAAAGCTATGGCAGGTGGTG
>FWPU01012098.1_pt1 | contig 11668 bp, 8 predicted proteins | sample 2228361 | NCBI WGS metagenome assembly FWPU01 (sample SAMEA103939777, study PRJEB20133) | metagenome | reverse complement strand
GACCGGCCGATATGAGGAGGCCGTTGAGCAGCTTGAGCGGCTGCTGGCCGAACTGGTCGGTGCGGAAAGAGCTGCTGCCAAGCGCGGAGAGCGGTCTTTGATGGTGGCTGCGAAGCTGGAACTTAGCAGCGCCCAGGAACAGCTTGGCAACGGAGCGGCAGCCGCCGCGGCCTTGCAGTGCGACCGTTCGAAGCTGCCCGCTTGCTTGGCCGCCATGCTCGATGCACGCGCCGCGGAACTGGCTTTGGCCCAGGGACGGCTGGCTTATGCCGAGCAGCTTGCCAGCCAGGCCGTGAGCTTGCAGTCCAACATGCCGCTGGCACGTTGGGTGCTCGCCTGCGTCGCGGAACGGACCGGACGCTACGATGCGGCGATCAGCCAGTACGGTTGGTTCGTGCAGAACCTTGACAAGCTAGAAGCGGCCCGACGGGCTGGCGACGCTGCTGGGCCGCACCATGCTGGCAACCAAGAGGGCGGGCAAGGTGCCGTGGTCGGCAGTGAGCTGCAGCGGGACGAGCCGCCTACCGACCTGCCCGCTACACTTGTGCTGACTGGCCGGGCCGTTCGCCGCTACGCTGAGCGAATGTTGCGAGGCCGCGCGCAGGCGAACATGCTCCGCACGGTGCTGAGCGACCTTTACGACCGAGCGATCGAACTTGACTCGCTCTACTGGCCCGCCCATTACGAAGCGGGCCAGCTGCTGCTGGCGAAGTATCGCGAGGCGGATGCTCGCCGTGAGTTCGAGGCAGCGCTGGCGATCGATCCCCGTGCGGCACCGGTACTGGCCGCACTCGGCCAATGGTCCTTTCGCCAGCGCCGCTGGGAAGAAGCAAGGGGCTACGCGGAACAAGCACTCGAGCAGCGACCGAACCTGCCTGCCGCACATCAGTTGCTTGCGCGCATTTCGCTGCTCGCTGGCCGCTACGGCGAGGCTTTGCGGTACTGGCGACGTGCAGAGCAATCGGACCCTAGCGACGCGGCGACGCAGGCGGGCATCTGCGCTTGCCTGAAACTGCTGGACCGATTGGATGAAGCGAGCCAGGTGCTGGCTGCGGCGAAGCGACAGAACGCGCGACCGGTTTTGTTCTATTACTGGCTGGCTAAGTACTTGGAATCGCAGCGGCGATTCGATGCGGCCGAGCGGTACTTTCGGCTCGCGATCGAATCGGACGGGCGTCGGGCAGAGCCGCTGCTTGGGCTTGGCATACTACTGATGCGAGTGGGACGCGAGCCGGCGGCGGCTGAAGTACTGGAACGGGCCTTCGAGGCGGACCCGTTCAATGCCCGCGCCCTGAACTCCCTCCAAGTCCTCGACCTGCTCAAAGGCTACGCGCGCATCGAGACGCCACATTTCACGATCAAGTACGACCGGCGGCACGACGAGCTGCTCGCACGCTACGCGGCCAAGTATCTGGAACAGGCATACGAGGAGCTGACCGAGCGGTTCTGCTTCCAGCTCGGCGGCAAGACGCAGGTAGAGATATTCAGCCGCAGCGGCGGGCAGAGCGGCCACGAATGGTTCGCCGCACGGACCACCGGGCTGCCCTGGATCGGCACGATCGGTGCCTCGACCGGCTACATTGTTGCAATGTGTTCGCCGCGCGAGTTGGACAAGCCGTTGAACTGGGTCAGTGTGCTGCGACACGAGCTGACCCACGTGGTGACGCTGCAACAGACGCAGTTTCGCATCCCGCACTGGCTGACCGAAGCGTTCGCTGTTGAGTTGGAGGGCAGGCCGCGACCTTTCGAGTGGCTCGAGCTGCTGGCACGCCGGCTTGCCGCCGGAAAGCTGCTGAACCTGGAAACGATCAACGCTGCCTTCCAGCAGCCGAAGAGCAACGAGGACTGGCTGCTGGCCTATTGCCAGAGCCAGTTGTACCTAGAGCACATGGGCAGGGAGTACGGAGAGCAGAGTGTGCGCAGGCTGCTCGAGGCCTACGGCGATGGGCTCGCTACGGCTGCGGCAATCGAGCGGGCAACCGGCGTTAAGCTGGCAGAATTTGAAGCGAGCTATCTGAAGTACGTGAAGCGAATCATCGCCGCAACAGGTCCGCCAGCCGAACAGCCTCAACTTAGTTTCGCACAGCTGCTGCGTGCTTACGAACGTGACCCGAACGAGGCCAGCATCGCCGGCCGACTCGCTTGGGAGTACCTTCGCCGCCGCTCCTACCGCGACGCCGCTCGGCACGCCGCCGCCGCTCTGAAGCTGGACCCGAACGAACACTGGGCCAACTACGTTACCGCCCAGCTGCTCGCACAGCGGGGCCAGCTCGAGCCGGCATGCCAGGCTCTAAAACGGACGATAAACCCGGCTGAGCCTGAGCCGCATGCCACCTTGCTGCTGGCCGAACTGTACGCCGGGCTGCAGCGGTTCGACGAGGCGCGCCAGCTCTATGAATCGGCTGCGGCACGGTACCCAACCGACCCGCGCTGGCCCGCCGCCTTGGCACGACTGGCACTGGCACGTTCCGATACGGAGCTGCTATACCGCTCGCTCCAGCGCCTAGCTACACTACGACCCGATGACCCTGTGCCACGGTTGAAGCTGGCCCAACTGGCCGCCAATCGGGCTGACTGGGACGCCGCCAGGCGCTGGGCCGAAATGGTGCTACACATCGACGTGGCGAACGCGGCAGCCCATCGGCTGCTTGCCCGTTCGTATGCATCGACCGGGCACCGGGCTGCCGCAATTGACGAGTACCGGACCGTATGGTCGCTGGAGCCGGCCGATACTGAAACGGCCCTGGCACTGGCTAAGCTGCTCGCTGAATCGGGCGATCGCCAGGCGGCCATAAAGGTGCTCGAACGATTGCTCGAATTAGTGCCCGACTGTCAAGGGGCAGAAAAACTGCTCGAGCAGCTCGGAAGCGGCCGGCGACAGGAGCGCGAACCGTAGTGCCCGGACATGTCCGCCTGCACCCATGAGGCGTAGCAGCTCCGGGTGCCGTGACCAAAAGCAATAGGCGAGCGGAGATGGCAGAAAGCCGACGGCGATCAGAACGACAGCTGACGCTGGCCCAACTGCAGGAGCTCATTCGCGTAATGTACTTACCACGCGACGTTGAGCGTGGAGTTGAAGGCACATTCATGTGGCTGGTCGAGGAGATTGGCGAGCTGGCCGCGGCGTTGCGACAGGGCGACCGCTCGGCGCAGGCCGAGGAGTTTGCCGACGTGCTCGCTTGGCTCACCACGGTAGCCAACGTTGCCGGCGTGGACCTGACCGAGGCGGTACTGGCCAAGTATGGGAACGGTTGTCCCGGTTGCCATTCATCCCCTTGCATGTGCTCCGGCGGCCAGAAGCCGTGAGCGGAACGCTGAAATCGGGCCAGATGCCCTGTCGTCCCCACGGCCGCTTCGAGTACTGTATAAAGTTGGCTCTGACCGCTCATGTCATCAGCGGGAATAGGAGTGCAGCTCTGCGGGCGAATCCAATTGGGGCGGATCTGGGTTCGAATGTGATGGAGGGTCGAGTGGGTTCGAAAGGCGGTTTCTGCAGCTGGAAGGTATCGAATCTGTTGGTGGCCGTGGCCTCGTTCTGCCTGGCTGCCGGTCCTGCCGGCGCTGGGGTAACGATCGAGTCGCTCCGGATTGGCTTCGGACCGCCGGAACGCTCCGGCGACTACAAAGTGGCCACATGGGTGCCCGCGCGCGTGCTCATTCGTGCTGAAGCGGAGAGGTTCGACGGGCTGCTTGAGCTGCGAACGGCCGATTCCGACGATGTGGCCGCAGCGGTCGTTCGGCCGGTGCATGTGCCCCCGAACGAGACGGTGACTGTGCCGACATACGTGAGACCGGGCAAGCTTATGCCGAGCATTGTGGTTCGCCTGATTGGCCCGGACGGGCGCGAGCGGGCAAGTCGCCGGTTCAGCGCGGCAGAAAACGAGCTGCCCGATGCGGCTGACTTGAGCACAATACTTTTCGTTACCGTGGGTGCCGCTGGCGGCCTGTTGCCTGCCCGAATCGGCTTGCGGCCAGGCTACCCGGCCGAACGGTTCGCTGTGGCCAGGCAGCCTTCGTGCCGCACGTTGCCGCGTCGTTGGTTCGGTTACCAAGGGATCGATTTCCTTGTGCTTTGCCTGAGCGACCCTGGCATGCTTGAGGAGTTTGACGCTGCCGGGCGGGCCGCGCTAGTACGCTGGGTGCGCTTCGGCGGCCACCTGGTGCTGGCGGTCGGTAGCTATTGGACGCAACTGCGCAATAGCTTCCTGGCTGAGCTGTTACCTGCGAAGCTGGCCGGGCAGAAGGAGCTCAAGGATCTGCGGATAGTTGAGTCCTACGTCGGGTCGGCCAAGCCGATTCGAATGAAAGACCTGGTAGTGGTGCCGAAGCTGGCCGAGGTGCGGGGACGCATCTTGGTGGGCACCAAGTCGTTGCCGCTGGCCGTGACGGGCCCGGCCGGGCTGGGCCGCTGCACGCTCATTGCCCTGGAGGCGGACCGGGAGCCATTCCTAAGCTGGGAGGGTAACACGGACTTCTGGCTCAAGGTGCTGGACATCGAGAAGGAGCGTACGGAAGAGGAGCTTCGTGCCTGGCGGCGCTACGCGGCCAACGATCTCAGCTCGCAGCTACGCCACAACCTCGAGCAGTTTGAGGGCGTGCGCATTGTGCCGTTCGGCCTGGTCGCCTGCTTCATCTTCCTCTATATCCTGGTCATTGGCCCGCTCGATTACCTCTTCGTCCGCTACGTGCTCAAACGCATGGAACTCAGTTGGGTGACGTTCCCTGCTACGGTAGTCTGCGTCAGCCTGCTCGGTTACTACTCGGCCCGTGCCATGAAGGGCACTGAGCTGCGGATGAACCAGATCGAGCTGGTCGATGTCCAGACCGCTGAGGGCCTGCTGCGGGGCACGAGCTGGTTTACCATTTTCAGTCCTAAGCGCGATCTTTATACGATAGAGGTGGCACCTTGCGGGCCGATGTATGCTGGCCCGGTCGATTCCCGCGCCGGCGAGCCGGCCATGAACATGTCCTGGTTAGGGCTGGCCGAGGACGCGATCGCGGGCATGGGCCGGCCGGCCGGGCTCAGCGTCTTCCGGCGTGGCTACCGTTTCGGGCCGGAGGCCACGCGGATCGAGCAGGTGCCCATACCGATTTGGTCGACGAAAGGATTTACCGCACGCTGGCACGGCCGGGCGAAGGTGTGCTTGGAGACGGAGCTGCTGGCGATCGGCCTCGACAGGCTGAAAGGCTCAATCGTGAACCGCTCGGAGACGCCGTTGGCCAACAGCGTGCTGGTGTTCGGCCGGCGCGCCTATCAGCTCGGCACACTCAAGCCAGGCGTGCCGGTCCTGGTCCAATCGGTTTCACCCGAGGACCTGTACGGGCACTTGCAGCGGCGTGCCGGCTTGTTCCGGGCGAGCGGTTCGGCCCTGTACGTCACGACGCGGGGCATCTACAGTCGCAGACTGTCGCGTTAGGAACGACTGGCCGGGCTCCTCTACGCCATGATGTTCTATCGGAAGGTACCTCATGAGCCGAATTACCCGGCAAGCGACTATTTCCGCGACCTGGACCTGAGCTACCATTTGGAGTTCCGAAAGGCGATACTTGTAGCGTCGACATCTGAGCCTCTGAGTAAGATTAAGCTGAACGGCCAGCAGGCAGGCGGCAAGATCGACGCGCTGCATTTCGTCCGGTTCGTGCTGCCGGTCAAGCCGGGCAAGGAGGAGCCGGAATTTGTACTGCCGCCGCGCTATCGCGGCCTCGGATACTAGGCCGCCGAAACGCAGGGCAAGCGTCCCGGTTGAGCTGCCTGCATCGGCCCGACTCGCTGCAAGCAGCCGGTTAGCAGAAACAGGGATCAGGCGTCAGGCTCGCTCTACCCAACGTTACAGGCGACAGCACAGGAGCGACATTGTCCGTTTGGGCTGAGAGAGAAATCGTCAAAGGCAGCAATGGGAGAGGTAAGATTACGCAAGCTTAGGAGTACGGGCCGAGTTGGCGATCTCGGCTGCCTCAGACGGGCAAGGATGGCTGCCCTGCAGTCCGTTTCTGCAACGCAGCCGGAGGAGGCGGCCAGCCGCTGCGACTCCTCAATGGCAAGGCGGGCTCCGCACGGCACCAGCAGGCTGGCCGAGTCGGCCCAGTGCTGCCGCAGGTGGCTAGAATGAACAGGTGCGATGGTGAGCGGCCAATGACGGCTTGTACTTAGCCAATAATGGAACAGGCCATGAGCGAAGCAGCAACTGAAACGAACCAGGCCGTTGTGTCGGGCACGAACGGCGAGCCGGTGATCGAGACGCATGACCTGACCAAACTCTATGGCGCGCTCTACGCGGTCAAGAGCCTTGAGCTGAAGCTGGAGCAAGGCGACGTTTACGGGTTCATCGGCCCGAACGGTGCGGGCAAGACGACCACCTTGCGCATCCTGGCCACATTGCTGAACCCGACCTGCGGTGAGGCGACCGTCTGTGGCTACTCGATCTACACCGGGGCCAAGCATATCCGCCGGCTCGTCGGATACATGCCCGACTTCTTCGGCGTTTACGACGATATGAAAGTGATCGAGTACCTGGAATTCTTCGCCGCCGCATACCGGATCAAGGGCCCGAAGCGGCGTAAGATATGCGAAGAGGTGCTCGAGCTAGTCGACCTGACGTTCAAGCGGGACGCGCCGGCCACCAGCCTTTCGCGCGGCATGACCCAGCGACTCGGGCTCGCACGCGTACTACTGCATGACCCGCAGGTGCTGTTGCTGGATGAGCCGGCTAGCGGACTCGATCCACGCGCACGGATCGAAATACGCGGCCTGCTCAAAGAATTGCGAAACATGGGTAAAACTATTCTCGTCTCCAGCCACATCCTGCCCGAACTGGCCGACATATGCAACAAGGTCGGCATAATTGAGCGCGGCGAGCTGCTCGTCAACGGCCCGGTCAAGGATGTCATGGCCCGTGTTCGCACCAAGCAGGTTCTGCTCGTGCGGGTCAACGACGGCATGGAACGCGCCGGCCAACTGCTTCAAGGCCATGAGGACGTCGAGAACGTGGGTTATGATAGCGATGAGCAAGCCCTTGTGGTAACGTTACGCGAAGAGGCCAGCGATTGCAGCTTCATCCCTACCCTGTTGGTCGAAAACGGCTACAAGCTCACTTTGTTTAAGGAGCAGGAAATCAGCCTGGAGACGGCGTTCATGCGCCTGACGAAGGGCCAGTTGCAATAGGGTCACTGCGCTGGCGCTACGCGGACTGAATCGGCATCGTGGCATTCAGGAGAGACGTGGCTCGATTCGCGATCACCGGCAGAAGTGTGCCTGAGCAATGGAAGGTTGGCCGACCTGAGCCGATCGCTCGGAGACAGCGCTATGGTTCCGCGTCTTGTCCCACTGGACGACGGCCCGACGATCGAGATCAGCTACCCGGTCATCTTTGTCGGCCGCCATCCCGACTGCGATGTGCGAATCAACTCCCGCAAGATATCTCGCCGCCATTGCTGTATCGCACAAATAGGTGACCGGCTCGTTGTACGTGACCTGGGCAGCACCAACGGTATCAAGCTCAACGACCGACGCGTAAGCGAGGCCACCCTGGCCCCGAACGACGTGATCACAATCGCCCACCTGCGCTACCAGTACGTGGCGGAAGGGAACGGCGAGCCGGACGATATTGACGTACGGCCGATCGCCAAACCGGCATCAGAGTAGCGCCCAATGACACTTCACCGCGTTCTAATGCCGCAGCAAGACGGCTGCGTGTCAGCAAGCGGGGCTACAGTGCCCAAAGTCCGACCGTCCGCCTAGCCCAGGCCCGCGGCCTGCTGACAGGGCCGCGCAAGCGGAATGTAGAAGGGCCCGACAATTCCAAACTGCCCGGCTGTTGGACCGCGACTGAGTTCGCCCCGGCGTCCCCGAGCCCGCCCTGGCAGACCGGGCCAGAGAGACTGCAGGGCCATGGGGTGCCGCTTCCTGCTGGCCCGCCGCTGCTGCCAAGCGGAACGCCGTGCGGACCAGGCCTTGAGTGAATCAGCCGAAGCAGGCAGATAGCGTTATAGGCCCGAGATACTTATGATTGACCAGAAGCACTTGCACTTACCGGGCGACTATTGTATGTAACTGTGCGGGCTGCTCCACCGCCCTGCGGTTAGGGAGGACCCGAAGGCCGGAAAGGAGAACCGGATGCGGCGAATCATTCCACTAGCTGAAACCCTGCTCGATCAGGCCGAAGAGTTCTGGCAGCGGGGTTGGTATGAGGAGGCGAAGCGGCAACTGGCCATGCTGCTTGGCCTCCGCGGCCTGCCAAAGCATATCGTGCATCGTGCCGAGTATATTCTAGGCGACATATACCTGGGCGAGGGTCAGTGTCGCAAAGCGCGCCGGCATCTCGGTGCCGCTCTGGCCGCCTCTCCAACAAACGCCGAGGCTCACTTCCTCATGGCCTGCGCGATGGACTGGGACGAGGAGTGTGAGGACAGTGCCGCCTGGGTGCATTACAAACGGGCAGTGGAGCTGGAGCCAGGCCAGCCGCTTTATTCCAGCGCTTACGCGCTGATGCGCATCCGCCGGCTGGGAAAACGAGCGGCCGACGATGGCGAGACTTTGTTACGGTTACGTGAATCGTACGGCGGTGCCCCGGACGACCCTGACGTGGTTCACAATTATATTTCCGGCTTGATTGAGCTTGGCCGCTACAACGAGGCTCGGCTGCCGCTGGAACGCGCGCGGCGACTTTGGCCGGGCCAGCCTGCTTTTGAGCTGCTCGTCAGCCGACTGCGCGAGCGGGAGAGCGGCCGTCAGGTGGCAGAGCCAGCTGTCCCGTATCGGCCGAGCCGGTATGCGGTCGGTGCCGAGCTGGTGCTGGTGCCGTTCCCCAGCCCGCGGCGACGGAGCAGGCCGCCGTCCAGGCTACGCCCGAACTCACGGCTACGCACCTCGCTGCAGACCCTGACGGACCGCCAAGTAGTTGCCCTGGCCAAACGGCTCGGCCTGATGCCGGTCACCGACCCGGCGGCAATGCGCCAGCGGCTCGAGCAAACCCTGCGCAGCGGCCATACGCTCAGAAGCCTGCTCGCCGGCCTGTCGCCAACTGCACGGGTCGCAATCGAGCGGCTCAGCCGTGCCGGCGGCTCGCTGGAAGCCAAACGGCTTGTGGTCCGAATCGACCCGCCCGCCGGACACGCACCACATATCGGCTTGAAGCGAGCGCCGCTTAATGAGTTATGTCAAACGGGCCTGGTTTACCTCGTCGGCCGGCCGGCCAGCGAGCGCCCGACAGCTCGAATTGCCATGATACCGGCCGATATCCGCGAGGCGGTTCGCGCTGCTGTCGATGAGTTTGAGGCGGCCCATTCGCGCTCGCTGCGAATTGCCGGAAGCGGCAACTGAACTTGGCTGCCACCTGTTGCTGGCTATCCTTTGCGACCGACAGGAAAGGTGCGGTTCGGCCGCTTGCCGACTCGTCAGCGCCGCCTGCCAGCCCCACACCTCTGCCCTGCCACCTTGCGCCTGCCGGCTCACTCGCTCTGGCCTCGAGCCGTTGAAACTAAGTCGGTGCCTGGATATGGTACATACTGGTGCGCAGGCCGAGCAGACGATACTTGCAGAACTTCCGCGCAGCCTGCACTGGCGTGGAGCCTTTGCTGCATTCGACTGCGAAGAAACGTGTGCACAAGCGGTGAGGTTGAGCTTCGCTATGAAACGCCCCATAGGTTTCCACTCGACGTTAAGGCGAGCCAGACCGATGCCCGCAACTTCGCCATGCCGGACCCACACGCTTATAATAGCGGGGATTGCACTTGCAGCCTGCCCTTTGCTTTGCCCAGTTGCTCGGGCAGACAGCGTGAAGCAGCGGAGCACGGGCAAGACGATCCGCGGCACAATAATCGCTGAGTCGCCCGAAGGCATAAGGATAGAGACGTCAGCGGGAACAATCGATGTCCCGGTGCCTGATATTGAAGCAGTGACTTATGAGGGCGCGGCAGGTGCCATGCTTCATATGGCTGAGGGGATCGAGCGGGCGGGGCAGCTTGCGAAGGCGACGCGTCGCTACGAAAGTATAATCGGCATGACGAAGAGGGGCACGTTCGTGCGCACTGCTGCCGAGTTCGCCCTGGCGCGAATGCGGGCCAAGGAAGCCCTGGAAGGTAATCTGCGGCGCGTCGACGATGCCATCGCCGCGCTGAAGGAGTTCCGCCAGGGGCACCCCGGTTCACGGTTCCATTATGAACTGCACGAACTGCTCGCGCAACTGCTCACTGCCAAGGGCGATTATGAAGCCGCTCGCGCAGCTTACCAGGAGCCTGTCAAAGCGCCTTGGCCAGAATACGAGCTGCAATGGGCCTTGGCCGCATACTTGAAGCGTCTAACAAGCTGAACGACGCGGCTGAACAATACCAGCAGGTCATTGACCAGAGACTCGACACCGAACAAGAACGGGCACTGCAAATCGAAGCGATGGTACTGAAGGCAGGCTGTCTGGCTCAAACGGGCCGACTTGCTGAAGCACTGAAACAGGTGCAGGCGGCCATCGACGCGGCACCCAGCGACCAGCTCGAACTACAGGCGAGGGCACACAATCTAAAGGGCGACCTGCTCGTCCAGGCCGGCAAACTCAAGGACGCACTCCTGGCCTATCTGTACGTGGAGCTGATGTGCAGCCGGGCCAGGAAGGAGCGGCTCTACGCCTTGAAAAAGATAGTGCAAGTGTCAGAGCAGGTTGGCCGCCCGGACTTGGCCGAGCAGGCGAAGAAGAAGCTGGAGGGCCTGTCGAGCAAGAAGCCGAGCGCCCAGGGCGAGCAGGCAGAGAGCTGATCGCCGGCCCGCGAACGGCTCAACGTCCCTAACTCCAGCCTCGGCTATTGTCGCACTGTTGATCTTGCGCTGGCTTGAGCTGCTAGAGGTGCTGGCTGCGGTGAGCTGCAGTTGCCCAGCGGCGGCCACGCGGCGGAGTAAGCCTTGCCAACTCGCGAGCCCGTCTGGCGAGCTGCGGCTTGATTCTGAGCTTGGGCACGGAGACGCAAGAGTCTGGATCGATCCTAACGCCGCCCCAGGCGGGGAAGAGGATATCGAGCTGGCCGAGCGGCGTGTTGAGCCGCCGGTGTCGGACCGCGATTAGCCCCGGCTTCGTGCGCTCTGTCGGCACATGTTCGAACTGGTGCGCGTCGGCTAGGTAGCCGAACTCGTAGCGAATACGCTGCGGCACGGCGAGCAGCCGCATGAGCCGCGCGATCGCCACCCAGTCGAAGAGGCTGTGCAAGGCGGCGAAGATCGGCTTGACCGCGCTTAATTCAGACAGATGTTCGGTAAACAGTTCGGCGAACCGTTTCGCCGGCTCGCTCGGCTCAGCCCGTACCTGCTCTCCAGCGACCAGGTTGCGGTAGTGGCTCTCGGTAAGCAGCTGAACTGCTTTGGCCGGAACCTGGACCACGTCACGCTCCGGGCTCACCGGGAACTCCTCATAGGCCGGATAGAACCAGAACCGTGACCCGCCGGGCCGCAGCCGGGCCTGCCGTGGCGAGCGTTCCGCCTGCCGGCATTGCTCGGCGAACTCCAGCTCGACATAGGCGGGCAGCCCGGCTAGGCCCGAGTCCAGAAGGCCGAGCGAAAGCTGCTTCATCTGCCAGTCGGCTTCGAGCATGACGTGATGGAAGTGGCAGTCTGGCGGCACACCTTCGAACCTGGCCCGCTGCCGGCCCCACGCCCGCTGCAGCTCCCGATCAAACTCTGCTCTCGCCT
>FWPU01012095.1_pt1 | contig 11673 bp, 9 predicted proteins | sample 2228361 | NCBI WGS metagenome assembly FWPU01 (sample SAMEA103939777, study PRJEB20133) | metagenome | reverse complement strand
GAAACTCGTGTTCAAGCCGCTGCCCGAGGACGACCCGAAGCAGCGGCAGCCGGACATCACGCTGGCGAAGAACAAGCTCGGCTGGCAGCCGAAGGTGGCGCTGGAGGACGGGCTGAAGGAAACGATCGCCTACTTCCGGGCGCTGCTTGCGTCGTAATCGCCCGTCCGATCTGCATTCGATGTTCGACGACAAGACCATCCTGATCACCGGCGGCACCGGTTCGTTCGGCCGGCGCTATGTGGCGACGCTGCTGGCGCGGTACCGGCCGCGCAAGATCATCGTATACTCGCGCGACGAACTGAAGCAGTTCGAAATGCAGCAGGAATTCGATGCCCCCTGCCTGCGTTACTTCATCGGCGACGTGCGCGACCGCGACCGCCTGACCCAGGCGATGAAGGGCGTCGACTACGTGATCCACGCGGCCGCGCTCAAGCAGGTTCCCGCCGCCGAGTACAACCCGATGGAGTGCATCAAGACGAACATCCACGGCGCGGAGAACGTGATCCACGCGGCTCTTGCGAACGAGGTCGAGAAGGTGATCGCGCTGTCGACGGACAAGGCGGCCAGCCCGATCAATCTGTATGGCGCGACCAAGCTGGCGTCAGACAAGCTGTTCGTGGCGGGCAACAACATCGCCGGCGGGCACCGCACGGTCTTCAGCGTCGTGCGGTACGGCAATGTGGTCGGATCGCGCGGCTCCGTCGTGCCGCACTTCCGCAAGCTCATCGATTCGGGTGCAACCGAGCTTCCGATCACCGACACCCGAATGACGCGGTTCTGGATCTCGTTGCAGCAGGGCGTCGATTTCGTGCTGAAGAACTTCGAGCGGATGCATGGCGGCGAGATCTTCGTTCCGCGCATTCCGTCGATCCGCATCACTGACCTGGCGGCCGCGATGGCGCCGCATCTGCCGACGCGCGTGATCGGCATCCGCCCGGGAGAGAAGCTGCACGAGGTGATGTGCCCGGCGGACGACTCGCACCTGACGCTCGAGTTCGGCGATCACTTCGTGATCCAGCCTTCGATCCGCTTCTTTCAACGCGATATCGACTATCGCTACAACCGCCTCGGCGAGGCGGGAACGTACGTCCCGCAGGGATTCGAATACAACTCCGGCTCGAACACGTGCTTTCTGGGCATCGAGGAGATCCGCGAGTTCAACCGCGTCGCGCTCGAGGGCGGCGTTGCATGATCCCGTACGGGCGTCAGGACATCTCGCAGGACGACATCGACGCGGTCGTCGCCGTGCTGCGGTCGGAGTTCATCACGCAGGGCCCGGCGGTCGAGCTGTTCGAGCGGACGGTCGCGGCCTACTGCGGTGTGCCGCACGCCGTCGCCGTCAACAGCGCCACGAGCGCGCTTCATGTCGCCTGCATCGCGCTGGGTCTCGGCCCCGGCGATCGGCTGTGGACGTCCCCGAACACCTTTCTCGCGTCGGCCAACGCAGGTGCGTACTGCGGGGCCGAGGTCGACTTCGTCGACATCGACCCACGCACCTACAACATGAGCGTCGAAGCGTTGCGCGCCAAGCTGGAACGCGCCGACCGGGAAGGGCGGCTGCCGAGGGTGGTGGTGCCGGTGCATTTCGCAGGACAATCCTGCGAGATGGCTCCGATCGGCGAGCTGGCGCGCCGCTACGGTTTTCGCGTGATCGAGGACGCGTCGCACGCGATGGGCGCCGCCTATCGCGGTGCTCCGGTCGGCCGGTGTGACTTCGCGGACATCGCCGTTTTCAGCTTCCATCCGGTCAAGATCGTGACCAGCGGAGAAGGCGGCGTGGCCACGACGCGCGATCCGGAGCTGGCCGGACGCATGCGGCTGGTGCGCAGCCACGGCATGACGCGCGACCCGGCGCAGATGACACGCGCGCCGGAGGGACCGTGGGACTACGAGCAGATCGCGCTCGGCTACAACTACCGGATCACGGACATCCAGGCCGCGCTGGGCGCGAGCCAGATGAAGCGGATCTCGGACTTCGTTGCGCGCCGGCGCGAGATCGCGGAGCGATACGACAGGGAGTTCGAGGGGCTCCCTCTCGTGCGACCCTGGCAACACCCGGACACGGCGTCGTCCTGGCACCTGTACGTCGTACTGGTCGATCCCGACCGCAGACGCCGCGCCTTCGAAGGACTGCGTGCCGCCGGCATCGGCGTGAACGTTCACTACGTTCCGGTGCACACGCAGCCGTTCTACCGCGAGCGTTTCGGCTTCGCGGCCGGCGACTTTGCCAACGCAGAGGCCTATTACGCCCGCGCGATCAGCCTGCCTATGTATGCCGCGTTGACCGACGCACAGCAGTCCCAGGTCGTCGATGCCGTGCGGCGCGTGCTCGCCTGACGCACGATGAAAGTCTGCGTGATCCCGGCGCGCGGTGGAAGCAAGCGCATCCCGCGCAAGAACGTGCGCGACTTCGCCGGTCGGCCGATGCTGGCCTGGCCGATCGATGCCGCGCGGCGGAGCGGACTGTTCGATCGCATCGTCGTGTCGACCGACGATGACGAGATCGCGCAGGTTGCGCGCGGCTGGGGGGCCGAAACCCCGTTCATGCGTCCGCCCGAGCTGGCCGACGACCACGCGACGACGGTGGCCGTGATTGCGCACGCAGTACAGGAGCTGAGGCTGGACGCGCCCGACGACCTGGTGTGCTGCCTGTACGCCACGGCGCCGATGATTCGCGCAGACGATCTGCGCGAAGGGCTGCGGGTGCTGTCGCGCGACCGTTCGGCCTCGTATGCGGTCAGCGTGGTGCGCTTCGAGTACCCGATCGAGCGCGCGCTGCGCATCCTGCCCTCGGGGCGGCTCGCGCTGCGCGATCCGGCTCTCGTGAACACGCGCTCGCAGGACCTCGAACCCGCATACCACGATGCCGGCCAGTTCTACTGGGGGCGGGCCGAGGCGTTCCGGCAGCAGGAGCCGATGCTGGGTCCGAATGCGGTGCCGGTCCTGCTTCCCTCCTGGCGAACCGCGGACATCGACACGCCGGACGACTGGGTTCGCGCAGAACTGCTGTTCCAGATCGCCCGGCAGCAAGGTACGCCGTGAGAGTCGCGTTCCGGGTCGATGCCTCGTCGCGCATCGGCAGCGGCCATCTGATGCGATGTCTCGCGCTGGCCGACGGACTGCTCGCGCGAGGGCAGCGCGTGGCGTTCATATCGCGCGACCTGGTCGGTCACATGAACGACCTGCTCGAATCGCGCGCAGCGGGGCGTGGGTTCGATGTCCTCCGCCTGCCCGCGCCTGCGGTTGCGGCCGAGGCCCAGGATCATCGCTCCTGGCTGGGCGTACCCACGGAAGTCGACGCCGCGGAAACGGCCGGAGCCTGCAAGGCGTTCGCCCCCGACTGGCTGGTCGTGGATCACTACGCGCTCGATGCTCGTTGGCACCGGCGACTGCGAGGCGCCGTGCAACGGATCATGGTGATCGACGACCTGGCCGATCGCGAGTACGACTGCGATCTGCTCCTCAACCAGAATCTCGCCGTCGCGGGGGCAGGGCGGTACCGCGGGCGCATCGGCGCGGCCACGTCGCTGCTCCTGGGGCCGCGCTACGCGCTGCAGCGCCCGGAGTTCGCGCAACTGCGCGCGGGCGCGCAGCCGCGCGAGCGCGTCCGGCGCGTTGCCGTCTTCTTCGGCGGGGTCGACGAGCCCCGGCTGACGGAGAGAACGGCACAGGCCTTCCGCGACCGCGAGCTGCGCGACTTGGAGCTGGACGTTTTCGTCGGCGCCGGCAATGCGCGGGCCGGCGCGATCGGGCGGCTTGTCGCGCGGCTGCCGCGCGCGCGCCTGCATGCACCCGGATCGGACTTTGCGACGCTTCTGGCACAGGCCGATCTGGCGATCGGCGCCGGCGGAGGAACGATGTGGGAGCGATGCACGCTGGGCGTGCCTGCCGTGGTCGTCTCGATCGCGGCGAACCAGGAGCCAGGCTGCCGCGCCGCTGCGCAGGCCGGCGCGATCGTTTATCTGGGACGAGCGGAGGAAGTCAGCGGCGCCGCGATCGCCGGTGCGGTCCGGCTGCTGCGCGACGCGCCACACATCGTGCGGCAAATGTCGGCCGCGTGCCTCGCGCTGTCGGACGGCGGCGGCGTCGGACGTGTCGTGCGCGCGATCGAGCGCGTCGGTGCGCTTACTTTGCGTCGCGCGACGGACGCGGACTGCGACAGAGTGCTTGCCTGGCGCAACGATCCGGAAGTCCGCGCGATGTCGCTCGATTCCCGCGAGATCGACGCCGAGGCCCATCGGCGCTGGTTCGCAGCGGTTGTCGCCGACGGCGGCCGCGCGTTGCTGATCGCGGAGGCGGCCGGGCGGCCGGTCGGGGTACTGCGTTTCGATCGCGCGCCGGAGCAGGTGGCGCGCGTGTCGATCTATCGTGTACCCGGCGAGGTTGCCGAGGGCATCGGTACCGAGATGCTGCGCGCCGGGGCGGAGTGGATCGCGGGTCACTGGCCGGACGTGCGCGGACTGGAAGCCGAGATCTGCACGGAGAACGCCAGGTCGATCGCGGTATTCGAGCGTGCGGGCTACGCGCAGGCGCGCGGCATTTGGTTTCTCAGCATCGGAGGCAGCCATGAGAATCGCGTCGCGTGAGATCGGCCTGCACGCGCGGCCGTTCGTCATCGCCGAGATGTCCGGCAACCACAACCAGTCGCTCGAACGCGCGCTGGCGATCGTCGACGCTGCCGCCGACGCCGGCGCGCACGCGCTCAAGGTGCAGACGTACACGGCCGATACGATGACGCTCGACCTGGCGCGCGACGAGTTCTTTATCGAAGACACCGGGTCGCTGTGGAAGGGCAAGTCGCTGTACGCGCTCTATCAGGAGGCGCATACGCCTTGGGACTGGCACGCGCCGATCTTCGAGCGCGCCCGCGCGCGCGGGATGATTCCCTTCTCGACGCCCTTCGACGAGACGGCGGTGAATTTCCTCGAATCGCTCGGCGTGGACTGCTACAAGATCGCCTCGTTCGAATTGATCGATCTGCCGTTGATACGGCGGGTCGCGGCGACCGGAAAGCCGCTCATCATGTCGACCGGCATGGCGTCGGTGGCGGAGATCCAGGACGCGGTCGACGCCGCTCGAGCGAGCGGGGCGCGCGACATCGTATTGTTGAAATGCACGAGCACGTATCCGGCGACGCCCGAGAACTCGAACATCGTCACGATCCCGCATCTGCGGGCGATGACCGGCTGCGAGGTCGGCCTCTCGGATCACACGATGGGCGTGGGCGTCGCCGTCGCGGCAGTGGCGCTCGGGGCGACCGTCATCGAGAAGCACTTCACGCTGCGACGCGCCGACGGGGGCGTCGACGCCGCGTTCTCGCTCGAGCCTGAAGAGATGAGGGCGCTGGTCGTCGAAACCGAGCGTGCCTGGCTGGGGCTCGGGCAGGTGCGCTACGGGCCGACCGAGGCCGAGCGAGCTTCCCTGCGTTTCCGTCGGTCGCTGTACGTGACGCGCGACCTGAAGGCGGGCGACTCGTTGTCGCCCGACAACGTTCGCGCGATCAGGCCGGGGCACGGGTTGCCGCCGAAGTTTCTCGACGTCGTGCTCGGCCTTCGCGTCGCGCGCGACGTCAAGCGCGGCACGCCCGTCACGTGGGATCTTCTGGGCGGCAAGTGACTTCGACCGTCGCACGGCATCGCGTATGCCTCATCGTCGACAACCCGCTGCGCGACCTCGACGGGCTGGTCCTCGTCGCGTTCGAGCTGGCGCGGCGCGGCGTGGAGGCGATCCTCGTCCCGATGTACGAGCAGGTCTTCGACGTACCCGCACTCCGGCCCGACCTCGTGCTGGTGAACTATGTGCGCGCGAACAATCGCGATGCGGTGCGCCTGTATCGCGAACAGGGGATCCGCATCGGCGTTCTGGACACCGAAGGGGCGGGTGGCAAGTCGGCCGAGGAGTTCGCGGCGTTGGTGAAGTCGACGATCGAAGGCACGGCCGTCGACCTGTACTGCGTCTGGGGCGAAGCGCAGTACGCGACGTTCCGGGCGCAGCGCGTCGTGCCCGAAACCGTCCTGCGCCTGACCGGCTGTCCGCGTTACGACTTCTGCGCCGCGCCGTGGCGCGAGACGCTGCCGGCCGCCGAAACGCCCGGCTACGTGCTGATCAACACGAACTTCCCCACGGTGAATCCGAAGTTCTCGAGCGGCGCCGGCGACGAGCGCGCCGCGATGATGAAAGCGGGGTTCAGCGCCGAGTTCGCCGAGCGCTACGTGGCAGCCGCGCACCGCGCGCAGCGGGAGATCATCGAGCTGATCGGCCGGCTCGTTCGCCGTCTGCCGGCGCTGCGGTTCGTGTTGCGTCCGCATCCGTTCGAATCGACCGCGCCCTATCGATCGCTCGAATCCGGCGGCAACCTGCGCGTGATCCAGTCGGGCACGTCGCTGCAGTGGCTGAAGGATTGCTGCGCGCTGCTGCACCTGAACTGCTCGACAGCGCTCGAGGCGGTGATGCTGGGGCGCGAACCCGTCACGCCGCAGTGGATCAACGAAGAAGTCCTGTCGGTCCCCATCGCCCAGGCGGTCAGCCGCTGCGCCGGTGACGAGAATGCGCTGGCGGCGCTGCTCAGCCAGGCGGCCGAGGGGTCCATGCCGGCGGCCGACGCCTCGCTGCGAGACGTCCGCGACAGGTCGCTGCGCGACCCGTACTTCCGCATCGACGGCCTCGCTTCGGCGCGGGTCGCAGACGCAGTCGTCGAATCGATTCGCTCTCCGTTGTCGGCCGGGAGTGCCCGCGTGTCGCTGCGTGGGCGCCTGGTTTCGGCTGCCCGCAGAGGGCTGGGCTATCGCCTTTCGACCGCAGCGAAAGCCCTCGTGCCGTCGCGCCGGCGCGCGCCGAATGTCGCCGCGGCCAAGGCGTTTTCGCTCGATGCGGTGCGCGATCTCCTCGGCCGGCTCGCGCGTGTGTCGGGTTCACCCGAGCCTGGGGCCGAATGGATGCGCGGCGGGCGCAGGCTCAGCGGACTGTCGATCCGGATTTTTAGCCGAGATTAGGCCCCGTCGACGGCATCCGCCCTAAAGCACCTTTTCGAGCCGCTCGAGCGCGATCCAGAATCCCTCGCCGTCGTTCTTGTGGCCCTGCCAGATCTCTGGGATGAAGCTCACGCCCGGAGCGGTTCTGTCGAGGGATTCGGCGAGCTGCTCGAAGTCGATGTCGCCCTCGCCGATCTGCAGGCCTTCGCCGTCCACGCCTTCGGCGTCGACAATGTGCAGATGCGCCGCGAACGGCCCGACCTCCTCGACATAGTGTTTGAACGAGACATGCGCGTGGTTGCACGCGAGCTTCGCGTGCGACACATCGAGGCAGATGCGGACGCCATGGGCCTTGCAGAAGGCGGAGATGTCCTCCGCGTCCATGAACAGGTTGTGGAAGCGTTGCCCGCCGAAGTGCCACGGGAACGGCGGCATCGTCTGCGGTGTGATCTCCACGCCGTCGCTGTCCACTGCGGACAGGCTCTCGGCGATCGCGTCGTACATCTGCGGGCGCCGTGACTTCGGAAGCGGCCCGTCGAAGGAAAAACCTCCCGCGTTGATCACGATCGGCGGTTTCTGCGAACGCCTGAAGTACGGTTTCAGCATCCGCGTCACGTCGATGACCCGCTGCAGCTCCTCGATCGACCGCCGGCGATAGGCCGGGTCGGCCGAGCACAGATCCATGATGTGATCGCCGGCGAACAGCTCCGGCGCGTGAACCACCAGCGCCATGTCGTAGCCTCTTTCATCCAGGTACGGGCGCGGATCGAGTTCCAGGTCCTTGTAGCTCAGGTGAAACTCGAGCAGATCGAAGTTCGACTTCGAGGCGAGCTTGCGTACGTCGTGATACCGCACGGGGATCCCGAAAGGCCGGCGGAATCGATAGGGGCGCGGCTTGACGGCACGCACCTCGAGATCGGCCGGATAGAAGAAGTCGCCTTTCGCGAAGGCACGCGGCGCAGCACGTCCGATCAGCTCGTGCTTGCGGTTCGGCGACAGACCCTTGCCCGGACTGCGTATTGCGAGCATGTCCTCGGTGATCGGTGCGCCGGCAGGGATCTCGCGCGCAGCCACGACGCTCTTGCCGAGCACCTCGCGGTTCATCATCTCGCCCTGGGTGATCCGTCGCGCTTCTCCCGCGCCGAGCGCCTGCTCGACGTCGCGAATGCCTTGCACCATCGCGGCGAACTCGGAGGGGAGCAAGCTCACCTTGTGGTCGTTGCCTTCCATGTCGCGGTCGACCGTGAAGTGCTTCTCGATGACCCGCGCACCTTTCGCGACGGCGGCGATCGCGACGGCGTATCCACGCTCGTGCCCCGAATAACCGACCGGGCAGTCGCCGATCCGCTTCAGCCGCTCGATGTAGTTGAGATGGATGTCCTTGAACGGAGCGGGGTAGGTCGAGTTGCAGTGAAGCAGCACGAACTGCGCGCCGATGCGTCTGAGCAGGCGGACCGACTCGCCGATCTCCGCCTCGCTCGACATGCCGGTCGAGCAGAGCAACGGCTTGTGCGTCCGGCCGAGGGTTTCGAGCAGCTCATGGTTCACCAGATCGGCCGAAGCGACCTTGTAGGCCGGCATGCCGTAGCGTTCGAGCAGTGCCACGCTTTCGACGTCCCACGGCGTGCACAGGGGGACCAGGCCTTTTTCCCGGCACCGGTCGAAGGCCTTGACCATGTCCTCGAAGGGCAGTTGAAAGCGGGACAACAGGTCGAGCGTGTACTGGCTGCCCAGATCTTCCGCGGCGTCGTCCGCTTGCCCCGCGTTCCTGTAGAGCGCGCCCATCGAACGCAACTGGAACTTGGCGCAGTCCGCGCCCGCTTCCGCTGCGAGATCGACGAGCCGAAGCGCCAACTCCAGGCTTCCGTTGTGATTGTTTCCGATCTCGGCGATCGTGAAGGTTGGCCGATCATCGGCGATCACCCGGTCGCCGATGCGGATCGCCGCGCTGCGCCGGAACGCGATCCCGACGAGGCGACCCTGGCGATCGAGCAGGGGCACGAAGCGAATGCGGTCCGAAAGCAGACGCTCGATGTCTTCCGCGGCAGCGTCCGCGCTCGCTGACACGAAGTCGCGGTTCATTGCGCTTTCGACCGGGCGGTTGAGGTCGAGCTGCGGCTCCTTCATCAACCAGCGCCGCAGATCGCCGTCCGTCAGCACGCCTTCCAGGACGCCGTTGCCGCCGATCGCGAAGACGACGCCCGCCTTGTTGTCGGAGATGCGGCGTAGCGCGTTGGCGATCGACTCTTCCGCGAAAACCGCGTAGGGCGCGATGTTGCGTTCGACGTTCACGACTGAGTCCTCTTGCACTGCGCGGACAGGATCGCGTCGACGATGAGCAGGTCGGTCGGCGAGTCCACCTCGTAGCTCTCCGCCTCGCTCATCTCGAACAAGGCGATGCGGCCGCCGAGCCGGTTGCCGGTCCGCATCAAGACGTCGGTGCGCGTGATGTAGATCGACCCGTTCTCGCGGTACCAGCGGTCCTCGGCTCGGATATCCTGTCTTCGCGGCCGATTGAGATAGTCGTAGCTGGCCGTCGGCGGAGCGCTTTTGCGCCAGAAGAAGGCGTGGGACTCGCAGACGGACAGCAGGGAGTCGGTCTGCTCCCTGGCGAACTGCTCGACCGCGCGATCGAGCGCACCCGCAGACCGGACCGGAGAAGTTGGCTGCAGCAGCATGACGGCATCCGGATCGAAGCCTCGTTGTCGGTATGTCTGCACGGCATGCAGCAACACGGGCTCGGTAGCAGTGGCGTCCTGTGCGAGCTCAGCCGGCCGCAGCACCGGCACCTCGGCACCCGCTCGCCGCGCCACATCCGCGATCTCCTGATCGTCGGTCGATACGAACGCGTGCGCAACCGCATGGCATGCCAGCGCATGCTCGATGGTCCAGACGAGCAGCGGCTTGCCGGCGACCGGCACCAGGTTCTTTCGCGGAATCCCCTTCGACCCACCACGCGCGGGGATCACAGCCAGAACATTCATGTCTTCACGCCGTCATTCTCCTGACCGCTGGTCAGACGCGAGCCCTGAATAGCTGGCAGGCGTTCGGACTTGGGGCCTCAACGCTACAGTCGCACCCATCACAGCGCCGTAGCCTTGCCATGTCGCGCTTGGTGCACGTCACGTTGGTGGTCGTGGCTGAGGGACCAGTGTCACCCACAATGGCCTCCTCGGAGAAGCAGGCCTACTTAGCACAAGGCAGAATCCGATCCGCAGTCGTATTGCATTAGAGACGTGCGCTCTGACCGATGCCGAGCGCATCACGAAGTGCGTCGAGTCTGCGCCGAAAGTCGGGCCACGACCAGAACGCGAGAGCCAGCGCCGATGACAACGTGCCGACTGCGAGCGCACTGTGGATGCGGTGGAAACCGGTGGGTTCATCAGGAAGCGTCGGTCCAGCGAGGAAACGCGTTCTTTCCAGCCATTGGGTATGAAGCGCCGTTAATTCCGCCAAGTAGCCCTTTTGCACTTCGCGGGTTGTATCGTCCTCCGGATGGACGGCGCCGAGCGCATCCGACACCGCGTGCCGGAAACGTTCGTTGAGTTCTCGCCCATGCAATGGCCTTGAGCCGGATTCCCGGAGCTGCGCAACAAGAGCGCGTTCGGCTTCGAGTTGGCGCCGGCGGCGCTCGAGTCGTTGCTGCTCCTTCTTCAAGTCGATCACACGAGCTTCTTCGGCGACTATCTGAGTGGTCGGTGACAGGAAGCGTTCTGCTCCGTTGCCGACGTTGACGACCTGCCGAGATTCTGCCGTGACTGCACTTGGATACTTCTTCACCAACTGCTTTAGTTCAGAGACTTTCCGGCCGGCTTCTGCGATCGCGAACTCTTGCTTTATCAGCTCTGCTTCAGTCCGCAACAAAAGCTCCTCAATCTCTGCCGATCGTCCGACAACGAAGTTTATCGTGCTGTCCCAGAGTGCAACATCGCGGATCATCTCCGCGAGGAGGAGTGCCGCGTCCCGCGCCAGCGAAGCCTCAGCTGACGACACGCGAATTCTTAGGCCAAGGATTGGCAATGCCTGCCCCCCCTTCTTGGCTGCATCTCGAAAGTCCCCTAAATCTCTTACGTCGGCTCGTGTCGCCCGGTACAGGGGTTGAACTATGTCCTTGAGGGGATCGCGCCCGGCAGCGTGCGTCAATATCAGTTGCTTGGCACGCGAATTCTCATTCGTGCCTGATAGATAGACCTTGATCGTTTCGGCATTTGAGAGCACCTCATAGGCCCTCTTGTAGCTTGCAAGATCGAGATCGACCGAAAGCACCCCAACGCTTTCGTATCGCTCGATGAATAGTGCTCCAACAGCGAAGCCGAGGAGGGAACCACCAATCACAATTGCAGAGGCTGTGAGCGCTCGGAAAGATCGTTTCATGCAGTGGATCCACAGCGCACCGAGCGGTGAACGATGCTCGCGTGCTCTTCCTTGTTCAGCTGGACAGATATTGTCGCGCGGTCGGCAGGCGAAGAACGGCGGTGATCGGGATGCGTATGCGCCCGGCGATGCTCCTTAGCGTGGGGTCGGGATTTCAGATGAGTTTACCAGTCCTGAATTGAGTCCAAAGTCGATATTCGCCTGCAACCAACCCAGTTTCGAGCCACAATCGTACCGCTTCCCTTCGAACCGCCGCGCGATCACTTCGCCGCGCGCCACGCGCCGCGCGATCGCGTCGGTGAGCTGGATTTCGCCGCCGCGGCCGCG
>FWPU01012094.1_pt1 | contig 11674 bp, 11 predicted proteins | sample 2228361 | NCBI WGS metagenome assembly FWPU01 (sample SAMEA103939777, study PRJEB20133) | metagenome | reverse complement strand
GACATGGAAGAACCTCGCTGGTGGTTTTTGTTCAACCCTATAATTACCGCAGGTTCTTCCTTTTTACCACTGACAACTTTTGAGTGCACACATTCTTGGACAATCATTTTGTGTCTGATTAATCACCTGTTATAATTGGAAGAGATTGTTCTTATTCTCACATGTTTTATCTTGCAGGAGAAGTCCATGACCACAAAGATCAAGTTTGGAACCGACGGGTGGAGAGGCTTTATCGCCGAAGACTATACATTCACTAATGTTCGTCGTTGTGCCCAAGGTTTTGCCAGTTACATGAATCGTAGAGGAAAAAACGGGGGATCGATTGTCATTGGGCATGACAAGCGATTTCTATCCGAAAATTTTGCACTCGCAGCTGCCGAGGTACTATGTGGAAATGGTTATAGAGTTTTCCTGACGCAGTCAGCAACCCCAACGCCAGTTATTGCCTTTTCCGTGGTCAATAAAGGCGCTACAGGAGCGATCAATATCACCGCTTCTCATAACCCGCCAACAGATAATGGCTTTAAAGTTCGGGATGAAAATGGAGGAGCAATTGATCCGGAAGGCTTAAAGCTAATCGAATCGATGATCCCCGACTTGGAAGCAGAGGTAAAACGAATATCTGCCGAAGAAGCTGAGAAGAGCGGTGCTTTGGTTCGCTTTGACCCCGCACCAGCCTACATCGAACATCTCCACACCCTGATCGATCTTCAACCGATTCGTGATGCGGGCTTGAAAATCCTGGTTGACCCCATGTGGGGAAACGGCGCTGGTTGGTTTCCCAAACTCTTGTCCGGAGGCAAAACTCAGGTAATCGAAATTCATAACCAACGCAACCCCATATTCCCGGAAATGTCTCGGCCTGAGCCAATCCCCCCAAATATTGATGCGGGCTTGAGAGAAACGGTGAATCAAGGCGCCGATGTGTTAATTATTACCGACGGTGACGCGGACAGAGTTGGAGTTGGCGATGAAAACGGCCGCTTCATCAACCAATTACAGGTCTATGCGCTCCTCGCCCTGTACTTATTGGAAGTCCGAGGAGAACGTGGTCCAATTGTAAAGACACTTTCTACCACAAGTATGCTCGAAAAACTAGGTAGGATTTATGAAATTCCCGTTTACGAAACAGGAGTTGGATTCAAATACGTTGCTCCAAAATTCCTTGAAACCAATGCCATGATTGGTGGTGAAGAATCGGGTGGTTACGCTTTCAGGGGCAACGTTCCAGAAAGAGATGGCATCCTTGCCGGTTTGTACATCCTCGATATGATGGTACGACTGAATAAGAAGCCATCCGAACTATTGGAAATGCTTTTTTCCAAAGTTGGACCGCACTATTATGACCGGGTTGACTCACGCTTCACGGGTGATCGCTCCGAAAAAGAAAATATGATCCTTGCTGCAAAACCAGAGACAATTGGTGGATTGAAGGTCATCGGTTTGAATACCACCGACGGCTTCAAATTTATGCTGGAAGATGGTGGTTGGATGCTGATCCGTTTTTCTGGAACCGAACCAATTATCCGCGTATATTGTGAAACAACCCACCAAGATCGCGTACAACCGATTTTGCAGGATGGATTAAAACTCGTTAGGTTACACCAGTGATCGCTTTTCAAGACACTCATTGCCACTTGAACCTTAACCAATTTAATAATGACTTGGAGCAGGTTATTCATCGCGCTCAACAGGAAGGCATCAACCGCATTCTGGTACCCGGAATTGATTTGGAAACCAGTCAGCGCGCGATTGAAATCAGTGAGAAATGGGACATCGTATTCGCCGCTGTTGGAGTTCATCCAAACAATTCCCCCTCATGGAATTCTAAGACGTTGAGTAAGTTGGAAGAAATGTGTCACCATCCAAAAGTAGTTGCCATTGGGGAAATTGGACTGGATTATTACCGGAATTATGCAGACCCCCAACTTCAAAAGAAGGTTTTGGCAGCCCAAATGGAATTAGCATCAGAAAAATCCAAACCGCTGGTGCTCCACAACCGGAATGCGTTGCACGATCTAATGGCTATCCTTGCTGAATGGGTTAATGGCTTACGATTGTCAGGAAAAAGCCTAGCGGAAAAACCAGGTATCCTCCATGCCTTTGATGGCGATCTTGAAACTGCAAGTAAAGCAATAAAATTGGGATTTTCCATCGGAATAGCTGGGCCTGTTACATTTACCAACGCCAAGGATCGCCAGAAAATCACCAGCATGATTCCTTTGAAAGCAATGATTGCAGAAACCGATGCTCCCTATCTTGCACCTCATCCTCACCGCGGTCAGAGAAACGAGCCAGTTTGGGTAAAACTTCTGGTTCGAAAGATTGCGGATTTAAAAGCCCTACCATTGGAAGACATCGCTACCACCCTCGCAGATAACGGTAATCAATTATTTGGATGGAGATCGTCTGATTGAGCACTACAACATCCTTTTTTATCCCTGTACAGGAAGATATTCATCAAGTTGAAACCTTGATGCAATTTCAGGCAGAAGGGCACCATGCTGACTTACAAGCCGCCCTGAAGCATTTACTTGCATCTGGCGGAAAACGAATTCGTCCTACGGTCACTTTATTGATCGGTAGAATGCTCGGAGCCCCTCAAGAAAAGTTAATTACTTTGGCTGCAGCCATTGAATTATTGCATACCGCTACGCTTGTCCATGATGATCTGATTGATGGGGCACTCCTGCGTCGTGGTATTCCAACTCTCAATTCACAATGGTCTCCAGGTGCAACCGTCTTGACGGGAGACTTTCTTTTTGCCCGTGCCGCAAAACTTGCAGCCGACACCGAATCCATACCGGTTATGAGCCTTTTCTCCAAAACTCTCAGTGTTATCGTTAATGGCGAAATATCTCAACTATTCTCCAGTCGTTGCCAGGCAGATCGGCAAGGTTATTATCAGCGAATTTACGCCAAAACCGCCTCTTTATTTGAGACTTCAGCAACATGCGCGGCATTGATCAGTCCAGTCTCAGAGGAAACCATCCAAACTATCCGGTCTTACGGATTCAATATTGGCATGGCTTTCCAGATAATGGACGATGTTCTTGACTTTATCAGCGATTCTTCCAAGTTGGGCAAACCGGTTGGGAATGACTTAAGGCAAGGATTAATCACCCTACCCACCCTTTATTACATTGAGGATCATCCGGATGATGAATTGGTTCAACAAATTCTGGAAGGTCATTGCCCGAATTATGAAGAGGATATCAAGAGCGTGGTAGATCGTATTCGCAACAGCCACGCCATAGAACAATCCATTGCAGAAGCAGAACGCTATGTGAATGAAGCCTTTAATTGCTTACAAAAATTGCCCCCTTGTCCCGAAAGAACTCACCTCGAAGAATTGACCCTTTACATCACCCGAAGAGAATTATAACCAGACAAAAAAGCCACCTCAACAGCGAGGTGGCTTGTGCGCTGGGTGGGAGTTGAACCCACACGCCTTTCGGCACATGGCCCTCAACCATGCCTGTCTGCCAATTCCAGCACCAGCGCAATCGGCTTCGATATTATAATCTGCTCTGGTTGTATGTCAAGAAATCCACCAGCAGATACCCAACTCAACGGAGGATGCGATGACCATTATTTTGGACGCCATGGGTTCGGACCATTATCCCGACCCCGAAATTCAAGCAGCAGTCATGACAGCCAGAGAATACTCGTCAGATGAAATCATTTTGGTTGGTGACGAGAATCTCATTATCCCCAAATTGAAGGCACTGAATGCTCAAAATCTCCCCATAAAGGTTGAACACGCCCCCGATTTGGTAGAAATGGGGGAAAAACCGGTAGAAGCAGCCAAACGAAAACCCCGCAACTCCATGGCGGTTGGGCTAAACCTTGTCAAAGGAGGGCGAGGAGATGCGTTTGTTACTGCCGGAAATACCGGTGCCGCAATGTTCAATGCCTTGCGTATCCTTGGGCGGATCAAGGGAGTTGCCCGACCTGCATTAACGGCACTTTTTCCGGTTAAGGGGGGGCATTGTGTCGTTCTTGACATCGGCGCTAATGCCGATTGCCGTCCTGAGTTTCTGCTTCAGTTTGCAGTTCTAGGGAACATTTATGCCGAAAAAATTCTGAACAGAACGAATCCCCGTGTCGGTTTGTTATCCAATGGAGAAGAAGCAGGCAAGGGAAATCAATTAATAAAAGATACCTATCCCGTGTTGGAAAAATCCGGTTTAAACTTCATCGGCAATGTGGAAGGCAAAGAGCTCTTCGGGGGGGCTGCCGATGTCGTTGTAACGGATGGCTTTACCGGAAACATTCTCTTAAAATCCAGTGAGGCAGTTGCAAAGTTGTTAACGGATACTTTGAAAGAAGAATTGACCGCTTCCATCACAACCAAGATTGGCGCATTGCTCGCAAAACCCGCATTTCTAAAACTAAAAGCCATGATGGATCCTTCAGAAGTGGGGGCTGCACCACTTTTGGGAATTGACGGATTAGTCTTTGTCGGTCACGGACGTTCTGACAGCCGCGCCATGTACAACGCAATTCGCGTCGCTCAATCTGCGGTCAAGGCAGGTTTACTACTAGCCATGCGCTCCGCAATCGAAGAACGTCTTGAGATGGTTGAAAATATTGCCAAAGAAACTTTGAACTAATCCCGAATTGAGGTACCCAAATTATGAAAATCGTTTCTAATACCAAACTGATCAAGCGCAATAAAAAAATTGGTCAAACCCTTACCATTGGTGCTCTGATCGTTCTTGCCATTGGCTTATATTACTCCTTTACCCAACCGGAGCAAATCACCATTACTTTCGGTGCTTTATTATTTGGATTTTTAATGACCCAAATTGGCATCTACTTTGGTAACCGATGGGGAAGGTCTCCTCGTCCGGATGAATTGCTAACTTCCGGATTGAAAGGTCTCGAAGATAAGTATACCCTTTATCATTACATAACCGATATACCCCACGCTCTCATCGGCCCAGCAGGCATAATTGCCTTGATTCCTATTTCCGTTGGTGGAACGATCATTTACGATGAGAATAAAAACCGCTTTCGGCAAAAAGGGGGAAATCTTTATTTGAAGATATTTGGACAAGAGGGACTTGGCAGACCCGATTTGGATGCCCAGTACACGATCAACGATTTGGAAAAATTTCTCAAGAAAAAATTTCCCGAATTGGAAATCCCTGAAATTCAATCCATTTTGGTATTTACCAATCCAAAAGCTCGATTAGAAACCAACGGTGCTCCAATCCCAGCCCTACCTTTGGAAAAATTAAAGGAGTTTATTCGAAAACGGGGAAAAGAGAAACCAGTCAATTATTCTCTGGTACAGGCAATTCAAAAAGGCTTACCGGAGGATGACATACTTTAATTTTTATTTTCTCTTTTGGTTTGAATCTTTTTTTGAAACCCCTCTTTACGAGGGGGCTTTCTTTGCTCTTGAACCAATTTTGTAAGATCCTTTACCTCTGCAGGGCTCAGGTATCTCCATTCCCCCGGTTTCAAGTTACCCAGCTTCAAATTTCCAATGCGCACCCGAACAATTCGATTGACCGGTAATCCAATTGTTTTACCAATCTCTCGTATCTGTCTTTTCTTTCCTTCTCTCATAATAACGCGAAGCCATACTCCCTTGCCCGCGCTCCCCTCTATACTGACCCGGGCAGGTGCTGTGCGTGTCCCATCCGCAAGTACTACACCTCGCTGCCATATTGCCAATTGTTCCTCATCTGGTTTAGTGAATAACAATACTCGGTATTCTTTCTCATGCCCATATCGCGGATGGGTAAGCCGATTTGCCATTTCTCCATCGTTGGTCAAAAGCATTAAACCTTCACTGTCATAATCCAGCCTTCCAACAACAAATACATGTTCCGGCAATTGCACCAGGTCAAACACGGTTTTGCGTTCAGTACCCTTCACATCATCTGAGAGCACCCCACGCGGTTTGTTTAATGCAATGTAAATTTTCTTACCACTGGGTTTGGGGATTGGTTGCCCGTCCACAGTGATCTCGTCCGTTTCGGCATCTGCCTTTGCTCCAAGTGAAATCACTTCCCCATTCACCCTCACCCTGCCATCTGCAATCAATAGTTCGCAGGATCGCCTCGATCCATAACCTGCTCTAGATAAGATTTTCTGTACCCTTTCCTCTCCCATTGATCAATCCTTTAATAATTTCTGTTCTTCTGGGCTGACCCCTTCCTGTTCCATCAATTCGAAGGGTGGTAAATCATCAAGCGAATTTAAACCAAAATGTTGCAGAAAATCCATGGTTGTCCCATACAAAATTGGACGGCCAGGGCTTTCTGCTCTGCCAACTTCCTGAACCAGTCCCTTGGAAAGCAGGCTTTTCAAGACCCCGTCGCTGTTCACCCCTCTAATTGCATCAATCCCTGGACGTGTGATGGGTTGGCGATAGGCAATAATCGCCAGTGTTTCAAGTGCAGCGCGGCTGAGTCGGCTGGTTGCCTCTAAACCTAAGAAACGCTCAATTAACACAGCCAATTCGGCAGGAGTTGTCAGTTGATATTTGCCTTGAAAAAATTGAATTCTTATGCCGCGTCCCTGCTGAAAGATCAAAGATAATTTTCTTATGCCTTCTTCAACCTCAATGGTAGGAATCCCTATTGCTTCCGCAAGTTGATGAGCGCTCACTGGTGAAGGAGCAACAAACAACAGGGCTTCCAACTTTGATTCCAATGAAAACTGATCCTCAGGTAGGTTCGTTTCACTCATGCTATAATATGCCTGTTGAAATAATCTTGGCTGATTATACTTGAATCAGATAAAAACGAATAAGATTGCTGGTCTTGTGATCAATACTGAATTAAACAAAGGGCTGCATTTTTCTCTTAACCTCTTTTGGATGGTGGTGTTTTCCCTTTTCTTTATTGGGGGGTGTAGTTCATCCCGTTCCACTGCCGATTCAAACCTTATTGTTACCCTCGTAGATGATAACAATAAGGTTGAGTTAGCTGTTCCTTTCGGGTCATCTGTTTTAGAAGCTCTGAAGTTGGCAAATATTGAATTGGGTTCCCTGGATCGCACAGAACCTCCTTCTTTTTCAATCATTACTGAACCAACTACCATTAAGATTACTCGTGTAATCGAAGAATTTGAACAGGAAGAAATTGTCATTCCGTTTGAAAGACAAACTGTAAAAAACGAAAATCTCACCGAGGGTGAATCTTTGCTGGTTCAACCCGGAGAAAATGGTCTACAACAAATTACTTATCGCCGGTTGATCGAAAACGGGATTGAAACATCCCGATCAATTTTCAAGATCGAGGTAGTGAAAGAAGCCAGACCGGAAATTGTAATGGTGGGGATTCAGTCACCGTTCATTCCTCTGGAAATCACGGGCAAACTTGCTTATCTGACCGCGGGTAATGCCTGGCTAATTGAAAAAGATACTCGTCAGCGAAAGCCCATTGTAACCACCGGTGATCTGGACGGACGAATCTTTAGTCTGTCACCCAATGGTGAGTGGTTACTTTATACACGCAAGGCAAGTACGGAGGGAGAAATCAATACACTTTGGGTTGTCAACCTCAACCAGGAGGACGCTCAACCTATCAATCTCAACGCTAAAAACATTATTCACTTTGCCGAATGGTTGCCTAATCGAACAGCCACAATCCTGTACTCCACTGTTGAACCTCGATCCACTGCACCCGGTTGGCAAGCCAACAACGACTTAAGACGACTTGTGTTTAATGCTTCTGGAAGAGTTGTTCGCGATGATATCCTGGTTGAAACCAATGCGGGTGGCATATATGGATGGTGGGGAACCTCTTATCACATTTCACCAACATCCAATTCCATTGCTTATGCCAGACCCGATTCAGTCGGATTGGTAAACGAAGAAGAAAGCTCTCTGAATCCTCTCATTTCCATCTTACCTTTCCAAACTCGCTCGGATTGGGCTTGGATTCCAGGTGTTGAATGGAGTACGGATGGAAAAGTGCTTTATGTGGTGAATCATGCTCCAATGTCTGGGTTGAATGATCCGGAATCATCCCCGCTTTTTGACTTGAACGCCTATATCTTACCATCCGGCCCATTGATAAAATTGGTTTCCCAAACCGGTATGTTTGCATATCCAAGCATCTCCAAAGGGGAAACCCCCAACCAAACCTGGCTTGCTTTTTTGGAAGCGATCTTCCCAGAACAAAGCGAAAACAGCCGCTATCGTTTGATCGTAACACAACCAGATGGTTCAAACCGAAAAGTGGTTTTTCCAACGGAAGGGGGTATTGGCCTAGACCCTCAAAAAGTGGTTTGGTCACCCATCCACACCGAGTCCTCACAAAGTTTTCTTGGTTTTATTTATCAAGGAAATGTCTGGCTTTTATCAACCGAAGATTGGCAGCCCAGACAGGTTACCGGCGACAACCTGATCACACGAATTGATTGGAAATAATATCCTAATTGAAAGGTTCAAACCTCATGAGAATTTTAGTAACTGGTGCAGCAGGATTCTTAGGATCGCATCTTTGCGAACGCTTATTGAATGAAGGGCATTCGGTTGTTGGTATGGACAACTTTATTACGGGAAGCCCGGAAAATCTTGCTCACCTCGCCAATAATCCCCATTTTGAGTTCATCCGCCACGATGTTGCGAATTTCATTTTCGTACCGGGCAAAGTTGATGCCGTTTTACACTTCGCATCACCAGCCAGTCCAAATCCCTCGTCCCCTTACGGCTATACAAACTTGCCAATACAAACCATGAAAGCCGGTGCGTTGGGAACGCACAACACTCTTGGGGTCGCTCGCGCACATAATGCTCGCTATTTACTTGCTTCAACCAGCGAGATTTATGGTGATCCCCTCGAACACCCCCAGAAAGAAACCTATTGGGGGCATGTGGATCCAATCGGCATCCGCTCAGTTTATGATGAGGCCAAACGCTTCGCAGAAGCACTGACAATGGCATATCATCGCTATCACGGCATTGATACACGAATCGTTCGGATCTTTAACACCTACGGTCCTCGAATGCGCCTGGATGATGGTCGAGTTGTACCTAACTTTATTCAACAGGCTTTACGCGGAGAACCTCTCACCGTTTATGGGGACGGTTCACAGACTCGCAGTTTTTGTTATGTAGATGATCTGATTGAAGGTATATACCGATTGCTGATGTCCGACGAACACTTACCTGTAAATATTGGCAATCCCGCAGAAATTACGATTTTAGAATTCGCCGAGACCATTAACCGCCTGGTTGGTAATAAGGGCGGCATCATCATGAAGCAACATTCTCGATTAGGTGACGATCCGCAGCGACGACGTCCAGACATCACTCGAGCAAAGGAAATCTTAAAATGGCAGCCGACAATTTCATTAGAAGAAGGGATCATGAGGACCATACCCTATTTCAAAAAGAAAATGGGATTGGAATGATTTTGACAGATTCCCGTGAACGAACTCGATTTTTCCGCTTTGCGATTGTTGGAGCAGTTGGAGCGGTCATAGATTTCGGTATTTTTAATTTTCTCACACACTCCACACCATATTTTCGGGAAAATGCTGTATTTGCACAGGCAATCTCCTTTACGCTTGCCGTTTTCAGCAATTTCACATGGAATCGTCTATGGACTTATCCGGATTCACGCAGTAAACCTATCATGCGCCAGTGGCTGCAGTTTGTCATCGTGAGTGTAATTGGTCTAGCTATTCGTACTCCAATCTTCTTGTGGTTGGAAAGTGTATTGATACGAGCCTTTACCGGGTGGTTTCCCAAAGGCGTCGTGACTCCTATTGTGATAGCACATAACGCTGCACTGGCAATCGTCATTGGAACCGTTATGATTTGGAACTTCATCGCCAACCGGTATTGGACTTACAATGATGTCAATACTTAAATAAACCCCATGACCGAATCACCCGTTGAAGAATCTTCTTTCACCCCCTCCAATATTCGCTCCCTGCGAGAATTAATAGATTTAGTCTCCGGCAGAAGCATTAAGGATCATCTCCCTCAGGAAGATGCTGGCTTTGCTGAAGTATTACCCTTCCCGTTTCTTGCATTGGTAGGACAGAAGGAGATGAAGATCGCCTTGTGCCTTGCCCTCATCAATCCTGAAATTGGCGGCGTTCTTCTCATAGGCCCACGAGGAACAGGAAAAACAACTGCGGTGCGATCCTTAATCGACTTGCTTCCACCCGTGGAACGTAGCGCTTGTTTTTATGGGTGTTTACCCGAGGATATCGAAGCTTTCGGGATGGATGGGGTGTGTCCCGATTGTGCAAAAAAATATGCGGAAGGGAGACCTTTAACGATTACCGATCGGGTGAAATTGGTGGAGCTGCCCCTGAATGCAAAACTTGAAGATGTAATTGGCGGTATTGACGAACGGGCTGTTGTTCACGACCGTTTACGATTAAAGCGAGGCATTCTTGCTCACGCTGATCTGAATATCCTCTATGTTGACGAAGTCAATCTGCTGGCTGATGAGATTGTTGATGCAATTTTGGATGCATCCGCAAGTGGAAATTACACAGTCAGGCGCGGTCCGATTACGGCCACCTATCGTGCAAGATTCACACTGATTGGTTCAATGAATCCTGAGGAAGGCAACCTGCGCCCCCAAATCATGGATCGCTTTGGACTGCGTGTCATCGTAAAAGGTTTAGAAGAACCACAAGAAAGGCTGGAAGCATATCATCGCGCTCACCTGTACCGTCAAAATCCCCGTAGAATGATCGCTCTGTACCAGTCTGAATCGAGCATGGCAGCCGAAGAAATTGCTCAGGCCAAAAGCATCCTTCCCAAGGTTATTTTGCCAGAAGAAGTTGCCGAACAAGCCATTCATCTCATTCAAAAAATGCAAATAGACTCCCTTCGCGCCGAGATAACTTTATTCGAAGCAGCCCGTGCCTTCGCCGCTGCTGATAACCGGACCGTTGTAACACTGGATGATATACGCCAGGTTGCCCCGATGGCCTTAAGATTACGCCGCTCTCGGTTTATGACCGAATATTTTTTGGGAACAAAAGAAGAAGAACAAGAAATCCAGAAGAAGATTGACGAATTATTGAAATGAGCGAAATGACGAGGATGGCTTATATGAGCAAGTTGTCTCATCGGAAAAGATTGGAACAATGTCTTGCTGGAGAAAAAACCGATCGCCCACCGGTTGCCCTGTGGCGGCATTTCCCCATAGATGACCAATCACCGGAAAATTTGGCAGCAGCAGTAGCAAACTTTCAGCACACATTTGATTTTGATTTTATCAAGGTCACCCCGGCTTCGTCTTATTGCGTAAAAGATTGGGGGGCAAAAGATATATGGCGAGGTAACCCTGAAGGCACTCGTGATTATGTAGAACCCGTTATTAAGAACATTCACGATTGGGAAAAATTAGAAGTCTTGAATCCCCGCAAAGGTCACCTGGGACAGATGCTGAAATGTCTTAATCTAATTGTAAAAGAATTTTCTAAAACAACACCTGTGATTCAGACGATTTTTAGTCCACTCTCTCAGGCAAAAAATTTAGTGGGAAAGGAAAATTTACTTTATCACATGCGCGCCTACCCTGAGGCGCTGAAAGCTGGTCTTGAAACAATTACTCTTTCAACATTGAATTTTATTGAAGAACTTAAAAAAACCGGTATTGATGGAATTTTTTACGCTGTTCAACACGCTCAATTCAGCATTCTCTCTCCATCCGAGTTTCAGACATTCGGTCGCAAT
>FWPU01004584.1_pt1 | contig 11674 bp, 10 predicted proteins | sample 2228361 | NCBI WGS metagenome assembly FWPU01 (sample SAMEA103939777, study PRJEB20133) | metagenome | reverse complement strand
TCTCGATCTTGAATGAGGGCAAAGCACTCTTTATCAAAGATAGGGCGTCGCTGGCGCCTCTCAAAGAGAGAGTCTTGCAGCTTCACCCGGAAGTCAAGCGATTACGTAGCCAAAGCTTATTAGGAGTTCAAGGGAGGTCACAGTTTGCAGCTATGCCCATAGATGAAGACAAGGTCTCAGAACAATTGCACTTGCTCAAAGCAGATCTAAAGAAGCTCAAAGAGAAGAGCAGATTCTCGAAGAAAGCATATTTGGAAGACGAGGACTCCAAAACGGTCGTTGAGAGAAAATTCCAAACAGCGAGTGAACATTGGCAATCATTTGATCGCAGCTTTGGATCTAAAGCTTGCTGAGGACTACGCCTCTGTGTTTCTGAATCTGGCGGAGGGCAAGGTGATCCCTAAAAGGCTCGCAGAACAGATGGCCGACATGGCCCGATTCAGAAATCTTTTGGTGCATCTTTACTGGAAGATCGACCACGTTAAGATTCATAAAGAGATGAAGCAAAGGATCAAAGCGCTAGAGAAATTTGCCAAGGAGATCACCCAATTCCTCAAATCGTTTTGAAAGCTCCCTCTCGCACCCTTGCCCCCGACGTTCGATCCCGCTATGATAGAGTTGCCATGAAGCTTGTAGCAGCGCCGGAGGAATATCTCAGGCAGAACACCGACATCCTGGCGGTCTACCTCTTCGGCTCTCGGGCCGAGGGCGTGGAGAGAACCCAAAGCGATACGGATGTCGCCGTTTTACTCATGCCACACATCGCTAAGCAGCAATATGCGAGTTATCTTTTGCAGTTCTTATAAAAGCTAAGTAAGTTCTTTGATTGGCAGCTGGATCTGGTCATCTTAAATCAAGTCCCCCCCTCTCTTGCAGTTTCAATTGTTAAAGTACGGCAAGCTCCTCTTCGAGCGCGATGCTGACAAGAGAGCTGAGCTGGCGATGCACATGCTCAGCCGCTATTACGACGCCAGGCGATATTACGAGTTTCACTTCAGTAAGCTCATGGAAAGAATCGAGCAAAGGGGGCTAGGCCATGGATGTGCGCGTGATCCAAAAACATCTGAACCATTAGATGATTTCAACGCCTTCGCGCAAGCGATCGCCAACTTCCTCAAATCCCTTTGAAGGCTTCACTTACACTGGTTGGCCTACAATGGGATTATCCGGTGTGTCGTTCTTCATGCTTATCACTTGCCCCCATGGGAGTCAAGATGGGTTTCTCTCAAGCGTAATCTTCGTTGCGCTTACTCTGGCACTCATTGCGCGCGGGGGGCACAAAAATATCTCAAATTTTCCCGGATTGCTGTAAGCTGGCGAACTGCTCTTTCAGATGCCAAGGCATCTCTTTATAAACATCTTCGAAGAGCGTCTGGGGCGCCGGGGGCGGGGCGGCTTCTGCCTCTTTGATGGCTTGACTAATTTCGTTCTCTATTTCGGCTTGAAGCTGCTCTTCATATTTCTCGCTCCAGATGCCCTTCTTTTTGAGATAGAGCTTGAAGCGCTCGATGGGATCTTTCTTCTTCCACTCTTCCACCTCGCGTTCGTTTCGGTATCGAGTGGGATCGTCGGCGGTGGAGTGGCCGCCGATTCTGTACGTCACGGCTTCGATCAACGTGGGGCCACCGCCGGAGCGCGCCTTCTCGACAGCCTCTTTCGCAACTTTATAGACGGCAAGAAGATCGTTGCCATCCACTTGAATTCCTTCAAAGCCGTAAGCTAACGCTTTTTGTGCTAAAGTCTCAGTCGCCGTCTGAATCCGGCGAGGCACCGAGATGGCCCATTGATTGTTTTGACAGAAAAAAACAACGGGCACTCTCCAGACGCCCGCGAAGTTCATCGCCGCATGGAAGTCGCCCGAACTGGTGGCGCCGTCGCCCAAATAAGCCATCACAACGATGGGGTCTTTTTTGAGCTTAGCTGCATAAGCAGCCCCGACGGCGTGGGGCAGTTGTGTGCCAATACAGCTGCCCCAAGCCACGAAGTTCGCAGGCTTATATGAGTAATGACACGGCTGCTGGCGGCCCTTCTGCACATCTAAAGAATTGGCCATGCACTGGGCGATATAGAGCTTTAACGGATAGCCACGCAAGAGTGCCGCGCCGCCTTGCCTTAAAGCCGGGAAGATCCAATCTTCTCTTTTTAGAGCATACGCGCTGCCGATCACGGCGGCCTCTTCGCCGGTGGCTGTGCCATAGAAGCCGATGCGCCCCTGTCGCTGGAGCCCCATCATCCGCGCGTCCAATAATCTAATCAACAGCATCGCGCGATAAATTTTTTTCAAATCACTTTCACTCAGATCTGGCTCAAGCTTTTTCTCGCAGCTGCCGTCTGCTTTCAATACTTGAATCATAGTCTCTTCAGGCTTTCGACTTTTAGACTTTGGACTGTTCTTTATGGGCAATCCGGGGGTTGCGTCACCATGAAGTTGTAGTCAATACCCGGCGTCACGTGCCCCCAGGGCATATCGAATTCGCCCACGGCAATGTGTCTCAACCAGAAGCCGTCTTCACCGCCCTTGCCCCCGTGTCCCGCCTCAGGCGTGGGGACTTTATTTGTCGTATGGAAGTGCACATAGCCCTTGGTCATGAGCTCTTGCACTTCCGGCGTGTTGCAGAACTTACCGGGCACCGCGTCACCGATATAGAGAATCTTTGTGGGGCCTTCGGCTAAAGGCTTATCGAAATGCAGAAAAATTGCCGTGCCGTCATCGAGCACTTTATATAAATGCTCCGGCAGCGGCGCGTCGAAGGGCTGATCGGTGCCAAAGAAATCTTTCAACTGATGCATCAGCGCGGCATCTCTTTCTAATTCTTCCGTCTTTAGCTTCAATTTCTGTTCTATCTGAAGGATACCCTCCTTGAAAACCCCGGCCGATAAGCAAATGACCGCCCCTTCAGGAGCAGTCTCAATGACTTGTAGAAGAGACTGCCCAGGCTGTACCGTCACGGTACATGCTTGTTGCTTAAGATCGTTTCGCTCTCTTTCTGAACGCGTGAGCTTTTGCTCAAGCTCTGTCAAACGCTGCTGTAACTCGCTCACTTTCAAATCAGCCTGTTTTTTCAAAATGGCAGTCTGCATAATCCAATCTTCCCGCTCTTTGACAAGGGCGTTATACTTTTCGGCTGAAACTCCCGGGGGCTTCACGGCCAAGCCGACTCCAAAACCCACTCCCACTGCTACAATCACTAAAATAGCTATCAAGCTTCTGTTCATGGCCACCTCCGATAGTGATGCCGTCATACCGCTCACAAAATAACAGATTCCGCGAAGCTTGTCAAACTTTTTACCGCTTGAGGCGGCGGCCCTGCCGCTTTTGTCCGAAAAGGCTCTTTGATATGATATAATGCCCATGGAACTCGAAGGGATGGTTAGGCTCTTCTATGCGCTGCTCAGATCGCATATATGCAATGTCATCCAATGCAGCGAGCCGGATCATGAGAGCATGAGAACCTCACTGTGTGAATCAAGGTGGGTGCGTGAGCTTTTGAGGGTGGGAAGAGTGAGTGAGCGAGATATCAAATGGTGTTTGGCCTCAGTGAAGGCCAAGCGGGAGAGTCGGGCGAAGGAGAACATCAGTTTGCTGCTGGCCTATGAGCTCAGCAACAGCGCTACCCTCGATGCACGCAAGCGCAAGAAACTGTTAGCGCAAATCAAGCACGGAGGAATTGATCTGAAAGACATCGAATGTGACGATCTGATTGGGGCACGGCTGACCCAAGAAGAGATCTGGGCGCTCTTCGGGGGCAAACAAGTGAAATTCCGAAGGGAGAAGGAGAAACTCGAAGAAGCCTTCAACAGCATCCGTTTGGAGCTCTAATGGGCACCGAAGATTCTCTGCGCGAATTTTTAGAGAAGATTAGCACGCTGAAGCCCTTGGAGTATAAGGCCCATCCTTCAGATAGAATTCTGATTGATCATCTATCGGGCAAGTTGAGTAAAGACTGGCGCTTTTCGGATCGGCGCCTTGAGAACCTGCTGAGAGGTGAGCTGGCAGACTGGACCCACACAGATGTCTCGGCGCATGTGCTGACATGCGTGAGATGTACCAGAAGAGTCGCAAGTTTGAAGTCGCCCGTCTTTAGAATCGTCCTTCAAGCTGGTGAGAGCCTAAGAGCGATTGCTCAACGAATGAAGCGTCCAGCGCTACGCCCACTGCTTCAAAGAAGAGCTATATTCTACGGGCATCTGGCGGCTTATGCCGTCGCGAGCTTATTGATCGTTTTAAGCCTTTATCAACTGCCGCCCTTCTCATCGAGTGCGGCAGGGCCGCCGCCTAGATTTGAAGCACCCGAAGGCGTCGGACTCCAGCCGCATCAAAAAGAAAAGAAGGAAGAGCCTCGCAAGGGTATTGAAAGACTCACTGAGAAAGAGATGGCCGTGGCTCCCAAACAAGAGCTTCCAGCTGCTTATACTCTTCAATGGCGTCGTCCGAGCTTCTCATGGGGCCTATTGCCCGTCATTCTGTGGGGAGTGCTGGTCATTCTTCACGGTGTGACCGCCTTCAAAAAGAGACAGGCCTAAGTTTTGTCCAAAAAGCCGATTTCAGGGTTTATAATACAAACCGATATGGAGGTCGATGAAGATGAAGGATCTGATCAAACGCGTACGAAGCAGGCCTTCGAGGCTAACGGTCGGCTTAGGCGCTCTACTGAGCTTGCTGATGGTAGCCCAGTTCGTTTCAGCGCAAATCATCATCCCGGAGCCGCCGATCATCCGTCCCCCGTTCGAGCCGGTGAGCGTAAAAAATTACACTGTCAAGATCGAGATCACCAATCAGATTGCGCACGTCAGAGTGGAACAGGTTTTTTTCAATCCCAACGATTGGCAACTGGAAGGCAGTTACTTGTTCCCGCTGCCCACGGGAGCCGTGATTTCTGATCTGACGCTCTGCAGCGAAGGCCAGTGCACCGAGGGCGAATTACTCGACGCCGACGAAGCCCGGCGCATCTATCACGAGATCGTCCGAAAGACCCTCGATCCCGCCTTGCTCGAATACGTGGGCGATAAGGCCTTCCAAGTGCGGGTCTTCCCGATTCCCCCCAAGGGCGAAAGTGTGATCGAACTCAGCTATCAGCAGCTCCTACAGCGCGGTGGCAACTTAGTAGAACTCGTCTACCCTCTCTCCGGGGAGAAACCCCTTGAGCACTTCGTTATAAATATAACGATCAAAGACGATGAGGCCATCGCGAATATCTACTCTCCCAGCCACAAGATAGTACAGCAGAAGCCTTCAGATCACGAAGCCAAGGTGAGCTTCGAGGGTGCTAACGTTGATCCCAAACAAGACTTTGTACTTTACTACTCGCTTGCCCGCGAGGGCTGGGGCGTGGATGTGCTGACATATAAAGAGAAAGACGAAGACGGCTACTTTATTCTGCTGCTCAGCCCAGCGCAGCTCGAAGGGCGCGAGGTGCTGCCCAAAGATATCGTCTTTGTGTTCGACGTATCGGGCAGTATGGGCGGCGAAAAGATCGTCCAAGCCAAGCAGTCGCTCAAGCACGCGATCAGCAAGCTCAACGAAAAAGACAGATTCGGCTTGGTCGTCTTCAGCGATCTGATACGGGACTTTCAATCTGGCTTAACAGCCGTCAGTCAGCTAGACAAAGACGAACTGAACAAGTTTATCGACGGTCTAGAAGCCGGTGGCAGCACAGACATCAATAAAGCGCTGCTTCACGGATTAGAATACTTTGAGGAGAATGAACGCTTAAAACTTCTCGTCTTTTTGACGGATGGCGAGCCCACCGTAGGCGAGACCGATCCCACCAAGATCGCTAAAAATGTGTCAGAGGCAAATAAGCTGGGCGCTCGTTTGTTCGTCTTCGGCGTGGGCTACGACGTCAACGCGACTCTGCTCGATAGAATCAGTGCGGAGAACGGCGGCTTCAGCACCTATGTGGAGCCCGGCGAGAGCATCGAGCACGAGATCGCTCAGTTTTATGACAGAGTTGGCGCGCCGCTCTTGACGGATTTGGGGCTCGACTTCCGAGGGCTCAAAGTCTACGATCTCTACCCGCAAAAGCCACCAGATCTCTTTAAGGGGAGTCAAATTCAAATCGTAGGGCGCTACTCAGCCCCCGGCGCAGAGAAAGTGATCCTCGGAGGTCACGATCCGGGCGATTTTGTTTTCGGGTTCGATATGACACTGCCTCAAGAAAACACAAATTACAGCTTCATCCCGCGCCTATGGGCCTCGCGCAAGATCGGGTATTTGCTCGAACAGATCAGACTTCACGGCGAGAACAAAGAGCTTGTAGACACAATCAAGAAACTCGCGGAAAAGTTCGGCATCGTCACACCCTACACGTCGTATCTGGCCCAACCAGACGACGAACGCGCACGAGTCTTCGAGAGTCGAGAGCATTTGATGGCCTACACAGGTAGAGCTGCCGTGCAGATGTCGGAAGCCTTGAAAGATTACGCGTCTGGCATTGTTGTGCCTTCAAGTATCGTGAAGCACGCAGGCGGCAAGGCTTTTATCTTCAAAGACGGCGTCTGGCTGGCCCCCGAATATGCCGGGGGAAAGACGATTAAAGTCAGGTTCGGCTCGGAGGCGTACTTTGGCCTGGCAGACATCGCAAAAGACTATTTAGCACTGGGCAACCGCGTGATCTTCCCCTGGGACGGCAAGTTCATTGAAGTGGCCCAAAACGAAGGCGTCACAAGCTTAGACGAGCTAAAGCAACTTGACACAAGTTCTATGGAGCAGAAAGGCACAGGGTTAGACGTGCGGACGACGCTGACTATTGCGACTGTGGTGCTTCTAGTGATTGCAGGATGGGCTCTCTTCTGGCTGAGGCGCTAAAAATCACCCTGTCAGCGGATAGGAAAAGCGAAGTTAGGATCGTGCGGCTTACTCGCAGGCATCCGCTAATCCGCTTTTCTCATTTAAAATTGCAAGCTGTCAGACCAGACGTTTATTGACAAAGAGGGGATCTTTATGCTATAGAGGAGATTTAGGCGGGAGGCTTGGGCCGCGCTGTCCACCGCCTCAGGGGGAGAGCTACTGGGGAAAAATCCCGCGCACAAGGAGGCAAATACGCGGGCAAAACCCTGGTAGCCGATGGGAGGCTACGGGGTTCGCCCATAACCGCCCACTCACGGAGGGCACCGCGGCCAAGCCTTTAGGAGGTGAGAGGGTATTATACCGTCAGCTCTGACCTCAGCTAGCCGCATATGACCCCCTTCATCGCATTAGATTAAATATCGCACAAATTATACCGGGAGTGTCCGATTTTGTCAAGATCACCAAACACCTGTTAGGAAGGGACTTTTCGTGTAAGCCGTTAACGGCTTTGAGCGAATATGCGTTCGAGTTGAGTCTTGACTGCTTCCCCCACCTCGCTGCAGCGGGCGGCCCGCTCCTCGCCGACCAAGTCATAGGTCAACGTCTTGCCCTCTCGAAGCACTGCCGCAACGGCCTGTTCCACGAAGCCGGCTGACCGCAGCAGGCGCTCATCGTTATACTTTTCTCCCAACCACTCTAGCATCATCTTAGTAGCTAGAATGGCGGCCATCGGGTTCACTTTGTCTTGACCTGCGTGTTTAGGGGCGCTGCCGTGGATGGGCTCGAACATCGCGTGCTCATCGCCGATGTTGCCCCCGGCCGCTAATCCCAGCCCTCCCTGCGTGGTGGCCGCGTTGTCACTGATCACATCGCCCACCAGATTGGGGGCCACAACGACATCATACCATTCGGGGTTGCGAATCTGCCACTGGCAGAAGGCATCAAAATACGCATAGTCGAGTTGAATCTCTGGGAACTCCTCACGCCCCACTTCCGTGAAGATCTCACGAAAGTATTTGTGTGCCCCGATGATATTAGACTTGTCCACGCACGTCACCTTGCCATGCTTCTTTCTCTTTTTTGCAAGGCGAAACGCAAAGCGCACCACCTTTTCGGTCGCCTCCTTGGTGATTCTGATCGGCGTTACTTTGCCGTCTTTGATTTGCCGAGTTTCGCCGGTGTAAGCATCTTCGGTGTTCTCCCGCACGATCACATAATCAACGTGCTCAGGCTTCCAGATATTTAAAAAAAGCCCCGAGATTCTGTGTTTGACGCCGGGATAGAGCTTCACGGGCCTCACGTTGGCATAAAGATCGAGCTTTTGTCTGTTGCCGATGACTTGGGCGTAGCCAGCAAGCTGCGGGGTGGGATAGGGCTTGCCGGGCTTGGTGAAGACGGGCTTTCCATCCACTTCGTGGCCCACGGCCCCGAGCAAAATGGCGTCAGCCGTTCGGCACCTTTCGAAGGAGCTGTCTGGCCACTCTTTTCCGTGTTGAAGATAATAATGGCCACCGCAGGGGATTTCTTCAATCTCGAACTTGACCTTCGCGAGTTTCTCCACAGTGCGCAAGATTTTAAGTGCTTGGCAGATCACTTCTGGCCCGACGCCGTCGCCGGGCAGAGCCACGATCTTATAGCTTTCTCTGGCCATCGTTAAATAAACTCCCTGGGATCGGCCACTTTGCCCTTAATCGCCGATGCCGCGACTGTCGCTGGCGAGGCCAGATAGACGGCCCCTTGGCCCGCGCGGCCCTTGAAGTTTCTGTTCGATGAATAGACCCCGACTTGGCCCTCTTTAAGGGTGCCCGGCCCCATGCCGATGCACGCTCCACAGCTCGGGGGCACGAGCTGGCCCCCAGCCTCCAAAATCGCGCGCAAATAACCCTCACGGCCAGCCCGCTCCCACACTCCCAACGTCGAGGGCGAGACGATGAACTGCACGCCCCCGGCGACTTGATGATTTTTAATGATCTGCGCGGCGGCTCGCACGTCTTCGAACTTGCCTCCCGTGCAGCTGCCCACCCAAGCCACCTCAATGGGCACATCGTCAAGCGCCGTGATGGGCACACCGTTGTCGGGCTTGTAGGGCTTCGCAACATACGGGACGAGCCTTGATAGATCGAAGCTCATTTTAGCTTTATAAACGGCATCAGGGTCAGAACGCAGCCTGCCCACGGGGAAGATGCCACACATGGCTCCGCCCTCAACGGTCATGTTGGCGATCGTAGAGCGGTCCTCTTCCGTAAGATACTCGAGAGCAGAGCCGGCGAACTCGACGACACAATTCGTGAAGCCATTCATAGTCACTTTACTCAGAATATAAAGAATCACATCTTTGGCGTAGACGCCCCTGGGCAGCTTGCCGTTGAGTTCTACTGAGATCGTCTCTGGCACCTCGACGAGAAGCTTTCCCGAGGCCATGATCTCTGTTAAGTCTGTGTTGCCGATACCGAACGCAAAGCAGCCGTAAGCCCCATAGGTACACGTATGGGAGTCCGTGCCGACGACGAGCGTGTCGGGTTTAATTAGGCCCTTTTCAGGGAAGAGCACATGGCAGATGCCGTGACTGACGAAGGGGGCCGGAGGCAAAAACGCATAAGGCAGATTCTGCTCTTTAGCAAAAACAGCCGCCTTCTGCACCATCTCTTGAGACTTCCAGTCATCTTTGATGAGCGGGATCTGAATGGTGTGATCGGCCACAAACAGAATTTTCTCGCGATCGCGGATTTTGAAATCACGTCCATAGGCTTTGTACACCTGCTCGGCAGCGACGGGCAGCGTCAGCTCATGCGTGATCACGCGATCAACGTCTGCATAAACAATCATGCCCGGCTCGACATAACTGACGCCTGCGGCCTTGGCTAAAATCCTTTCCGCGAGTGTCATAGGCCGGGGCTGGGTGCTGGGCATTTTGAATTTCCCGCCGCTCTTATTAAAAGCTGTTAAGCCTCCGGCTTCTAAAATCGCTCGATGGATCGGTGCCATGCCCTTCCAAAAAGATTCGTCTTCCAGATCCACGCTGAGCCTATCACCCGTTTTAATGTTTGATGGGATGAGATCGAGCGTTCGAGAGATCGGCAGGCCGCAGTTGACGGCGTTTCTATAAAAGATGCGGGCAAAAGACTTTGCGATCACTACTCTAATGCCCGCTTTCATCAGCGCGATGGGCGCCACTTCGCGGGAGCTTCCGCAGCCGAAGTTCTCGCCCGCCACTAAAATCGTGTGCTCGCCAGCCCTGAATGGGACTCGGGCAGGGTTCTTAGAGATGTGCAGATCTTCCAGGGCGTGAGGGCCCAATGTATCGAGATCCGTGGTGGTGCAGTAGCGTGCCGGGATGATTTCGTCTGTGTTCACATCGTCGCCCACCACGAAGACTTTGCCCGTGATCTTCTTATTGCTCATCGCCGTTTCCTTCTTGCATCACACAATTTTATGACCCTTTGGCGGCGAAGGCAAGTGTCTATTAGCGTTTTGTGGATGCTCCGGCCAGGGCCGCCAGCAGAATCCAGCCACCAAAAAGCGCGAAGAAGCCGATCTCAACCAGATCGATCTCGCGTAGCGTCGCTACTCACGTCAGCAGAAAGAACAAGATGATCAGCTTGCCCAACACAAAGAATACATCTCTGAGTTTGCCCGCTGCCCACAGGTCTCTATCAGCTCGGATCACCAGCGTGAAGCTCCCCAGCAAAACAAGCAGTGCCCCCATAATTAACATGAACGACGCCGCCTGAAACTCGTAGGCCTTTTTGATCACGGAGGGCGTGAAAAGCAGAATCAGCAGGCTCATGGCGGTATCGATGGCGCGGAACTGCCCGGCGAAGCGCGGGGCCTTGTCGAAGATGCTCAAAAGCTCTTTGCTGAAGCCCATCGAAAAACTCTCGGGCTCCTCACGCCGCTTGAGTCTGTAGTCTTCAGGGGCTGCCAATAGCGCCATACTCGTCGAAAAGCGTGCGATGAATTGGGGAATGATGAGATAGATGAAGGGCAGAGCTACGGAGACGATCTTGTCTGCGAAGCTCAGCCCGTCCGCAAAAATGAAGTTAATCAGCTGCGCGAAGCGAAAAAGCGACCAGACCGAAAAACCCGTGAGCAAAATCAGGGAGCCCCAGCAGAACACCACAATGCGCAAATTCAGAAATCTTTGGGAGCTTTCATCGCGCGCATAAATCTCGGCAAAGCGCCCGATACGCGGTTAATAATATATCTGCACGCCGATAGACCATACCAGCGAGGCCGCGAAAAAAAGCAGCCCCAGCTGAATGGGAATCTGATTAAGAGGGATCGGCTGCTCCATGGCGTTTTAAGCGTATCGAAACGGCTTGAAATTATCAATCAAAGCCCGCTGAAATCGCTCTTGACGCGCTGAGCTGTAAGTGTTATATTAAGCACAGGGGCCCGTAGCTCAGCGGTTGGAGCAGCCCCCTCATAAGGGGAAGGTCGATGGTTCAAATCCATCCGGGCCCACCAATGACACAGTCGGACAGTCTAACAGTCGAAAGTCAAACAGTCACATTATGGAGAAGCTTCTCGTGAACGTAGACGGCCACTCACAAGGGAATCCCGGCGAAGCCGCGATCGGGATCGTTATGACCGACGGTGACGGAAACGTCGTAGAAGAAATTTCAAAACATATCGGCCGAGCGACCAATAACGTGGCCGAATATAAAGCACTAATCGAAGCCTGCAAGGCCGCTTTGGAGTACATGCCTCAGCGCGTTATCTTCTTTACAGATAGTCAACTCGTGGCGAATCAAATTAACGGCCTCTATCGGGTACGTCGCCCTCATCTCGACAATCTGAATCAGACAGTCATGGAGTTATTGAATAAACTTCCGAGTTGGCAGGTGCGCTATGTGGAGCGCACGGCCAACTGGAAGGCCCATA
>FWPU01011772.1_pt1 | contig 11678 bp, 12 predicted proteins | sample 2228361 | NCBI WGS metagenome assembly FWPU01 (sample SAMEA103939777, study PRJEB20133) | metagenome | reverse complement strand
AGCGTCCGGAGAAACCGGGAACATCGCCGGCGCAGCCGCTCGCGGCGCGCGCGAACCAGCTGCTGCAGCGCCGTAATTTCGAAGAGGCGAGTGCAGCGGCAACGCGAGCGATCGCTGCCGATCCAAAATGGTTTCCGAGTTATGTGGTGCGAAGCCTGGCGCGTTCGGCCCTCGGCCAGAACGCCGAAGCGCTCGGCGACATCGAACAGGCGCTGCAGTTGCGGGAACGCGATCCGGTTCTTTTGAACCTGCGCGGATCGCTGCTGACGCGGCTGCGACGTTTCGATGAGGCGCTGGCCGAATTCGATCGCGTGCTCTCCATCGATCCAAAAAACGTCGACGCGGTGGCGAATCGCGGCTACCTGTTCCGCGCCAAGGGAGACCTGACAGCTGCCTTGGCCGAATACGAGCGCGCCTTGACGCTCAATCCGCGGCATGCGCGGTCGCTGTCAGGGCGCGGCGTGGTGTACCGGCTACAGCATCAGTACGACAAAGCCATCGCGGAATTCGACCGCGCACTGGCTATCAATCCCCGTCTGGTCGAGGCGCGCGCCAATCGGGGCATCGCGCTCGTATTCAAGGGTCGCGCGGCGGAGGCAACCGCCGATTTCGATCGGGTCCTGGAGGTTGAGCCGACCAATGCGCAGGCGTTTTTCGGACGCGGGGTCACCATGCTGATAAGCGGCCAGCTTGAGCGCGCTATCGCTGCCTTCGACCAAGCGCTGGCCAACAGAGGTGTGGATGCCGCGGTGGTCCATCTGCTGCGGGGCCGTGCCTACCTTGCAAAAAAGGATCTCGATCAGGCGATGGTCGACCTCGACCGGGCGTTGGTGCTGCGACCGCGATATCCGGAGGCCTTAACGAGCCGCGGCATCGTGTGGTCGCGGAAGCGGAATTTCGAGCGCGCGCTTGAGGATTTTGACCGCGCGATCGAGCTCGATGCCAATTCCATCGAGAGCTATTACGCGCGGGCGGCGGTTTACGAGGCTCAGGGCAAGCTGGACCAGGCCACTGCGGACCTGCGCAAGGCGCTCGCGCTCACGCCGCGGTCCGTCTTTGACGTTTCCGCCCAGGCCGATGCAAAGCGGCGCGTCCAGCGTTTGGAAAAGCGCATTCCTTGCGGCTCTGCCGGCGCTGCCTCCGCATCCGAGACCTGCCTGTAGGCCGTCGGCAATTTCTCGGCGGGACGTGGCATTACCGCCTCTGCCCCTTGCAAATTGCAGAGGTATGCATAAATTGCATTGCTGCGGCGCAATATAATCCACTGGCTGCGCCCTGGCAGCGGCCTATCTACCAGATAGATCGCTTCACAAGATCAAAGGGTTAACGAAATGCTGCTAGCTCAGCTCATACGCTTCTTACGGCAGTGGCGCAACTATAACGCGAGCCTGCGGGAGCTTACCAGCCTTGATGATCGGCAGCTCGCGGATATCGGCATCAGCCGCTCCGACATTCCGCGCGTGGCGTGGGAGAGCGCAGAGCGCACGACCGAGTAAGGCGAAGGACTCACGCGGTCATTGGCTTTGCGGCTGTCGCGGTCCGTCTCAAGGACTGCGATTGCCGCCATTTGTCCGCTCCGTTCCCAGGGGAGAAGGGCCGAGCGGATGGACGCCGTTCGTCGCCTTCATTTCGTACTCCCATCGCGCTAACAGGTGCGTCCGGTTTGCGGCGATGGCCCATCGTCGGCCGGCGCTGATCACGCGCACATGGCTGCCATGAGGGTGCAACCCGTTCACGTCATTGGCGGAGGACTGGCCGGTTCCGAGGCTGCCTGGCAGATCGCGCGGCGCGGTGTGCCGGTAGTGCTGCACGAGATGCGGCCGGTGAAGAGAACGGCCGTGCACAAGACGGACGGGCTGGCCGAGCTCGTCTGTTCCAATTCCTTCCGCTCGGACGACTGCGCCCTTAATGCGGTCGGGCTCCTGCACGAAGAAATGCGGCGGCTCGACTCGCTCATCATGCGGGCGGCTGACCGCAATCAGGTGCCGGCGGGCGGGGCCCTCGCTGTTGATCGCGACGGATTCTCGGCCGCGGTGACCGAGGCGCTGGCGGCGCAGCCGCTGATCGAAATCCGACGCGAAGAGGTGACGATGCCGCCGCCAGACTGGGACAACGTCATCATTGCCACCGGCCCCCTCACCTCGCCGCCTCTCACGGAGACAATCCGCACGCTCACCGGAGCCGAGGCGTTGGCGTTTTTCGATGCGATCGCGCCGATCGTCTACCGCGACAGCATTGATCTCAGCGTGGCCTGGTTTCAGTCGCGCTACGACAAAGCCGGGCCGGCCGGCACCGGTACCGATTATATCAACTGCCCGCTCACGCGTGAGCAATACTACGCTTTCGTCGCGGCGCTGCTCGCCGGCGAGAAGATCTCGTTCCATGAATGGGAGGGCACGCCGTATTTTGACGGCTGCCTGCCGATCGAAGTCATGGCCGAACGCGGGCCGGAGACCTTGCGGCACGGGCCGATGAAGCCGTTCGGGCTCACCAACCCGCATCAGCCGGACGTGAAGCCGTATGCCGTCGTGCAATTGCGGCAGGACAACCGCCTCGGCACACTGTTCAATATGGTCGGCTTCCAAACCAAGCTGAAGCACGGCGAACAGGTCCGCATCTTCCGCACGATCCCCGGACTGGAACGGGCCGAATTCGCCCGGCTCGGCGGGCTGCATCGCAATACTTTTCTCAACTCGCCGCTGCTGCTCGATGCCTCGCTGCGGCTGAAATCCATGCCGCGGCTCCGGTTTGCGGGGCAGATCACCGGCTGCGAGGGTTACGTGGAATCGGCCGCCATCGGGCTGATCGCCGGGCGCTGCGCCGCCGCAGAACGACGCGGAGAGCCGATTTCGCTGCCGCCGCCGACCACCGCGCATGGCGCTCTGCTCGCGCATATCACGGGCGGACATATTGCCCGCATTGATGCCGGGCCGCCGTCGTTTCAACCGATGAACATCAATTTCGGACTCTTTCCTCCATTGGAGACTGCAATGAAAGGCGAGGATGGCGCACGCCTGCGCGGAACAGCCAGAAGTATCGCCAAGAAACGGGCCCTCACAGCGCGTGCGCTCGCCGACCTCGACGCCTGGAACTTTGGCTTTGCGCGCATCGCCGCGGAATGAATCAGAAATAATTTACAAGGCTTCCCCGATGCCGCCACGCGCTGCGCGCCACAGGGTCCATTGCCGCCGCCATGGGGCAAGCCGCGTCACCCGGAACGGGCGGTAAAGGCGGCGCTCCATGCGCGCCAGCGTCGGTTTGACCAAGACAACCGGCAGAACTGCAGGCGTTACGGTAGCCGGGATATCGTCGGCAAACCGACGCGCCGCGGAAAGATGCGCGCGCGCGTGCAAGCGCATCTCTGCCAGCGCCGCGCGCAGCTCGACGGTGGCCTTGCCGGAATAGACATCTGCAGTGCGCGCATGGTGGCGATTGAGAACCTCCAGCGGCACGTAGAGCTGACCGCGCGAGGCGTGAATTGCGAACGACGCAAGCAGCCCGCCGATGGCATAGGCGATGCCGGCGTGGTGGAGGAACTGGCGCGCGCCGGGGTCGCGACCGTCAGCGAGAATGCGCGCCGCAAGCTCCATGAGGGCCGAGGATGTCCGCGCGGCATAATCTTCGAGCGCGGCGACGTCGTGCATCGGCTCGTTGTATAGATCGAAGCGCCGCGCGTCGATCAACTCCGCCAGTGTTCGCGGCGGCAGAGCGTACCGCACCACGGCGTCACGCAGCGCGGCCGCCACCGGATGCGCCGCGACTTCGCCGCGGCCGCTTCCGGACAATACCTCGCTCCACCATTGCAAGCGGACCTCCCCTGCCATGGCCTCGCGCGCCACTTCCCGGATGCGGGCGACTTCGAAATTGAAGGCGTAGAGCGCAAAGAGCGCGCGACGATATTTGGCCGGCGCAAACAGCGTCGCAAGATAACGGTCCTTGTCGCCGGTGCGGACAAGCTCTTCGCAATGGAGAAAAGCGTCCGGCATGGGCGCCGCCCGTTTTGCTGTCCACAGCTATTGCACGGCGAGCAGACCGGCGGCCACGCGACGGCCCTCGCCCAACAGAATGTTATATGTGCTCACTGCCGTTCCGGTGCGCGTCACCTCGACGGAAATGCGGGCTGCGGAAAAACGCGCTTGCAGCGAGGCAGGTAGGGCCCATGACTTGGCGCCTGCGCCAAGCAAGAAGATCGAAATAAGCTCTGCCTCATCGAAAACCTGTATGAGCGAAGCCTCGGTGATCTGCTCCGCCGATGTCACCGGCCACGCCCAGATGCCGCTCGGCAAACAAAGCAGCGAGCCCCGATGCGACATGCCGGCAAAGCGAAAGCCGCCCCGGCCATAGCCGTCAATCGGCGCCGGGCGCGGGAAGTGGGGCGGTGCGAACTCTGCGGGCACCCGTCAGCTTTTGACCGTAGCAGGTCGCGCCGCGCGCGGCTCTTCGCGAGCGAGGTCCTCTTCCGCCTCGGCGCGACCTTGCCCGACACCCAGATATATCAGCAACGGGGAGGCAATGAAAATCGAGGTGTAGGCGCCGACCAGCACGGCGCCGAACGTCATCGCCGCGGTAAAGCTGAAGATGACAGGGCCGCCGAAGATCAGCAACGAAAGCAATGCCAGGGTCACAGTCACGTGCGTAATGATCGAGCGGGACAGGGTGGCATTGACTGCAATGTTCAGCAGTTCGTGCATAGGCATTCGTTTGTAGCGGCGCAGCATTTCGCGAATCCGATCGTAGATGACAACGGTATCGTTCAGCGAGTAGCCGAGAATGGTGAGCAGCGCCGCGATGCTGCTCAAGTCGAAATCAATCTGGGTCAGCGCCATGAAGCCGATGGTCAGCACGATATCGTGGACGTTGGCGATCATGGCGCCCAGCGCAAACTGCCATTCGAAACGAAACCAGAGATACACGAGAATGCCGCAGATCGCAGTGATCAGACCGATAGTCCCGTAGGTCAACAGCTCCCCGGAAACACGCGGGCCGACGACTTCGGTCCGGCGGTATTCGACATCATCGCCGAGCGCGTTGCGCACTTTGGCAACCGCCTCCTGTTGCGCCGCCTCCCCGCCGGGCTGCTGGGCAATGCGGATCAGCACGTCGGTCGGCGCGCCGAACTGCTGAAGCTGCACGTCGCCGAGCTTCAGCCCTTCCAGGGTCGAGCGCATCTTGGCGAGATCAGCGGGGCCGGATTTGGATTGCACCTCGATAAGCGTGCCGCCGATGAAATCAATTCCGTAGTTGAGGCCGACGCTGAAAAAGGCGGTCAACGCCAGAACCGATAGGACGGCCGAGAGCGGAAAGCTGATGCGCCGGAAGCGCATGAAGTCGAACTTCGTGTCGTCCGGAACAATCCGCAAATGCGGATAGACCTGCATCCAAAGGACAGATATCCGCGTACCGTTATTGCGATCAATGTGGAACAGGCGCACGTGCGACTCGATCAAATGGGAATGGTCTTGGGACGGAACCAGAAGTACCAGCCGGCGACCATCAGTCGCGTCAGCGTGAAGGCGGTGAACACCGTGGTGATGATGCCGATGCCGAGCGTCAGCGCAAAGCCGCGCACGGGGCCGGAGCCGATGAAGAACAGCACGGCGGCAGCGATGAAAGTGGTGATGTTGGAGTCAAGGATGGTCGCAAGCGCGAGCGAAAAACCCTTGTCCAACGAGTTGATGGCATTGCGTCCGGCGCGAACCTCTTCGCGCACGCGCTCGTAGATCAGCACGTTGGAGTCCACCGCCATGCCGACGGTGAGCACGATGCCGGCGATGCCGGGCAATGTCAGCGTCGCGTTGAAGGCTGACAGGATGCCGAGGATCATCGCCACGTTGATCCCGACGGCAATGGTGGCGACCAGGCCGAACAGGCCATAGGTGGCGAGCATGAAGATCACCACCATGAGGGAGCCGATCCAGGAGGCGCGCACGCCCTTCTCAATGGAGTCCTGGCCGAGGCCGGGGCCGACGGTGCGCTCCTCGATGATCGTCAGCGGCGCCGGCAGGGCACCGGCGCGCAACAGGATCGCAAGATTGTTGGCCGATTCCACGGTGAACTGACCGGATATCTGGCCCGAGCCCCCCAGGATCGGCTCGCGGATCACCGGCGCCGATATCACCTTCTCGTCGAGGACGATGGCGAAGCGCTTGCCCACGTTCTCCTGCGTGACGCGCGCAAATTTGCGGGCACCACTGTTGTTGAAGCGGAAGTTGACAACCGGCTCGCCGGTGCGCTGATCGAAGCTGGGTTGCGCGTCGATCAACTCCTCGCCAGAAACCATCACCGCTTTCTGAATCAGATAAGGGACGTTGGCCTCCTCCTTCTCCCCGTAGAGAATTTCAGACTCGGGCGGCGGGCGAGTCTGCAGCGCCTGCTGCGGGGTCATGCTTTCATCGACCAGGCGGAAGGTCAGCTTTGCGGTCTTGCCGAGAATCTCCTTGAGCCGCGTCGGGTCTTGCAGACCCGGCACCTGAACCAGGATGCGGTCGAGTCCTTGGCGCTGGATGGTCGGCTCGACGGTTCCCAGCTCGTTGACGCGCCGTTCGACAATCTGGATCGACTGCTCGACCGACTGGCGGATGCGTTCGACGATGGCAGGCTCGGTGACGGCGTTCGACGATGGCAGGCTCGGTGACGGTAAGGCGGATCAAGCCGCCGCCGGCATCAACCACCTCGACGCTGCGCTGGCCCGTGGCGCTGAGGATGCCCCCAAGCGGCTGGGACAGTTCGCGCAGCTTGCTCAACGCCTGCGCGCGGTCCACGCGCTCGCCGAGACGAACCTCGACGGTATTGCCGCGGATGGTGGCCGTGGTCAGCGCCCACCGGTTGTCGCGGATCACGCGGCGGACGTCCTCGCGCAATGTCTCCACCTTTTCCTTGCGCACCGCGTTGGTGTCGACCTCGAGCAAGATGTGCGAGCCGCCCTGCAGATCGAGGCCCAGCACGATATGGCGCTGCGCCCATTTCGGCCAGGAACGCAGCGTGGTCTCGGAGAAAAAATTCGGAAATGCGGCGAGGCACACAACGAGCGTCGTGAGCAGAATCGCCGTCGCTCTCCACCGCGAAATGTTCAGCATGCACCTGGACCGCCGGCCGATCGTCCGATCAACTCGACGTGCCCTCCTCTTTTACTGGCTCGCCCTTGGAGCGCACATCGGCCACCATCGAGCGAATCTGGCGAACGCGGATGTCGTCTGCAATCTCGACCTCGATCTGCTCGTCGTCGACCACTTTGGTGACTTTGCCCACCAGCCCGCCGGAGGTGATGACGGTATCGCCGCGACGCAAGTTCTTGATCATTTCCTGGTGTTGCTTGACCCGCTTCTGCTGCGGTCGAAGCATAAGAAAATAGAAGATCACGAAGACCAGGATCATCGGAACCAGGAACGAGGTCAGCGGGTTGTCGCCGCCCAGTCCCTGCGCGTACGCGGGCGAGATCAGCATGAAAACGGCCCCATGGTTGGTCCGGCGCTAAGATATGCCGCATGAACGGCGGCCGCTAGACCGCACCGCGCCCGGCAATCGCCGCGGAATATAGCCCGCAGGCAAGCATTTGCAACGTCGCGCAATGTCGCCCACCAACCTTTCGGCGCCCGAGCGCGCCCTTACGGAGTCTTGCGGCCCCGGTGCCGGCCCGCTAAGGGAGCGGGTCGAGTCAAGTCCTGCCATGGCAAAATCCCGATCAGGCGCCCGCGCCAAAGCCGGCCGCAAAGTGCGGGCAAATCCCGCAACGCGCGATCCGTTGGAGCGAATCGCAATGGCATTCGAGCGACTTGCGCCACCCCGCGCGGTCGCGCCCGATTTTTCCGCGGCGGATGCCTTCGTCTGGCACCCGGAAAGCGGTTCGCTCGCACCGGTGCAGTACGTCAATCGCGTGGACATGTCGCTGCTCAAAGGCATCGACCGGCTGCGCGATGCACTCCTGGAGAACACCGAACGCTTCACGCGCGGGTTGCCGGCGAACAACGCGCTGTTGTGGGGCGCGCGCGGCATGGGCAAGTCGTCGCTGGTAAAGGCCGTGCATGCGGCGGTGAACGCCAAGTTTGCGCGAAAGAATCCGCACGCCGCGCTGAAACTGATCGAGATACACCGCGAGGACATCGCGAGCCTGCCGCAACTGATGGCGGTGCTGCGCGAGGCGCCCCACCGCTTTCTCGTGTTCTGCGACGACTTGTCGTTCGAGGCCGAGGACACCTCCTATAAGTCGCTCAAGGCGGTGCTCGAAGGCGGCATCGAAGGCCGGCCGGAAAACGTCATCCTATACGCCACCTCGAACCGGCGCCATCTGATGTCGCGGGACATGATCGAAAACGAGCGCTCCACGGCGATCAATCCCGGCGAAGCAGTGGAGGAAAAAATCTCGCTCTCGGACCGGTTCGGACTTTGGCTCGGCTTCCACCGCTGCAGTCAGGACGAGTACCTGGCAATGGTCGAAGGATACGTCGCGCACCACCGCATCCCGATCAAGCGGGAGGCCCTGCGCCAGCAGGCGCTGGAATGGGCGGCCACCCGGGGGGCGCGTTCGGGCCGTGTGGCGTGGCAGTTCGTGCAGGATCTCGCGGGACGCCTCGGCGTGAGGCTCGGCGGCTGAGGCCTACAGGGAGGCAGCCCGGTCGAGATAGGGTATGGGGTCGACGGCGGTCGACCTCTTGCGAATCTCGAAATGCAACTGCGGTGATGACACGTCTCCGGTTTGACCGGCCTTGGCGACGACTTGGCCGCGCTTCACCGTGTCGCCATGCTTGACCAGGATTTCGCTCAAGTGCGCGTAGGCCGTCACGTAGCCGTCGGCGTGCCGGATAAGCAGGAGGTTGCCGTAGGTCTTCAGCTCGTTGTTGGCGTAGACGACTACGCCCTCCTCCGCCGCCTTGACCGGCGTGCCCTCGGGCACGGCGATGTTGATGCCGGCATTGGCCTGCCCGCCGGGCTTGGGGCCGAAGCCGGAAATGATGCGGCCGCGCACCGGCCAGCGAAACGAGAGCGCAGTCGCGGCGTTGCTCTTGCTTTCGGCAGACTGCTCGGGGGCCGGGGTAATCTTGCGTGCGTTGCTCGTGGGCGGAACCGCCGGCGAATTGCTGGCGAATTTTTGCGGCGGCTGCTGTGCGGGACTTGTAGGCCGGGGCGGAATGACCAACTGGTCGCCGACCTTCAGCCTGCTCTGCGGCGTCATCTTGTTGGCGGCGGCAAGTTCGGCAACGGAGATGCCATGCTGGCGCGCGATCTTGCGCAGCGTGTCGCCTGAGGCGACCTGGTGACGCCGCAAATTGTCGGCGGGTCGCACGGCGGCGGGCTTGTCCGCTGTGGTCGAAGCGCTGACCGTCGAGCGGTTGGTCGGCGGCGCGGCCGGGGGCGCAACCGGCGCGGGTTGGGAAGACGGAGGCGGGAGCGCAGCGGAGTTTATCGCAGGCGCCGGAGCAGGAGCAGGAGCACTGGCGATGGCAGTCGAGCCGGTAAGATCCGCCGCGGGTCGGCCGCTCGGACGCGGCGCATCCCGGAAACGATCGGCTTCGGTACTGCAGCTCGCAACCGCAAACACGATTGCGGCAAGCAGCACAAAGCGCGACGAAGGAAGCGAGCGTGAAGACGCAGCGCAACGCATGTTTACACACTCGAGCGAAATACTAACCAGTTAGGTTAAACCGTGTTGGGGTAAACAAGAATTTAAGCGCAAGCACGGGCGTAGAGCGGCGGCGGAGCGGGCAAAAACCTATAATTCACGGGCCTTTCCGGGCAACAGCGGAACAAAACGAACGGGGATCAGCTCCTCGCGCATGATGCGATCCTTGTTCTTGGTTAATTTGACAAGAACCTGTGTGGCATCGCGGGCGCCCAGGGGCAACACCATGACGCCGTCGTCGGCGAGCTGCTCAAGCAGCGCCTCCGGGACTTCCTCGGCTGCGGCGGTCACGATGATCCGATCGAACGGAGCGCGCGAGGGCACACCGGCGAGGCCGTCCCCGAGGATCACTTCGACGTTGTCATAGCCGAGCGTCTTGAGGCGATCGCGCGCCTGATCGGCAAGCGTACGATAGCGCTCGATGGAGACCACCTCGCGGGCCAGGCGCGACAGGATCGCGGCCTGGTAACCGGAACCGGTTCCCACTTCCAGCACCCGATGCTCCGGGCGCACGTCGAGCTGCTCGGTCATGTAGGCGACGACGTAGGGCTGGCTGATGGTCTGACCGCAGGCGATCGGCAGCGCCTGGTCGGCATAAGCGGCGTCCACCGTCTCGGGAGTCACAAAATGCTCCCGTGGCACCTCGTCCATGGCGCGCAATACCGCCTGATTACTGATGCCCCGGCGCCGCAGCGTCAGCAGGAATTCCATGCGCTGGATCTTTTCGTCGCTCGGCGGCTCTCCCACGGGTCGGCTCCTCGCCAATGTCCGGCGCGCCGTGATTGGCTAACGGAACAGTTCCGCGAGCTTGGTCATGAACGGCTCGTCGGTCATGTCCAGACGCAAGGGTGTGATTGTTATGCAGTTGTTGTCCAGCGCAGCGACGTCGGTGCCGGCGACCGGCTGCGGCGCGGTGCGCGCGCGGACGTAGGAAATCCAGTAGTACGCGTTGCCGCGGCCGTCCTCGCGTTGGTCGATGTGCAGCCGGTCCTGGCGATTGCGGCCCTGCGCGGTGACAGAGATTCCTTTCACCTCGCTCGGCGGACAATCGGGAAAGTTGACGCTCACCAGCACGTCGCGGGGAATCCCCGCGTCGAGCACGCGGCGGATGATGTCGGGCCCGAACTTGATGGCGGTCTTCCAGTGCGGCGTCTTACCGCTGCGCGACTTGAATGCCTGCGACAGCGCGATCGAGGGAATGCCAAGGATGGTGCCCTCGACCGCGCCGGCAACGGTGCCGGAATAGATCACGTCCTCACCCACGTTGCGGCCGCGGTTGACGCCGGAGAGCACAAGGTCCGGGTCCCGGCCGTCGAGGATGTGGCGCGCGGCCATGATCACGCAGTCCGTAGGCGTGCCCTTCACGGCAAAGCGACGTTCCTCAACTTGGCGCAGCCGCAGGGGATCATTGAGGGTGAGCGAGTGGGAGACCGCAGATTGATCAAATTCCGGGGCGACGATCCAAACGTCATCGGTGAGCGCGCGGGCGATCTCCAGGCAGGCGTTCAACCCGTCGGAATGGATCCCGTCGTCGTTGGTAATCAGGATACGCATCGCCGTCATCCGTCACCCGCCCCGTTTGCGGGCGTGGTCAACGCGCAAGTGACCCGGCGAGCGGGCTCACCGGTTTCTTGATTGCCCCCTCTCCGAGCTTTCCCAACCCGGGGGCAGGAAAACGCAAAAAGAGCGCGGCGCGGCGTGAGGGTCACTTTCTTTTCTCGATCTTCTTTACGCCACCCATATAGGGTGCAAGTGCATCCGGCACAGCGATCGAGCCGTCGGCCTGCTGGTAGGTTTCCATCACGGCGATGAGCGCGCGGCCGACCGCGACGCCCGACCCGTTCAGCGTATGCACGAACTGCGGGAATTTTCCACCCTTCGGGCGGTAGCGCGCCATCATGCGGCGGGCCTGGAAATCGCCGCAGTTGGAGCAGGAGGAGATCTCGCGGAAGTCGTTCTGGCCGGGCAGCCAGACTTCGATGTCGTAGGTCTTCTGGGCGGCAAACCCCATGTCGCCGGTGCAAAGGGTCACCACACGATAGTGCAGATCGAGCCGGCGCAG
>FWPU01012091.1_pt1 | contig 11679 bp, 9 predicted proteins | sample 2228361 | NCBI WGS metagenome assembly FWPU01 (sample SAMEA103939777, study PRJEB20133) | metagenome | reverse complement strand
GTGACACACCACTAGACACCTCTGTAACACCGATGCATACAGACCTGTGTAACACCTGCACCTTCGGGGGCCGTGCCCTGTTTTCTCCCCGTCAGGCCACCAGGTGCATACCGGCGTCGCCTGGCGGGCAAGGCCAGCCCCCTCTCTAACTCTCCCCCGAAGGGGGCGAGAACAGTGCCTTCCCCCTGTGGGGGAAGGTCAGGGCCTGCCCCCTCGGCTGTGCTCGGGGCAGGCTCCGAGCCTGCCGAGGGGATGGGGGCATGCTGACCTGTGCAGCGGCTCTATGCCCATGTGTACCCTGCGCCCGGCCAGGTGTCACACACGTCTGAATGCATCGGTGTTACAGATTTGTCCAGCCAGTAAGGACTATCCCCCGTGGCCCTGGCTGGCGCTCTCGTACCTGAGATAGTTCAGGTTGAACACCTTCTCCGGCTGCCACTGGCCTGTCGAAGCGTTAAAGACCATTATGGCGACGAAGCGCCCATCGGCGCTGTACACGCGGCACTCCTCGTTGGGCCGCGAGAAGGGGATGCCGAAGCCAGGAGGCACCGCCTGCCCCTGCCTGATCATCTCCTCCAGCCGCTTGCCTGCAATCACGGCCCTCAGGTGCTGCAACACCGTGTCCGGGCCGTGGAGCGCGTCCTGCCAGGTGCCATCGGCAAACCGCTGCTCGGCCTCGGCCAGCGAGAGGGCGTCCGCCAGCTTGAAGGGGCCTGTACGGAGCCGCACCAGGGCCTGGAGATGGCCGCCACAGCCCAGGGCCTCGCCCAGGTCGTGGGCCAGGGAGCGCATGTAGAACCCCCGGCCGCAGCTTACCTCCAGCGTCGCCAGCGGCGGGGACCAGTCCACCAGCTTTATGGACAGCACCTCCACCTTGCGAGGCTCGCGCTCCACCTCCACGCCGGCGCGGGCCAGCTCATACAGCCGCTTGCCCTGCCACTTGAGGGCGCTGTACATGGGCGGCACCTGCTCGATGACGCCCCTGAAGGCCTCCAGGGCCTGCTCGATGGCCTCGGCGGTCACATGGGAGCAGTCCCGGCGTGCCGTCACATCGCCCAGGGCATCGTAGGTGTTGGTGCTGACGCCCAGCTCGACGACGCCGCGGTAGTCCTTGGTGCCGTTTACCAGGTACTCCATGACGCGGGTAGCCTGGCCAAAGCACACGGGCACCACGCCGGTAGCCACGGGGTCCAGCGTGCCGCCGTGGCCCACGTGTTTCTGTTTGCTGGCCCTCTTGAGGCGGCGCACCAGGTCCATGGACGTCATGCCCTGGGGCTTGTCCACGTTGAGGATGCCGTCTATGGCGGTGCCGCGACCTGCATCGCCCGGTGGGCGGCCAGGCCAGTCGGGGCTTTTGATGGACACTCGGGGAGACACGGCTAGCTGGGCGCTCCTTTGCCCGGGCTATCGGGGCCTGAGGTGACCTGCCTTATCTTCTCCAGCAGCTCGGCGCCGCGCTCAATGGACTCGTCCAGGTAGAAGTCCAGGGCTGGCACCGTTTTGAGCGCCAGGCTCTCTCGCATGCTCCTGTGGATGAAGCCCGAAGCCGACTTGAGGGCCTGGAGCGTGCTGCGCTTGGCCTGCTCGTCGCCCAGCACGCTGACGTACACGCGGGCATGCCGCAGGTCTGGCGAGGTGTCCACCTCGGTGATGCTCACCACGGAGGAAAGCCTGGGGTCCTTGAGTTCCCCTGCCAGCAAGCGGCTGATTTCCTGGCGCAGAAGGACGTTGATGCGGTCCAGACGGCGGGTCATGTGGGGACCTCGTTCCTAGGGATTGGGAAATGGCCGTGGCTTTGAGGCGCTCTTAGCCCACCTGCTCTGTGCGGTGGGCTTCCAGGACATCGCCTTCCTTGAAGTCGTTGAAGCCTTCCAGAACGATGCCCCCCTCGAACCCTGTACCCACTTCGCGCACGTCGTCCTTGAAGTGCTTGAGGCTGGCGGCCTGGCCGACGAAGAGCGTCTGGCCGTTCCTGACGACGTGTATGGTGGCGCCGCGGCTGATGCGGCCTTCATTGACGTAGAAGCCGGCCGCCTGGGCCTTCTTGCCCAGGGAGAACACGGCCCTGACCGTGGCGCGGCCCTCTATGACTTCGCGGACTTTCGGCTCCAGCAGGCCCTTCAGGGCCTTCTCGACGTCATCTATCAGGTTGTAGATGATGTCGTAGAAGCGGATCTCAACGCCTTCCTGCGTCGCCAGGGCGCGGGCGCCCGGCTCCGGCCGGCTGTTGAAGCCGATGATAATGGCCCTGGATGCCAGCGCCAGCAGCACATCGCTCTCGGTGATGCTGCCAGCGGCCGCGTGGATGATATTCACCCGCGTCTTCTCGCTACTCAGCCGCTCCAGCGACGCCCGCACGGCGTCAATGCTGCCCTGGACGTCGGTCTTGACGATGAGGTCCAGCGCCTTGACATCGCCGGACTCAATCCTGGCATGTACCTCCTCCAGGGTCACGCCGGCCCTGCGGCCACGCTGCGCCTGCAACTCCCGCTCGCGCTCCTCCACCATCTGCCGCGCCGTCTTCTCGTCGGGGACCACGGTAAACGTGTCGCCAGCGGCGGGCAGGCCGCTGAGGCCCAGCACCTCCACCGGCCTGGAAGGCCCGGCCTTCTTCAGCTTGCGGCCCCGGTCGTTGAACATGGCCTTGACCCGGCCCCTGACGGTGCCGACCACCAGGTTGTCCCCCACCTGGAGGCTGCCGGTCTGGACCAGCAGGGTAGCCACCGGGCCCTTGCTCTTGTCTATCCTGGCCTCGACCACCACGCCCCTGGCAGGCCGGTTAGGGTTGGCCTTGAGTTCGCTTACCTCGGCCACTACCAGGATGTTCTCCAGCAGGTCCGAGATGCCGATGCCCTGCTTGGCTGAGACCGGCACGGCGATGACATCGCCGCCCCATTCCTCGATGAGCAGGTTGTGCTCGGAAAGCTGGCGCTTCACCCTCTCCACGTCGGCTTCGGGCTTGTCAACCTTGTTGATGGCGACGACGATGGGGACGCCAGCCGCCCTGGCGTGGTTGATGGCCTCCACGGTCTGGGGCATAATGCCGTCATCGGCGGCTACCACCAGCACGGCGATATCGGTCACCTGGGCGCCCCTGGCCCTCATGGCGGTGAACGCCTCGTGGCCCGGCGTGTCCAGGAAGGTGATGGGCTGGCCGTTGTACTCTACCTGGTAGGCACCGATATGCTGGGTGATGCCCCCGGCCTCGCCGGCGGCGATGTTGCTCTTGCGGATGGCATCAAGGAGGGTGGTCTTGCCGTGGTCCACGTGCCCCAGGATGGTGACCACCGGGGGCCTGGGCTCCAGCTTGGCAGGGTCTTCTTCCTCGGTGGAAATGACCAGCGACGCGGGCTTGGGCTGCTCGGCGGGCAGGACTGCTTCAAAGCCGAAGTTCCTGGCGACGGCGGCGGCCACCTCGTGCTGGATGACCTCGTTGATGGTGACCATGAAGCCCCTGCGCATAAGCGCCTTGATCACCTCAACCGGGGCCACGTCCATGAGCTTTGCCAGGTCGTGGACGCTTATGGCAGCGGGTATCTCCAGGGGCGCAAGGGCGCGCACCTCCTCCCTGGAGGCTGCTCGGCGGCCCCGCTGTTTTTCCTGGAGGGCGCTACCGCCCGTTGTGGGACTTCGGCGCTCTTCGAATCTATTTGCCATAAATCTCCATTACATGGCCATCACAGGGGAACGCCCGGCACGCCTGGCGTTGCGCTCATGGTGAGGCGCTTGCTGCTTCCAGGGAGGACAGCAGACTGGACCAGTCCTCATCCTTTATTTTAGTACGAAGCGCGTGCTCCAGTCGCCCTCTCTTCAGGCCCTTTTGGATGCAATTCCTGTCTTTACAGATATAGGTGCCCCTGCCAGCAAGCCTGCCGGTGGTATCCACCTGGACCGTGCCCTGAGGAGTGGCCACGATGCGCAGCAACTCGCGCTTGGCGGCCCTGGTGCCGCAAACGACACAGCTCCTCAGGGGCACGTGCCGCCTATGAATCTTCGTCGCCGTCATAGCGCCGCTTACCACCCTTGGCCTTGCGCTTGCGTCCACGCTGCTCGTCGGTCCCACGGCGGCCACGCCTGAGGTCCTCAATATCCTCGGCGAAGCGGATACGGCCTGGCTCTTCGGCATGGCGCACCCTGCGAATGGACCAGATGTCCTCGGGCAGGTCGCGCAGGGAGGTCACGCGTCCCAGCACGGGTACAGACGGTTCGGCCGCTCCTTCCTCCTCCACAGGTGCAGGCGCTACCTCGGCTTCCTCTTCCTCTTCTTCCTCGGCCTCCTCCACAGGAGCAACGGCCTCGGGCAGGGCCTCTTCCTCCTCCTCGGCGACAGGCGCCTCCTCCACCACGGCGGCGGGCGCCTCCTCGACGACGGGCGCAGCCTCGGCAACAGCCTCTTCGGCGGCCAGCTCGGCAGCCGCAGGCACAGGCTCCGGCGTGGCGGGGACCTCGACCGCGGGCTGCGGCCTGACGACCTCCACCTCGACTACCTTCTCCTGGACAGGCCCAGGCGCTACGGCCACCGCGGTCGGCGTGACCTCGGCTTTCGTCTGAACAGCCTTGGCCCGCTCAGCAGCGATAGCTTCGGCCTCGGCGCTGCTCTTGATGTCCACCTTCCAGCCCGTCAGCTTGGCGGCCAGCCTGGCGTTCTGGCCCTCCTTGCCGATGGCCAGGGAAAGCTGGCGCTCCGGGACGACCACCATGGCCGTCTCGGCGGCCTTGTCCAGCTCCACGCGCAGGACCTGGGACGGGCTAAGGGCGTTGGCGATGAATACCGCCGGGTCCCTGTGCCACTCCACCACGTCAATCTTCTCGCCGTGGAGCTCGTTCACTATATTCTGGATGCGGATCCCCCTCAGGCCCACGCAAGAGCCTACGGGGTCAACTCCCTCCTGCCTGGCCCAGACGGCAACCTTGCTGCGGGCGCCTGGCTCCCGGGCGATGGCCTTGATCTCCACCGCGCCGTTGTATATCTCTGGCACCTCCATCTCGAAGAGCCGCTTCAGGAGCAGCTTGTCCGCCCTGGAGACGATGAGCTCCGGCCCCTTGCTGGTGCGCTTGACTGACTGGAGCAGCACCTTGATCTTCTGGCCAAGGCGGTACCTTTCAGCGGGCACCTGCTCGCTGGCGGGCATTACGGCCTCGGCGCGGCCCAGGTCAACGATGATCTGCTTGGGCTCTATCCTCTGGATGGTCGCGGACAGGACCTCGCCTTCCTTGCCGCGGAACTCCTCATAGACAAGCTCGCGCTCAGCCTCCCTGAGCCGCTGCATGACTACCTGCTTGGCGGTCTGCGCGGCAATGCGGCCGGCGCTGTGTGGTATGCTCTCTGCCGCAATGGTCTCGCCGACAGCGGCGTCAGGCTTGATCCTCCTGGCATCCTTTAAAAGGATTTGCGTCTGGGGGTCGGTCACCTCTTCGACCACGGTCTTGAGGATGTAGACCGTAACCTCCCCATTGTTGGGGTTCAGCTTGACGGAGATGTTCTGACCAGCCGTCAGGCTGTCTTTCCTGTAGGCAGAGGCAAGGGCAGCTTCGATGGCTGACAGCACTATCTCTCTAGGAAGATTCCGTTCGGCGGCCAATTGGGTCAGGGCGATTAGGAAATCGCTCTTCATCTTTGTTCAGCCACCTCCTTGCAACTGGAACATCCCCTTAACAAATAAAGTGGGGCCTCCCCACTTTCTAAAAAAGACGGTTTGTTCTAGGTCAAGTATACCAGTTGCGCCCATGAGACACAAGTGCACCCTGGCGGCGGACACGGATTTGGGCCTGAAGCAGGCCCCCTGGCACGGGTGCGGTATACATGCACGCACCTGCCCGCGCCGGCCACCCACCAGTCCCGCGTGAAGCCGGCTGTTTCCTCTTGCATTGCAGCGGGCGCAGGGCAGCGCCGCTGCGGGCGGATTGCCAGATTCAGGCCATCCTGCTAACATCCCTAGGGTGTGTCCCACTGGCGCGGAGGTCACATGAATCTCCTGGACCGCTTGCCAGAGAAGTGGCGTCTGGCGTCCATCGTGGCGGCGCTGGCCGTGGGCTGGGCCGTCCTGTACATGGACCGGAGCATCCTTTTCCCACTGCTGCCCGTCATCGCCGACGATTTTCACCTGACAGGCGTCCAGCGCGGCGCCATCGCCAGCGTTTACTTCGTCACCTACGTCGTCATGCAGGTGCCCTCAGGGGTGCTGGGCGACCGCTTCGGGCTGAAGAACGTCGTGACGGTCATGTACCTGATTATAGGGCTGGGCCTGCTGGGGATAGGGGTCTTGAGCCTGAGCTATGGGCTGCTGCTGGTGTTCGTGGCGGTGCAGGGCTTTGGAGCGGGCGCCTTTTATCCGGGGTCCTATGGCATCACCATCAGCACCGTGCCCCCCCACAGGCGAGGCATCAGCTCGGCGGTCGTGACCGCAGGCATGGCAACAGGCTCGGCGCTGGGGCTGACCTTCTCGGGGACTCTGTACGAGCTGGCCGGCACCTGGCGCGGCCCGTACCTCTACATGCTGGGCCCGACGCTGCTGATGGCGCTGGCCCTGTGGGCGCTCATCGGCAGGGTGCCGCGCGCGCCCAGGGGCCAGGGCGGCTTCAGGTACCTGCTGGGCAACCGCGACCTGCTGGCCCTCAGCGTCGCCAACTTCTTCTCCCTGTACGCCTACTTCGTGGTGTTCACCTGGGGGCCCAGTCTGCTGGTGGAGGAGCGCGGTATATCGGTGTCGCGGGCTGGCGTGTACACCGCAGTGGTAGCCGTCTGCTCCTTCGCCGGCGCGCTGACGTGGGGCAGGCTCTCCGACAGGTTCGGGCGCAAGGCGCTGACGCTGCTGATGTTCGCCACGGCGGGAGTGATGGCGTCGCTGATCGCCAACGTCCAGTCCACGCCGCTGCTGCTGGCCGTGCTGGGGGTGTACGGCTTCTTCGGCACGCTGGCCTGGAACCCTGTGCTGGTGGCCTGGGTAGGCGACCATACCTTTGCATCGGGACGGGTGGGCATGGGCACCGTGATGGGTGTCATGAACGCCATCGGCATAGCCAGCGCCTTCGTAGCGCCCGTGGTCAGCGGCTGGACCAGGGACCTGGGCGGGTCGTTGGCCTGGGCCTTCTACCTGGCGGCCCTGGCATACCTGGTCGCCATGCTGGGCGCCCTGGGCACCAGCGAAGCGCTGAGCAGGCCGGCGTCGCAGGTCTCGCCAGCGGGCCAGCGGCAGGCATGACTCCGGCGCTGGTACGTGCAGTAGTCAGTCGGGTGCTATGGCCTCTCTGTTTGCTGGCCCTGGCGAGCTTGCCAGGCGGGTGCATGGCCAGGGGCCAGAGCAGGCAAGCCGACCCGGGGCTGGCGCCGGCCGGCAAGGCCCCGCCAGCGACTTCCTGAGGTTCCTGCAAAGCGCGGAGGCCATGGAAATCTTCCGCAGGCACGGCTTTCAGCGTCCGTGAGGCTTTCGGTACTGGCCCTGACCCTACAGGTGGCAACGGTCGCCACGCTCATCAACCTTCCCTTCGCCCTGGCCGTGAGCTGGCTGTTGGTGAAGCGGAGGGTGCCGGGGCGTCTGGCGCTGGATATACTGGTGTCCCTGCCCCTGGCGCTGCACCGGTGGCGATAGGCTACGTGCTGCTGGCCCTGCTCGGCCGCGAAGGGCCGCTGGGGGGCCGCTCCATGCCTTGCTGGGAAAAGCAGGTGGCAACACCCATTTGCACTGTGCGCTTGCACCTACCGGAGAGTGGGTGACCTCCACGCATTCATCCAGCCCCTGTATGGGACTGACCACGTAGGGGAAACACCCACTGGCCCACTCAGGCCCTGGGGACAGCTACACCCACAGGATTTTGGTGAGTCCCACGGGGAAGGCGCCCTCAAACTCTGCCACAATCATATACACACGGAACGCACACACTCACACACTTCCCACACTCGCAGATGAGTGCGCCTGTGAAGAGCCTGGCACCAAGGCAGGCCAGAATCGAGGAGATAGAGGTCTTTGAGCATGCGCAAGCTGAAGTGGATACTGCCGTTGCCCATCATGCTACTGGTACTCAGCCTGGCAGTGCCGGTGACCTACGCCGGGATACTCTGGCGTGGGATAGACCCGGAACTGCGGGTGGACGGGCGAAAGGTGAACATATGGATCGAGTGGCCGGAGCCGTACACCTGCACCATAGACAACCCTATAGAGGTTGAGGTCAAGATTCCCAAGGGCGCTAGCTACAGCTTCATCGGCGAGTCGGCGGACGTCCTGGATGGCTGCGACCGCACGATGCACACCAGGACCAGGGTAGACACTTACGAGAGAGGCAGCTACAAGCTGCATGTCAAGGCCACGGTGAACTCGGAAGAGATATTCCCGGTCAGGGTCAAGGTGTACCTCGAAAACGAGCTGGTAGCCCTGTATACCGGCGAGTCCAACAGCCCTGTCACCGGCAAGCCCATCAAGCTGAACGGGAGAATCAAGCCCGTACTGCTGGGGAGCTACTAACCAGGGGACGATGTGGCGAAGGGTAGAGTACTCGGTGCGGTACGTGGGGGCCAGGCGCAAGCTGGCAGGATGGCAAGAGTTGCCATGTGGCCGCACCCCGGGAGGCCAGGAATGGCCATAGAGGTACGGACTCGAGTATACATTGCATCTATCTTGGCGGCTGCGGCGGCAGTCCTGGCAGCAGCCATGCGCCTCTGGGACGTACAATGGGACGCTTCCAGCGCGCTGCTGACGCTCCTGGTGGCCAGCCTGGTATTCCTGGGCGCACGCCACCCCTTCAGGCTGTCCCCGCAGGCCGAAGCGTCGCTCTTCACGGTCCCCCTGTTCATGGGCCTGCTCCTGCTGCATCCGGCGCAGGCGGCTGTAGCCGGCGCACTGGGTCTGGCCGGGGCTGACCTGCTGAACCGGCGGCCGCTGAGGGCCATCCTCTTCAACATGGGTGTCAGCACCGTCATGGCGGGGGCCGCCGGAATGGTGTTCTGGTCCCTGCGGGCCGACGGCGGCGGCAGCCCTCTGCTCCAGTGGCAGACCGCGGCAGCCGCCCTGCTGGCGGGATCGGTCCTTCACTTCAGCAACATACTCCTCATGGCCGGCATGGTGACCCTGCGTAAGGGCATGGCCTTCTGGAAGCAGTGGAAGGAGACGTGGGCCATTGACCTGGTGCAGGAAGGCGGCGCACTGGTCCTGGGCTTTGCCGCGGCATTGCTGGCCGTACATGTGGCTATCTGGACTGTGCTGCTGCTCATGGTGCCGCTGGCCCTGGCCTACTATGCCTTCCGCCGCAGCGTGGAGGAGACCACGCGCAGCCTGGAGCTGTCGCAGCAGCTAGAAGCTCGGCTGGCCGAGCTGCAAGAAGCCCAGGCCCAGCTTGTCGTGCAGTCCGAGAAGCTGGCGTCGGTAGGCATCATAGCCGCCAGCGTGGTCCACGAGGTCAAGAATGCCATGACGGTGACAGCAGGCCGCGCCGAGCTTTTGATGCGCAACTCAGAGCGCTACTTCAAGAACGAGCGTGCTATCGAGCACGTCAACAGCATTTATGAGACAACCAGGCGCGTCACCACCATCGTGCAGGAGCTGCTGGCCTACTCTCGGCCCAACACGTCCGTTGAGCTGGTCAAGGTCAGCGAGGCCATGGAAGTCGCCGCTGACCTGGTGGGCAAGCAGGCCATCAGCAAGGGCATTGGTATCGAGAGGGAGTACGAGGACACGCCGCCCGTGGAAGGCGTTGCCAACCAGTTGCAGCAGGTCTTTGTGAACCTGATCATGAACTCCATTGACGCCACCCCGGCGGGAGGCAGAATCACCCTCCGCTGCGCCAGGGATGGCGACCACGTGGTCGCCAGGGTCAAGGACATCGGCGCGGGAATCCCCAAAGATGTGCTGGCCAGGATGTTCCAGCCTTTCCTCACCACCAAGGGCCCCGGGAAGGGCAATGGGCTGGGCATGTTCGTCTGCCACAGGATCGTGACCAGGCTGGGAGGCGAGATCGCCGTGAACAGTGAAGAGGGTGCAGGCACGGAGGTGGTCATCCGGCTGCCCATGGCGGCCACGGAAGAGAGGTCCCGCCAGGCCCCGGCCATAGCCGAGGCCCTGCAACACGCCTGGCTGGAGCCCGCGCAGAGCGCCGGGGATGCCGGCCCCGCGCCAAGCCTCGCCAGGGCCACAGCCTAGGCCAACCCCCGTGGCACCGCCACGGGCCATAATCAGATAGTCCCTGTCCATGCTTTGCCCGCAGGACATACCTCCAGCAGGAAGCAGCCGTTACACAGCGGCTGCTTTTTGCATACCTCCTTCCCGTGGCGCACTATCAGCGCGTGGTACTCGTTGAACAGTCCCACGCTGGTGGGCAGGTTGTCCATGAAAAGGGAGCGATAGGCAGAGTACGGCCCCTGGGCCGGGGCCAGCCCCAGGCGATGGAAGACGCGCCGGGTGTAGGCATCAATGACAAAGGAGGGCTTGCCCACGGCATAGAGCAGGATGTCGTCTGCCGTCTCCTCACCTATGCCGTAGACACTCAGCAGCTCTCGCCTCAGCGAGTCCAGGGCCTCTCCAGCCATGGCATTCAGGTCATCGTTGAAGCGCTGCCCCAGGTACTCGGCCAGGGCCTTGAGCTTCTTCGCCTTCAGGTTGAAGTACCCGCTGGCCCGGATGAGCCGCGCCAGCTCGTCCTGGGGAAGCTCGCGGATAGCGCGCGCCGACAGTGCGCCGGCACGCTTTAGGTTGGCAATGGCCCGCTCCACGTTGCTCCAGGCCGCCGACTGCGTCAGCACCGCGCCCACCATCACCTCGAAAGGCGTCTCGGCGGGCCACCAGCGCTGGGGGCCGTAGCGGGCGAAGAGGCGCTCGTATATGTCCAGCAGTCGCTGGGACAGGCCCACTGCGTCACCCATGCAATTACTCACTGTCGGAGGCACGTTTGCTGGTGTGCGTGACCGTGTGTACCTGGACGGCATCGGCGATGTGGACCTGGCGCAGGGTGACATGGCACCGGTAAGCGTACACCTCCACCCCCTGCTGGACGACCTGCCGGAGCGTCTGGCAGAACACCGGGTCGGCGGCCTCGTTGGGGGCGAAGGCCACGGCATCGGGCCGCTGAATGACGAAGGCCACGGCGGCCCGGTGGCCTGCGCGGACAGCCTCCGCCAGGGCGTGCAGGTGCTTGCGTCCGCGCACAGTGGGAGCGTCAGGGAACAGGCCAACGCCGTCCTCCACCAGTGTGACCGACTTGGCCTCGATGTAGCAAGTCCCCCGGCCGCCGGACAGGAGCAGGTCAACCCGGCTATCGCCTAGCGGTACCTCCCTGGATACCTTCTCATAGCCCGCAAAGGGCGGGAGTCGTCCTGCCTCTATGGCCTCCTGGAGCAGCGCCGGCGGCAGCCGTGCGTCGGCTGAGACCAGGACTCCGCCGGCAGCTACCAGGGCCAGCGTGTAGGCCGTCTTGCGCTGGCGTCCGTCAACGAGCGCGGGGGACAGGAACAGCGGGTCCTGGGGGGACAGCAACTCCTTCAGCCTGCCGGAGTTGGCGACGTGGGCCAGCACCTCGCGGCCGTCGCACACCACCAGGGCGGTGAAGCGGTTCAGCCGCTTGACGAAGGTAGCCTGCTTCAGGGCCTTGTCCAGTTCCATCTGCCCTCCGAGACTGCTGCCATACTAGTGCAAGTGCAGAAGAGAGCTTCTGTTATGTGCTATCCTATGGGGTATGAAAAGACCTATCTTTGTG
>FWPU01012090.1_pt1 | contig 11681 bp, 12 predicted proteins | sample 2228361 | NCBI WGS metagenome assembly FWPU01 (sample SAMEA103939777, study PRJEB20133) | metagenome | reverse complement strand
GGGGTGGCTTCCTACTCCAGGGTTATTTCAGAATTTTTTCCAATTCTGAAATAATAAGATAACTTTCAAGGTAAATCTCTTGCCCCCAGACCTCCTTGACTACATTTATCTTATCATCCCGGGAGGCTAGTATGTTTTTGAACTTTTGGAGAACCGATTTGCCTCTTCTAATTATCCGATTCATTAAAAGCTTATTTTTTTATGTCTTAAGATTATACTTTCCAAAATCCCCAAAGCCATGAAGGTGGTAACCAAAGAACTTCCTCCATAAGAAATTAAAGGTAAGGGAATTCCTGTAATAGGCATAATACCTAAATTCATACCCACATTTACCAAAACTTGAAACAAAATCATTACCATTACCCCTACTGATATCATCATTCCAAAATCATCCTGGGAAAGAAAGGCAATTCTTAAAATCCGCCAAATCAAAACTGCAAACAATATCAAAACCAAACCAGCACCAATAAACCCTAACTCTTCTGCAATAGCTGCAAAAATGAAGTCAGTATGAGCTGCTGGCAGATATCGAAGTTGACTTTGGGGCCCATGACCCAAACCCCGGCCTAAAATGCCACCTGAACCGACAGCAATTACTGCTTGGAGTTGATGATAACCACTACCCAGGGGATCAAGTGAGGGATCAATAAAAGTTAAAATTCTCAGTTTTTGATAGTCTTGAAGCAAATTCCATATCAAGGGAAGAAATAGGGCTCCTAAAAGGGGGATAAGGGTGATGTAAATTCTTTTAATATGACTGGCTAAAACCATACCAAACCAAATAACAAAAAGTACGATGGAGGTTCCTAAATCAGGCTGAATAGCCACCAAAATCACCATAATTAAAGTAAAAATAAAAGAAATGGCAATACTGAAAATGGGGTGTTTCATATTTTTTCTTTCTTGAAAATAGATTCCTAAAAAAATAATCAAAACTAATTTAGCCAGCTCTGAAGGTTGAAAATCAAAAAAACCAAAACTAATCCAACGAGAAGCTCCGTGTACTGCTCGGCCCCAAATTAGTACAAAAACAAGTAAACCTAAAACTACAAGATATAAAATCCAGGCGATACTCTTAAAAAGTCTATAATCCACAGTAGCTAAAATAATCAAGAAGACAAAGCCTACCAAACCAAAAATAAGCTGGGAAAAGGCAGACCTAGAAAGCAGGAAAATCTCTTGAGCAAAGGTAGTACTATAAATAATAACTACTGAAAGCAAGCAAAATAAAATAACAACAAAAAGAATTATAAAATCAAAATTTTTAATTCTGAATTTAAACTGTTCTAAGGACATTTTATTGCTTTAAGATTCCTATCCAAACTTTTTTACCATCTATCTTTATTTCTTGATTTTCAGCTTTTTGATTTCTCATAAAGATCAAATCTAAAGAATTGGTCTCGTGGACAATCTTATCACTCCATTTCTTGACAGCAGCCAAAATTTCAGAATCATTAACTTGAAGATAAAGAATAACCTTATCTGAAACCACCAAACCCAATCTTTTACGTAAACTCTGAATATATCTAATCAAATCCCGCACTATCCCTTCCTGTCTCAAACTTTTAGTTAATCTGGTATCTATTTTAGTTTTCTTTAAATTTTGGTGGAATTTAATTTCTTTAACATTTAATTCTTCTTTAATAATGGACTCAAACTCCGACCTTAATTTTACCCCTCCATACTCAACACTTAAAAGTGGCTGTCTTAATTTAATAGAGGAAGCCGCCCGCAAAGCAAGACCTTCTTCAACTATCTTTCTGGCCTGAGCCATTTCTTTTATCAATTTTTCATCTATCAATTTTCTATCTACCTTTGGCCAAGCAGAAAGATGAATAGACTCTTCCCCTACCAAATTTTTATAAATCTCTTCAGTGACAAAAGGCATAAAAGGAGCCAAAAGTTTAACATAGGCAATTAAAACAAAATATAAAGTTTGGTGAGCTTCTTTTTTATCTGAGATGCTTTTGTTCTTCCAAAAACGGCGACGGGAACGTCTCACATACCAATTAGAAAAATCATCTATAAAATCAAGTAAAAGCCGACTGGCCAAGGAAAGATTATATTCTTCAAAAGCTGAGGTAACTTCTTCTATCAGTTTATTTGTTTTAGCTAAGATCCATCTATCTAAAATATTCTTTTTAGGAGAAAGTAAAGAAGAGACATCTTTAGGAGGCAGAAATTTATTAAGGAGGGCATAGGTAGTAAAGAAACTATAAACATTCCACAAAGTTAAAACAAGCTTCTTAAAGATCTCTTCAACGCCTCTTTCTGAAAAACATAAATCTTCGGCTCTAACTGCTGGAGAAGCCATCAAATAAAACCTCATAGAATCAGCGCCGTATTTACTAATAACCTCTAGAGGATCAGGATAATTCTTTAAGCTCTTGGACATTTTTTGTCCATCTTCGGCTAAAACAATACCATTAACTACCACATTTTTATAAGGCGATTTATTAAATAAAGCAGTACCTAAAATCAAAAGAGAGTTAAACCAACCCCGAGTTTGATCAATCCCTTCGGCAATAAAATCAGCTGGAAAAGATTTTTTAAATTTTACTTGATTCTCAAAAGGATAATGAATTGAAGCATAGGGCATGGAGCCTGAATCAAACCAAACATCTAAAACTTCCCCAGTTAACTTAGCTTTCCCTCCACACTGGCATTTTATTTTCAAACCAATAAGTTTATGGAGATGGATATCATTAATTTTTTTAGAAGCGGCATGTTCTAATTCTTTTACCCTCCCAAAAACATACTCCTTCTGACACTTTTGGCAAATCCAAACAGGTAAGGGCACTCCCCAGAAACGGTTACGAGAGATATTCCAATCAGGAGCGGTTTCCAACATATTTTGAAATCTGTTTTTGCCCACAAATTCAGGAACCCAATGGATTGTTCTATTATTTTTAATCAATCTTTTCTTAAGTTGAGAAACTTTAACAAACCAGCTTGAAATAGCTTTATAAATCAAAGGAGTCTTACAGCGCCAACAATGGGGATAGGAATGACTATAATCTTCTACTTTCAAAACTTTATCTCCTAAATCTTTGATAATCTGCTTGTTAGTGCTTGGAGAAACTACGCTTTGGCCGAAATAATCAGGAACTTCAGCTGTAAAATTACCAAAATCATCAACTGGCATAAAGAAATCGATTCCATACCTTTGAGCCACCTGATAGTCATCTTCGCCAAAAGCCGGAGCAATATGCACAATCCCCGTCCCCTCTTTAGTAGAAACAAAATCGCCAGAAATAACTTTAAAAGCTTCCTTGGGGTTACTATAATAATAAAAAAGTGGCTGATATCTTCTCCCAACAAGTTCTTGACCCCTAAGTTCTTTTTCTATCTTACCTCTTATCTTATCCTTATAATTTTGGAAGTTCTCTTTGGCTAAAATGTATTTTTCACCCCCACTACTTACCTTTAGATACTTAATATCTTTACCTACTGCCAAAGCTAAATTGCCTGGCAAAGTCCAAGGAGTAGTGGTCCAGGCCAAAAGATAGGTTTTTTTCTCGTCTTCTAATTCAAATTTTACAGTCACTCCCCTATCAATCTTATTCTGATACTCCATGCCTAATTCGAAATTAGAAAGTCCGGTGGCGCATCGAGGACAATAAGGCATCACTTTGTGACCTTTGTAAATTAATTTTTTGTCCCATAGCGACTTGAAGACCCACCAGACAGATTCCATATATTTGATGTCCATAGTAATATAAGCATTCTTCATATCAACCCAGCGGCCAGTTCTTTCAACGATTTTTTCCCATTCTTTGGTATATTTCAAAACAATTTCCCTACATTTGTTATTAAATTTACCAATACCCATTTCTTTAATTTGCCTTTTGGTCTTAAAACCAAGTTGTTGCTCCACGATGTTTTCAATAGGCAAACCATGAGTATCCCAGCCCCAAACCCGTTCCACTCGATAACCCCGCATAGTCTGATAACGGGGAACTACATCTTTAATAGTCCCGGCCAGCAAATGACCATAATGAGGCAAGCCAGTAGCATAAGGGGGACCATCATAAAAAGAAAAAATTTTATTTTTGGGACGACTCTCTACTGATTTATGAAAGATATTGTTTTTCTTCCAGAACTTAAGAATTCTTTTCTCAAGTTTAGGAAAATCCTCTTTAGGATTTACTTTCTTAAACATAATTCCTCTATCTATTTAGTTTACTATAACTCCATTTTTTTTCAAATATCACTAAAAACAATCCAATATAAATATTCGGCTGTTTTGGGCAAAACAGCCGAATTGGAATTTAGGAAATTTCTTAAAAAACTAATATTATTCTTTGTCAGGATCAGTACACCATTTAGTCTCCACCATAAAGGATTGAGCTTTTTGCAAATCTTCCACTGCTATCCTAGATTGGTGAAATTTTTCAGCTAACTCATAAACTTTATTTAAATTACTGAGATCTCCCTCAATGACGACAGCAGGCTCAGTATATTTCCCCCAGGGACCAACTGAATAAATCTCTCCCTCAGTCAATTTAAAATTCTCTCCTAAGTGATTTTGGACTTCAAGGGGGTTATGAGTCATAGGCTCCTCTCTTTCATAACCCTCAATTAAACCAAGAACTACTCTGAATTTTGGCTCCCTTGACTGCTCTTCTTCTATCCCTTGACTTTTGATTTCTTCTGCTAATCGCCTTAAAGCAGTTTGATGGCTTTCAATTGGAGCTACCGGACCAAAAGCCCGACGAGGATAACGACTGAAATGATAACTAAATCCTTCCTCCTTTCCTTTAACCTTATAGCCAGAAAAAGTGAAATCCAAATCCTTGGCTACTTTTGTAATTACTTCTTCAAACTCTTCATCAGAAATCTTAACATCTAATTTGCCTGACCACCATTTTTCTGGTGCTAGTTCTCTTATTTCTATTTTGGAAATCTCTTGGGGAGTTAATTTTTCACCATTCATAATTCCTTTGATTTAATAATTAATTAATATTATTATATTCCTCTAATTTCAGCCTGCTTTACATAAGGCTTGGCAATTTTAAGAAGCTCTTTAAGTTCTCCTTTTAGATAGGTTCTCTTTTTAGTAAACTCTGAATCTAAAGTTTTCAGGGGTCTAAATGGCTGAATATAATACCTTTTGGCTCCTTTAATCCAAAGGTTTATTTTTTTCATCTCTTCTTTGCCAATTAGATCTGGCACCATTGTTGTTCTAAATTCATAATCCACCTTATCTTTAAGTAAAAGACAGACACTCCTTTTTACTGAATCTTCATCGAATTTTTCAACGCCAATTGTTCTTCTATAATCCTCAAGGGGTGCTTTAATATCCATAGCCACATAATCAACTAAATCTTCATCAATGAGATATTTTAGCATCTTAAAATTGGTACCATTGGTATCAAGCTTAACCTCAAAGCCAGCTTTTTTTACTCCCTCAATAAACTCTACTAAATCTGAATATAGAGTGGGCTCACCCCCTGTAATTGATATTCCGTCGATCCATTTTGCCCGACGCCTCAGGTCTTGATATATATCTTCGGGGGAGATAGTTTCCATGTTGGGATCCACTGTAACCAGCTCAGGATTATGGCAAAAACCACATCTAAAATTGCAGCCAGCAATAAAAACAACCGAAGCAATTTTACCCGGCCAATCAATAAGAGTGGTTTTAAGATAACCGGCAATAGGAAGGTTCATTACAGATACCCAATTGAAAAACCTATTTTTTAACTTTAGATATTTGATTTTTAACAGCTTGTAAGGAGGGTACTTCCCCTCGCCAAGATTTTATTTCTTTGTTTTCATTATCGACAATTACAATAGAGGGAGTGGACATAATACCATAATATTGAGCATCGCTAAGTCCATCAATAGTAGAAGTATCCTGCCAATCAACCTTAATACCTTCTCTTTGAAGTTTTTTGCCCAACTCTTTGGCTGGAGGACAAGTAGGACAGGAGGGTTGAGTGAAAATTTTAACCTTCATGAAAAAACAAATATTTAAAAATCGTCTGGAAAATAGCTCTGAGGTCCCAACTCAAACAGAATAGTTACCCTTTCTTCTGTCTCGAAATTCAGCCTTTTTGGATTTGTTCCAGTTTTCAATCTTTGAATAATAACCAACAACTCTTGAAATTCCAAAAACATTTTCTGATCCACAATGGGGACAAAGTGGTTTTAGTTCCTCCTCACTTTGGGTAAGTTTTGTTTTCTTCAAAACCTCTTCCATAAAAACCTCCTACTATTATTCTAAACTAATAGCTGAAACAGGGCAACTAGAAACAACAGTATTAAGATCGCAATCAGCATAATCTTCTGAGATAACTTCAGCTTTGCCACTATCTCCCAATTTAAAAACTTTAGGACACAGGGAGACACAAGTGCCACAACTAATACATTTTTCTTGATCAATTTTGGGTCTCATATAAAACCTCCAATTAATTACCAAATATAATATTATTAACTCCCAATTGCCGATTAAATTCTATCTGGCGTATCCTACAGATACCTTTCGACAATCTTGACAAACTGTAAATTCGGGCGAAATAGTAATTTGGGCGGTGGGAGTATTTTGCCAAGTCCTCAACACCAAATTAAAAACCGATTCTGGGTCTGGTAATTTCTCTCCCACAAAAGCATGAGTAATTGCTCCGGCTTCAATTAACTGATGAAATCTACCTTGCATCTCAATTCTCTGAATCAAATCTACAGGTGCATCAGGTTCTAAGTGAATTGAGTTTGTATAATAAACCTCTCCTTTTTCTTTATTACCTCTAACAAAAGAGGCTGACTCTGGATATTCAGTAAGATCCACTTTAGCCAATCTCAATGAAGTTGATTCAGCTGGTGTCTCTTCAAGTTTAACATTAAGATTATACTCCTTCTCATATTCCTTAGCCCTCAAATACATAGCAGAAATCAGCTTTAAGCCAGTTCTATAAGCCCCCTCATCTTCATGTAAGGCCTTTCCGGTAATATATTTAACAGCCTCATTTAAACCCAACATACCAATGATATAAGAAGTGTCTTCCCTATCCAAGTCAACATAGGGCCGACCATCGGCTGCCTCCTGGCCAAGCTGCCAAAGGGGCAAACCAGGGGCTGACATTAAGCTTTCGATAAATTTCTTCTTTTGAAGATGAGCCCTCATAGCCAAATCCATTGTTTTATAAATTTCCTCCAAAGTTAAATCAAATATCCTCCCTTTAATTTTCATGCCTGCTCGCCTACCGGCTCTATAAGCGCACTGAGGAAGATTAATAGTGACATTTTGAAAACCACAAAAACGTAGAGATTCGGGATGCTTGAGTACATAATCATCTTTGATATGAGTACGAAGACGACAACAAGCAGATAGGGTTACTGAATCTCTATCAAAGATAAAATAAGGAGCCCCATTTTTAGAAGCAATACGACAAGCGTACCTAAGTAGTTCCAGCTGTCTTTCATCTTTAAAACTTTCTTCATTAATATGTAAATCCATCTTAGGAAAGGCAAAGGGTTGACCCTCGGCATCGCCCTCTTCCCAAACAGACATCATAGCTTTAAGGAATTTTTGAGCTGTTTCTTCATAATCCCCATAAGTCTTGCCATTATACCTTCCTCTGGGACCAATAGCTGGTACTTCCTTAAGATAGCGAGGAATCCCCAAATGAACATTAAAATCAATAAATAAAGTCTGGCCTCCTCTGGAAAAAGCATTTTGAGAGCTAGAGAAAATCATATACTGAGCCAATTGTCTCATATCTTTAAAACTCATTCCTTCCACCAGGGGAGCAAGAAAGATATTAATATAAGAGATACCTAAAGCCCCGGCATAATAAGCTTGCATTGAAGCCAAAAAAGTATTTAAATGCCCAACAAGAGTTTGGGGGTGAGCAGCCGGTTTAGAGACGGTGTCCAAATTAACTAATTCTAAACCATACTTTTTCAGATACTCCAAAGAATGAGCAGAACAATAAACTCTAACCGGGTAGCCTAAATCATGAAGATGAATAGCGCCCTTTAGATGAGCTTCGGCAATATCTTCTGAAAAAACATTAGAAAGGGCATATTGTTTAAGGGTAGTTTCAGCAATAGCTAAATTAACTGCTTCGGGATTATTGGCAGTAATATTACTATTTTCATCAGTTTTGGAAGTTATAAGTTGGGTTAGATTATAAACAGAAATACCTAAAATTTCTTGACGCTTAAGCTTTCTTTCATAACCTCGTTCAAAAAGCTCATTGTTAACCAATTCTCGAATCAGGGAAACAGTAATAATCTTCATATCAGAACCAAAAACTTTACGCTCAACAGCAAAAGCAATCTCCTCGGCTTCCTCTAAAGAAATTCCCACTTCTCTAATTAAGGCATCAATGATCTTCTGTCTATCCCACCCAGAAGCAACCTCCGAAGCAGGTTGACTAACTAAAAGGTGGATATCAGTGGAATCTCTCCTATCTTGCTCTTTAACTACTTTTAAAATCTCCCCAAGGGCTGGTTGCTCCTCAGATAACTCGGGATACTGCTTAAAACTGGATTCTATAATATGAGTAATTTCATCAACTACCTGGCGGGGCAACTTAGCCAGCTTAAGTTCCCGATTAATAAATTTTAAAACTTTTTGACGCTCTTGGGACATTTTATTCTTCTTTTAATTTTTTAAGCTCTCTTTCAAAAGATTTGATGTCCTGAAATTGTCGATAAACCGAAGCAAAACGAATATAAGCTACTTCATCAAGTTCTCTTAATTTATTCATTACCAACTCACCAATTTTATAAGATTTAATTTCGGAATCAGTTAGCTCCCGAATTTCATTTTCAACTTGATTAACTAAATTTTCAATTTGGCTGGCAGAAATAGGCCTCTTCTCGCAAGCTTTCTGAACCCCTCGAATAATTTTTTCTCTGTCAAAGGATTCTCGGAAACCACCCCTTTTTATCACTAAGATATTGGGTGATTCCAACCGCTCATAGGTGGTAAACCTATGACTACACTTCATACATTCTCGTCTTCGTCTAATAGCATTTTCGACCTCTCGAGAATCAATCACTCTGGTAGCTTCAAATTGACAAATGGGACAGCGCATTTTGGTTTTTATAAGACAATTATACCACGATATATGGGGTTTGCAAGATTTAATATAACACAATATATAGACCTGTCAAGCACTTCACCTTAGTTATAAATTAGAGAACAGCCAGATCAAAACTGTTCCCTAATCTAATAAACTTTTAAGGTGTAAATATATAGTTTATTCCATCTTTTTTCTAATAAAAGCGGGAATTTCAAGACCTTCTTCCTCCTCCTCTTCAGGAGTTCTAAGAGGAATTTTTTTGACTTGAGCTTTCTGACTCACTTCTTTGATCTTTCCGGCCTCAAAACCAGTGGCAATAACAGTGATTTTTATTTCTCCCTGCATTTCTTCATCAATAACCGCCCCAAAGATGATATTAGCACCAGCATCAACGCTTTCAGTAATAACCTTTGCTGCTTCATCTACCTCTGACATTGCTAAATCAGGGCCACCGGTGATATTAAATAATACTCCCTTGGCTCCTTCAATAGAGATCTCTAGAAGAGGGCTTTCAATAGCCAACTTAGCAGCCTCTATGGCCCTATTTTCACCAGAGGCAATTCCAATACCCATAAGAGCTGAACCGGCTCCCGCCATAATAGACTTAACATCAGCAAAATCAACATTAATCATACCATGGGTAGTAATAAGATCAGAGATACCCGCTACCCCTTGATATAAAACCTCATCAACAATTTTGAAGGCATCAAGAAGTGAGGTTTGTCTGTCTACTAATTGAAGAATCTTATCATTGGGAATAGTAATTAAGGTATCCACTTTATCTTTAAGTTCATCCCAACCAGAATCAGCCACCTCGGCTCTTCTTCTGCCTTCAAAAGAAAACGGTCTTGTTACTACTGCTACTGTCAAGGCCCCTACTTCTTTACAGACATCAGCAATAATAGGACCTGCCCCTGTTCCTGTACCTCCACCTAAACCGTAAGTAAGAAATACCATATCAGCCCCTTTCAAGGCCTCATAAATATCTTCGGAACCTTCTTGGGCAGCTCTCTTGCCCAGATCAGGATCAGAGCCAGCACCCAATCCTTTAGTTAATTCCTTGCCAATATGAACTTTAATTGGCGCCTGGCAAAAATGTAAAGCTTGAGCATCAGTATTAATTGCTACAAACTCTACCCCTTTTAGACCAGCCTCAATCATTCGAGAAATAATTGCTCCTCCCGAGCCTCCAACTCCAACAACTTTAATTCGAGCGAAAGACTCAACTTCTGGCTTGATTTCAGCCATAATACCTCACTGTATTATTTTACTTTAAGGTAAAAATGATTTAAACCATCTTTTAATCTTTTCAAGAATTTCCACCTCAGGTAAACTGATAAAGAATTTGCTTTCTTTGCCTCTTTCAAAACCCCAAATACACAGACCAACACATGTAGCATACATGGGATCGCTAATTTTGTCAACGATACCTAAAACAGCCCCAGGAAAACCAATCTGGGCGGGAAGCCTAAGTTTTTCCTTGGCAAAATCAACTATCCCCGGCAATTTGGCACCTCCGCCTGTAAGAACCGCCCCTGCTGGCAACAGGCTATCTTTCCCAATTCCCTTCAGTTCTTTTCTAACCATGGAAAAAATTTCTTCCAGTCTGGCTTCTATAATTTCCGCTACCTGAAATCTAGAAACCTCGCCTTCCTCCATCTTATCCAATTTTTTTAAGTCGATTGTTTCTTTCTTGGAAACCCCAGCTGAAGAAGCAAGACCATATTCTAACTTTACTTTCTCAGCCACATCAATAGAGGTTCGCAAACCTATAGCTAAATCATTAGTAATATGAGAAGCTCCCACCGGCAGGACTGACACATATAAAAGCTCACCTTCTTCATAAACAGCAAGTTGGGTAGTTCCCCCTCCAATCTCAATCAAAATCACTCCCAGCTCCTTTTGCCGATCATCTAAGACTGAACGAGCAGAGGCAAGAGGAGAGGTAATAAATTCTTTAATATCAATACCCGCCTGCAACACACATTTAGTCAAATTTTTAATCACTGGAGTTTGACCATAGATAATTAAAGTTTCCACCTCAAGTCTCACCCCATTCATGCCTACAGGATCTGTAATGCCAGGCTCGCCATCAACAATATAATTTTTAGGAACCACATGGAGAATTTCAGAATTTGAAGGCAGGGAGACTGCTTGAGCAGCCTCAACCACTCTCTTAACATCATCTTGAGTAATTTCTCCCTCTGGATGAGAAGTAGCTACTACTCCTCGACTTAAAAGACAACCAATATGAGAACCACCAATTCCTAAATAACACCTAGATAAAGGCACTCCCGCCATTCTCTCGGCTTGCTCTAAAGAAGAAGAAATACTACTTATCACATCTTCAACATCAGTCACTACTCCCCTTCTAATTCCAGAAGTGGGAGATAGGCCAACTCCAATAACTTCAAGTTTATTTTGGTTTTCTTTTTTCTGACCAACACAAGTAACAATTTTTGTTGAGCCCACATCCAGCCCAACAACAAGATCTGATTTTACCATTAGATTATCTCCTTCTCTTATCCACTTTAAATTCTAATTTCTGCCTAACCTATTTTATCTAATTTATATAATAAAATAAAAAAAATATTTTGACAACAATTAGTAAAAAATTCAAATTAAAAAGTGCCTCTCTCTAAAAGG
>FWPU01012087.1_pt1 | contig 11684 bp, 10 predicted proteins | sample 2228361 | NCBI WGS metagenome assembly FWPU01 (sample SAMEA103939777, study PRJEB20133) | metagenome | reverse complement strand
CAAGGTCATCTGCTTCATCCTCATCCTCTCATCCCGCGTCGACACCTTCAACGCACGCAACTACGATACGGTGGACTTGATCAGCGTTTCCTTAGGCGCTATTTTGAATAGAAGTCAAATCTGTCGCCTTGAGCGCGCCCGCCGCCAGGGGCTTCGGAGGCGGTGGTGAAGCCCGGGTTCTTCTCTGCGTCACGGCCAAGGAGCCGTGCGCTGTGCGCATTTTCCAGCCGGCAGCGCCGGCGAACCACCGCAAGGCGGCGTCCTTGGGCGGTCTGCCGCGGTCGTCTAGCGCAAGGCATACTATCTCGCCCCACTCATCTGTTCCGCCAGGGAAAATGATTGTGGATTGCACCGATAAAACGCGCGGGTCGCAGTCTGACGCTTGTTGACATTGGTGCTAGGCTTTAACATGACGAAAAGATAATGGCTGGTAAAAACAAAGAGGTCAGAAAATGAGCCAATCAGCATGGGGGAAACTGCTACGAAAGGACGGCGCTCCGCCGACTCAGCTACCTTTGGTTCATCATTGTCTTGACGTTGCGGTCGTTTTTAAGCACCTGTGCCGCATACCCGCTCTCAAGAGATTTTTACAAAGGTTTTTGCCCAAAGAAAGCTTCGATCTAATCGTCGAACGGTTGGCTGTGTTGGCCTTTGTGCACGATGTCGGTAAGTGCAATCGGGGCTTCCAGGCCAAGGCCGATCCCAACGCCAAAGAGACGGCGGGGCACGTGATGGAAGCGGTGGCGCTGCTATGGGAGCTACCGGATTGCTGGCCACCCGCTTGGCGGGCGTTAATCGAAAAGATCGACGGCTGGTTTGCCGATGAAGAGCAGGCCGGGCAGATGCTGCTGGCCAGCATCTCGCACCATGGTCGCCCGGTTTCCTTGCAACAGGACTATAAAAAATGGCGGTCTGAGCCTGCCAACCGCCACCATGAAAAGCGCTGGCAGCCCGCCGACGGTTACAACCCCATGGACGCGCTGGAGGAGCTCGCCCATGCCGCCCGGCAGGCTTTTCCTGCTGCCTTTGCCGCTGACGTGCCCGTGATCGACGCGACTCCCGCCTTGCAGCAGCGCTTTGCGGGGCTGGTGATGCTTGCGGACTGGATCGGCTCGGATACGCAGTTCTTTCCTTACGGAGAAAAGCCAGACGTGGATCGCGCAGCTTTTGCCCGCGAGGCGGCGCAACGGGCGCTACGGGCAATCGGACTCATGCCCCCGGAGATACGCGCCCCCAAGCCGTTTGCCGAGGTATTTCCTTTTGCACCGAGTCCTTTGCAGCAGGCGCTGGCGGAAACGATCGATGCCACGGAGGAGGCTCGCCTGTTGCTTGTGGAATCCGACACCGGCTCGGGCAAGACGGAAGCGGCTTTGACGTGGTTCTTTCGCCTGTATGCCGAAGATAAGGTCGATGGGCTGTACTTCGCCCTGCCCACGCGCGTGGCGGCCAAAGAGCTTTATGAGCGAGTGCGGCAAGCGGTGGATGCTGCCTTCGAGCCGGCGCAACGCCCCGGACCCGTGCTGCTTGCCGCCCCCGGCTACATCAAGGTGGATGGCGAAGCCGTGCCGCCGATGCTGCCTGACCCGCACGGCACGCTATGGGATGACAATCAGATCGACCTCAAACGCGAGCGCTTCTGGAGCGCCGAGCGGCCCAAGCGCTTTCTGTCGGCCCCCATTGCCGTGGGCACCATCGACCAGGCGTTGCTCTCGGCGCTGCAGGTCAAGCACAGCCTCATGCGCTCGGTGTGTCTGGACCGGCACCTCTTGGTGGTGGATGAAGTGCACGCCTCCGACACCTACATGCGCGAGGTGCTCAAGGCGCTACTGCAGGGCCACGTGGCGCGCGGAGGGTGGGCGCTGCTTTTGTCGGCTACCTTGGGAGAAGCGGCAGCTTGCGAATATTTTAATCGTCCGATGATGACGCTGAAGGAGGCCATCGAACGCCATTACCCGCTCGTCACCACTCGCAGTCAGACTTATCCCATGTCTGCTGCGCGGGAACGCCGCATCGCGGTGGAACTGAGCGCCACCCTAAACGACGACGACGCCTTGATACCCCGCCTCATCGAGGCTCTGGCGCAGGGCGCTCGGGTGCTGGTGGTGTGCAACACGGTGGCGCGGGCCAATGCGCTGTTTCGGAAGGCTGAAGCCGCCATCGAGCGCGAGGCGCCGCATCTGCTGCCAAAGCTGTTTGCCCTCGATGGCGTGCGCTGTCCGCACCACGGGCGCTTTGCCCGCGAAGACCGGGAAGTTCTCGATGCTGCCGTGACGGCACAACTCGGCAAAGGCTCGCCTACCGGCACAAAGCTCCTCATTGGCACCCAGACGCTGGAGCAGAGTCTGGACATCGATGCAGATTGGCTCATCACCGATTTTGCGCCCATGGACGTGCTCATCCAGCGTCTTGGGCGACTCCACCGGCACGAGCGCCTCCACCGCCCGCGGGACTTCGAAACGCCGCGCGCCACCGTGCGCGTGCCAGACAAGCCTCTTTCCGACTACTTGGGCAAGGACGCCGCTCTGCGTGCCCCGGCCGGACTGGGCAGCGTCTATGCCGACGGGCGCGTGCTGGCAGCGACATGGACGCAATTGAAGCAGCACCCGACCATTGCGCTACCCCAACAAGCTCGCTTTCTCATCGAGCACACCACTCACCCGGAGGCGCTTGAAGCGCTGCCGGAGGTCTGGCGCGAGCATGGCCGGAACTGGATTGGCAAACAACAAGCCGAGATCGTGCAGGCGCTGCGCTCGGTGCTGGATGACCAACCTTTTGGCGAACTCCATTATCCCGACCAAGGCGAGCACATCCTGACACGACTGGGGCATCCGACATTCGACATCCCACTGGCAACGCCGATTGCCTCCCCCTTCGGGGCCACTATCCATCGCCTCAGCATCCCCGCGCACTGGCAGGAAGGCGCAAGCGTGCCCGAGGCGATCACAGCCGAACCCACCGACGACGGGTTTCGCTGCGCCCTTGGCACCGTATCGTTACGCTATAGCCGCTTTGGACTGGAGAAAGACGATGTATGACCTGTTGACCGACCCCCTGATTGGCGTGCGAATACCCAACGGTGAACGCCGCATGAATCTGCCAGAACTTCTTGCCGAGCTGTCTGCGGGCAGCGTTGACGGCTACACGGGGCTGCGCGCCCACCAGTCCGATCCCTGGCACGTGTTTCTGGTGCAGCTCGCTGCCAGCATCCAGGCCCGGTGCCCCACTGAAAAGCTTCCTGCCGACGCTGCCTACTGGCGTGAGGGATTGCTGGATCTGTCCGAGGGGAAAGCGAGCGCCTGGGAGCTGGTGGTGGAGGATGTAACCCAGCCGGCGTTCATGCAACACCCCTGGAAGAGCTGGGATGCCGAGGCAGAAAACTACGGTGTCAAAACCGTGCGCGGGCAACGGGTGTTCGAACCCAAGGCCACGACACCCGATGAACTGGATGTACTGGTGACCGCTAAAAACCATGATGTGAAGATGGCGCGGGCTCAGGCAAGCGATCCCGAAGCATGGCTGTATGCGCTGCTGTTGCTTCAAACGACTAGCGGCTATCTAGGCGCCGGCAATTACGGCATCGTGCGCATGAATGGGGGCTTTGCCAGCCGACCTATCGTTTGCTTGTCTCCCACCCGGCATCCCAGCGGTCGCTTCATCCATGAAGTGCAAATGCTGCTCGGTCTACGAACTGAAACGATTCGGTTATACCGATACGCCGAGGAGGGCGTCGTGCTGTCTTGGCTAACCTCGTGGAATCGAAACGATCATCAGTGGAGGCTCAACGACTTGGAACCCTGGTTCATCGAAGCAGCCCGCCCCGTCAGGCTTTTGCAGACTCCTGACGGAGCCATCATCGCGCTTGGAGCCACCTCCAAAGCCCGGCAGATCGGCCCCAAAACGCTAGAAAGCGGGGATGTCGGCGATCCGTGGATACCTATCAATGTCAAAAAGAATGAACACTCCGCCATGAAGGTGCGCGCCGAAGGCTTTACGCCGCATCTCCTAACTAGACTTCTTTTCAAGCAAGACTTTGTCTTGACACCTTTGCAAGAACCATCACCGGGGAATGGGGATGGATGGTTCCTGGCCTCGAGCTTTGCGCGAGACCCGAAAAAGGGCACAACGGAGGGCTTTCACCGCGTCGAACTGCCCGTTCCCCACAAGGCGGGCATGGCACTGCTCACCAAGGCAAGCCGGGATAGCTTGGGACACCTGGCTCAACAGATGCTGGGCACAGCCAAGGAGGTGCAGAAAGCCTTGGGCACGGCGCTTACTGTCCTGGCCGAAGGCGGGCCAGAGAAGGCTGACTTTGACCGGGTAGACGCTTGGATCAAAGCACTGCGAATAGCGTTTTCGCAACGCTGGGAAACCCTGTTCTTTCCCTCCCTCTGGCGTGGTGCCGAGGAAGACCACAACGCCGTGCTCGACGACTGGCAGCAGCGGCTGGTGGATCTGGGGCAAGAACTGCTGGATGAGGCCACGGAGCGCCTGCCACTGCCTGCCAACCGCACCTGGCGCGCCATCACCCAGGCCGAGCGCGCCTGGCGCGGAATGTTGCGCAATAGTGATCTGCCCATGCCTCGCATCGCCAGAACCGAACATTCTGAAGCCCTGGAGGAAACCACCGCATGAGCAACCCCGCACCCCAATCCGAGACGCCCAGCGGCCTTGCCGCCGACATCGCCCGGCTGGCGGGCGTGATCGGCGAAAGCCACTATCCCGCCGGGGAGCGCGCCGCGCTGCGCCGCTGGACCCCGGACCAACCCGTGCCGCTTGCCTTCTATCGCCTGTGGCTGCGTCACATCGACCCTGACCTGCCCAGCGAGGCACAGACCACTGCCTGGATGGGTATCGTCTGGGGCCTAGCCACCTGTGGCGAGGGTTGTCATGACCTCAGTCGCCCTTGGGGCCAAGTTCTTGCCGAAAGCGGATTTTCCGAGGGGCGGCTGGAGCGGCTGCTGTCCGCGCCGCAGGATCTACGGATCGACCTGTTCATGAGCGCGATCCGGTTCCTCGCCGCCAAGGGCGAGCATTTCAACTGGGTCGATGCCGCCCTATTTTTATTGACCGAAGACCCGGACAAGCGCGAGCGCCTGAACCGCCACATCGCCACAGCTTATTACCGCCACCTGTCCAACGAGTCCAAGGAGTAAAAGGAGTAAAGCCCCATGTTCCTGCAAATCCACACGCTGACTTCCTACCCCGCCAGCCTCCTGAACCGCGACGACGCGGGCCTGGCCAAGCGCATCCCGTTTGGCAACGCCATCCGCTTGCGGGTGTCCTCCCAGTGCCTCAAGCGCCATTGGCGCGAGGATCTCACCGAACGTTTGCCTGACATTCCTGATAGTCTGCGTACCCGTTCGTTCTTCACCCGCGCCGTGCTGCCCAAAGCGATCGAAGCGGGTGTGCCGCAAGACGTTGCACAGACACTGATCAAGGCGCTGGGTAATGCGGTAATCAAAGGTGGCATTGAAAAGGACGGGAGTATGAACCAACCCGTTTTGTTCGGCCTGCGCGAAGCCGACTACTTCGTGCAAATGCTGCTGGAGGCAAGTCGCCAGCCCAACGCACTGCAAGCCCTGACCGAGCGGCTCAAGTCCAAGGAAGAAAAAGACAACCTCAAAGCCATGAGCAAATCCGCGGCGGGACTCACCGCTGCGCTCTTTGGTCGCATGGTCACCTCCGACCTCTTGGCTCGGGTGGATGCCCCGGTGCATGTCGCGCACGCCTTCACCGTGCACGCCTCCAACACCGAAATGGACTACTTCACCGTGGTCGATGACCTCAACCGCGATGACGAGACCGGCGCGGCGCACGCCAACCAGACCGAATTGGGGGCAGGGCTGTATTACGGCTATGTGGCGGTGGACGTGCCGTTGCTCGTTTCCAATCTCACCGGCTGCAAGCCCGAAGACTGGAAAGCCCAGGAAGCCAGCACGGCACGTCGCGTACTCGAAGCGCTCATCACCAGCATCGCCACCCAAAGCCCGGGCGCCAAGAAAGGCAGTACCGCTCCGTACGCTTTTGCGGATTTCGTCCTGCTGGAAACCGGCAAGGCGCAGCCGCGCAGCCTGGCCAACGCCTTTCTGGATGCGGTGCGCTGGAAAGACGCCAAAGACGATCTTCGCGCCATCAGCGTTGAGCGCCTGGCCGATTATCTACAGCGCATCGACGCCATGTACGGCAAGCCTGCAGGTTACAGCGGCACCTCCGCCACGCTCGATCCCTTGCCTTCCACGCTGCCGGCCAAGATGCCGCTATCGGCCAACATCGCGGCAGCGCTCGATGCCATTTGGAGCTGACATGGACTGCCTTATCCTGCGCTTCGATGCGCCGCTCATGAGCTTCGGGGCCGTGGTGGTGGATCAGAACAATCCCACCTGGCGGTTTCCCGGCACCGGAATGTTGGCCGGGCTACTTGGCAATGCGTTGGGTTGGGATCACCGCGATACCGAAAGGTTACAGGCCCTGCAAGACCGGCTTCGCTTTGCCGCGCGCTGGGATGCCGAGCCTGAACTGCTCATTGACAACCAAAATGCTGACCTAGGCCAGGATTTCATGCGAGGCACCGGATGGACAACGAGAGGGGTAGAGGAAAAACGCGAGGGCGATATTGAGCGACAGATCAGGATGACTGGTCACTACATTGTTCAGCGATGGCGGCACCATTGGGCCAATGGCGTAGTCACCGTAGCCATGACATTGGAAGGAACCGGCGATCCCACCGTGGATGCCTTGACACATGCCCTGCGCACGCCGGCACGGCCGCTTTTCATCGGTCGCAAACCCTGCCTGCCGGCAGCACCGATCCTCTTGGGCCGGCGCCAGGCAGCAGGCGTCAAGGCGGCGCTTGCCGCCGAGCCGCTTGCCGACATTGCTCCGCGCCGCCGTCCTGAACGCATCCCCGCACTCTGGCCACTGGATGAAGCGGCAAGCGAAACCACCGAAGAGCGTTTCGACCTGCGCGACTGGGGGAACAACATCCATCGGGGTGCTCGTCGCTACGCTGTGGGCCTTTTGGAGATCACGGCATGAGCTGCCTGCATCTCGTTCGCATTCCCGTAGATGGGCCACGGCTGATGCGCTTTGCCTTCGAGCAGGGCATCACCCAGGAAGACGAAACCTTCGGCTATTCCCTGCACGCCTGGCTGACGGCACTGTTTGGAAAGCTTGCGCCCAAGCCTTTCCGCTATTTTCCCCAGCGCGGCGAACTGCTGGCCTATGCCGGCTGCGATGCCACTACGCTTCTTGAAACGGCCCAGGCGTTTGCCTCGCCGCAAGCCTGGGCGGTTTTGGATACCGACAGGGTGGCCAGTAAACCCATGCCCGAGCGCTGGCGCGCAGGACAAAGGCTTCGCCTGGAAGCACTTGTGTGTCCCGTAACGCGAAAGGATGGTGAAGAAAAGGACGTCTTTCTGCGCGCGCTCGACCGCCATGCTCGGAGTCAGCAGCCTGCATCGGACGACACCGGCGAACCGGAACCCACCCGAGGTGAGGTCTATCGGGAATGGTTCATCCGTCAGCTGGGCAACGCCGTGAGCGTGCGCGAACTCGAGCTTTCCGGTATGTCCGCGCGCGTCCGCATGCTGCGCCGGGCACGCAACGGCACCAACCGCCTGCGCATCATCGAGCGTCCTCGGGCGCTGTTCGCCGCTGAGGTGAGCGTGTCCGACCCCGAGGCGTTTGCGGCATTGCTTGCGCGCGGCATCGGCCGCCACCGGGCGTTTGGTTTTGGTATGGTGCTGCTGGCTCCCGCGCGATGAGTCCGACTCCCGGTCTCATGCACGGACGGCTGGGGCTGGCCGCCTCGCGCATTCCTCATGCCGACCGCCATGGTCTTTTGTGGCTCGAATACGGCAGGCTCTCGGTGGAGGACGGCACGCTGCGATTCGTTGCTGCGCAGAGCGAGACGCTGGATGCGGGTGAATACGCCATTCCCTATCAGGCCGTCTCCATGATCCTGCTCGGGCCAGGAACGAGTTTGACCCAAGACGTGCTGCGCCTGTGTGCCCGCCACGGCACATTGATTGCTGCCGTCGGCGAAGGAGGCGTGAAAAGCTACACTGCCCCACCCATGGGGCAGGGGCGATCGGATGTGGCACGGGCGCATGCCGCACGCTGGGCCGACCCCAAGCGGCGACTCGATACTGCGCGGCAGCTTTATGCCTGGCGCTTTGGCCGTGTGCTGCCGCACCGCGACATTGAAACGCTGCGCGGCATCGAAGGCGCGCGCATCAAGGAAAGCTACCGGCTGGTGGCGCAGCGGTTCGGTGTCCAGTGGAACGGGCGGCGTTACGACCGCGATAACCCTACGGCCGCTGACCTTCCCAATCAGGCCATCAACCACGCGGCCACTTTTGTGGAGGCGGCTGCGGATATTGCTATCGCCGCCGTTGGTGCTCTGCCGCCGCTTGGCTTCATCCACGAGGATTCCAGCAACGCCTTCACGCTCGACATTGCAGATCTGTACCGCGTGGGCATCACGCTTCCGCTGGCCTTTGGCGCCGTGCAGGTTATTGAGCAAAAGAAGTCAAACCTGACGATCGAGCGCGAGGTGCGCCTGCGCGCCGCTCGGCTGTTTCGCCAGGAGAAACTTATTCCGCGCATGATCGACCGCATCAAGGAGTTGTTTGATGTCGATGACCGTGGTGGTGACGCGTAACGTCTCAGCACGAGTGCGAGGATTTCTGGCTTCAGTCATGCTGGAAATGGCCCCGGGCGTCTACAGTGCATCCCGCGTCTCACCAGCGGTGCGCGAACGCATCTGGACAGTGCTAAGCGAGTGGTTTCCCAATGAGGCCGAAGCCTCAATTGTGATGTTATGGCAAGAACGAAACATGCCTGGCGGCCAGGCGGTTAGAACCCTCGGGACACCGCCCATTGACTGCGTTGAAGTTGATGGCCTGGTCTTGGCTAGACGCCTGGCCTGAGCATCTGTCGATCTTTAACAAAACGGAACAAGTAGTTAGTATGTAGAGACTTCCCCGCGTGCGCGGGGATCGACCCGGCGAGCCGCAGACCGGAGACGGCGAGACTGGGACTTCCCCGCGTGCGCGGGGATCGACCCGTCCGCGCCTCAGGACCACGGCTGGCGCTTCAGACTTCCCCGCGTGCGCGGGGATCGACCCGTGACGGAGGCTGTGCCGCTGCTCGCTGGTGTGACTTCCCCGCGTGCGCGGGGATCGACCACCCACGTCGGGCTGGTCCAGTGTCGGGCCAGTGACTTCCCCGCGTGCGCGGGGATCGACCCGTAGAGCAGTAGACGCAGCTTCACGGCGCACGGACTTCCCCGCGTGCGCGGGGATCGACCCGTCGAAGGTCACGAGCTCGACGTCGTACGTGCGACTTCCCCGCGTGCGCGGGGATCGACCCCGAACGGGAGAAGCGTCCTAGCCGCCCGCATAGACTTCCCCGCGTGCGCGGGGATCGACCTGCGCTCCCGTATGTGCCCTTTTTTGGATACCGGACTTCCCCGCGTGCGCGGGGATCGACCCAAAAAGGCCGCTAAGAGAGCGGCCTATCTCAAGACTTCCCCGCGTGCGCGGGGATCGACCCTTCTCCCGTCCTTGATCGTAGCTCTTGAACAAGACTTCCCCGCGTGCGCGGGGATCGACCCTGCTGCTGGGCAAGCATTTGCTGCTGTGCCATGACTTCCCCGCGTGCGCGGGGATCGACCTGTGAGCCTCCATGAACCCAAGGTTCACCCAATGACTTCCCCGCGTGCGCGGGGATCGACCTCCACCAGGACACCTGGCGCGGAGCCGGATCGGGACTTCCCCGCGTGCGCGGGGATCGACCCTGTTCCGGCGCTGACGACCATCGTCATAGGCGGACTTCCCCGCGTGCGCGGGGATCGACCCCTGGCGGGGGGATGGGTCGGGAAGGATGGGGAGACTTCCCCGCGTGCGCGGGGATCGACCTGTGCCCGAGCTCGTGCTGGAGCAGGACGCGCCGACTTCCCCGCGTGCGCGGGGATCGACCCCCCACTTGTCTCCTTCGCTCCATCCTGCTCCAGACTTCCCCGCGTGCGCGGGGATCGACCCGTCATCGGACCTACTCTCTCGCCTTACCCGCGGACTTCCCCGCGTGCGCGGGGATCGACCCGCCGCCTAGGCGAGTTACGATGGCCTCGTCGAGACTTCCCCGCGTGCGCGGGGATCGACCTCGCGCAGGATCGATTGTAGCGACGTAGGTAGGGACTTCCCCGCGTGCGCGGGGATCGACCCGTCCTCGGGCAGCATCGTCCCGAGGAGTAGCCGACTTCCCCGCGTGCGCGGGGATCGACCCGACTGGGGGTGGCTCGGGCGGCAGACGGGGATGACTTCCCCGCGTGCGCGGGGATCGATCCCTCGCCAGCGATGCGTGTATCAACGCGTCACTGACTTCCCCGCGTGCGCGGGGATCGACCTTAGTAGTCTGTGGGGGGAGCAGCGCATAAGGCGACTTCCCCGCGTGCGCGGGGATCGACCTCCCATGCAATCCGCGTGCCAGAATCGCAACCCGACTTCCCCGCGTGCGCGGGGATCGACCTGCCTCCGCTTCGTCGGGCCCGCCAGCGGTCCAGACTTCCCCGCGTGCGCGGGGATCGACCTGAGTATGATGACGTCATCCGAGCTTCTCTCTCGACTTCCCCGCGTGCGCGGGGATCGACCCTGCTGATCGTGGGCGTAGGCGTAGGGCGGAGCGACTTCCCCGCGTGCGCGGGGATCGACCCGCGCCTAGCTGTGGGGATGCAGAGCAGCAGGCGACTTCCCCGCGTGCGCGGGGATCGACCTCTTGCTTTTCCGCCTCCCCCCACTACGTCACCGACTTCCCCGCGTGCGCGGGGATCGACCCAGGCTGGAAGGACGTGCCGCCATCCGCAGCCCGACTTCCCCGCGTGCGCGGGGATCGACCGCTCGGGGTGATCCTCGCGCAGTACTTCGTAGCGACTTCCCCGCGTGCGCGGGGATCGACCGCCCAGCCACCAGGAGACCTGACGGGGGGATGGGACTTCCCCGCGTGCGCGGGGATCGACCGCCTCCTTCAACGCGGGCGAGATGGGGCCAAAGGACTTCCCCGCGTGCGCGGGGATCGACCCCTCTCATTCCCGCGCGAGCTCTACACGAGCGAGACTTCCCCGCGTGCGCGGGGATCGACCTCCCATGCGCATCGTGGCGATGCTCGCGGTGATGACTTCCCCGCGTGCGCGGGGATCGACCCCTTGGACAGGTCGGAGCCCGCCCAGGCCAGGGGACTTCCCCGCGTGCGCGGGGATCGACCTGAGAACAGGAGAGAGGGAGGTACCCTCTTCACGACTTCCCCGCGTGCGCGGGGATCGACCCCTGCCCCACATGATGCCCTTCTCCTGCTGCCAGACTTCCCCGCGTGCGCGGGGATCGACCCGCCCTCTCTAGCCACACCGCGACCCCGGAGAGGACTTCCCCGCGTGCGCGGGGATCGACCTTGACCCTAAGCCTCACGGCGCAACCTCGATCGGACTTCCCCGCGTGCGCGGGGATCGACCCGTTCGCCCTGGCATCCGGCGGCGCGCCATCATGACTTCCCCGCGTGCGCGGGGATCGACCGTGGTGGCTAAGCCGGGTGCTGCTTTGCACCCAGACTTCCCCGCGTGCGCGGGGATCGACCCGCCCCCGCGCCGGGTCGCCAGCGCGCCGGCCAGACTTCCCCGCGTGCGCGGGGAT